>ENA-ORLN01000317-ORLN01000317.1-human-gut-metagenome-genome-assembly--contig:-NODE-317-length-4571-cov-7.81577_pt1 | contig 4571 bp, 2 predicted proteins | sample MGYA00243072_ERZ508834 | MGnify/ENA primary metagenome ERZ508834 (study PRJEB26277, sample SAMN04329820) | human gut metagenome | biome: human-associated habitat | host: Homo sapiens | place: USA... | reverse complement strand
TAAAATGCTGGATAGCAAAAGCGATTGTAACAGAGCTTTTGAATCCGGTAAGGAATGTGTTCTTTATTTTGACGCACCGAGCGATTCTGATTATAACGATGTTTCTTATGATAACTATAAAATGTCGTTGAGTGTTGATGAAGCAACAAATGCTGTTTGTGATGTTCGCAATATAATGGTTCAATCGGACATTGGAGCAGATAATGTTACGGTTGAAGCTACAAACGATTCCGGAAAAGATTTTTCATTTGTGAAAATTTCTTGCGTAATGTATGATGCATCTGGCAACTTGATCAAATATGATTATCATTATGCAGAATGTGAAAAGAATGGAGATACAGATTATTTTTCATTTAGTTTTCCGTACGATTCAAATTACGATACGATCTATCCGAGCAGCTATAAGATATATGTTGATGAAGCATATACATATACTTGGTTACAGTAAAGATTAAAAAAATAAACAACACTTAAGCCGTGGAAACACGGCTTATTTTATTAGCATCTACCAAACGGTAGGTGCTATTTTTAGTTTGCGCGCCATGGGCGCGCTCTAACGGGTGAAAGTCCCGAACACGCCTAGGCGACAAGGAAGTGTATAGCTGAACAGCAAGGGTGTCTATCGTAAGGTAGAATCTGAAGGAAGCTGTAAGCGAACTCTTGGTCCGACGGACAGAAATCACATATGAGGCTAGGTTCCGCTTGGTAAGTCTGCTAAATAAGACAAAGCCGTAAAGTTGCCGTTTGTAGGAACCGAGTAAATGTGGCGGATATATGAGAGAAAAGAGCGTGCACCTTAAGCGTGGAGGTCTCACAGGGGTTTCATTAGCCTAGTAACAACGAACTGTGAGAAGTCAGCCGAGCCCATAGTAGTAAAGAAGTCTCTGTAATGGAGATGGAGCGAAGGGGCGAACAATCAATAAGTTTGAGTATGTCTCGTATTGCAGAAATGACAACATCTGCCGTAACCAATCGGGAAAAGGGTGGTCAAATCAAGCGAGACGGAAAGGAAAGAACGCATGTACACAAGTAGTCTAATGAAGCAGATACTGTCCAGCGATAATCTCAACAGAGCATATCTGCAAGTCGTACGAAATAAAGGTGCCGAGGGAGTGGACGGAATGAAGTACACAGAACTTAAAGAACATCTTGTAAAGAACGGCGAAATAATCAAGGAACAGTTGAGGACAAGAAAATATAAACCTCAACCAGTACGAAGAGTGGAGATACCAAAGCCAGACGGTGGTGTCAGAAACCTGGGAGTACCAACAGTAACAGACAGATTCATACAACAAGCCATTGCACAGGTCTTAACACCAATCTATGAGGAACAGTTCCATGACCATAGCTACGGATTCAGACCGAATAGATGTGCACAGCAAGCAATCCTAACAGCACTTGATATGATGAATGATGGTAATGACTGGATTGTAGACATTGACTTGGAAAAGTTCTTTGACACAGTAAATCATGATAAGTTGATGACTATTATTGGTAGAACGATTAAAGATGGAGATGTCATCTCTATTGTTAGGAAATACCTAGTCAGCGGAATCATGATAGATGATGAGTATGAGGATTCTATTGTGGGAACACCGCAAGGAGGAAACCTTTCGCCGCTACTGGCAAACATCATGTTGAACGAACTGGATAAGGAAATGGAAAAGAGAGGGCTTAATTTTGTACGATATGCGGATGACTGTATTATCATGGTTGGAAGTGAGATGTCTGCAAACAGAGTTATGAGAAATATCTCACGATTCATCGAAGAGAAACTAGAGCTCAAAGTCAACATGACTAAGAGCAAAGTAGATAGACCAAGTGGACTTAAATACCTTGGGTTTGGATTCTACTTTGATTCAAGAGCACATCAGTTTAAGGCAAAACCGCATGCAAAATCAATAGCGAAGTTTAAGAAGAGAATGAAAGGACTCACCTGTCGTAGTTGGGGCGTCAGCAACAGCTATAAGGTAGAGAAGCTCAATCAGCTTATCCGAGGTTGGATAAACTACTTCAAGATAGGTAGTATGAAAATCTTATGTGCGAAATTAGATGCAAATATTCGGTATAGACTTCGTATGTGCATATGGAAACACTGGAAAACTCCGCAGAATCGTGCAAAGAATTTGATGAAGCTTGGAATTGACAGGATTACAGCATACAAAGTTGGTTATTGTTCAAGAGCCTATGCTCATGTATGTAGCTGTGGTGCTGTAAATATAGCAATAACAAACAAGAGATTAGCCTCATTTGGACTAATCTCAATGTTAGATTATTACACTGAAAGGTGTGTTACATGTTAAGTTGATTGAACCGCCGTGTACCGAACGGTACGCACGGTGGTGTGAGAGGTCGAAAATTCCTCATCAAGAGGAATTTTCTCCTACTCGATTATGTGCGCCTAGCGGCGCACGTTTCTAACGGGTTAAAGTCCCGAATCCGCCCGGTAGTGGGAAGGATATAGCCGAAAGCAAGGGTGTCCATCGTGAGATGGAATCTGAAGGAAGCTGGATGTGAGGAATATACTAACTCACGGGCAAATCTCTGGTCTGACGAACAGAAATCTCATATGAGGTCATGCATGTGGGTAAGGCAGCAAGCCATGTTGAAGCCCGATAACTACACGGAATCATGCATGATAAATGAGGCAGATGGATGGAGAGGAAGAAACGTGTGGTACCTAGGGAGGTCTGTGCGGTATGCCTTGAAAGAGGTAACCATTGCATAAAGCAATGCTGAACGCACAGAAGTCAGCAGAGGTCATAGTAGCCGAGAGGTGAAGGACCGAATCAGTAGGAGTCTTGAGTATGACCGAGAAAGGAGGAATGACCGTCTATGGCAGAAAACATTGAAAACAATGGCTGTTCGCAAAGAGATAATGCGGAACATGAAGGGTATGTGAAAGCGTCCAGGTCATTCAATCGGATATGGAAAGAAAGAGACAGTGCACAGCCGAGACTTTTGGAAACGATACTGTATAAAGACAACTTTAACAGAGCGTATAAGAGAGTTAAGGCAAACAAGGGAGCGCCGGGAATTGATGGCATGACCATTGAAGAGGCTCTTCCATATCTAAAGGAACATCAACAAGAGATAACCGACCGCATTTATCGTGGAAAGTATACTCCATCTCCAGTAAGACGAGCCACGATTCCCAAACCAGATGGTGGTGTGCGAAAGCTTGGCATACCAACAGTGATAGACCGTACACTTCAACAGGCAATAACCCAACAGTTAGTGCCAATCTATGAACCGCTGTTTGCAGATGGTAGCTATGGCTATCGTCCGAACAGAAGTGCAAAAGATGCAATACTTAAGGTTAAGGAGTATGCAGAACAAGGCTATACATTTGCTGTAGTCCTTGACTTGTCAAAGTACTTCGATACTCTTAATCACGAAATTCTCATCAATCTTCTCCGAAAGAATGTAAAAGATGAACGTGTAGTACAGTTGATAAAGCGCTATCTGAAAAGCGGTGTAATGGAAAACGGAGTGGTCATTGACACAGAGGAAGGCTCACCACAAGGTGGAAATCTATCACCATTGCTGGCAAACATCTACCTCAATGAGTTCGACCAGGAATACCTGAAAAGAGGTGTTCCATGCATAAGATATGCAGATGACATCGTGCTTCTTGCAAAGAGCAAGCGAGCATCAGAGAGACTCTTGGAAAGCAGTACAAAATATCTTGAGGAGAGGCTGAAACTTACAGTCAACCGAGAAAAGAGCCGTACAGTCAGCGTGTTTGCAATCCGAAATTTTAAATTCCTTGGCTTTGCATTGGGAAGGAACGGAAAAGGCATATATGTCCGAGTTCATCCGAAGTCATGGAAGAAGTTTAAGTCCAGACTGAAGGAGTTATCTTCCCGTAAGCGATGTCAGTCAATCAAGCCAAGCCTTGAGAAAATCAAAGTATATGCAAGAGGATGGCTTAACTACTACGGAATTGCAAGCATGAAGAACAACATAGATGACATCAACGGATGGCTCTATCACAGAATACGCATGTGCATATGGAAACAATGGAAGAAACCAAGGACGAAGGTACGTAACCTTATCAAGATGGGAGTACCCAAAGACTTGGCAATGCAAGCGGGTAATACCCGACGGGGACATTGGTTCGCAACGCATACAGTTGCAGTAAACATGGCAATGACAAAAGAAAGACTGATAAACAGCGGCTTTTATGATTTAGCCACAGCCTATCAGTCAGTGCACGTCAACTATTGAAAGCGCCGTATACCGAACGGTACGTACGGTGCTGTGAGAGGACAGCGGTTAGCCACCGCCTCCTACTCGATTGAAATTTACATAAAGTGTATTTACTGTATACTTTTCAGCAAGAAAAACTTTATGCGAAAAGCATGATTTAATTTTTCTTGAAACCGGCTCTCTTACGAAGAGTAGGGGCAAGAATCTTCTTTCTGATTCGAAGGCTCTCAGGTGCTACCTCAAGAAGCTCATCTGTATCAATAAAGTCGATAGCCTGCTCAAGGCTTAATACTTTAGGTGGTACAAGTGTGAGTGCCTCATCTGCTGATGAAGAACGTGTATTTGTAAGATGCTTCTTC
>ENA-ORLN01000313-ORLN01000313.1-human-gut-metagenome-genome-assembly--contig:-NODE-313-length-4683-cov-4.01037_pt1 | contig 4683 bp, 8 predicted proteins | sample MGYA00243072_ERZ508834 | MGnify/ENA primary metagenome ERZ508834 (study PRJEB26277, sample SAMN04329820) | human gut metagenome | biome: human-associated habitat | host: Homo sapiens | place: USA... | reverse complement strand
GATGTGGCACGCTACAAAAGGCTGCGCCAAAGCGAAATACTCGCAATCGACGAACTCGGCTCCGAACCGAAAGAAAGCATTCATTATGGCGATTACGTAACCGCCGCCATGGATATGCTGTCTTTTCGCTATGAAGAGCAGTTCTGTACGCAGGTCTCATCCAATCTTACGGCAAAAGAAATTGCAGAATATTACGACGAACGAATTGCAGACCGTTTCCGTGAAATGATGCTAATCATCAATTTCGGCAATGAGCAGTCATTCAGAAAACAGTAAACTAATTAAAAACATTATGACGATGAATACAGAGAATTGTTATTGTCCGGGCGCTACCCGCCCTATCCGCAAGAGTCGTACACGCAATTTGCCCGATCCACCCGATACACGTTTGCAATGGGTATGGCCAGCATACAATCCGGGAACAGACAAATGCAAGTACTATGAACCAACTAAAGTAGCAAAAACAAAAAATCCGTAATCATGGAAAAGAATAAGTTTACCCATGGTAGTTTGTTCAGCGGCATCGGTGGTCCGGAAATAGCTGCCGAGGAAATGGGCTGGAAAAATATGTTCCATTGTGAAATAAACCCGTTCGGGAGAAAAATACTTGATTATTGGTTCCCAAACAGCAAAAGTTATGAAGACATCACGAAAACAAATTTTACAGAGTGGCGTGGAAAAATCAATGTCCTCACCGGAGGTTTTCCCTGCCAGCCTTTTTCTTGCGCCGGACAGCGAAAGGGAGCGGAAGATGACCGCTACCTCTGGCCGGAAATGCTACGAGCGATACGGGAGATTCAGCCCGATTGGGTTGTTGGTGAAAACGTTGCTGGAATCCTCTCAATGGTACAACCCGGCAGTGAAACTGCGTTGGGACGTGAAGAATCTCTGTTCGGAGAGGTTGACCGAAAAAGAATATTGCATCGGCAGGAATACGTTGTCGAAACAGTGTGTAACGACCTTGAACGTGAAGGATATTTCGTCCAACCGGTTGTTATTCCGGCTTGTGCCGTCGGAGCGCCGCACAGAAGAGACCGTGTCTTCTTTATTGCCCACCGTGCAGACGCAGGGGTTAAAGGTATGCAACGAAAATGGGAAGACAACATTCTATCCGGTAGGACTGCTTCCGACACCACGTGCCGTGGAAGTGGTGGAACACCCCATGAAAGCTGCTGCGAGAACGAAAGACAGAACGGGTACGAAACTCAACAACCTTTCGTCAGGGGCTGCGTTCGGGCTTCTTCCCACTCCGATGGCGAGCGATGCAACAACCGGAGCGATAATTGGAAAGAACGACCAATTTGTTACGACCAGAAACGGGACTCCGAGGAGAATCAATCAGAACGGACAGAACGGATGCGTAGGACTTGCGAGAATGGTTCGGTTGCTTCCTACTCCCAATGCCCGGGAAGCGGACAAGTACAGCAAGAAATACAATCCGAACAGTCAAATGGGCACAGCTTTGACAGCAATGGCGGTGAATGGGATGCTCCCTACTCCAGCAGCGAGGGACTATCAACCCTCCGTTTCCCCACAAGCATTGAAAAGAAAAATTGGGAAAATGAGGACGGATGCTCAGTGCAACCTGTCGGTAATGTTAGGAGAGCATCATTCGCAGAACGGTGGAAAAACTTCCCAACTCAATCCCCTGTTTGTAGCCGAGATGATGGGATTTCCACCAGATTGGACGGTATTGCCTTTTCAAAGTGGCGGCAGGAATCGATAAAGGCATATGGCAATGCGATTGTCCCACAAGTAATGTATGAGATATTCCAAGCTATTCAAGAAACTTATAATCAATAATAACCATGGACAATTCAATTTATAAAAAATGCACAGAGTGCGGGCAAACAAAGCATATTTCAGAGTTCAGCAAATCATATCCTAACAGGTGTAAAACTTGTGTAGCAGAACACACGAGACAAATGAGAGCTGCTGAAAAACTTAAAGCTAAAGTAAAGGCTACCGGCGAGGTCATAGATGTTGAACCGTCAGGTACTATGCAGGTTTTATGCGGTTCATTCATAACGAAAGACGGTCGAAGAATGCCCGGAACAGCACTTGAATTTGAAAAAGCCATAGACTGGGAACAACGCAGATACGAGATTGCGAAAGAGATAATGAAAGGATTTTCAGCCAATTCACATAATCAGTGTGTGGATGCAAGTAGCGAAACGTTAGCCCAGTGGAGCATTAGCGGTGCTGATGCTCTTATTGCAGAATTGAAGAAAGGAGGTAAAGGATGAAAGTAATAGTTTCATTCAGTGGTGGCAAAGATAGTCTTGCATCACTTCTTTGGGTGCGTAATAACCTAACAAAAGATTTTATTACAGTATTTTGTGATACAGGTTGGGAACACCCATTGACCTATAAATATATCGAAGAAGTACAGGAACAACTTGGCTTAAATCTCATTACCGTCAAGTCAAAGAAGTTTAACGGTATGGTAGATTTGACAAAAAAGAAATCACGCTGGCCATCCTCGCAACGGAGATTCTGCACATCTGAATTGAAAACCATTCCGATGATTGACTACATACTCGATGAAGTAAACGATGATGTTCTGATTATACAAGGAATACGTGCTGCCGAGAGTGCCAAGCGTGCCGAAATGTCCAAGCAATGTACGTACTTCAAGTATTATGTGCAGCCATACGGTAAGGATAAGAATGGTAAGGACAAGTACCACACCTATCGTCGTAAAGATGTATTGGCATTTCGAAAGAAATATGCTGATGACCTATTGCGTCCGGTATTCGATTGGTCGGCACAACAAGTGATTGACTATATACTTGAAAATGGAATACAGCCTAATCCTCTCTACCGAATGGGCTACAAACGTGTTGGTTGCTTTCCTTGCGTGATGGCTTCACAACAAGACATTTACAATATCAGCGTACAAGAGCCAGAAAGGATAAGCTACATTGCAGGTCTCGAACAACAGTTCAACAGCAGTTTTTTCGGTCCTGATAAAATTTCATCTAAGTATTATAAGGGTGAATATCCTCTAATCAGCGATGTTGTTCGTTATGTACAAAGTAAACGTGCAGGTGGTTCTCTGTTCGACGATGATGTGGCAACAAGTTGTATGAGCTACTATGGGCTTTGTGAATAAAAAAGGAATGGTATGGCAAATATAAAAGACAATAAAAAAGGATTCAAGGTAATCCAAATAAGTAGGAAAGAACTTGTAGAGGAATTAGGACAATATGGTGCAATAGGAATTTGTGACTACTGCAACGAAACTGCATCTACAGGCTATTACATAGCTGTGCTAAATCAATGGTTTTGCCCGAAATGCTATCAAGCATGGTATCATCGCGCTACTTATTATCCGGAAGATGCAAAGGTAGAAAACAGAAATTTTGAATTTTACAAAAATATTTTTGGATTATGACAAAAATAAAACTGAATTGGGCATACGCCAAAGGCGAATTAGATACTGATACATTGAAACTTATTTGCCTACCAGCACGAGGCAAACGCTTATTTGGTGCGGATGAATTGGATGCGGAACTTTGTATAAAGGACGGTATGAATTACCAAATAGCAGAAATCCACTTGGGTGATGTGGAAAGCTCAAATATTCTTTGTGAAGAGATCGCAAGGCGTTGGAATGAGCATGAAGAATGGCACGAATGCAAAGAGGACACGGAAGACGTGCCACCAATTGGAACATATTGCATTTTAAGGGTAGAATATCTATGCTGTAGTAACAAATGGAAAGTAGATTACTTGACAGCTTATTACAATAAATACGGGTGGACGGAAGATTATTTAGACCAAATAACCTGCAACTACAAGGACTACAAGATAACCCATTGGAAACCGATAAACAAACCGAAAGGAGTTGAAGAATGAAAAAAAACATCAAGGAGGCAATAAAGGAACATCTTTATGCAAATGAGTTTGCAGCAGACCCGAACAATCCGGGGTTTGTGGATAGATTTATTGAACACACTAAAGCTGCGGAATGGGGTGCAAACTGGCGCATCAATAGCGTGTGGCATGATGCAAAAGAATGTCCGGAAAGGAAAAGAAATTATCTTGCTCAATGCAAAAATGGTAGATTTAACGTAATCCCTGATTCGATGAATTGGGATAACTTTTACAAAAAAGCAGAAATTATCCGTTGGGCATACATCGAAGATTTACTACCTAATATGGAGGATTAAATCATGAAACCTATATTGAACACTGAAGACATTAGGAAATTAAAGACTGATGAACGCTTAATTGAATGTTCTTGCGGCAAAGTGAATTATTATAGATTCCTATGTTTCCACCCACGAAACACGAATTATGTAATTCTATTGAATCATTGCGAAGAGCCTGAAAGGTTTTTTATTCAAAACCTTATAGACCGGTTCTATACAAATTATACAAGTCGTGATATAATCACTTATCGTAGAGATTACGCCATTAAGAAACTCAAAGAGTTTGAACAAGCGTTGTCTGAATTAGGAGATAAAGATGAGTTATGAGATATGCACTTAGAAATCAAGATAAGATTGCTGCTGCATATAGTTCCGAATACTTGAAAGAGCATATAATCGGAAGCCTTGACAGTTATTTCAATGTTCCAAGAAGTCAAGAAGAGGTTGAGGATTTTATTTACAGTTCGTGTGTTTGTTATAGCACAAATCTTGGTAGGTAACCAATCATGCAAATTTATGACATAGG
>ENA-ORLN01000312-ORLN01000312.1-human-gut-metagenome-genome-assembly--contig:-NODE-312-length-4713-cov-7.10348_pt1 | contig 4713 bp, 5 predicted proteins | sample MGYA00243072_ERZ508834 | MGnify/ENA primary metagenome ERZ508834 (study PRJEB26277, sample SAMN04329820) | human gut metagenome | biome: human-associated habitat | host: Homo sapiens | place: USA... | reverse complement strand
ACTTCTGTCATATTGACAGAGGAAACCTTAATCTCCAGACAATAGTTTTTCTGCAAATGGAAAATTGAAACCTCCATTTTTTTCGCTATTAGCTGAATACAATGTTTGATACCGTTCTTCTGCAAACCAATTATCAATCTTATCGTTGTTATAGCCTACCATTCCTGGCAGATGGAAAGTGTTCGTTGCACAGACAAAAGCAATATTGCTATTCAATGTTTTTTCTATTTTTATCTGTTCCGCATTACATTCTATAACAGCTATCGCCCCCATTGTATCAGCTAAGGTTAAAGTTTGTGCTGAAGCAATCGGTAATTGATATAAACAGGAGACAGCTTCCGACACATTTCTACATTTCTCCAACAGGTATCTGACAATCATACCTGCGTTAAATCCCGGTTTGCATTGGTTAGGATAGACGGATGTTAAACCAACAGCTAAACCATGTTCATTAACACCATCTTCAATCTCAATAAAAGCAGTTGTATTTCCTGTGAAAGAATAAACTCCATCCGTCAATTTATAAACTACATTCTGATTTAGCCTTTCAATTTCTGTCAGAAAATCACTGTTTCGTCCCAGAAGAATTTCCTGTTCCGTTGTAAAAGCAAAACAAGAGCAATTACAAGATGGAGGCATAGAGTACATACTAAATAATACAGCTTGCAAAATACGGACATCACATTGTTGTCCATCTGCCAGACCTTGAATTTCTTCTACAATCTCATGGTAATACTTTTCATAAATCGGAAGGCAGGACAAAGCATAGTCAATCCGTTCCTGCGTGATTTCAAATGGTATGTTCTCTAAAATTATATTTTTGTGTTTTAACAGTAAGGAACCCCACCGAAAACCAGCTTCGTAGTGTGTTCCCCTAAAATGTGCATGATACATTTTTACACGCTCCTTATTGATTAGATAAAGAGCTACCGGTAACTCTTATCTAAGGGTAACTGAATAAAAATTTTAAGTCAAGCCATATTTTACTTGTCGGCTGGGAACAGCTTGCAACGCAAGGTGTCCCCAGATGGCAAGTCCACAAAAGGGTAGCTGGCGGCAGCCAGCGCAGGGGAAGCGTAGCGTCCCCTGTTTGATTTGGAGCAGACCATGACTGCGGAAAATCACAGCCCTCCGGCGAGGAGCCTTCGGAGAACGCAATGCACCAACCTCTGGGTGGTGTATAATTGCGCCCTTAGTAAACTAAGGGGTTTCCGGCTTCTCCCGTTCCAGCAGTTTTTTCAATAGTTCCTGCGTGTCCTGCCTGTGAAAAATGAGTTTCAACAACAGCATGACATCATCATCTGTCAGGCGTTCCGGCTCTTGCAGAAAACTTTCCAGCATACCGCCACGAGTACAGAGCCGGTGCGTCCGTTCCTTTCGGGTAAGCTGCTTTAACTGGTGCTGCAATGCCTTTTCATCATTGATGGCTTTCCGCAGTTTCTTTTCGCTTTTCTCCAGCTCCCGGTTGAGCTTTTCCAGCTTTGAGGTATCAGGCAAGGGCAGCGTCCTCCTTTCCCGGTATCAACACATAAATCCTGTTTGGTTCTCCAACGCCCTGACGCACCCGCATGATAAGTCCGGCGGTTTCCAGTTCATTCAAAGAACGCTTGACCGTCATGGGGCTGCGGGACAGGACTGCGGCAATGGCTGTGACAGGGAAGCAGACAAACAGGATTCCGTTCTCGTCCTCCTGCCCTTTGGATAGCATAGCGTCCAGCATCCGGCAGTACATGACCTTTGCGGTGCTGCTGACTGGAAATCCTGTCAACGCTCTGGGAAATGGCATACAGGGCGGCAATGGTGTGTCTATCGTCATAAATTCAAAATTCATTCGGTGTGTTCCTCCTTTTTCTTTGCTCGTTTGGATAAATAACGGGGGCAGTCAATCACAACCGCCCGGAAGCTCTGCCTGCACCCATGCTGGCATTTCCGGCATAATTCGTTGTAAGTGACACGCCCCCGGTCATTGAGGTAAAAGGAAAGCTCATGCTTCCTCTTTTTGCTCATTCTCGGCATATTGCGCTTCCTCCCGTTTTAGTGTATGGTTTCGGGGCGATTTTCGGCAAAATTACGGTCATAGAGCCGCTTAAAATCTCCCGAAGTATCAGCGATAGGGTAGACTATCCCCCTATCAGATTGTCGTGTTTCGGTATCATTTCGGTGTCAGTTCGCCAGTTCTCCCCGGTGTCGTTCCTCCCCTGAATCTCACAGCGGCGTATCGCTCCCTTTGGTACGCTCGTTTCGGTCAGGGTTCCTCCATATCCCTGCCAAAAGTCATGGCACTACATCGCCGGGGAAGCATATCCCACACAGGCTGGTCATTCGATTGGAATAATCCATCGATGAACTACCTGTATCATAGAACATTTTTGTGCCCTGTGCCGTATGTCCACAAAGTAGGAATTCGAGGTAAAAATCAGAAATTTCCACGATTGCGGAATTGATATGGTATAATCAATTCAACGGTTATAAATGTTGTCAGAAGGGGGAACTGCTTCAATGAACGGAGCTACTACAATACAGGAACGGCTAAAAGATTTACGATTAAACAAAGGATTAAAACTGGAAGAACTGGCTGAGCAAACGGGTATTTCAAAATCGGCTCTTGGCAGTTATGAAAAAGATGACTATAAGGAAATCAATCATGGCAACCTTATCCTGCTGGCAGATTTTTATGGGGTGTCCCTCGATTATCTCTTTTGCCGGACAGAGAACCGGGCGGAGATCAACACGCCATTAAGGGAGCTGCATTTGAGTGATGAGATGGTAGCACTTCTGAAAAGCGGTCGGATTAACAACCGTCTGCTCTGCGAACTTGCCACCCATAAGGACTTTATCAAGTTTCTTGCGGACATTGAGATTTATGTGGATGGGATTGCCACCATGCAGATTCAGAACCTCAACGCCCTTGTCGATACCGTCCGGCATGAAATCATTGAACGGTATCGCCCCGGCGAAGATGACCCGCATTTGAAGGTGCTGCAAGCCGCCCATATCAGCGATGATGAATATTTTAATCAGATGGTACGGGATGACCTCAACCTCATTATCCGGGATATTCGGGAAGCCCATAAAAAGGACAGCGAGAGTGCACCCCAGACTACCGTTGCTGATGAACTGAAAGAAAATCTGGAAGCGGTCGAAAATGTCATCCTTTATAGCAAGCAACTCGGTATCAACTATAAAAATCTGTCGGAAGAAGAATTCCGCTGGCTCATTCGGATTCTCAAAAAATCAAAGAAAATGGGAACGCCTATCAGCCAGAGGAAAAAACGGTAAAGGAAAACCGCTGTTGCATGGTTTGTTGGATTCCATGTAGCAGCGGTTTGTGCTGTGGTTATTATTTCATTCGTTTTCTTAATATTCGGCGATAATTTGTTTCTCCCTTTGGTGCGTCCTGTATAATTTCCAACACACCATCTTCAAGCATTTTATCAATGCGATTGGAAATCCATACATCACTAATTCCAAGTTGATATTTTCCTAAAACATTACCTATGACAATAGCCATTTTGAATTGCTCTGGCTGTTCCGCAATTTCACGAAGAATGAAACTATCATATATATCTTCTGAAACGCTTTGCAATTTACCATTTAACATTGCACGCAAAGGTGCATTTTCATTTTGAAGTTGATTCCATTTCATAGCACAAGCTGAAAGAAATACAGGCTCAGCTTTCTCTTGTAGAGTTATATAATTTCCCCATTCGCTAGGAGACACCTCACCCCATGATATTTTAGATGTCATAGTATTTTCTTTTCCATATTCCCATGTAGGTAATTTAACCAAATAAATTGTTGTCTGACAGTTTAATGGTCGAAGTTGTTTCATAAGCCAGTACATACCGCAAAGTTCATCCGGATTATAGCTATACCAAATGCGAACTTCTTCCCCAGCTACATATCGTTCAATAACTGAGGACAATGTAGTTTTAATTTTCTGTATTTTTTCTTCAACCTGATAATCTAAATCCTCTACAAAGCAGACAGACAGCATTTTCTTGAAAACATTTTTCCGCTGTTCGCCAATTCCATTATCAGAAATATCTCCCACACTAAGAGCCATATCAAAACAATAAACATCACTGCTCTTGCCTCCCAATGGAATAGCATTTTCCCAAGCAATACATTCTTGTTCTTGTGCTTGAAGTGGTGCTTCTTTCATTTCATTTGAAGATGGAACACTCCCGTTTTCGTGCCTTATAAATACCGAAATTGCACTTCCTCTATATTTTCCCCTGCCGTAAGTTTGGGCAATTTTCAAACTTCCACAGGCACTTTCACCAAATACAATTTCAATCATCTTATATACCTCCGATTTAATTGCTCCCGTTATGAATAAATCATCTCATGCAAAACAATTTCTTCTGCCCGGTTGTGAATGTTATTGCAACGCTGCACCCATTCCATTTGATGGGTACGCTTCAATTCCTCGGTCACACCATCGGCAGCCTTCATCTGCTCCATGATGGTGTCTAACCGTTCCTGTGCCTGTTCGTTCAGGTCTGCAAGATATGTCCACAATTCCCCGGTCAGTATCAATGTATTCAATCTGGCTGGGTGGACTTCTCTTAAATATTCCCGGTGCATCCGTCCGTACTTTCCGATAGGGCGGTGTTCCTCCGGCAGTTTCAAGTCCGGGATGTAGTAATCTCCGACAAGGATATAATCAATTCCGTTTTCCGTTATTCTTGGTTTCAATTCGCTCATGTT
>ENA-ORLN01000306-ORLN01000306.1-human-gut-metagenome-genome-assembly--contig:-NODE-306-length-4949-cov-2.80262_pt1 | contig 4949 bp, 5 predicted proteins | sample MGYA00243072_ERZ508834 | MGnify/ENA primary metagenome ERZ508834 (study PRJEB26277, sample SAMN04329820) | human gut metagenome | biome: human-associated habitat | host: Homo sapiens | place: USA... | reverse complement strand
AACACGTTGGCAAGATAGCACAGTTAAATATACTTAATAGATGGAATACAAATGATCCAACAGTAAGTTTAAAATCAGAGATTGGCGTTGATCAGCAGGGAAAAATAATGTATCTTGATTTACATGAAAAAGCACACGGACCACATGGTCTAATTGCTGGTATGACAGGATCAGGTAAATCAGAATTCATAATAACATATATTTTATCTTTAGCAATAAATTATAGTCCAGATGAAGTAAGTTTCATTTTGATTGATTATAAAGGTGGAGGGTTAGCTTTTGCATTTGAGAACAAAACTTTAGGAATAGAATTACCACATCTAGCGGGAACTATCACAAACCTTGATAAATCAGAAATGAATAGAACGCTAGTAAGTATTAATAGCGAAATTAAAAGAAGACAAAAGATATTTAATGATGCAAGAGATAGCTTGAGTGAAAGTACAATTGATATTTACAAATACCAAAAATTTTATAGAGAAGGAAAAGTAACTGAGCCAATACCACACTTGTTTATAATATGTGACGAATTTGCCGAATTAAAGAGCCAACAACCAGATTTTATGGACAATTTAATAAGTGTTGCAAGAATAGGTCGTTCATTGGGAGTACATCTTATACTAGCAACTCAAAAGCCGAGTGGTGTTGTAAATGATCAAATTTGGTCAAATACTAAGTTTAGGGTGTGTTTGAAAGTTCAGGATGAATCGGATAGTAAAGAAATGTTAAAAAGACCAGAAGCAGCATCCCTAAAACAAGTTGGTAGGTTTTACTTACAAGTAGGATATAATGAGTATTTTGCTTTAGGACAATCAGCATGGTGTGGAGCCAAATATTACCCTTCTGATAAGCCTGTAAAGAAGATAAATAAAAGTATAGATTTTATTGATGAAACAGGCGCGGTAATAAAGAGTATGCAAGCTTCTACAAATAGTAAAATTGAAGCCCAAGGTGAACAGTTAGGTCAAATTCTAAGGTTGATTGTTGCAACTGCTCAAATTGCAAATCAAAAAGCAAAAAAATTGTGGCTAGAAAATATTAAAGAAGTAATAGTGGAAAGCGATTTAGCACAAAAATATAGTTTTAAACCAATACCATATAATGTTGAAGCAATAATTGGCGAATATGATGCTCCAGAAAAACAGGAACAAGGTTTAGTAAAATACAATTTATTACAAGACGGTAATACGCTTATTTATGGAAACAATGGTGCTGAAAGAGAAATGTTTTTAGATACGCTTATTTATTCAACAACAAAATATCATAGTGTAGCTGAAATAAATTACTATATTGTTGACTATGGATCTGAATCTCTAAAGAAATATGTTAACTTACCACATGTAGGAGGTGTTGTATGCATAGGAGAAGAAGAAAAGTTTAGTAATCTTTTAAAAATGATAAAAGAAGAAATTCGAATAAGAAAAAAAGTCTTCCTAAACTATGGCGGAGATTATACTAATTATATTAAATCATCACCCAATAAATTGCCTATCAAAGTTTATATATTTAATAACTACGATTCAATATATGAATCCAATGAAAGCTTATATGAAGAATTGCCTAATTTACTAAGAGATTCAGAAAGATATGGAATTATATTTGTTATAACAGCCAATGCAATAAATTCAGTACAAAGTAAAATTTCTCAAAACCTAAATAATATATATTCTTATAAGTTAAAGGATTTAAGTGATTATATAACAGTACTTGGAACAAAGGTTAAGAATATGCCACCTGATATAGTGGGAAGAGGAATTATAAAACAAGAGGATGTTGCACATGAATTTCAAACTGCAAGTATTATAGATAATAGGGAAATGACTAATAATTATCTGCTTGACTACATCAATGAGAAAAAAACATCAGAACCTAATAGGGCACAACAAATACCGATTTTACCAGAACATATTGGATTAAACAATATCTATAGAACCGACATCAAGTTTAATAATATACCAATTGGTATAAGTAAAAATAACTTAGAGATAACAAACTACGATTTTATTAATAATTTAGGAACCATAATAACAGCCAACAAAATTGGTAATACAAAGAACTTTATAAAAAGTTTGATAATGCTAATTAATAAGATTGATACAACAGGATTAATTATATTAGATGCAACAAGTACATTAGAAATTAGTAATACTGAATTTCCAAATTATTATAATGAGCATCTAGAAGAAGTAATACAAAAAATAATCGAGCTTATTAATAGATATAAGGAAAAAGAACAAAGCGAAGAAAAAATAGTGTTAATATATGGGATTAATAAACTAATAAATAAAATATCATCATCAGAGGTTATTAATAATTTAGTAAAAGCTATAAAAGAATATGAAAAAGTAGGATTAATAATTGTTGATGATTCATCAAAATTGAAAAAATATGCATTTGAACAATGGTTTAGTATTTTTTCAATAAATGATGGAATATGGGTAGGAAAAGGAATGGCTGATCAAAATTTGTTCCATTTAACAGTAATTAACAAAGAGATGACAAAAAATTACAACAATGATATGGGATATGTTATTTCAGAAAGTACAGCTACTTTAACTAAATATATTGATTTTGTATCAAATAATGAAAAAGGTGATAATAATGAAGAATAAGGTTCTAATAAAATTAATATTACCAGAATGGAATACAACCTTCGATGTTTTTATTCCAGTGAATGAACTTGTTTGGAAAGTTAAAAAATTATTGATTAGATCAGTAGGAGATTTATTAAAGACTACTCAAAATACAAGTGACGGTTGTATCCTAATGAATAAAATAACATGTGAAATTTATAATAACAATAAAACTATATTAGATACAGATATTAGAAATGGAACTGAGCTAATATTGATAATAAAAAATTAAAAAAATAAGAGTCTCATTAATTGTGAGACTCGTTTTTTATGCGATGCTTGTATCAAAATTTGATATTGTGTAATGGTAAAAAATATGATATTCTATAAATAGAATAATAGGAGGGAAATAAATGGATGGAAAAACTGAAGATAATAATATAAATCTTGGCAAATTTTTACCATTAGGAGCGGTAGTTCTTCTTAAAAATGCTACTAAAAGAGTAATGATAACAGGTTTTTGTAGTATTTGAAAAGATGATCCTAATGATAAAAAAATTTATGATTATATAGGCTGTGCATTTCCCGAAGGAATAATGTCTACAGATCAAAATTTATTATTTAATAATAATCAAATAGCAAAAGTTTATTCATATGGCTTGATTGATGAAGAAGTTAGAATTTTTCATAAAAATCTAGATGAAAAAGTAGATGAAATGATCAAAGCTTTAAAACAAAATAATAATTAGTAGAATTGAAATTGAAAAGGAGAAAAAATGAAATTAGAAAAGTATTTACCAATAGGAAGCGTAGTATTATTAGATGGAGGAGAAACAAAAGTCATGATAACAGGCTTCGTAGCCTCTGCAGAAGATGAAAATGAAGTTTATGATTACATAGGATGTATTTATCCAGAAGGGGTTACAGATACAGAAGAAAATTTATTATTCAACCATGATCAAATTGTTCAAATATATCATTAGGGATTAATTGACGATGATGAAATAATCTATAAAAATGCTTTAGAAGAAACAATGAATGAAATTGATAATGAAAACGACAATGAAGTGGAAAACATCATTGAACCTAATATATCACAACCAGAAATGACACAAGGAGGGGCAACAGAACCAGTAACTATAAAACCAGTAATGGAAAATTTTAATACAGGAAATTCGTTTTTTGAAGATTAAAAAATTCTAGATAGGATGTGAAAAAATGGGAGCATCAATAAGCACAGGAGTATCAAATGTAGGAATAGATGCAACACCTAGAGCATCTAGAGGCTATATTGCACCAATAAGACCAGCAGTTAGTGATGCAGAGATTGACGCAATACATGACAGAGTAAATTCACTAAATACAGAAGATGTGGACGTCGATGACGACGTCTCATTTATTGGTTGTGTTGGAGAAACGCTTTCTGACTTTGGAGATTTTATATCAGACAAGTGGGACTCAGTATGTGATTTTTTTACTGGGGATGACGGTGTTTTAGATGTTCTGAAAAAATGTTGTGCCACTATATGTAATGCAGCGACTGCATTATTAGAGGGAGTTACAAAAGTATTTGTTGGAATAGGAAATGCTGTAATTGTAGTAGGCGGTGGTGTAGCATCGATATTTACAGGATTATATGATGGTTTTCAAGCAATTAAGGGAAAAATAACTGGAGAAGAATGGAACTCGGTAACAAAAAAGTTTTGGGACGAAAAAATAAAACCAACTGTAACAGCAAACGCTACAGCTACAGAGGAACTATATGACTATATAAGAGATGCCACCGCGTATGGCGAATTTTTACATGACTCATTTTGCTAAGAAACCGTAAGAAAATAAGTAAGAGTAGCAGGGGAAATAGCGGCTGTTATAGCTGTTTCAGCAGTAGCAGCACCGGCAGTAGCAGCTGCCGCCCCAACTATGGCTGCTGGAACAGTGACCGCTACGGTGGGAGCGGCTGTATCTGGAACTCAAGCTTTCGGTAATAGTACGGCAGAAGCATGGGCTAATGGTGCAAGTACATTGAGCGGAATAATAAACGGTGCTGGAAAAGGTGCAATAGAAGCAGCAGAATATTTTGTTGGTGGAAAACTATTAGGAGATGGCGCGAAACTTGCCAAACAAGTACTGGTTAATTCTGGAACAGCTTATGCTGACGTCTATGCAAGGTCGGCTGTTGATGCCGCAACATCAAAAATGAGTTATTCAGAAGCTCTTAAAAATAATGGAGGACATGAAGCCGCTATTAAGCAAGCCGCAACAGGTGCAATATTTACAATTGGTGGAAACGTAGTTAACAAAGGTGTAACAAAAGTAAAATCTGCAAAGCAATCAAAAGCAGCAGCAAAAGTCAGCAACAAGACAAATTCTAAAACG
>ENA-ORLN01000302-ORLN01000302.1-human-gut-metagenome-genome-assembly--contig:-NODE-302-length-5036-cov-3.46738_pt1 | contig 5036 bp, 7 predicted proteins | sample MGYA00243072_ERZ508834 | MGnify/ENA primary metagenome ERZ508834 (study PRJEB26277, sample SAMN04329820) | human gut metagenome | biome: human-associated habitat | host: Homo sapiens | place: USA... | reverse complement strand
ACCGTAAGACGGAGATTGTAAAGGACAGGTTTGACGAGATAGTGAAAGAACTGTATGGGTAATAGTAATACGGAGGCGGCCGGAAGGTCGCTTCTGTCATTTATAACGGTATGTACGGGAAACAGAACCCTGCCGTACACAGGTAAAGAAAAATGGAAGAACAGAGAACGCTTACGTTGGATTTCGTGAAATCCCTCATGGAACCATCCTACACGCTGGTATGGACGGATTATAACGACAACCTTGACAACCACCTTGACATCATCCGGAAATGTCTGGACAGGCGGAATTGCGATTGCCTGTGGGAAAAGGCGGGCGAATGGTATGGCGATGCGGAATATGAAGCTGTTCATGGGATTATGGAAAAGCTGAAAGAAGAATGCTTTGTATTCAACGACTTTGACGAACACGAGGTCGATGCCTTTTTCGATGAACATGAGGATGCAATCCGGGACGAGATTTACAGCAGGAACGATTCGGACGTAGTGAAAGGCCTGATAAGGTACACGGATGACATTCCCATCCGGGTGGAGATGCTTTCCGACTACGACTGCATCAACTCCAACTGGTTTGAATCGCAGGGCGGTTACAGTTACGAGGAATCCTATTTCGGGGACATGGTAGACAGCCTGAACCTCAATCCGGCGCAAGTAAAGAAACTGCTGACGAGCCACGGCTACAAAGTTTACGGGCGTTTCCCGAACCGGAAAAGCAGGAACGGGAAAGAACAGGTCTCATACGAGCAATTCTACGAGGAACTTATCAATTCCTGTTGCGGTGCGAACCTGCTGACCTATATCGGAAAGGTAAGTCTGAAAGAGTTGTATGCTGCAGACATCTCGCTGAAAGAGGTCAATATCCCCAACGGGAACTGTTGCGGGCTGTTCAGTTCCACGTATGGCGGCGGAAGCCTGCTTGAAATGGAACTGAAACAAGATGTGAAGCTCAAGCTGGAAGTCAAAGGCTGTAACGGCTTCCGTTTCCGTCTGGACGATGAACGATCCAAGTACGACTATTCCATACAGCATGTGTATGGCGTGGACGATTCATTTTTCAACAATCCTGTCAGCATAGTCTCTTAATGTTAAATCAATTACAAACAATCAAATCATAAGAATTATGGCAAAGTATGATGTAAGAGTAAGGTATGCCTTCGAGGGCACTTACACGGTAGTGGCTGAAGACCACGATGAAGCAAGACAAATGGTGTCTGAGGACTGTGGGCTGGTTCTGGGCGGCAATATCCACACTACTCTCGATGATGAAGATGTAGACTGGAATTTCGGGGTTCACCCCGACACACAGATTCTTTCTGTGGCTCAACGAAACGGGAAAGGGACTTCGGCATCCATTGATTTTAGCGGGAGAATTGAGGAATTACGAGCGGATATCATTGAAGCGATACGACAATTGCTTCAAGCACACTGCATGACCGAGATACGGTTCCCTGAAGATGATGGATACGATCCGGTCTGGGTGATATGGTTCAATAAAAACGGTGATCCGTATGAATGTATGGTAACAGACCTTCGGGTAACGGAAAACAGCCTGACCGTTTTTGCCGAGGAGAAAGAACGCGGTGACGAAGTGGAATGTCTTAGTCCGTGTGAACTCGGCCCGAGGCCGTATGGAGGCAATTGGAAGGCGAAGAATATGTTGAACCTGAAACTGAAAAATCATGAAATACCACGCAGAAAATGCAGTCTCCAGCTTCTTCTACTATATGTGGAACGCATGGAGCAAGGAGGAATGTAAAGTCGTGTTCGGAGGTGACTACCTGCACTTTTGGGAAAAATGGAACGCACAGGCTGAAAATTCCATTTATGGTGCGGCGGAACGGTTCTATACCGAATTATCGGAATGCAGCCGGACTTTGCTGGTGGAACGTGCCGTATCGCTTTATGACGGCAAGGCTTTTAGAAAAGAGCCTGATGATTCTAAAGTTCTGGTATGCGAAGAATGTGGTTCAAGGCAAGTGGAGACACAGGCCTGGATAGATGCGAATACAGAAATGTATATCTGCGATACGGCACATGATTGTGATGGCAAATGGTGTGAAGAATGTGAGGAGAATGTTGACTTCTGTTCGTTGGAAGAATTCAAGCAGATAATGCAAAGTTGGTGGACCGGCAATGCCATCAGGACTTTGGAAGGCATTACAGGACTGAAAGAAACGGATTATCTTTCCAACAATAGTTCACAGACATTTGCCGGTGCTACCGATAAATGGTGGTATAATCTGGATTACGACGGAAAGCGAAATGTCTATAACAAACATACCTCTAACAATGAATAATATGGGAGAAAATATCATTGACTTAATCTGCAACTCATGCAGTTGCGACAAGACAGAAGCGCAGGAGTATCTGGATTCCGAACTTCAATACCTGCACGAATTACAGGATGTGGATGATTTGAGGGAAGGCGACATTGAACTCGCTTGCAGCAATCTCGGTCTCGACCTCGACTATCAGGAATATTTTATCAATCGCCTTGCAGGGGCATAAAAACTTACGGTTATGACTTATTTTCAGAACATACACAGTCTGGCGGACTTGAAGAAAGAGTACCGCCGTCTGGCATTGCAGCACCACCCGGACAAGGGTGGTGACACTGCCGTCATGCAGCAGGTGAACGTCGAGTTTGAAAAACTTTATGACGTGTGGAAGGACTCCACTAATATGTCCGCTGACACCACCGGCTACGAATATGACTATTCCGGGGCCACGGCAAATGAATATGCCGAGTATGTATATACCGAAGACCGGGGGAAAGGCCGCAATTTCTAGGGACAGCACGCGCCCGAGATTGCGGAACTGGTGCGGACCTGGCTCAAGGAAACCTATCCCAGATACAGGTTCTCCGTCAGACGGGAGAATTACAATTCCATTTACATCAAGCTGATGAGCGCGGACTTCGAGGCGTTCACCAAGGAATCCGGCAAGGTGCAGGACACCATCAACCACTACAACATAGAGTGGAATCCTGACCTTACAGACCGTGCGAAGGAGGTGATGATGAATGTCTGCGACTTTGTCATGTCGTACAACTTCGATGACAGCAATGCCATGACGGACTATTTCCACACCAATTTCTACCTGACATTGGGCATAGGCAGCTACCGGAAACCTTACAAGGTGGAATTGCCGAAACTCGCCTGCAAGGGAAAGGAGAAGCAGGAAGTGTTCAAGCACCCCGAAGGTACGGCGCACAAGGCCCTGCGGCAGGCATTGGGTACGGCACGGTTCGGTTTCATCGAACACAGGAGGCATATCGGCGAGATGATACTCGGGGAAGACCATTACGGCTCACAAGGCGAGCATTATTTCTGGCCGAAAGAGTATTCAAGTGCCAAAACCGCGCAAAAGCGGATTGACAAATTAGAACAGGCCGGAATGCGGTGCAGACTCACAGGGTATAATGGCGGATACATCCAATTCATCGGATATACCCCGGAGACGAAGACTTTGCTGGAACAAGAACGCGAAGAGGTCATTATTGCACATCAGGCATGGCAGGCAAGGCGAATACAAACCAACTGAGACAACTCGAAATGTCAAAACAAGAATGAATCATGAAAGCGAAAGTATTGAAATACAAGTTTGACGGAAATACCGTCGTGGCTCCGTACATGGAACTGGAAGCGTATGCGGAAAACATCTATCTCTCGTTATCGGACAAGAACGAATACGGGAATGAAAACTATGATTATTTCCATGTGGTCTGCAAGGTTGAAAACATCTATTTCTCTTGCGGGCAGTATTCCAGGGAAATGCTTGGAAGGGAGGAACAAAAAGAAAAACTTGTCAAGTATTGCAAAAACTGGATTGCGAATATGCTTCAGGATGCGGAAAACGGGAACCATGTCTCCCTTTTGTCGATCCGTGTTTTTGAAGAACTCGGACTTGACACAGTTCCTTTGCTGCAAGCCCGTGAAGCGTACCGGAAGAAACAGGAACAAAGACGGCAGGAGCAAAAAGAACAGGAAGAGGAGAAACGCAGGCTGGAGGAAGCGAAGTGGCAACAGGAACTTGACGAGGAGAAACAAAAGTTTCTGAACGGGGAATACATCCCGGCAAATATGTTCATAGAAATAACCAAACGGGACGGCTTTGAAATCCATATACGGACCAAAGAGACATAGAACCGTCATGTATGCGGGTTGAATAAGTCCGGGAGCATTCGTTTCTACAAGAAACGCGGTTGTCGCACGCCTGATTTTTCCGGCTGCCACAAGGCTATTGCCGCTTACCTGACATTTCTGGAAACAATTACCGAAAGCTGACCTTTCTCGATATGGCACAGGAACGAATGGACGACTGGATGGAATATGCCAGGGAACTGGCACGTGCCGAGCGTGAACTGCGGGTTGAACGCTGGGTATTCATTTCCATCGAATGCAAGGATGAAGCCGGCAATCCAATCCGGCTTCATTCGTATGACCTTCCGAGGGAACTGCACAAGCGTTACCGTTGGGTAGTCCGCTGGCGTGAAGCCCGGTTGCATTGCCTGTACCCCAAAAGGCAAATCAATACCTATTACAGCTATTATGACAGACGTACCGGACTGCGTACCAATTTCAACTCCTCACTGTCAAGACTGTCAGCAGCCAAAGCCCAAATCTCCATCGCGGAGCGTAAAGAACGTGAGTATATCCAATACCAGCGTACAAACAACCTGTTCTTTGATGAAAATACAGATGAACAGCTGGTAGGGTTTCGTGAAAAACTGCGTATGAAAAAGGAAAAATACACGGCATTGGAACATGAAATCCGTTCTGAGATGGAATCCATGCAAAAATTGAATCGTATCTGACAAAACAGGCAACAACGGGGCTATTATTTTATTTCCCACCCTGCAAAGGTAGCCCCGTGTCCTGTGTATCCTGCAAGGTCAGGTCCCTTCGGGGTTGGCTGAAAGAAAATCATCCTCGCCGCTGCTGCGGTATTTTCTTTCGCCAAACCTTGCCGGATGCGGACCCGGGACTGGCAGGCAGGCGAGAAATAAAAATACCGGCTCCCGGAGCCGGACGTGTT
>ENA-ORLN01000290-ORLN01000290.1-human-gut-metagenome-genome-assembly--contig:-NODE-290-length-5591-cov-6.61615_pt1 | contig 5591 bp, 6 predicted proteins | sample MGYA00243072_ERZ508834 | MGnify/ENA primary metagenome ERZ508834 (study PRJEB26277, sample SAMN04329820) | human gut metagenome | biome: human-associated habitat | host: Homo sapiens | place: USA... | reverse complement strand
GGCTTTTCTTGTGGAATGGGCGTAGACATTCATTGTGGTACTGACATCTGAGTGTCCTAACAGTTCCTGTACATCTTTCGGAGCTGCTCCATTTGCCAGAAGGTTGCTTGTGTAGGTGTGTCGCAACTGGTGAAAATGAAATCCTTCAAATCCATCCAGTTTCTGAGCAATCTTCCTGCAAACAATTCCTAACGTGCTTGGCAGTTCCAAACTTCCATCCGGTCTTAAGCAGACAAAGGATATTTCCTTATAATCTTCTGGAACATTCTCTGTTCCGTCCAGATGATAGAACTCATAGTAAACTCTGTTTTTGTCTTTTACTTCTCTGTAGTAGTTTTTATGGTAAAGTTCTCCGTACTGCATTCGGTTTTTAAGTTGTTCCTTTCGGGCATTGCGAAGAATCTCTGCCAGTGTATCTCCAAAATCAACAATCCTTACCTTTTTTCGTTTGGTTGGTCCGATGATATTCTTGTGCCTTGAACCATCATATCGGATACTGCGTCTGATTGTAAGGCACTGTTCTTCAAGATTTACATCCTGCCATGCCAGACCACAGGCTTCACCGATACGAAGTCCTGCATAATAAGCTATCTGGATTGGAAGTATTGCCGGTGGATTGTAATCCTGTAGAAATTCAATCAGTCTTTCATAATCCTCTCGTGGAATTGGCTGTATATCGCCATCCATGTCATCATCGGAAAACAGGTCAACCTCATCCGTCTGGTATTTCAGCTTAATATACTGCATCGGATTGAAAGTGATATATTGCTTTGGTGATACTGCAAATCGGAATGACTGCTGTAATACTGCCGAGAAAGAACGAATGTAATCTTTGCTATAACCTTTTCTTTCTGAACCATCTGGATAAGTGCCACCAAAGGAAAGCAGATCGAAGAAGGCTTGTAAATGCTCAGATGTTACATTTTTCAACTTTCTCTCTGAAATTGGATGCTTCTTGATGTTGGTAATGGCACCGAGGTAATTCTGGACTGTCCCATTACTGAGAGTACCGGTCTTTAATTCTTCCTCTGCCCATATATCAAGTAATTCTCCAACTGTAATATTTTCCGACTTTGCAATGAATTTCTTGCTTTCGTAATCGTCCATTGCCTGACGGAGCAGTTTTTCCGTTTCACTTTTACTTTCTGTTCCAGCGTATTCTTTCTGAACCAGATTGCCGCTTGCATCTTCTACATAGAAGCGGTAGTACCATTTCTTTCCTTTTTTTCTTACAGATCCTTTTGCCATAATCGTATGTCTCCTTTCGATATTAGACAATCGGAACTGATGAAATGCTTCGTGCGTGTAAGTATATCATAACTCCGGTTGTCGTTCTATACCGAATCGGAATCCTCATACAAAACTTCTGATAAAAGATTTTCAAGCCTTTGTTCTGCCATTTCCGGTTTCTTGGAATAAAGCCTTACGATATCTGCCATGTCGTTAAAGGCATTAACAGTGTGGGTGATCTCCCGGAGAAACATAATCTCGTTATATTCATCATTCGATTCAAACCCCATTACTTTTGCAATATCAGCTTCATTCGTGTTGCCCTTGTAATTCTTGCAGGCAAACTGGAATGATTCCAGAAACAGGTTATATTGCTTTAACATCAACAGCAGTAAATCTTTGGAAAAAGCATCTTCCTTTTTACTAAGGTCGAGAGGTAACTGTTTGAGAATATCGCCCATTGCATCACGAATCTGTAATTCTTTCTTATCCGTAATATCGGTTTCGTATTCATCGGTTTCCCCTCTGAGCCATTCAATAGATACATGAAGTGCTTCCGAAAGACCTTCCAGCACCATCTTTTTGGTATTGTCAATCGAACCATTCTCATAACGCAGGATTGTGGAAGCGGTAACTCCCATCTTCTCTGCAACATAAGGCTGTGTCAGATTTAATTCCAGACGACGCTGTTTTGCCCTGCTGCCTATCAGCTTGCGTAGTTCTTTATCTTTCATGCTGATTGCCTCCTTTTTCGGTATGTATGAATTATAGCATGTACCTCACATAATTGCAATATGCAATTTAATGATTATTTTAAAAATATCATAACGCATGACAACGCAATATAAAACCGCTATACTAACAGCACAACAATAGTTGCATAATGCAATTTAACGGGAGGTGACAAGATGACGGAAAGAAAGATTGCATTATCCATCGAGGAAGCAGCCGACTATACAGGAATTGGCAGAAACACTTTGAGAAAGCTGGTTGAATGGAAGAAGCTTCCGGTATTAAAAGTCGGAAGAAAAGTCCTTATTAAAACTGACATTCTGGAAAAGTTCATGGAAGCCAACGAGGGGCGAGATCTGAGGGATAAAGGAAATGTAAAAACTGTCACAAGAAATGTGGCAACTTAAAAAGGCGGCTTCCTACGAAACCGCCAAAGGTTCTATCAGACCGAAGCCATGATATACCTACACGCAAGAGGATTATACCATGTGCTTCTCCTGATATGCAACCGGGAACTGTTGTTTATCGGAAAAAGAAAGGATGAAGACGATATGGCGAAATCAACAAAGACTTATGAAGAAAGAATACGTGCATTAGAGAAAAAGGAACAGGAAAGCATCGAAGCTACCAAAATGCTCATTGCACAGAGGAAGGAACTGGAAAAGCGAAAGAAAGCAGAGGAAAGTAAAAAACGAACCCACAGGCTCTGTCAGATTGGCGGTGCGGTGGAATCGGTTCTTGGCTGTCCGATTGAGGAGGAAGATTTACCAAAGTTGATAGGCTTCTTAAAAAGGCAGGAAACAAACGGAAAGTTTTTCTCAAAGGCGATGCAGAAAGAGCCACTTACAGATATGGAGGAAGTGTAATGGCGGAGGGAGTGGTTTTTCCATTCCCTTCATTGCCTTTGAATGAAGGGCGCACTTATGGACAACCAGAGGTCGTCCTTATAAGTTTGCCACAAGTGGCAACCGGTCTGCGCTTACGCTTGCCGGGCTCGTTCCGTCGGCGGGGCTTTCAGCCAGACCTGCTCATGCCGCAGGAGGCACTCTTGCGCAGAGGGCGTTTCGACAGCTTCACTCCTGCCAAACCAGAAGAAGATGCTGTCGGAAATCAATGCCGGATACGGCAGAAAGGGGGAATCGTATCATGGCGATATTTCACTTTACAGTAAAGATTGTCGGGCGCAGTAAAGGAAAATCTGTCATATCCGCATCGGCATATCTTAATGGAGATGTGATGAAGAATGAGGAAACAGGCAGAATCAGTTACTATACTTCCAAAAAGGAAGTCGTCTACACCAGTCTGATGATGTGCGAAAATGCACCTCCTGAATGGCTGCATGTACCGGAAGAAAATATAAAAAGGTTTCAACAGTCTATCCGTTATAAAAGAGCGGATGATAAAGATGCCGCACTGGAAAAGTTTAAAATCACATTTCAGAAACAGCGTCTATGGAATGAGGTATTGAAGATAGAAAAAAATGCAGATGCACAGCTTGGACGCTCATTTGAATTTTCCCTGCCGAAAGAATGGAGCAGACAGGAACAGATTGATTATACAACCGAATATATTCAAAAGACTTTCGTGGATAAGGGAATGTGTGTCGACTGGAGCATACACGATAAGGGCGATGGAAACCCACATGTGCATTTACTTGTAACCATGCGACCATTCAATCTGGATCATTCATGGGGCAGCAAAGAAGTCAAGGACTGGGATTTTGTCAGAGATACTGACGGAAATATCGTGGTTGATGAATCCCACCCGGACTGGTGGCAGGATAAGAAAAATCCTGACCGGCATGGAATCCGCATTCCGGTACTTGATGAAAACGGAGTACAGAAAGTCGGGGCAAGAAACCGAAAACAATGGAAACGGGTTCTGACCGATGCTACCGGCTGGAATAATCCAAAGAATTGTGAGTTATGGCGAAGCGAATGGGCTGGGATGTGTAACCGGCATTTATCCATAGACAATCAGATTGACCACCGCTCTTATGAAAGACAGGGCAAATTGAAAGTCCCTACGATTCATGAGGGTGCAGATGCAAGGAAGATTGAGGAAAAATATCTCACCGGGCAGATAAGGAAAGGTTCATGGAAGGTCGAGGAAAACCAGATGATAAAAAAACAAAATGCACTGCTGCAAAAGGTAATCACAACCTTTGGTAAGGTATCCGGTGCATTGTCAATATGGAAGGAGTGGTTGAATGACATTAGAAGAAAGCAAAGAAGTAATTCCCATGATGGAAGCAATGATTACACAGATAGAGGAACAGCAGAATATCATGGCAGAGATGCTTCAGGAGATACAGGAAAAGGACGAGAAGCTGATGTGCTTTCAGGAGCAGGAAGAACGATTGCAGCAATTAGAGAAAGAATTGTCAGAGCTGCTACAAATCTTACCGAATACAGAAGAACTGTTGATGCTTCTGGAAGAAAAGACAGACCAGATACAGAAACTCACAGACGAAAATCAGCAATGGCAGGAATTGGCACAGAAATTAAACAGCGAGAACCGGCTATTGCAGAAACAGAACAGCGAATTACTGAACTTGAACAGCAATTAGAGAAAGGAAGGTTGATTGATGAACGAATTAAGAAACTCAAAGAGCGACGATCAACTGGAAGAGTTGCTTCTGCTGACAGAGCAGATGCAGGAAGAACTCGACCAGAAAGACCGGACTATCAGGGAACTGAAAGTGCAGCTCGACGAATCGCTGACCTTGAACGAGAGGTTAAACAGCGAGAACAGAGCAGGGAACATTCAAGCCTTAAAGAACGACTTGAGGAAAACAAAAGAATTGTTGCAGAGCGAGAAAGAGAAAACACACACCGTCCAAGCCATGATAGAGGAATGTCGAGATAAGCAGAGACAGGCAGAACAGGAACGGGATTATGCACTCTCCCATCAGAAAAAAGTAGAGATACCGGTTGAAAAGCCGGTACTCTATCAAAAGTGCGGGAATTGTAAACAGACAGCTTATCTGAAAGCTAAGGAAAAGTATGATATGCAGAGGGAAAAACTGGCAGGCAGATATAAAACAAAAACAGCCATGTATGAAGCATTGATGTTTCTGCTGATATGGTATTCCGTATCAACTACTCTTTTTCAGATGATACGGTCAAAAATATTTATTTCTGATTGCGTGGTATTCTTTGATACAATCGCAACTTTCACACAGACCATTGCTGGCTTGGTTGTACTGGCAGGAAAGAATGTGGCACAGATTAGTAATGGAATATCCAATCCTGTCGTTGCTGGAATTTTAAACTGGCTGATAAGAATATTGATTTGCGGTGGATGTCTGGTGGGTGTGGGAATACTTTTGGCATTCATCGAAATAAAGATTGCAGGGCTATATAAGAAATACTGTTGGGATATGATTACCATAATGGTGATACTTGTAAGTATGGCAATAGCTATCTACTTTGGGGATTGGATAAAGGAAGTATTGCCAATCAATCTGCTATTTCTCTTATTATTCGTGCAACTGGTATATGTTGGAATCAGGTGGTATGTAAAGGGATGGCGGGAAAACAGAGGTTATGTTTAAAAATAAAAAAATTGTCTGAGCCGCAGCGAAGTAAATAAAATGAGTAGTATTATAAGAAGTCAGCTGTGCGTGA
>ENA-ORLN01000289-ORLN01000289.1-human-gut-metagenome-genome-assembly--contig:-NODE-289-length-5658-cov-2.5365_pt1 | contig 5658 bp, 8 predicted proteins | sample MGYA00243072_ERZ508834 | MGnify/ENA primary metagenome ERZ508834 (study PRJEB26277, sample SAMN04329820) | human gut metagenome | biome: human-associated habitat | host: Homo sapiens | place: USA... | reverse complement strand
AAAAAGGTGGTATTTGTATAATTGAGTGGTCTGAAACTATTACTGATTATTTACCTAAAAATAGATTAGATATAAAATTCAAGATAGTGGATGAAGAGAAAAGGGTTATCTCTATAATTCCTCATGGCTCTAAGTATGACGAATTATGTGAGGCTGTTCTATGAAATGCTTATATATAGATACTTCTTCTAATTTTTTATATTCAGCAATTTCTAATAATGGTAAATTGTTAACTTCTACTTCTGAAGAATTGGATCATGATCTATCCAAGATAACACTTGTAAAAATTTCAAATATGTTTAAAGAAATTAATATGAAGCCTCAGGATATAGATAAAATAATAGTTGTGAATGGTCCTGGTTCTTTTACTGGTATTAGAGTTGGAATCACGATTGCAAAAGTTTATGCTTGGGGTTTAAAGAAAGATATTTGTTGTGTTTCAAGCTTAGAAGCTATGGCATGTTCTACTAAAGCAACATCTTTTAAATATATTGTTCCAATTATTGATGCACGTAGAAATTTTGTTTAAGCAGCTTTTTATGATACATCTTATAACGTGGTATTGGAACCTCAACACATTAATTTGGATATATAGAAACAATAAATGTCGGAATTAGGTAGTTGTTTGATTATAACTAATGATGATATAAATACCGATGTTAAAACAGTTCCTTATGTTCCTAATATGCTTAAAATTATTAAGAAAAATGAGAACAATCATTCTATTAATCCTCATTCTGTTAATCCTAATTATTTAAAATTGACAGAAGCGGAAGAAAAAATTGCAAATATATGATTGAAGAAATAACGAATAGTTCTTTTCTTTCTCCTATTTTGTCCACAGAATATGTGGATAACGAGTTTAATAGTAATCCTTTTGCACATTTTGTTGTTTATAAAAATAATGGTATTATTTTAGGCTATTTATATTATAGTTTAATTTATGATCGAATCGAAATTAATCAATTTGAAGTTTTAGAAGAGTATCGCAATAAAAAAATAGGTTCTAGTTTGTTAGACTATCTTGTTAATTTAGGTAATTATGATATTACTTTGGAAGTAAGAATTGATAATTTTTCTGCAATTCATTTATAACAAAAATTTGGATTTAAATCAGTTAGTATAAGAAAGAACTATTATAATGGGATTGATGAAAATTAAATGTAAAGAAAATTTGAAGGTGATTTAATTATAAATCATGTTAATATCATTACCTTTTTACTTGAGGAATGTTTGGAAAAGGCACAGATGACTTTTGATGAGATCGATGCTATTGCGATTACGTATGGTCCAGGACTTATTGGTTCTCTTTTAGTCGGAGTTGAAGCAGCTAAAACATTATCTTTTATTTATGATAAACCATTGATTCCTGTTCATCATATTGCAGGCCATATTTACGCGAATAGTTTAGTAAAGGAGCTTAAATTTCCGCTATTAGCCTTAGTTGTAAGTGGTGGTCATACAGAATTAATTAAAATGTCTGATCATTATCATTTTGAAAAGCTAGGTGGTACCTTGGATGAAGCTTTTGGTTAATGTTTTTATAAAGCTGCGAGAGTTATAGGATTAGAATATCTAGGTGGTCCTTAACTTGTTTCTTTAGCTCATAAGGGTAAAGCTACTTATAAATTACCAGTTCCTTTGAATGATAATTCATATAATTTTTCCTTTAGTGGTTTGAAGAGTGCAATTATAAATTTAGTTCATAATGAACAACAACGTGGAATGATAATAAGGAAAGATGATTTGGCAGCATCATTTCAAAAAGTAGCTGTCGAAGAAATAGTAAACAAAACTAAAAAGGCTATTGAGAATGAAAATATTCATAGTTTGATAGTGGCCGGTGGAGTTGCAGCTAATAAAGGTTTGAGGGAAAATCTTACAAAAATGTGTGAAGTTTTACATGTTGATTTGTCTTTTCCACCGATGCAATATTGTACAGATAATGCCGCAATGATTGCTGCTGCTGGATACTTTGCTTATAAAGATGGTCGGATTGCTGATTTATCACTTAATAGTAAATCTAATGATAAATTAATTTAATATTTTAGAACTATTTTATATTAGTTCTTTTTATTTTACATTTTTTACAAGTTATTTCATTTTAATGTATTTATTTTCCTTTTTCATTGTGGTATACTTTAAGGTAAGATAATAGGAGGATAAAATGGGAAATAGAATTATTCTGAATGGAACTTCTTATTTTGGTCGTGGTGCTAGAGAGAATGTTATTACTGAGTTAAGAAATAGAAATATCACTATAGCTTTAGTTGTAACTGATAAAAATTTACTTGATGCACATGTGACTAATTTAGTTACAGATGTTCTTGATATAAATGATTTTTCATATCAGATTTATTCTGATATAAAGCCTAATCCAACTACTCTTAATGTTCAAGAAGGAGTTACTTTCTGTCGTAATAGTAAGGCTGATGTTATTATTGCGGTAGGTGGCGGAAGTGCTATAGATACTGCAAAGGCAATTAGTATTATTATGACTAATCCTGAACATTTTGATGTTATTTCGTTGGATGGGGCTGTTGAAACAAAAAATGCTGGTATGCCTATTATAGCTTTACCAACAACGGCTGGTACTGCAGCAGAGGTAACAATAAATTATGTTATTACTAATCCTGTAGGACCAAAGAAAATGGTGTGTGTTGATCCACATGATATTCCAATAGTGGCTATTATTGATCAGGACTTGATGGAAAAATTGCCAAAAAGTTTAGCTGCGTCTACCTGAATGGATGCTTTAACTCATGCTATGGAAGGATATACAACTAAAGCAGCGTGGTTAATGACTGATATGTTCCATTTGAATGCCATGGCGCTTATTTATAAAAATTTGGAAAAGGCAGTTAATTTGAAAGATAGAGATGCTATTGATAATGTTGGATATGGTCAATATATAGCTGGTATGGGATTTTCCAATGTAGGTTTAGGTATTGTTCATTCAATGGCTCATTCACTTGGGGCATTCTTTGATACTCCACACGGTTTGGCTAATGCTTTATTACTACCTCATGTTTTAAAAATTAATTGAAAAAAATGTCCGGATTTATTTAGAAATATGGGTAGAGCAATGGGGCTAGATATGGATAATTTAACTGATGATGAAGCAGTTGATAAAGTGGTAGATGCTGTTAGAAGTTTAGCTATAAAGATTCGAATTCCTCAAACATTAAAAGAAATTGGAATAAAAAAGGAAGATTTACCAATGCTTGCGCATCAAGCAATTGATGATGTGTGTACAGCTGGTAATCCACGTAATGTAACTGAACAAGATATATTAGCCCTATATCAAGAGGCTTATGAATAAATAGAAATAAGAAGGAGAAGGTGTGATATGTTAAGATCTAAAGTTGGTTATAGCATGAATGAAGATAGTTTTACTTCAGGTGTTATGACAGCAAAAAATGCTATTATAGGAAGTAGTTCAAAAATTGGTTTTCTTTATACTTCATGTGTTTCAAAAGTGATGGAAGTTGTAAAAGGGGTTAGAAGTGTTACTGATATTCCTTTAATTGGTTGTACTGCTTCAGGTGCTATTATGGTTCCAGAAGGAATTGTTGCTAGTGAAAAAGGTTTTGCAGGTATGATGAGTATGTCTGATGTTAACTTAACTGTTGGTGTTGCTTGTCATGAAGCAGGAAAGAATGCCAGATTAATAGGTAGAAAGGTAGCAATGGAAGCGGCTAATAAAGCTGGTATGAATATTGCACCATCATACTTTTATATGGTAGCATCTCCAAAAGAGGAAGAGGATTACTTGATGGGAATTCAAGATGTTATTGGTCGTGTTCCTTTCTTTGGTGGTAGTGCAGCTGATGATACAGTTGAAGGAAAATGGAAAATTATTTGTGATGAAAAGGTATTCTCTGATGGAGTTGCAGTTGCATTTTTCTATACAGCTAATGATATTGTTACTGAGTATACTGGAGCATATCGTGAAACTAAGAATATGGGAATCGTTACAGAAGTTAATGATGATCGTAATTTAGTAAGTATTGATGGTGTTAAAGCTCTTAAGAAATATGGTGAATGGATCGGTAAGAACGTTAATGATTTAAGAGGAACTAATTTATTAGTTGAATCTATTTGTAAACCATTAGGTGTAAAGGATCAAGTAGGAAATTTAACTGTTATTCGTCATCCTATGGTTGGTAACACAAATGATACTATGAACTTAGGTAATAAATTAGTGCCAGGTACTACAGTAATTCAAATGGAAGCTACTGTTGATGAATTAATTAATTCTACAGGTGACACACTTAAACGTGTTCGTAAGGAGTTAACTACTGAACCGGGAGCTTATTTCCTTGTACATTGCGGTGGAAGAAAGCTAGGCATTGGTAATCGTTTAGAAGAAGTTCATAAACAATTAGTAAAAGAGGCAAAAGGTGTTCCATTTATTTGTATATTTACATTTGGTGAATATGGTTATAGAGAACATTCTGCCAACACATGTGGTGGATTTATGCTTTCATTTACAGGGTTTGGAAAAGAATAGAGGGATAAAAGATGAAAAATTTAATTGGAGGAGAAAAACTAGATTCTACTAATGGAGCAGTAATAGAAGTAATAAATCCTGCTACTAAAGAGGTGATTGATACAGTTCCAAATTCAACAGTTGAAGATGTTGATATTGCTGTTAAAATGGCAAAAAATTCTCAAAAAGAATGGGAAAAAGTATCTATTCATGAAAGGGGAGAAATATTACTTAAGTTTGCTAGTCTAGTAGAAGAGAAAAAAGAGGAATTAGCTACTTTATTATGCAACGAGACTGGTAAGCCAATTAAGGAGGCTAGAGCCGAAATTGGTAATATGAAAATGTTTGTAAGTAGCTACGTTGAAAAGGCAAGACATGATTATGGTAATGTTATACCTGCCGGTAGTGAGCCTGGTCAAGAAAAAACAATTCAGTTTACCGTACAAGCTCCTTTGGGTGTAGTAGCATGTATAATACCATTTAACTTTCCTAGTGATTTATTTGGGCAAAAAGTTCCAAGCGCTTTAGTGATGGGAAATTCAGTTATTGTAAAACCTTCTACTTATAATCCATTAACTTTACATAGATATTGTGAATTATTGCAAGAAGCTGGTGTTCCAAACGGCGTTATTAACTGTGTATCTGGAGATGGTCCAATTGTTGGTGAAGCCTTAGCGATGCATCCAGATGTAAATCTTATCAGTGTTACTGGTTCTACTAAAGTAGGAGCAGAAGTTATGGGAAATGCTAGTAAAAATATTACTCACGTGATGCTTGAATTAGGTGGATATGATGCTTTCATCTTAGATAAAGATGGCGATATTGATTTAGCTGTTGAAGAATTAGTATGGGGTCGTTTATATAATACTGGACAAGTGTGTTGTGCTAGTAAAAGATTTTTAGTTCATAAAGATATAAAAGATGAATTTATAAGAAAAGCGATTGCAAAAATTTCTACATTAAGAGTCGGCATGCCACTTGATGAAAGTACAGATATAGGATGTTTAATAAACGAAAATGCGGCTTTTTGAGTTTCTGATCAAGTAAAAGAGACAGTATCTCAAGGGGCTAATATTGTAGTTGGTGGAAGAAGAAAGGGTGCTTTCTTTGAACCTACCATTATCGATAACGTAACTAAGGATATGGATGTTATGAAGAATATGGAG
>ENA-ORLN01000284-ORLN01000284.1-human-gut-metagenome-genome-assembly--contig:-NODE-284-length-5831-cov-4.64907_pt1 | contig 5831 bp, 5 predicted proteins | sample MGYA00243072_ERZ508834 | MGnify/ENA primary metagenome ERZ508834 (study PRJEB26277, sample SAMN04329820) | human gut metagenome | biome: human-associated habitat | host: Homo sapiens | place: USA... | reverse complement strand
ATGAGGTGAAGGCTTACCAGTTAGAAAGTCCGGCAACTGTCAAATTGCCGAAACTTTCTCCTATAGAAATGGAATTGGTACGGGATGAGATGAATAAACGCTAAAAAATCTGCTTGTTCAATAAGCAATCTTTTATTACTCAGGTAGTGTGTTGAATAAGATGGGATTAAAATGTTGGCAAATCTGCTTTTTCCGAAAGTTTCTGCCAATAGTTGAAATCACTGGATGAAAGATGCTCTTTCATCCAGTCACGCATACCAATATCGTTTCTTTCGTTCACATATCTCGTAAATGGAAGCATTGTCCTGCATGCTTCAAATCCGAGTATTTTCATGTGGCGTGCGATATTGGGATGAAGACCTTTTAACCATTCTTTATAATACATTATCAATCTGTTTTCTTGGATTGGAATCGCTTGCTGGTGGTAAATATAGCTGGCGTTTCCGATTCTAATTTCTCTGGCCTTATTTTCTCGCTCTTCTTCAGGTAGCCGACTTAAATATTCAGTTTGCGCTATTCTACATTTGGAGTTTGGATATTCCATGGTATTTTATATAGTTGAAACTCTTCAGTGAAGAGTTGTTTTTATCTTTGTTCAAAGATAATGATTATTATGGGATTGAAAAGTATTTATACTGATTTTTTTTGAATATATTATTTTTAATGTGTTAGTGTACTCACACTGTATTTTTTCTCACTCACCTTTCATTCCAATATTCCCTATAGTTATTCCTTTTGCTAATTGTAAGGAATAAAATTCGCAGCTTCCATTTTGAGATGACTGTTTATCAAGTAATTCTATTGAATCCATGCTAGTACCAACCATGGAATATTGCCCAAGTATCGCTGTAATAAGATATTAAGAAATCTTATGTTTATTATTGTTGTAATTATTTTTAGTATATCGTGTTCATTCGTGTTATTTTTAGTTTCTGAAATAAAATTGTTTATATAACACCATTATAGTACAAATATAAGAAACAAAGGATGGAAAGTATAGTATATCTTATAAAAAGGTGTTTCGTGATTATTAGATGCTCATATCTATAGTGATATTATATTTATGAGTATGTACTTTTATTTGTATTAGAGATTGTTTTTTCCTGTGGACTAGACTACTTCGAGCAATACGGCATATACCCCAAACGAGCGTGAAAACCAGGCAAGTGAGGCGTGCGGAACACATCAGAAAGGGAATGAAACAATCTCAAAGTGGAGTTTCAATCCCGGCAGAAGCCGGAAAAGTCGAAAATTCAGCAGGTGGAGAAAACGCGACATTGAGCAGTCTATTCTCAAGCAGCAGAAGGAAAATTTGGAACTCTAGCAAAGGTCAAAAAGGAGCAGAGGTTTCGGAAGGGGCGTGTGAATGATTCGTAACAAAATCAAACTTGCTATAACGGAAGGTGTTACACTAGGAAGAATCCTAGGTTGGATGTAACACCCAACCTCGCCTATTATACAACTGCAAACATGTAAGAGCAATACAATATAAATTTGCATATATTAGCAAAATGATAACAAAAATTACCTAACAGAGCTTTGAAATTCAAATTATTAATGTACTTTTGCTGAAAAAAATAAAAATATCATGAAAATTAAATTTTTAAGTGCAGTTTTAATAACTGCTTTTATAGCTGTTACAGGTTATGATGCATATGTTTCACAGCAAGATGCGAATATGTTGGATTTGGCAATAACCAATGTTGAAGCTTTAGCTTTGGGTGAAAACGGTGAATTAGGATGTGGTGGTCATTCTACTTGGGTTCCTAATCACTATTTAGGAACAGCTAATTGTTGGAATGGAGGTTCGCATAAAAAATGCAAAGAGATGTCAGGTGTTTGTTGCAATCCATCTGAACAAACAGATTGCGATGGCATTCTAAAGAAAAAGTAAAAACAAGTCTTAAAAAAACATACGTAATTAAAGAAAAATATCGACAGTTTGTTGATAAACAAACTATCAATATAAAAAAGTTCGTTAATAATTAGCCAAGTTTAAGCGGCTTAGACTTGGCTAATTATTAACGAACTTTTGATAAAATGTAAGATTATGAAACTCATTTGTTATTTGATGTTTTTTTTATTCTTTGGAATAACCTCTTGTACTAGTACTAGTAAAAAGGAGCTGAAATACGAAAATGGAACAATAGATGTTATAAACCTTAAATTATATCAGAAAGAAAATATAATACGACTGTCAGAGATAGCAGATTCTATTCATTATATATCACTAGAAACATCAGACTCTTGCTTGATTGGAGCTATCGATAAAATATTACGGACTGATAATAGTGATATAATTGTAGTAGATAAGGATGTGGCTTCTTCTATTTTTGTATTCAATGATGAAGGGCGTTTTAAATGTCGCATCGGTACACGAGGACTAGGTATGGCGGAATATATTAAAATAGAAGATGTGACTTATGGATATGGATTTATTTATGTATGGGATAGCGTACAAAAGAAAGTCTTGAAATATTCGGAGAATGGTGACTTTCTAGATTCTTATAAGTTTGACTATACAGCTTATTCGCTATGTTGTATAAATGAAAATCTGTTATCATTTTGCTGTGATTATACTCCAAACTATTCATTATATAAAGATAAGAAATATCCAAGCGTGATATATTTCAATACAGCAGAGAATGAAATTGCTGGATATTTATATTTTAATGAAGATGTGAACAACTTGGCTTATACGTCCACACTAAATAATTTATAAGACAAGAATTTATATTTGCCATTAAATGATACTATTTATAGACTAGATGCAGATTTAATATCGGCAAAATGCATTTTAAAATATGATGACAAATATTTGTTATATAAAAATGAGTACATAGAACGTAGTTATACTGAACGAATGACCGTAAATGATGCCGAAGAAGCCTGTAACAAAGGAAAATTCCCTCAATTGATAACATATTTTTCATGCGATAGTGTGCATTTATTATTTATGCGTATGAATGGTTTTCTTTATTCCGGTTTTTATTATCCTGATACGAAAGAATACAAAGAGGCATCTTCTTTGGGAAAAATTCCTATAGAGAATGATATAGATAAAAGTTTTTTGTTTTCTCCGCGATGTGTTGAAGGGAATAAAGTTTATTGTGTTATAGAACCTTCTGAAATACCGGAGAATAATAACTTACCCATAAATGTTGGGATTGATGATAATCCTGTTCTAGCTGAAATTTATATGAAGTATGGAAATAAAAAATAAAAAACATAAGTTGAAGAATTACAATCTTATAATATTTTGCTCATTAAGCTTGTGTCTATTATATTACACTAACAGAACTAATGTTGATATTAGAAAAAAATTAAAAAATGCTTCAACAACTATTGAAACATTAAGCTTAGAACGTGCATTATTATTAGACAACATAATGCTTCATTATACATATAATGATAAAAAAATACCTAATTTATTATTATATACAATAGATGGTGATTCTTTACATTTATCAGAGCTATTAAATGATGACTATAAACTACTTATAAGATTCTCTCAATTAAATTGTTCGTCTTGTATAGATGATATTTTTGAAGGTTTAAGACAGGTAGTAAATAAATTCCCATCAAATAAAGTCATATTGATAGGTACTTATGATAACCAAAGAGTTTTTCAGGCATTTATTAAGAATTATTCTTTACCATATTCTATTTATTATAGTAGAAACTCTGAAGATGTATTAAAAGAAGAAAATATCCCATATTGCTGTTTAATAAACAATGATATGATTCTCAAAAATTTAATGATTCCCATGAAGGAGATTCCGGTATATTCAAGAAGATATTATGAGATTGTCTTGAATCGTTTTTTTAAGTGAGTATAATGATAATCCGTTGGCTGAATAAATATGCGCTAATTTAATTTCGCCAACGGATTTCTATATAGTATAAGAATATGAATCGGTGGTTGGACATAATATTGAACTTATTATTTGGATGTGCATGCCTGTTCATCTTTTGGCTCCTGGCGCAAGTATTCCTCTTTTCTTCCTTCCGGATTCCGAGTGATTCCATGTCACCAGCACTTCAGAAGGGGGATTGCGTGCTTGTGTGGAAGCCGATTGTGGGGGCGCGCCTATTCAACCTGCATAGGTCGCTTCAGCTGGAGCAGACGGAGATCTACCGGTTGCCGGGGCTCAGGAAGATAAGGCGCAACGACGTAGTGGTCTTCAACTTCCCGCATCCCAATGACTGGAACCGTATGGAGATGCATATAATGAAATATTACATCAAGCGGTGTATCGGACTACCTGGAGATACAGTATCCATAAAAAAAGGCATGTTCAGGGTGAAAGGTGTGGATGTGCCTTTAGGGAATATTGCCTCACAGAAGCGTATAGGATTAATGCGCCCTGAGGATTTTTCAGAAGGTGTGTACAAGTGTTTCCCATACGATTCCCTACTGGACTGGAGCATAAAAGAGTTCGGACCTTTGTTTGTACCCGGCAAGGGGGATGTAGTGAAGATGGATCATACAGGCGGTGTGTTGTACCGAAAACTCATTGAATGGGAACAAAGAGGAAAAATGCAGGTAAAGGGAGATATTGTACTACTTAATGACAGTGTGATAACTTCTTACCGTTTCCACAAGAACTATTATTTCGTAGCGGGAGATCGTGGAGCAAACTCACAGGATTCACGCTACTGGGGACTGCTGCCAGAAGAGTATATAGTGGGTGTGGCGTCAAGAATATGGAAATCAGAGGACAGTTATACCGGTAAGATTTGCTGGGATAGAATATGGAAAAAAATTGAATAGAAATTTAAAATGGATGCTAAACTAAGGAAATGGGTATGCAAAGTTCTGCCGTGGTTTGTAGGAGTATTGCTTACGGGACTTGTAAGTGGAACTGTACTGGTGACAGACGGAAGCATTCCGGTTGACCTGCAAGGGACGCAGTGGATGTGGCTTGCTGCCGTAATGACTGTTGCATTACCTTTGTGGCTTGCCGGATATGTTGCGAATCCGCAACGGATTGTACGTATAGTGTCGGAATCGGTAGAATGGATGCTGATGGGATTCGGAGCATTGGAAGCCCTGCACGGCCTGGGACAGATTGCAGGTATATATCCATCAAACCATTCGCTTTTTGTTCTTACGGGAACATTCTATAACCCCGGTCCATATTCAGGCTATATAGCAGCCATCCTTCCGGTAGCCCTGCACCGGATGTTAGTGTTGAACGGAAAGAAAGACCTCCTTTTAGTCGTGCAGTATTATCTCTCACTATGTGTGCTAATACTGATATGCTGTGTGCTTCCGGCGGGTATGAGCCGTGCAGCATGGATTGCTTCTCTGGTTTCGTGCGGATATGTGGTTCTCAGGCTATACCGTGAGAAAATAAAATCTTTTGTATTAAGACACAGATATGCCTTATTGGGCGTGCTTATAGTCGGTACGCTGTTTGCTACTGGAATGTATTTCATAAAACGTGACTCGGTTGACGGTCGTTTGCTTATATGGAAAATAACTACCCAAGCCATTGCTGACAGTCCATGGGGTGTAGAAGGCGGAAAAACTTTTTCTGCCTTCTACGGTGATGTCCAGGAAAGATACTTCACAGATTGTAAATATTCAGATTCGGAGGCATGGGTAGCTGGAACACCCGACTTTGCCTTCAATGAGTATCTGCAGATTGCTGTTGAATATGGTGTGTGGGGGTCTGTGTTATTTGTAACTGTATTGCTTATGTTGTTGAAGATAGCCGGGAATTGTAAACATCTTGCAGGAATTGGCGGATGCCTTGTATCTCTTATGTATTTTGCATGTTTTTCATCTCCAATCCATATCACGGCTATTGTATCTATTTGTTCTT
>ENA-ORLN01000262-ORLN01000262.1-human-gut-metagenome-genome-assembly--contig:-NODE-262-length-7521-cov-10.1054_pt1 | contig 7521 bp, 6 predicted proteins | sample MGYA00243072_ERZ508834 | MGnify/ENA primary metagenome ERZ508834 (study PRJEB26277, sample SAMN04329820) | human gut metagenome | biome: human-associated habitat | host: Homo sapiens | place: USA... | reverse complement strand
CGACAAACCGCGCCGCCAGTTCGGCGACAAACCGGCTTACGGCGAGCGTAAGTCCGGCGATAAACCCCGCTATGAGCACCGCGACGGCGACAAACCGCGCCGCCAGTACGGTGACAAGCCCGCCTATGGCGAGCGCAAATTCGGCGACAAACCCCGCTACGAGCACCGCGACGGCGACAAGCCGCGCCGCCAATATGGCGACAAGCCCGCCTACGGTGAACGTAAGTTCGGGGATAAGAAATACGGCGACCGTAAATTCGGCGACAAACCCTATAAGCCGGGGCCGAGGAAGCACGACGACAAACCGGCGTCCTACCCGAAATTCACGCCCGAAAAGCAGGTCGGCGAAATGCGCCTGAACCGTTTTCTCGCGCAGTCGGGCCTCTGCTCGCGCCGCGAGGCCGACGATTTCATCACTGCGGGCCTCGTTACGGTCAACGGCCAGATCGTCACCCAGCTGGGCACCAAGGTGCTTCCCACCGACGAGGTGAAATTCAACGACAGCCGCGTGCAGGGCGAGAAGAAGGTCTACCTCGTGCTCAACAAGCCCAAGGGTTATGTCACGTCGCTCGACGACCCCCATGCCGGCAAGACCGTCATGGATCTGGTCGAAGGTGCCTGCACGGAGCGCATCTACCCCGTAGGCCGTCTGGACAAGAACAGCCTCGGGTTGCTGCTTTTCACCAACGATGGCGACCTTACGAAGCAGCTCACGCACCCCTCGTACCTGAAAAAGAAAATCTACCAGGTGACGCTCGACAAGCCCCTGGCGCGTGCCGATATGGATCGCATCGCCGAGGGCATCACACTTGAAGACGGCGAAATCTTCGCCGACGAAATTTCCTATGTCAAGGAGAACAAACAGGAGATCGGCATCGAGATACACTCCGGCCGCAACCGTATCGTGCGCCGTATTTTCGAATTCCTGGGTTACACGGTCACCAAGCTCGACCGTGTCTACTACGCCGGCCTGACCAAGAAGAACCTCAAGCGCGGAGCCTGGCGTTTCCTCTCCCGCGAGGAGGTCGAACGGCTCAAGTCCGGCCAGTACGAATAATGAAAAAGGGTGATTCCTTACGAATCACCCTTTTTCAATTAATGCGTATCTCGGTACCAGCTCGTCTGCTTGTTCTCTTCGGTGTATTTGTCCGATGGTTCGCTGAACGACACTCCCGAATAGTAGGCGACGGGGTTCATCCGGCCGTTATATGCCGAGTAGAATTCCGGCGTATTGAGCCGTGCAGCTTTTGGGAACGCCTTGTCCAACTGCACTTTGAACTCCTCTTTCAGCCCAGCGTCGCTGCAGGCCAGTTCGACCCAGTGTCCCAGATCGTAGAATATGTGCGAAGACATTCCCTCGTAGCTTTGCAGCTCTTCCGCATAGGTCTTTTGGGGCGCGGCGTTGATATGCCGCATGATCTCCTTCATACCTTCCATTTCCGCCATCACGGCCAGCGAAATGCAGCCCGATTTGGGTCGTTGCATCGTTCATGTAGAAGTTCCAGAACGCTTCGCATACCTTTGTCAGGTTGTATTCTTTGCCACCGTCGGTGAAGAACCACGGCATCGCCCGCTCATAGGGGAATCCTTGTGCCATGATTTCGCAGGGCGCGGCAATTACGTAGTCCGTGCATTCGCGCAGGTCGTACAGCGTCTCTATATTGGCCATAAAGCAGGCATCGAAAAGCAGGTAGTCGGGTCTGTAATTTTGGGCCTTGACCGCCGCCGCGAAATTCGTAATGTCGATCCGACCGCCCCGTGTCGCCGAACGAATGGGTTAGCAGTGCCCCTGGCATCGGAATCCTTAAATCCTCCAGCTCATACGTCATCCGGGCCGAGTAGCTGAGTGCCCCATGATCCGCGGGCACCCACGCCTTGCCGTGACAACCGACGATGATCCCGTAATGCTGCGCAGGGGCGAGCGCTGCCACGTCGCTCAGCATGCGCTGTACGCATGCGGGATCGGCCGCCGCGAAATCGTCGTAACTTTTCAGCAGCGTGAATGCGGCCGCCTGCTTTTCGGCGTTGAAATACGCTTCGTACATTTCGGCCTGTGAGTGCGTATTGGGCTGGTAGCAGACTAATATGCGGCCGTCGCCCGGAACATTTGCGTCGACAGCTTTCAATACACCGTCGATATTTTGTTTGTAGAAATTCAGCAAATCCCGCCCCGGCATGTAGAGCAGCATGGTCTGCGTCGCAGTCGCCGGGCTTTGCGATACGGTGACGCTACACTGCGCACCTCCTGCGGTCAGGTTCAGCATCACTGTCCCTAACTTGATGCGGCTGTGGCCTGTATTGTCGTCCTGTGCCCTCACCGTTACCGTCGTCTCCCCGCGGCCGCCTCGGGTGGGGGAGACGTCGAAGCCGCTTCCCGTGGTGGTGAGCGACCACGCTTCGGTCGACGACACCGTGAATGCCGCCTCCGAACCCGCCGTGCTGCGCAATACCACTTCGTCCTGCGTCGTGGTCAGCCCTGCGCGTTCCTCTGTTTTTTCGCACCCGGCGAGCAGCGTCACTGCCAGCAGCAGCCACAGCGTGCGCCGGATTATTTGTAGGTACGGGGTTTCAGGTTGTTGAATTGCCATGTGCGGTCACGTTTATAGGTATATCCTTCGGGCTTGTTCCAGTATACGCGGCCGAAGTCGTAATAGAGCCCTTTGCGTTTCTTGTCGCCGACCATCCGGGGCGCCGTGAAGGGGATGAATTCCACCGTACGGCTGATGATGCGGCTCTTGCCGTAGGTGTAACCCTCCGATGCCATCACGTCGAGCGCATGGTCGAACATCAGGATATGGCGCGGGGTCTTCTGCGTGAGGGCATCTCCCGAATCCTCGATCGCGCGGAGCACCCCCTTCACCTTGTTGTAATACATCTTCTCCTGCAGCTTGTTGCCCAGCGCCCCGTGGGCATAGGCCATCAGGTTCAGGATCTTGGGGCTGAACGGGTCGCGGGCGAGCGCATCTTCGCCCACGTAGAGCATCGCGTCGAGCGTTTCGGCCAGCGGGTTGTCGGGATCGAGCCCCGATGCCAGCATCAGCAGCTTGTCCAGGTCGGGGTTCGCCTCCATCGGTTTGTAGCTCTCCTGGTGGGCGTAGCCGTAGTAGAGGTAGTGGTAATCCTCGTCGGTGAGCGTCTCGTCGCCCGCGTTGTAGCGCATCATCAGCGATGTGTAGTAGAACGGCGAATCGGGGTCGGACGTCTTGGCGACGATGTCCTCCTCGACGGGGACTTTCGCCGCGGCCAGCGCCGGGAGCAGGAGCAATGTCAGCAGTAAATTTTTCATATTCGTATTTTAGGCACTAACGCTCAAATCAGCGCAAATCGTATTCCGCGATCAGTTTGCGGAACTTTTCGCGCAGCGCCCCCGAACCTTCGACGAGCGGCAGCCGCATCGTCGGGCCGATTATGCCCATTTCGGCCAGTGCGCACTTCACCCCCACGGGGTTGCCCTCTTCGAACAGGGCATGTACCGCTTCGTCGAGGCATTCGTATGCCTTTTCCGCACGGTCGAACTCCCCGGCCTTGGCGTAGTTCACACACTCCATGAACCGCTTGGGAAAAGCGTTCGCGGCCACCGAGATCACGCCGTCGCCGCCGCGGCGCATCAGCTCGAGCGTCATGCCGTCGTCGCCCGACAGCACGATGAACCCTTCGGGGCGCCGGTCGAGGATGTGCTGCATCTGTTCGATGTCGCCCGATGCCTCCTTGATGCCGATCACGTTCTTCATCCCGCGAGCCAGTCGCAGCGTCGTCTCGGCCGTCATGTTGACGCCCGAGCGTCCCGGGATGTTGTAGAGGATCACCGGCAGCGGCGAGTGCTCTGACACGGTGCGGAAATGCTGGTACAAGCCCTCCTGCGAGGGCTTGTTGTAGTAGGGCGTAACGCTCAGGATGGCGTCGGCGCCCCGCAGGTCGAATTCGCGCAGCTGATCCAGTACCTCCGACGTCGAATTGCCGCCGCAGCCCATTACCAGCGGTACGCGTCCCGCGATGTGGTTGGTGATGAACATGGCTATCACGGCGCGTTCGGGCATGTAGAGCGTCGGCGTTTCGGCCGTGGTGCCCAACGCCACGATGTAGTCCACGCCGCCTTCGATCACATAGTCGATCATGCATGCCAGCGCCTGGTAGTCGACTTTTCCTTCGGGTGTAAAGGGGGTTATCATGGCGGCCCCCACGCCGCAGAGCTTGTGTCGTATCATATGATTCTGTTTGGCATTATGTAGTTTTTTATGCGTATTCCTTTTCCGCGGGGCTCAGAACAACTCGCCTTGTTGGACGGGTTCGCCGTCCCCGCCTTCCGTCGCGGCCGGGGCGCCATTGTTCCTGCCTCCGGTATTTGCCGTTGTTGCGCTGTCGGCTTCCGTCCCGTTTGCCGCCGGGGCTTCCTGCCCGCCGACCATGGCGATGAACTCCTCTTCGGAAATGATCTTCACGCCCAGCTTCTCGGCTTTCCTGAGCTTCGCCGGGCCCATGTTGTCGCCCGCCACGATGTAATCGACGTTGGCCGATACGGCCGCGAGGTTCCTGCCCCCGTGCATTTCGATCAGCTCCTTCATTTCGTCGCGGCTGCGCGAGAACTTGCCCGACACCACGAAACTGCGGCCTGCGAGCGACTCCGACGCCAGCTCCCGCGCCTCCTCCTCGAACTTCAGCCCCGCGGCACGCAGGCGGCGGATGATGGCGTGGTTCTGCTCGTCGGCGAAATACTCGATGATCGCGTCGGCGATGCGCCCGCCCACCTCGTCGGCCTGGGTCAGCTCCTCGCGCGTGGCCCGCATCACGGCGTCGAGCGAGCGGAAATGCTCCGCGAGGTATTTGGCCGTCGTCTCGCCCACGAAGCGGATGCCGAGTCCGAACAGCACGCGGCGGAAGGGCACCTCGACCGATCCGCGGATGCTGCGTATGATGTTGTCGGCCGACTTCTCGCCCAGCCGCGGCAATTCCGCCAGCTGTCCGGCCTTCAGGTCGTAGAGGTCGGCCACGTCGTGCACCAGCCCGTTTTCATAGAGCAGTTCCACGGTCTCCTCGCCCAGCCCTTCGATGTCCATCGCCTTGCGGCGGATGAAATGGATGATGCGGCCGACGATCTGCGGCGGGCATCCCCCCTGGTTGGGGCAGTAGTGCTTCGCCTCGCCCTCGTAGCGCACCAGCGGAGTGCCGCATTCGGGGCATACGGTGATGTATTCGAACGGTTTGCTGTCCGCAGGCCGCTGCGAGAGGTCTACCCCCGTGATCTTGGGGATGATCTCGCCGCCCTTCTCGACGTATACCATGTCGCCCGGGCGGATGTCCAGCAGGGCCATCTGCTCGGCGTTGTGCAGCGTCGCACGCCGCACGGTCGTCCCGGCCAGCAGCACCGGTTCGAGGTTCGCCACAGGCGTTATGGCTCCCGTGCGTCCCACCTGGAACGACACGCTGTCCAGCCGCGTGAGCGCCTGCTCGGCCTTGAACTTGTAGGCCACGGCCCATTTCGGGGCCTTGGCCGTGAATCCCAGCTGCCGCCTTACGGCGAAGTCGTTGACCTTGATCACCACGCCGTCGGTCGGGAAGGGCAGGGCATGGCGCCCCTCGTCCCAATGCGCGATGTAGGCGTCGATCTGCTCCGCAGTGCGGCATATGCGCGCCGCGTCCGAGACTTTGAATCCCCACTCGCGGGCTTTCTGCAGGCTTTCCCAGTGGTTCGTGAAGGGCAGGTCGTCGCCCGCCAACTGGTAGAGCGTGCAGTCCAGGCCGCGGCGTGCGACCACCGACGACGCCTGCTGCTTGAGCGTCCCCGCCGCGGCGTTGCGCGGGTTTGCGAAGAGCGTCTCCCCGGCCGCCTCGCGCTCGGCGTTGATTTTGTCGAACGAGGCGTAGGGCATCAGGATCTCGCCCCGTATTTCGAAGTAGGGCGGCCAGTCGTCGCCCCTCAGGCGCAGGGGAACCGTGCGCACCGTACGTACGTTGGCCGTCACGTCGTCGCCCTGCGTGCCGTCGCCGCGCGTCACGGCACGCAGCAGCCGCCCGTCCTCGTAGGTGAGCGATATGGCCGTGCCGTCGAATTTCAGTTCGCAGACGAACTCCGTCGGCCCGGCCTCCTTTTCGATGCGGGCGATGAATTCATGCAGTTCGTCGAGCGAATAGGTGTTGCCGAGCGAAAGCATCGGGAACCGGTGCTTTACGCTCCGGAACTCCGACGTGATGTCGCTCCCGACACGCACCGAGGGCGAATTGGGGTCGGACAGTTCGGGGTGCGCCCGTTCCAGATCCTGCAATTCGCGCATCATCGTGTCGAATTCGAAGTCGGAGATCTCAGGGGCGTTTTCGACGTAATATCTGAAGTTATGGTACTCGAGCTGCCGCCGCAGCTCTTCGACTCTCTCGCGTATCATAATATAAGTATAACCTGCGTAAAGGTACGTATTTTGTTTATAACATCCTGCAAATTCAAAAAAAATGCAAAAAAAAATTACGGATGTGGTGCGATATGTAAATTTTGCTTATAATTGCAGAAAATTTCCAAGCATTACTATGGCTAAACAGAATACGACGAAGAAACATATCGTAACGAGCTTTCACAACTTGACTCCCGAACTGCAGGATGCCGTAAAGGAAAAATACCCGCTGGGGTTCACCGAAGCGATGATGCGCGTGGACAAACCCAACGGCGATTTTTTCTATGCCGTGCCGTTCGATACCGACGAGATCGCCTATATGGTGAAGATCGACGTGAAGATCGACGACAATGCGCAGGAGGAGGACGACAAGGATTACTACGACGACGAAATCAAGGGCGCCGACGAAATCCAGGACGACGCCAATTCCGACGACGGCGGCGGCGACTCCGACGACGACGTGAATATCTGATCCGGCCATGCTGCGCTTTATCCCTGTTCTCGCTCTGTTGCTGTTCACGGCCTGCGGCCTTGCTGAGAACGAGCAGGATGATAAGAACAAGCGTATTTATATCACCTTCGCAGATCCCGCCTTCGAACGATTCTGTCTCGGAATGTTCGATTTGGATCACGACGGACGCATTTCGCGCTACGAGGCGCAGCGCGTCCTGGCGATGGATTGCTCCGGCCGCAACATCTCCGCGATGTGGGAGATCGGCGAGTTTTCCCGCCTGCGCGAGCTCGATTGCAGCGGCAATAATCTCACACGGCTCGACCTGCGCAAATGCCCCGACCTGCAAAAGCTCGATTGCGGCGACAACGAAATCACGTCGCTCGACATCGACGGCCTGCGCGGGCTTACGCAGTTGGACTGTGCCGAAAACCTGCTCGCACGCCTCGACCTGAAATCCAACTCTTCCCTGCGCTCGCTCGATTGCCGCGGCAACCTGCTGGTGACGCTCGACCTGACCCCCTGCTCGGGGCAGTTGCAGGCCGACACGCGCGACAACCCTTTCCTTACGACCGTCTATTGCCTCGCTTCGCAGGGCGTCGACCGCAACGGGCCGACCGAGGTGGTCGTCCGCTGGCGGGGGGGGGGGGGGGGGGGGGGGGGGGGGGGGGGGGGGGGGGGGGGGGGGGG
>ENA-ORLN01000259-ORLN01000259.1-human-gut-metagenome-genome-assembly--contig:-NODE-259-length-7628-cov-7.74634_pt1 | contig 7628 bp, 9 predicted proteins | sample MGYA00243072_ERZ508834 | MGnify/ENA primary metagenome ERZ508834 (study PRJEB26277, sample SAMN04329820) | human gut metagenome | biome: human-associated habitat | host: Homo sapiens | place: USA... | reverse complement strand
GATGAGTTATAGCAGGATGTTTTCCTTGAGGAAGTTCCACCTAATATACAGTGTTATATTATAGCGTTAAAGTGATTTATTTTGTTGTGTATCTTTATTATTATGGCTAAATTTATAGCTGTTAATATTTAAAGAATATTACTATGAAGAAGTATTTTTATTTGTTAGCTATTTTGGCAGTTAGTTTTGTAGCTTGTTCTGATGAATCTGCAAATAAGGGCGATTCTGTTATTGTTAATGGTCCTATGGAAGTGGAGAGGCTTGTAATGAATATCTCTAAGTCTTTTACTTCCTATACGAGAGGGAACATTGGTGAGTTTGTTTATCCTGATTATTATGGTGGAATGTATACTAATGATAGTGGATATCCTGTTGTCCTTATAAAAGGGAATATGGCAAAAGGTAAGGAAGATATGATAAGAAGGGCGGGAAGTGATAAATTTGAGGTAGAATCTTGTGATTATTCCTTTAATGAATTGAGTGAATTAAATTCTGAAATAAGTGATTTTTTGTGTGAGGGGAATTTTCCTGATGAGTTGACTTGGAATGGAGTGGGGATTTTGGTTGATAAAAATAGAGTTTCTGTTGATTTGGAGGTTTGTTCAGAAGAAAATATTCAGTTATTTAAGCGTTTAATAAGTAATTCTCCTGCTATTGTTTTTGGATATGGCACGTCTATTATTATAGATAGTCCTGTTGATTCAGATAATGTTAATAGAGAGGAAAGCTATGTACGTAGTTCTGTGTTGATGAATCCTGGTGGTAAATTTTCGTCGTATGGAGTTTCTAATAATAATATGTATAGTGGGAGTATTGGAGGTAGGGGAACTCGTGGTGGAAAATCTGGATTTGTAACAGCCTCACATTGTATTCCTAAGTTAACAATTTCAGGAGGTTCTACTGGTTCGTATAGACCTGTATATCGTGATGGTTCTTATTGTGGAGATTGTGTTCTTTCTTTATATTCTTCGGGATTGGACCTCGCTTTTGTTGAATTATTTGATGAATATGAAGCTACACGTGTTACAGAATGGAGTAAAGTTTCTTTAACTAAAGATATAGTTAGTGTATCTTCTTTGTCGGCTTTGAATGTTACTATGAATGGGATTTCGACTAATAATGGGTATAGACCAGGAAAGGTATTAGCAGTTGAACAAACTAAGACTGTTGAAAATCGTAATACCCCTGTTGGAGTATTACGATTTACGGCTAAGCATTTAGTTTTTGCTCAATATCCGTCTCAGAATGGGGATAGTGGTGGTGTTGTTTATACTCCTTCTGGAAATATTGCGGGTATTCATTGTGGAAGTGGTACGACTTCTGGTTATGGTGAACATGCTTTTTTTACTTATGCTACTTATATTGTCAGTAGTTTAGGAGTAACTTTATATTAGTTTTTAATATTAGATTTTTAAGGAGATAAGTTTTTTCTTATCTCCTTTTTTACAAATGTAGTTCTTTTCCTGTATTAAGTCCTAGCACTTTTTGTAGTTGATTCCAAAGTTCTTGAAGGAATGTTTTAAAGTGTGTGTCATTTAGCCAAATGGTAGTAATACCGTTCCGGCTTTTGGCGATATCTATCTTTATGTTTTTGACCGGGTATGATTTTCTTTTATCCCTGTCGTATAGGTTGCCTGTATAGTATATTTCTTTTCCTGTAATAGGGGGATGAAGCGTTGAAGGATTTTCGGGGCGAATATTTGGTTCTTGATGTGGAAGGCTTGAATGTGGATGATGGTTGTTATACTTGGTATATGTCTGTAAAAGATAAAGTGGCTGATTGATATAATATGGAAACCGGTGAAGCGTTGTGTTGTTATAAAGTAACTAGAAAAGATGAGTTATTGCAGGATATTTATCTTGAAGAGAAAAAAAATCCTCCTGAATAGTTAAATATTAGATTATTGGGATAAAGAGCCAATATTTTGTTTATCTTTATGGGAGTAATCTTAAATTCTTAGGCTTATGAAAAGATTTGTTTTTTGTTTATTTATTGTATCATCTTTTATGATGGTATCTTGTTCTTCGGATGATTTTTTAGATTCTGAGAATAATGCAAAGGCTAAAACAACTTTTTATTTGAATGCGAATGAAGCTTATGATGCTTTGTTGAATGCTTTTAATTCTGGTACACGTGGTGTTGCTAAGTCTTATCCCGATTATTATGGCGGTGCCTATGTGGAAAATGGAAAGTTGATTCTATTGACACCATTTGAGGATTTAAAAGATAATGATTATGAAAGTCTGTTAGGAAAGGCCAACTATGAAGTTAGAAAATGCAGGTATTCTTATAATGAATTGGTTGCTGTAAAGAATACCATATTGGATTATGTTGTTAAATGTAGAGGTGCAGTTAGTTCAAATATTCAATCTTGTAGTATTTCCGGTTTTGAGAATAAGGTTGTTGTTTATTTGTATGATTGTCTAGATGGTTCAATAGCTTTGTTTAGAAATGAAGTTATAGATTCTGATGTTGTTGAATTTTGTCAAGCGGGTGGAGAAATTGTAGAAGCTAGTTATCCTATGGCTCCGGGGACAGAAATACAGGTTAATGAAGGTGAAGGTAGTGGAGGTTCTGTAGGTTATCGTGCTAAATATACGAAGTATGGTAAAACTGTCTATGGATTTGTAACGTGTGCTCATGTTGTAAACGCAGGGGCTACGGTTAAATATAATGGTAGTAATGTTGGAGTGAGTGATAAGGATAGATGGGTTCATTCGGGTCTTGATGCAACATTTTGTTCATTTAGTAGTGATCGTTATGAATTAAGTAATTTAATAGGGGCAACAGGTAAGAACTTAAGTGTCGCAACAGGTTTTGTTGCTGCTGAAACGAGTGTATCGAAGTATGGTAGAACCACTTTTGAATCTACAGGCATTGTAAAGAGTGAAAGTACATTTTATACAGTTAATGGAGTGGAATTTACTGATGTTGTGCGTGTAGAAAATATGGACGCTGATTATGGTGATAGTGGTGGTATTGTTTATGATTCTTCAAATAAGACTTTAGGTATAGTAAGTGCAATAGAAATGAAATCCGGAAAGCCGACAGGTGTTGTATGGTATATGAAAGCTCCTAATATTAATATTAAGTTTGGTATAGAACGATATTGATTTGTTGATTCAAGTGAAGTTTAATTCAAAGCTTCAAAAGATTCTATAGTTATGAGAGTAGTACCATGCGTTTTAGGGACATCTTCGGATTTTATATGTGTTGATATTTTTAATAATAGTGATTTTAGGATTTCCTGTGGTACTTATTATGATTTTCAGCAGTTTCAATTTAATAAGTGGGTAGATATTGATTTTGGTGATATGGCTTGGGAAGCCGGAATTTATTATATTAATAGAAAAAGAAATAGAGTGCTTAAGTGTTACTTAAATAAAGAGAAATACAAATATACTCCTGGGAAATATAGAGTTATTAAGTATATTACTATAGAAAAAGAAATATATGAAAAGCGTAAAGTTGTTGCTGATTTTATATTAAAGTGAGTTTGTGTTTGTGAACTATAAAATATTTTGTGTAAATGGAAATACGGGATTCAGAAATGAGTCTCGTATTTTTTATTTTATACATTTGCAAAATGAAGAAGCTTATGAAAGAAAAGAATCAAGTAGTGCCTGATGAGGTTTTAAGTAAAGAGTTCCTTAGTCAGTTCAAGACAGAATCCGATGTAAGCAAGTTCCTGAAGCAGTTGCATGCCCAGGTATTGGAAAAGATGCTTGAAGGTGAAATGGATGCCCATTTGGGGTATGAAAAGAATTCTGTGACCGGTAATAACAGTGGTAATTCACGTAATGGCAGCTATCCGAAGAAAATCCAGACCGAACATGGAGAGTCTGTCATTTCTATTCCACGTGACCGTAACGGCCAGTTTGAACCGATAGCGGTGCCTAAGCATGAAAGTCGTGGACTTTTCATCAAAACATCAGCTAATTGTAACTACTTGATGTAGACAAGAAAAAAATGAAGCTGTGACAGATTATCTGAAAAAACATACAGTTGGTGAATTCTCCTTAACATCAATGGAGGAAATATTTAATGGACAGGATATTATAAAAAAGTATTATAAACTTATTTATGATAAAATTTGCCGAGATGTTCCTTCTTTTTTTAGTATATAAAAGAGTTGTTTTGCGATAGCGTACACGCAGTTCCCTAACTCCCACCACCCTATTAAGGTATGCCTGCTTCTTGTTAGCCCTCACTACCGTTCGTTGGCTGCTGAATCAGGCATCCGGTTCGTTCACGCATCATCTTGTAGGATAATGTGTTCTCTCACCTTGTTGCCTACCCATACGTCCCAGCTTTTTAGGGCTGTAGATAGGAATATGGGAATTCGGATCTTTCGTTTCCAAAGCGGCAGTTCGCTTCAATCGCCTGCTTTTCTCCGAGTGGATCCTTGTTGTTTTTCCGATTGTATAATCTTCTTTTTCCAGAAAGGGTGTGGTGGCTGTATTTGTATGGTTCTGTTCTTCCCACAGAATCCGTTTTTCCATTTTTTCGGTGTAGCCTATTTTATTGCACAGTCACTTTTTTCTAATATATAAAATATTGTATGCTTCATTTTTCGGCTTCATTTTTTTAAAAGGAATTGCAGATGTTTCTTCCGGTGTGTCGATAGGCGGCTGACCATATTTTCGGAATGTGCCATGCTTGCTGTCTGACCGGTTGTTTTTTGCATCCTTTCCAAACCTGTTTCTGATTTTCAAGTTCTGTCTTTTTCATATCATTTTTTAGTGAAGTCAAATCATTTTCCGTTGCAAATATAGATTGTTGCTAATCCCGCTGATGGGGATAAGGGGCCGATTCACAAATATCACATTGTTATTCGGCTGAAATCTTCCTTTTTCTGCCTTGCAGGAAAAGCGTATCTAACCCGAATTATTTGTTGCCATCTTAACCAATAAAAAAGGGATAAATCTTCCTTTTTTTCCAAGTAAGAAAGCGTATTTATCCTTTTTTTCATGGTGTACCCCCAAGTCAACAATCAGTTATTGCACTGTAAAATTGATTAATTAACTTCTAAAAAATCAGAGATATGAAAAAGATTGAAAATTCATTCGCAGTAACAGGTTTTATCGGTAAGGATGCAGAAATCCGTAGTTTTGAAACAGCAAGCGTGGCACGCTTTTCTATCGCAGTCAGCCGTGCAGACAAGGCAGGTGAAGAAACCTCCTATGTTTCCGCTTTCATGGGGATTGAAGCCTGGAGAAAGAATGAAGCGCTGGATTCCTTCGATGTATTGAAAAAAGGTGAGCTGATAACCGTTGAAGGCTACTTCAAGCCGGAAGAATGGACGGATTCAAAAAGTGGGGAGAAGCGTAACCGCATCGTTATGGTAGCCACCAAGTTTTATCCTACTCCGGAAAAAGAAGAAAAACCGGATCAGCCTAAACGGAAGGTTGTTCCTAAAAAGAAAAAATCCGGCAAATGATTGAAGCGGCCTGGTGCCGCTTTTTTTGCTACATATCCGAGAACGTTTTTGCGTTCACGCAGTATTCTTCCCCACCCTCCCCTTCATCGGAATGACTGTTCCCATTCCCGGTTTGTCCGTAGTCATCCGCTGTGCGGCTGATTATGGGCAAACCAGAAAAGAGAAGTTCCCAACGTGGTCGGGATTGCAATGGTCATCATCCGGAGCTTCGTCATTGCCGAAACAACCTTCTTCTTCCGTATTGCATCCCCTTCCTTTTACCGTTTGTCCCGGCAGTCCGTTGTTAACCCGTACAAGACCTGACGGTCGGTGTTTCTTCCCTGTTGTTCCGAACTGCCCTTTCCTGTTGTCAGTCTCCCCCGTTGCTTTGGCGTCAATCCCCTCTGAGTCGGCTTTTTGTTCGGCAAAGGTTGTCGGATTACGTAAGTGCCAAGTTACGGCCATAAGCCTTTGCTTCATCAAAAATAACGATGCAGGCTGCGCTTGCCCAACATTTTTAATGAGCAAAACTTGTCGTGTTACTTACAATCCGAACCTTATTGAAGCCGAAAAAAGGCTCAGAACTCAGATGGGGAATGAATCCCAAAAAAAAAAAAGGTCGGCTGACGAAAGGACAATCAGGAACAATAGAAAAAAAGGTCTAGAATCTAGCTGAAGAATAAATCAAAAGTTTAACGATTGAAACATAAAAGGATATGAGAACAGGCTTTGAGGTAAACGGAGATTACAGATTGATGGATAGTGCGGAACTGGTGTACATCCTGACAAACAGTGCAGTTATGGTAAACAGGGTGCAGGAAAAAGAAATCGCTTATGGCGAAAACTGCAACTTTGAAGAAGTATTGGCTAAGATGACACCAGGCAAACGTAACTTGGTCATGGCTGGAGTGGAGCTATACAAGCGTTGCAATTCCAAGAAGAACGAAAAGCAACAAATCAAATGCAGCACGGACATATACGACATCATGCACCCCTATCTGTGTGATAACAAGACGGAAGAATGTTGGGCGATTTTTTTGAACCAATCCAGTCGGGTAACACGCAAAATCAGAGTGTCGGCAGGTGGTTATGCCATGTGTCCGGTGGATGTACGTGTCATCCTCAAAGAAGCCATTCTTTGTGAGGCTGTAGCACTTATCATTTGCCACAACCACCCAAGCGGAAACCATATGCCGAGCAGCGAGGATGACAAGCTCACGACAGCTTTACGGTCTGCTTCAAATACACTGAATATCAATATGATTGACCACGTGATAATTGTCAATGATACATATTACAGCTATGCGGACGAAGGCAGGATTTAAACAGACTACGTAGGCACGTTACAATAATATAATCACAGATGCAAAAGGAAAGTCCGTTCACCTTATACAATCGCTTCAAATTGTACTGACCTTACAGACATACGTGACGGTATCAATGAAATTCAGGATGAAATGAAAAGGCTTGTATCCGAAGGTAAGGATATTCCGTCTTTCTTTTATTCCAGAATTTTAAAGCTCCAAAGTAAGAGGAAAAAATGTAAACAGAAAAATTAAATTTACATGACTGTGAGTATCCGTTTTTTCATAGACGAGAAACGCTTACAATGGCTGCCCGCCATTGCTTGTATTTCAAGATAGAACCTATTTTTCCGAATGTAAAGAAAGCCATCAGATGTGCAGTCCTGAATAATGGTAAATCAATCATTGATTTTCCGGAATTATGGGGTGATGACCTTATGGAAGTGAATCAGGTTGAAGTGAATAAAGCATTGAGGTTGCTTAAATTAACGTGAATTCGATATTAGGATTAATATATTTGATTGATTATTAGTGATATATTGATAAAGTTATTAAATTTATAGTGTTCAATTATAACATTTAAACGATTACCATTATGTTCCTAGAGTCTAAAGTTATAGAGATTTATTGTATGGCCGATGATTTTTGCAAGGTATTTTCATTGCAGTAGGAACAATACATGATTGAAGCAAAAAGGCTAGGCATAGTAAGAAGCCTAACCGCATGAATGGTGCTGAGATTATGGTTATTCTTATTTTGTTTCATTCTAGTAGTTTCCGCTGCTTCAAGCATTATTATAAAGAGTATGTCTGCAAACATTTGGAACACCTGTTTCCGCACTAGGTGTCCTATAACCGTTTTGTGGAACTGGAGAAGGAAGTATTGCTTCCCATGACCATCTTCA
>ENA-ORLN01000251-ORLN01000251.1-human-gut-metagenome-genome-assembly--contig:-NODE-251-length-8070-cov-7.66837_pt1 | contig 8070 bp, 7 predicted proteins | sample MGYA00243072_ERZ508834 | MGnify/ENA primary metagenome ERZ508834 (study PRJEB26277, sample SAMN04329820) | human gut metagenome | biome: human-associated habitat | host: Homo sapiens | place: USA... | reverse complement strand
AATGATACATTCAACTCATTTCACACGATATATTATAATTATTCAGTCTCAAGAAGCAAGGAATTGCCCGGCCGGGACCAACGGCGCAAACGGAAAAGGGAAGAGCCCAACGGTCTCGAAGCATTCTCCTTGCGATAGCGCTGCACCAAGTAGACAGCCGAGCATAGGAAAGCCACGCTGCACACAATGCCTACATAGCCCGACATCAGGTTATAGAAATCCAGCCAGTTGATGTCCGAATTGAAGAATTCCTTGAATACCAATACCACCACCGTACCGGTATACCCGATAAAATCGAGTGTGACAATAAAGAACCCCACATTCCCCTTGATGCGGAAGCAGGCGATGAAACGCTCGAAGAACAACGTCTGGAAGCTGAGGTAAACAGTATAGAGCGACAAACTCTGGAGGAACAGCCACGTCATGGGTGGCAGTTGCAACCCATCGTAATTGAAGGCCACGAATCCCAAGGTCGCTGTGCCGCACGTCACAAGCACCAGCAGCAGGCACAGCACCTTTATATTACTCCTCACCGCGGACATCAGCCCGAAAAGCAACAAGATAATCAGTGTCACCACCGCATCTACCTTGGCAAATGCCCACGACGACAGCCCCGCCGCCTCCACATCCAGAATCTTCACCAGGAAGTCCTCCTTGATGTCCTGCAAGACGGTGATGAACAAGTTTGCCGCAAACAGCATCAGCAATACCGGCATGAAGCTCTTGAAGAGGTCCGCACGCGCCCTGCTGTCCAGCGTCACCCGTTCCGAGCGCAGTGCCCGGTCTGCCGCGGTAGGTTGCGGCATTCTCGTCATCAGCCAGCCCAGCAACGACAGCAGCGGGAAGGCAAAGGCACCGATAAAGGCAGGCATCCAGAACTCACTGATGTGGAGATGCTCCATCACAAACAGCCCGACGGACTTTGCCGTGCCCGAACTGATGGCAATGCTCAGCCCCATCAGGCTCGCCAGCAGGTCCGTCACCCGCCGCCCCTCGAGGAATCTGAACATCACACCCCACATGCAGCCCAACGAAAGCCCGTTGAAGATCAGCGCAAAGACATTCAGCGGCCGGGTCAACGCTCCGAACAGCACCAGCGAAAGCTCGGCCACCGCCACCGAGAGGATGATGAACTTCAGACGGTTCTCCTTCTTCAGTTCCGAAATTACCTTGATGCCAATCAGCTTGGAAATAAAATAGCCGGAAATCTGCACGATGCTGGTTGCCGTCTTGTAATCCATCCCGAAGAAGTCGAGCCCGTCGAAGCCCGCAGCCGTAAACGGCTTGCGTAGCGCATAGACCAGTGAATAGGAGAGCAAAGCCGCTCCACCCGCCCAAAGGATGAACAAGGCATCAGCCAGTCTCTTGCTCTGTATTATCTGTTTTTTCTCACCGTTGAACATAGTGTGTCGTTTAAGTTCGTTCTTGATTTCGGCGGCAAAGATAGAGGCGGGTGCTGACAGCAAAAATGAATTTCCATTATTAATAAACTTCATGAGATGCTCCACTCGGCGCAGGAAGTGTACAATTACAGCGGCATCTACATCAGTTACAGCCTCTCTTCCTCCTCCAATGCCTTAAAGGTGGAGCCTTACCTGATAACCCCTGCCGACAGCAACGACCACGTCAAAGTGGTGCACATGAGCGCCTACAACACCACCCACTTCGGCACTGCTGTCTTCAACAACCACCAGAATGCCTATATCTTCTTCAACGAACGCGAGGCGCCCCAACTGGCCTTGTTCACCATCTACCTGCAACTGCCCATGTACGACTTTCCCCACCTGCTCAAAGGGCTCTACCTCTGTCTGGACTACAACCGCAATCCCATAGCCCGCCGCATCCTCTTCATCAAACACTCGGACAGCACCTCCATGGACGACTTCCTGGAACTGAAAGGCCAACTCATCCCCCAAGACCAGCTGACCGACGAGCATCGCCCCTACTACAACTACACCTGCCAGCCGGGCGACTTCATCAAAACCTGCTCCGTCCCCTCTCCCCTGCTGAACGAGAAAGACCTGGAACGGGAGAAGCGGATGCTGGAAATCTAAGACAGCCCGGACAGTCCGGGAATTTTCACTTTGCAACCAAGTTGCATCTCCTTTCCGCTACCTTTGCAGCAGAAAATAGAAAATAGGAGGAAACAATATGAGTTGCAAATGCTGCTGCACACACGGACATACAGCGATACAAAAAAAAAGAAACAGTCTGCTGAAAGATTATTGGAGAATCATCCTCTCCGCCCTATTGCTCTTCGGAGGGCTCATCCTGAATGCTACTGACGCCACCTTCTTCAAGGGAGAGTATGTACCTTTTATATGGTACTTGCTTGCCTATCTCCCCGTAGGCCTCCCGGTGATGAGGGAAGCCCGGGAAAGCATCCTGCAAAAGGACGTGTTCAGCGAATTCACCCTTATGTCCATCGCCACCCTCGGCGCCTTCTATATAGGCGAATATCCCGAAGGCGTTGCCGTCATGCTCTTCTACTCCTTGGGAGAGCTCTTTCAGGACAAAGCCGTAGACAAAGCCAAGCGTAACATCAGCGCCCTGCTCGACGTACGTCCCGAAACGGCAACGGTCATCAGAAACGGCAGTACGCTTGTCGAAGCTCCCCAACGTGTGCAGGTAGGCGAAACCATCGAAGTAAAAGCCGGAGAGCGCGTCCCCCTGGACGGAACGATGCTGGACGAAGTTGCCGCCTTCAACACCTCTGCACTGACGGGAGAAAGTGTTCCCCGCAACATCCGCCAGGGCGGGGAAGTGCTTGCCGGAATGATTGCGACCGACAAAGTCGTACGCATCCAAGTCACCAAACCCTTCGAGAAAAGTGCTCTTTCCCGTATATTGGAACTGGTGCAGAATGCCTCCGAGCGCAAAGCGCCGGCAGAACTTTTCATCCGTAAGTTTGCCCGTATCTATACACCCGCCGTCACCGGACTGGCGGCATTGATTGTACTGCTCCCCTTCCTCTATTCGCTGGCAGATGCACAATTTTCGTTCATCTTCAATGACTGGCTATACAGGGCATTGGTCTTTCTGGTTATCTCCTGCCCGTGCGTCCTCGTCGTAAGCATTCCGTTAGGCTACTTCGGAGGAATCGGCGCCGCCTCCCGCCTGGGTGTCCTCTTCAAAGGTGGCAACTACCTCGATGCCATCACCCAAGTCAACACGGTGGTATTCGACAAGACGGGTACGCTGACCAAAGGCACCTTCGATGTACAATCCTGCCAGGCACAACCGGGAGTTACGGAAGAGAAGTTGATACAGCTTGCCGCCTCGGCAGAGCGAAACAGTACGCACCCCATAGCCAAAGCCATCATAAGCTATGCCAAACAAAGAGATATAGAGCTGATTGCCACAACGGACGTTACGGAGATTGCCGGCCACGGACTGCAAGCCACTATGGATGGAACGCGTGTCCTGGTGGGCAACACCCGCCTGCTGACTAAGTTCGGGATAGAATATCCCGATGAATTGTTATCAATTGTCGATACGATTGTGGCCTGCGCCATCGGAACAAGATATGCCGGTTATCTGTTGCTATCAGACACATTAAAGGAAGATGCCGTCAACGCCGTCAAAGAATTAAAAGCTTTAAATATCAATAATATTCAGATATTATCGGGAGACAAACAAGCCATTGTTACTAACTTTGCAGAAAAGCTAGGCATCACCCAGGCATACGGAGACCTGCTGCCGGACGGAAAGGTGAAGCACATCGAAGCACTCCGCAGCAACCCTGCCAACCGAATAGCCTTTGTGGGCGACGGCATCAATGATGCCCCGGTTCTTGCCCTTAGCCATGTGGGCATCGCCATGGGCGGACTTGGCAGCGATGCCGCCATCGAAACCGCCGATGTAGTGATACAGACAGACCAGCCTTCGAGAGTGGCCACCGCCATTCATGCGGGCAGGCAAACCCGCCGGATTGTCTGGCAGAACATCTCGCTGGCTTTCGGAGTGAAGCTGCTTGTCCTCATCCTCGGTGCCGGTGGAATCGCCACACTTTGGGAAGCTGTCTTTGCCGACGTAGGCGTCGCCCTCATTGCGATAGTGAACGCCATACGCATACAGAAACTTATTAAATAGAAAAAATGGAAGAAAAGAAATATTTGGACCTATTGGCCAAAAGGGACATACAGCCCACTGCCATCCGCATCCTGGTATTGCGTACCATGATGCAGGCAGGCCGTTCCGTCTCATTGCTCGACCTTGAAACCATGCTGGATACGGTGGACAAATCCACCATCTTCCGTACCCTTACCCTATTCCTCTCCCATCATCTGATACACAGTATAGATGACGGGACGGGTTCCTTCAAGTATGCCGTGTGCAGCGACAGTTGCTCTTGCGACGTAAGCGACCTGCACACCCATTTCCATTGCGAGAAATGCAACAAAACCTTCTGCTTCACCAACATTCCCACTCCGGTGGTGAAGCTGCCTCAAGGATTTACACTGAACAGCATCAACTATGTACTGAAAGGCATTTGTCCGGACTGTGCAGCAGAAGCCAACCGGGGGGCTTAGTTAAAAAATAAAAATCCATGCAGTCATTCATGTTCTTCTCTATCCTTAAGAAATAACATTGAGACAAACACATGGATACAAAAGCTCTTGTCACTTTATGCCAGAAGGGAAACGGGCAGGCCTTGAGCCTGCGCTACGAAAACTATTCAGAGAAAATGCTGAAAGTATGCCTACGCTATATTCCCGACCCAACGATAGCCCAAGATCTTCTTCACGACGGTTTTGTCATCATATTCACTTCCATTCATTCGCTGCGCAACCCGGAGAAACTGGAATACTGGATGAAAAAGATTATGAGAAACCTGGCACTGCAATACCTCAACCATGCCAATGCCAACCCCACCATCCCATTGACAGATATTCCGGAAGAGGAAGAGCCTGCTGAAAATCCTTTTTGTCCGGATTTCATTTCGTACGATAAGATGCTGGATATAGTGGAGAGCCTTCCGGAGGGCTACTGCAAGGTATTTAAACTGGCAGTACTGGAAGGATTGTCCCACAAAGAAATCGGAGATTTACTGGGTATAGCGCCACACTCCTCTTCCTCCCAATTGTTCCGGGCGAAAATTTTACTTAAAAAGATGCTGGCAGGATACCGTGTATTCATTGTTTTGACAGTATTGCTTCTCTTTCCAACGCTGTATGACTATCTGTACAGAGAGAAAAAGAGTATCAGGGAAAACCGTTTGTCCAAAGTTTCTTCCAGGCAAGCCGGGAGTACGCAACAAACAAAGAAAACCGATACTCCCCGAACCGACGAACAATGCCATACCAAAGAAAATCTGAACAAAAGGGAACGAATCATCCCTCCCGTTCCAGTTTCCACAGAATGGCCCCTTGCCATACCCACAATGAAAGATAGCATCCACAAATATCCCATACCTTCTCCATTCACTGGACAGACCATCACCAACCGGCAGATGGCTTTCGCCTCCTCCCCTTCCCTGATGCCGCCAACCCGCAAGAAGAAATCCGGAAAATGGAAGTTGATGCTGGCTGGTTCACTCGGACCGCAACTGGCACAGAACTTATATAAGCTGATTGCCACTCCACATACCGACGGCATTTCAAGTGACTTCCCTCAACAAGTCAGTACGTGGGAAGAGTATTATTCTTATCTGCACACCCGCTATCAGCAAGGCACTCTGGGAAAAGATTCCATCGGACTCATGCAGATTGCCCAGAATAACAGCGGCAGGATTGTTGAGAACCAGCAACATCATGCCCCCATCGTCGTGGGACTCTCTCTCAGCAAGAAATTGAATGAGCGTTGGAGCCTGGAAACCGGATTGCAATATACGCTTCTCAGGTCGGAGTTCACTACCGGCGAAGCATTCCGCATTCAAGACAACCAGAAGCTACATTATATCGGCATCCCTCTCCGGCTTTCCTACCGTTTCTGGCATTACAAACGTTTCTCCGGTTATGCCACGGCAGGCATGCAGGTGGATATCCCCATAAAAGGAACACTCCAAAGCTTCCATGTCACGGACAGTATTCCACACAAGCTCGACAGCCAGCCGGTAAGTGCTCCCTGGCAGTGGTCGGTCAACACAAGTATAGGCATACAATATCACCTCACACCCCAGGCAGGCATCTATCTGGAGCCGACTATAAACTATTACATCCCCTACGGCAGCCATCTGCGCACCATCCGATAGGAACATCCGCTCACATTCACCCTCCCGGTAGGCCTCCGCATTTCCTGGTAAAAAAACGATGCGCCACGCAGTCTTTTACCCGACTGATTATCTATTTATATGGATAATCAAACTCAAGAAGGAACAAAGAACATGCAGAAACGACATACCGACCGGGAAAGCTACTTTGATGAACAGTCACAGACCAGCAAGAACTATTATATCCCCTACATAAAGGAAGTCATCGGACACATCCCCGATAAAGTGCTGGAAGTGGGCTGTGGAGAGGGAGGCAATCTGCTTCCCTTTGCCAAAGCCGGTTGCCGGGTGATGGGCGTAGACATTGATGCCATGCGAATAGAGCAAGCCAGGGCCTTCTTCGCCCAAAGGCATCAGCAGGGACAGTTCATTGCCACCGACATTTTCCAGCTTGAGGACAAGGCTACGAATTTTCCCCTAATTCTTCTACACGATGTGATAGAGCATATCAGAGACAAAGAACGGTTCCTCTCCGGCCTACAAAAACATTTGTCTGCCGACGGAGCTGTATTTGTAGGGTTTCCCGCCTGGCAAATGCCATTCGGAGGCCACCAGCAGATAGCACACAGCCACATTGTTTCACATTTCCCTTTTCTCCACCTCCTTCCCCGCACTTTATACAGATGGATATTAAGACTATGCGGTGAGCAGGAACGCGTAATCACGGAGCTACTGGATATAAAGAGCACCGGATGCACCATCGAACTGTTCAATCGCATCGCCCGGCAAGCCAACTATCAAATCATTGACCGGAGACTGTACCTTATAAACCCACATTATAAAATCAAATTCGGCTTGTCCCCACGAAGGCTCAACGGAGTTATTGCTGCTATCCCGTACATAAGAAACTTCTTTTGTACAAGTTGCTTTTACATATTAAAGAAAGGGACTAAAACTGTTAATCACTACTGATTTCCCAGCTTTAGAATTGATTCCGAACCATCAATTTAAGATTATATATTCAGAAGAAACCATTAAATTTCTGAATAGCCCTGATGAAAGAGGGTGTGTAGAAACCCTCATAAACTAAAAAATCACCCTCGCTGCAGATGGTTGTAGCGAAGGTGATTTCAATAAAAGGGGAACTTGCACTTCCTCCCTTTTAATGTTTTTACATCGTTACTTGGTTCATTACAGCCTCGTCAGGTGTCGTTCCTATTTCATCGGCAAATAATATGTGGGTGATAGACCCTCTCGGGGTCGGAGTTTCGATTTTAATTCTTTGACCTTGGTACATCTCCGGAATATCAACCAGCTTACATCTATGGGCTTCGTTATTGCCAAAACTGACATAATAGTCTTTCCCTATTACCAGCTTTACAGGTTTACGTTGAGAGAAATGAGTCGGACAAACAGAGCTATCCACTTTTATATCTATCACAAAACCAAGAGCGGATGTTACCTTAGATAGTATATCAATGCTCACATTATAAGCCCCTTTCTCTATCTTGGCTATATTAACACGATTAACACCACAAAGATTAGCCAATTCCTCTTGGGTCATATTTCTCTTCTTGCGAAGAATGGCTAACCGACTACCAATCCGTTCACGTTCTTTCAAAATCTTCTCTGTACATTTTCCTTCGTGAATTTTCATAAATCTGTTGCAGAATTTAAAGTGTTGCCCCCACTTCTAATAGTTATTGGTTTTTGAACAGACAAAAGTAGATATTAATTTTGAATTGTAGCACATTTACTACAACTATTTTCTAAATGAATATAAAAGGTAGGGGGAGTAGAAGAAAAGAAAAAGCCCCTGAATTACTGGAATTCAAGGACTTACAAACTTCTTTTTACTATTTCCGTGGAGCTGGAGGGAATCGAACCCTCGTCCAAACGAGGAAATCATAAGCTTTCTA
>ENA-ORLN01000238-ORLN01000238.1-human-gut-metagenome-genome-assembly--contig:-NODE-238-length-9377-cov-7.8348_pt1 | contig 9377 bp, 10 predicted proteins | sample MGYA00243072_ERZ508834 | MGnify/ENA primary metagenome ERZ508834 (study PRJEB26277, sample SAMN04329820) | human gut metagenome | biome: human-associated habitat | host: Homo sapiens | place: USA... | reverse complement strand
GAAATCATCACCTTCTACCGGTGGACCAATCTTGTTTGATATACACATAGTTTTTCCGCTTTATAAACTTATTAATCAGATGTATTTGCAAAGATACGCAATCCATTTAATTAAAAAATATTTTTATAGAAAATTATTTCTATAAACTTATGGCTACGGCTGATATTTGTTTGCACATGTTCATAAAATATGAGCTATAGGTGAATGTATTTGAGAGCTCAACAAAATATATAATTAAATTGAAAAAAAAATAGAAACTGTATCTTATTAAATGATGCAATAATAAATAAAGACCGCTACAAGTGCGGTCTTTATTTATGCCCATCTCAAACTTTAACTACGTTATTCAACTGCAACACATCTGCTGAAGTTTCATTGTCATAAAAAAGTACAATATTCTTTTTACCAGTCATAGAGCTTCGGTATATAATACCATCAATGTGGTAATTATTCATAAACCTTATGTATTCAGTAAAAATTTGAGTGGGCACATAATCAATTCCCGGATTCTTACCTACAGGTTGTGTTATTTCCGAATGAAACTTCTTTAGGAACTTATATTCCCTGAAATATTGGGGCATCCAAAATGACAGGTGATCAGGTATCTTGAACAAGTCGATAACCACAAGTTCTCTTTTCAATTCAAACTCTCCCAAATCTATTACGGCACCTGGAGTATAATTTCTGATTTCCTTTACCGGAGTCTCCTTATCCAATGCGCCATAAAACATAGAAATTCCTGCAGCACTCATTCTATTTTCCTTGGCAGCCTCAGTTGGAGGTGCTGTCAAATCCTTAAATGAAGTACGTGGAACACCTGTATCATTGGGACGTCCTCTGAATATGAGGGTTCCCTTATTAAGTCTGGATATAAGAATATTTCCGCAAAGTTGGTTTAGCTCTGTCAATACATCATCTTTCCATTCCTCTTGTCTTATGAAATGCGGATCCTGAAAAAAAGTGTAACGCTTTTTGTATTTAACCATTTTGGAGAAATAATCCCATGCATAAGACAATTCTTCATCAAGATCTTCTGCAAAAGCATCCGTATGTGTCCATTCGCTATCATTGAAACAAGAAGCAATATCCTCATTAAGATCATCATCTTGTGTACAAAGGCCATAGCTATCCATCAAATCTAGTACATCATCATACTTTTCTACTTTCTCAGGCAGGATATAAGACCCGGCACGGCAAAAACCGGGTATTTCTTCCTTATCATCATCGTAGAATGAACTAGCCAGTGGCAAATTTGCATCATCCAAAGAACATAATCTTTGTGACAAACGTCCTTCAATATATTGCATAAAACCTTTCATATCCAATACTAAAGTATTTCTTTTGCCACAATATGAACATTTTCCTTTATACCCGTTCTTACGAATATAATCCTTCAAATATGGATCACTAAAATGTTCAGCACAAACTCTCCTATCTTCATCAAAAGTATGCATAAGACCGCTTTCGTAATCTGCCTGCATGTCTTTAACTCTTCCCATATACAATTACACCTAAAATTAAACATTCAAGGAGTGATTCTAAATATCAGTTTCACTACACCATATACAAAAGTAACAAATACTTTAATCCAACCCATTAATAAATATTATTTTCTCAAAGTAATATATACAGATATCAGCATATTGAATTGTTGCATCGAAATACGAATACCATTATTAATTTCAGTTAGATCAAACTTTACTTCATACAATCCAATATTATAATATGATTTTTGAATATGATTTTTATTATTTGGATAAATCTTATTAAGATGATATATATTTAATATTCAATCATTTCAAAATATACAATCTTAAATATTTCTTTGCATCATCATATTAAAACCATATAATCATATCATAATAAAATATGAAATCATACTTAATTTTCGCCATTGTCCTAACGGTGGCATATATCATCTACTACGCCGTAATCATCGCACAAGAACTTTATGGCAAAAAGAGGGAAGAAAAGACAGAGGAAGAGGTCTTCGACCTGGATCCGTCTGAGGAAGAAAGCGTCGCAGTCACAGAAAGTGATACCGGTTTCAGCGTAGGCGGTGAGCAATATGAAACAGAAGGCAGTACCCCTACTGAAGAACAGCAAGAACCTGAAACCGCTCCCCAAACAGAAACGCCGGAAGAGAAATTACAACGGCTGAAAGCAAAAGCCGAAGAAAGGATGGAAGAAACCGAACCGTATCTGTCGGATGCATTCACGACAGAAGAGATGTATAAAGCAATGGTATCGGGAGGACACATAGACAACCGTCCGGACTTAGCCTGGAAACCAATCAGAGACAAACTGTAAAACAATACAATGCAACTAACGAGAAAACTACTATGTATTTTATGTCTGATGCCCTATTATGCTTTCGCCAAATGCGGAAGCGTAAACTACAGTTGGGGCGCCGATTCACTGGCGACAATGCACGACTATGTGGTGACAATGATGCTGTATGTCCTGTACATCTGCTACGCATTCGCCTCAGTCTTTGCAGTCGTGTCCGCGCTCCAGATTTATATCAAGATGAACACAGGTGAAGACGGTATCACGAAATCAATAACCACTCTGGTAGGCGCCTGCCTGTTCATTATCGGAGCATCAATCGTATTTCCGGCCTTTTTCGGATACCGCATATAAAGAGAATCAGGCATAGGAAAAAGAGACCAAAACAAACACAAGTATTACACAAAAAGTAAAAAAGAATGTTCAAGCAAGTAAAGGGATTTTTCAAAAGGATGACAGCATCCGCATCCATGAAAGTGCAGATGCTTTTGATTATGCTGCTGTGCGGAGTAACTTCACTCATGGCACAAAATACGGCCGGTGACTATACGGCAGGAACCAATGCACTTTCCACCGTGGCGGAGGAAATTGCGAAGTATGTGCCAATCATGGTCAAGTTGTGCTATGCCATTGCCGGTGTAGTTGCCATTGTAGGTGCTATCAGCGTCTATATCGCCATGAACAACGAAGAACAGGATGTGAAGAAGAAGATTATGATGGTAGTGGGTGCCTGCATCTTCCTGATTGCAGCAGCTCAGGCACTTCCATTGTTCTTTGGAATCACAGCCTAAAAACCGGGAAAAGAAGATGAAAAGCGAAGAGACCCGTTATCCCGACTATCCGGTGTTCAAGGGATTGCAACGTCCGCTTGAACTCATGGGGATTCAGGGGCGATACATCTACTGGGCTGCAGGTACGGCAGGTGGAGCCATTGTCGGCTTCATTGCTGCCTACTGCCTGCTCGGTTTTGTTGCCGGACTGATAGCCCTGACGGCTATCCTTTCGACAGGTATCTCACTGATCATCGTGAAACAAAGACAGGGACTGCACTCCAAACGAATTGACAAGGGAGTGTTCGTCTATGCAAGTTCCAAGAAAATGTGATTGAATAAAAATAAACCATCATGAGACATGTGTGGGCAAGTTGAATGTTAAATTTTTGAATGCGGGTAGGTTCGCCTTCACTGAAGGTGAATCTGCCCTTATTTGATTGAAATAATACAGAAATGACTATATATATTCTCCTAATCTTCATTGCCTTATGTATCGGAATGGCTATTTCTGTCCGTGCTTTCGGTACCGGAGGAAAACGAAAGCACATTTTCCGTGACATCTATTTCTCTGTAGAGAATACGGATGGTATAGGTATCGTATATACCAAAACCGGAGAATATTCCGCCATCCTGAAAATAGAAAATCCAGTGCAGAAGTACTCAGCCAATACAGACGGCTATTATGAATTTACACATCTATTTTCTACCATTGCACAAACTTTAGGCGAGGGGTATGCCATTCATAAGCAAGACATATTTATCCGCAAACAATTTGAAGACGGAAGCGGAGATCAGCATGAATTCCTGTCGGCAGCTTATTTCAGGTATTTCAACGGACGACACTATACGGACAGTGTATGCTATCTGACAATTACGCAGGAATCCAAGAAAAGCCGCCTTTTCTCATTTGACAACAAGAAGTGGCGTGACTTTCTGGTAAAAATCCGCAAGGTGCATGACCTGCTGCACGATGCAGGTGTACAGGCAGTATTCCTGAATGAAACAGAGGCGAGCAGTTATGTAGACCGCTTCTTTGCCATGGATTTCAAAAACAAGACAGTTTCGATGACCAACTTCAAAGCGAGTGATGAAAATCTGTCAATGGGTGACAAACGCTGCAAGGTGTACAGCCTGGTAGATGTGGACTGTGTAAGCCTGCCATCACTTATACGTCCATACTCAAATATTGAGGTAAACAACAGTGAGATGCCTGTTGATCTGCTTTCGGCCATAGACAGCATCCCAAATGCAGAAACTGTGGTGTATAACCAGATAATCTTCCTGCCTAACCAGAAACGAGAATTGGCCTTACTTGACAAGAAGAAGAACCGCCATGCAAGCATACCAAACCCTGGAAACCAAATGGCAGTAGAAGACATAAAACGAGTGCAGGAAGTAATCGCCAGAGAGAGCAAGCAGCTGGTTTATACCCATTATAACCTGATAGTAGCCGTTCCGGCTGATACTGACTTACAGAAATGTACAAACCATCTGGAGAATACTTTCTCACGTCTGGGCATTCATATCAGCAAACGAGCCTATAACCAACTGGAACTGTTTGTCAGTTCCTTCCCCGGTAACTGCTACAGCATGAGTGAGGACTATGACCGCTTTCTGACACTCAGTGACGCGGCCATGTGTCTGATGTACAAAGAGCGTATCCAGCACAACGAGGAAACCCCGCTGAAGATATACTATACTGACCGTCAGGGTGTACCTGTGGCTATCGACATAACAGGAAAAGAAGGAAAATACAAATTGACAGACAACTCGAACTTCTTCTGTCTCGGCCCTTCCGGAAGCGGCAAGAGCTTCCACATGAACTCGGTAGTACGCCAGTTATACGAGCAAGGTACGGATGTAGTGATGGTAGATACCGGTAATTCCTATGAAGGACTTTGTGAATATCTGAACGGCAAGTACATCAGCTATACGGAAGAAAAGCCGATAACCATGAATCCGTTCCGCATCAACCGTGCCGAACTGAACGTGGAAAAGACCGGCTTCCTGAAAAATCTCGTTCTGCTTATCTGGAAAGGCTCGCAGGGTACAGTGACAAAGACGGAAGACCGCCTGATAGAGCAAGTAATCACAGAATACTACGACACGTACTTTAATGGTTTTGAAGGGTTTACCGTAACGCAGCGTGAGGATTTACAAAAGAGTCTTCAAATAGATGAGCGAAATCATAACGACAGGCGTGATGAAAGCGAAAGAGAGCGTGATGCACGTATTGACAGAATGATAAACGAGATGGAAAGACGGCGCAAAGAACTGAAGGTAAAGGAGCTTTCCTTCAATTCATTTTACGAGTTCTCCGTACAACGTATCCCGGACATTTGCAGTGAAAACAGGATTTCAGGGATTGACCTTTCCACCTACCGGTATATGATGAAAGACTTCTATCGGGGCGGCAACCATGAGAAGACATTAAACGAGAATATGGACAGCAGCCTGTTTGATGAAACATTCATTGTTTTCGAAATCGACAGTATAAAAGATGACCCCCTCCTGTTCCCTCTTGTCACGCTCATTATCATGGATGTATTCCTGCAGAAGATGCGTATCAAGAAGAACCGGAAGGTGCTTGTCATTGAGGAAGCATGGAAAGCCATTGCCAGTCCGCTGATGGCCGAGTATATCAAGTTCATGTACAAAACAGCCCGTAAATTCTGGGCTTCTGTGGGAGTTGTAACACAGGAAATACAGGATATTATCGGCAGTCCGATAGTAAAAGAGGCCATCATAAACAATTCGGACGTGGTCATGCTGCTTGATCAAAGCAAATTCCGTGAACGCTTCGATGAAATCAAGGCAATCCTCGGACTTACCGACGTGGATTGCAAAAAGATATTCACTGTAAACCGCCTTGAAAACAAGGAGGGCCGAAGTTTCTTCAGGGAAGTATTTATCCGAAGAGGAACAACAAGCGGTGTGTATGGTGTGGAGGAACCGCATGAATGCTATATGACCTATACGACGGAACGTGCGGAAAAGGAAGCCTTGAAACTATACAAGAAAGAACTGGGATGTTCTCATCAGGAAGCTATCGAAGCTTACTGTCGTGATTGGGATGCCAGCGGAATCAGCAAATCACTCCCTTTCGCAAAGAAAGTGAATGAAGCAGGGAAAGTATTGAATCTTAAACCATCAAAAAATTTAAGCATACAATGAAAAGAATGAATGTAAAGACGTATATCTCAAACACGTACATTCCAACAGGTTCGTATATGGTTATCCGAAAGGCATTGATGCAGGCGGGTATTGTTACCATAGAGGATTTGTGCAGGAAAACCGAGGAAGAGCTTTCAAGTATTCCTTTTATCAAAGGAAAGAACTTGCAGGCCATAAAGGATATGCTTGCCGAAAAAGGTCTGCATACCGGCATGAGCCAAGAGGAAATCAACGTGTATGATACCATTTATTGGAGCAACCTATAGCAAAAACAATCATAAATGAAACACCTGTCACTTATCATAACAATACTACTGCTGGCTGTCACCCGACCCGTACATGCCCAGTATTACAGCGTGAACTACGATGCACGTACCGTAGCTGCCATGGCGGCCGCATTCGGTACGGAAGCCGTAGCGGAGGGCTATTACGGTGAACAGGTGGACAATATACTGAAGCACTACAACGCCGCGGAAGTGGCCGCTGCCGGAATATTTGCGTCGAAATTTCTTCAACACAAGGCTTTCACGGATCTGGGAATCTGGTGCAGCAGTACGGAAAACTACTATTACCGCCGTATCTACCGCATGGTGGCAGAAAAAATCATGCCCAAAATTGTGGTTGTAGCCAAACAGATGCTCCATTCGCCACAAACGGCCATCTACTGGGGCAGCTATCTGATGAAGGTATGCGACGACACGAAAAACCTGTGTATGCAGTTTGAGAGCATCGTGACCAACAGTTCACTAACCTTTTCGGACATCACTTTCCTGAAAATCAGCGAGGAAATAGCTCCGCTTCTGAGACTGTCGGAAATTGGTAACATTGACTGGCAGCGTATGCTGGACGATCTGGCCAGTGTTCCGGGTAACTTCACCAAGGAAAACCTGCGTCAGGATATAGACAACCTATACAATCTTGGAGTGGGACTTGCCACCTCCGGTACAGCCAATCTGGGAGAAGCCCTGCTGCAGGAAAGTGCGTTTCACAACCTGATGAACGGAAAAGTGGAGGAAATCTTCAACCTTTACGACCATTACGGCGGACTGATGGAACGCGCCGAACAGGATGCCGGCGGACTGCTGATTGATATGGTGGGCGGTCCGGACAACGTGGCCGGTCTCTTTGACATCAGCAACTATAACCTTACCCAGTGGATATCAGACTATCTGGATGAAACGGCCGGCACCTATTATACCCAGCGTTGGTATATAGCCCGCCGCGACCAGGGAAGCACCGTACTGTGTGACTACTATCCTCCCACAGACGACAACAGCATCCTCAACGGTGGTGAATGGACACGCTTTGCCACCACGGATGCCGGATTCTACCCGGACGCTTCGCAGAGAGAACAGGCACTGGCCAACTCAGAACGGTATGCGGGATGGTCGAGAGACCGTGTGGAACAGCTCAACAGGCAGAATGACGGATACAGCTACAGTATAAACTACTGGATGAAGAGCTACATTATCAGTCGTGGCGGCAAACAGACCAAGAAAGCCTATGCCTATGAGATACATGTAAAGAAAAGCTGGAACCACGAGGAAATTGTATATGAAGAGGTATTCGACTCCTACTCGATGGACCTGAATACCTTCAAGGCACAACTGAACGCACGGCTGTCGGAGTTCAACGAAAACGAGGACGGCTATACCTATTATATAGCATCGGACGGTAGGAACTACTACCAGGCCACGGATGAAGTAAAGCTTCAGGGATGTGAGAGTGTGACCATCAGCGTAACCTGTTCGGACGGTGTAACTCTCGGGCAAGGAAGCACTCAGTACAAATGCAGAAAATGCGGCAGCTCTCCAAACGCACACACAAAAGAATGTGACATGCAGACCTCGGTGACGGACGACGAGTTGGATCTCTAGGACCTGGACGGCATGATTCAGGAAGCGCAAAACAGGAAAGCATCGCTGGAAGCACAGATAAAGGCACTGGAGGACGAGAACGCCATACTGCTGAAAAAGATTTCGGAAGCCAGTGTGGAAGAAGCTGCCGTGCTCCGCCAGCAATACAATGCGAACAAGACGCAGATAGACAAGCTGAAGGCGGAACTTTCCGAATGTGAACGGAAACTGACGGAATATGAACAAGCCAAGACCGATGCCGCAGAGGACAATTCGGTAGCTACGGATGACTATTACCGCATCCCGGCCATCATGCAGGACTGCAAGACCACCTATGGACTCAGCTGGGAGGACAGCGGCTCATGGAATGGCTATACATTTGTCCGTAAGGCCACCATGCCCAACATTGACGGGGTAATCACATTCCGGGCAACGGTATCCATAGCCAGAAAGCCGAAATATTTTCTCGGCATCAAGATACACCGCGCCATCGTACAGATAAGCTGGGAACTGACCTCGGAGTACACGGATACCCATGTGGCCGAAGTAATCACTCTGGATCCGGGCATGTCGGATGCAGAAAAGACGAAGCTGGTGAATGACAGCATAGCGGAAATCGCCCGCCAGTATCCGTCGTGCAAGATTACGACAGAATACATGAAAACTCCTCCGCTGGAAGAGACGCCTACCGGAGAGGTATATCATCTGCTCTGGTCGAGTGACCGTCTGGAGATAGCCAGAGAAGTGGATTCGCGCATTACGAAAATATATGCAGACCTTGTATCACTGGAAAAGATGATGCACTACAAACGGAGTATCATTGACGTACTGTAGGATAGCGCCCCTACACTCGACTGGGACGAGGGACGCCGCCGGACACTGGTGGAAGAATTCCATGAAAGATGGGTGTAGAATGCCAGAAACCTTCCGGAAAGAACAAGCAGAAAGGAGGCAGAGCCATGAAACAATATCTGATTATCGGTCTGTTGCTGATTACCCTTCAGCCGGATGCTGCAAAAGCCCAATGGACTTTTGATATTGTATCGGTAGAAGCCTACATCAACGACCACAAGAAACAACGCAGGCTGTTACTGGCACGCAGCACGCTGGAATACAGCAACAAGCTGCTGCATGAATACAGCCGGGACGAGGTAGGCAATTACAAGGAACTGAATATAGATCTGGACCGTTATACCCGGGCTTTTGACGTGATTGACGTGATGTACCAGTCGCTGCGGACGGTGCTGAATGTAAAGAACACCTACAACACGGTGCGCGCCCGAAT
>ENA-ORLN01000236-ORLN01000236.1-human-gut-metagenome-genome-assembly--contig:-NODE-236-length-9652-cov-10.9359_pt1 | contig 9652 bp, 10 predicted proteins | sample MGYA00243072_ERZ508834 | MGnify/ENA primary metagenome ERZ508834 (study PRJEB26277, sample SAMN04329820) | human gut metagenome | biome: human-associated habitat | host: Homo sapiens | place: USA... | reverse complement strand
TCACGTTGCTCTCGCGGATAATCATCTGACGGGCGTATGTCCGCGCCTCGTAGGGGTAGCGGTCAAAGTTGCACACCACGCTGTCCACCTGAAGCACTTGGTTGATGTTGCCGGCGATGATTCGGTTGTAGAAGCCCTTTTCGGCGAAGTCGGCGTAGTAGTTGTACGCGCTCTTGTCCGCCAAGAGCAGGGCACGCTTCACGTTGTGTTCTATCGCGCTTTTCTCCGGCGAGAGCGTGAAGAACAGCTCATGGAAACGGCGCACGTGTTCCCTCGCTTCCGCCGGACGGTTCTGCGACAGGTCCTGCGAGAGCGCGAGCATCAGGCTCTTGCCCCCGTCGAGGACGTATATCTTCTGCCGCTGTGCCTCGGCGAAGCGGAAGGCGCACACCACCGAGCAGACCACCACGAGGGCACAGGCTGCCGTATAGACGATGCCGAACAGACGTATCTGCCGGAAACTCGTCTCGATGTTCTTTAGTGATTTGAATTCCATTTTCTTTTCGTCTTTCTTTTTCTGTTTGTAAAATCATGTTTCGGTATCCTTTTTCCGAAGTGGCACTTCGGGGAGGTCAGAGTGGCACATAGGCAACCCCAAAGTGCCACTTCGACCGTTCCGGCTGTTACCTCTTGAACACCTTTCCAGCCGTTCCCTTGATGAGCTTCCCGGCACGCCCCGCCATGTTTCCTGCGGCTGCACCTGCCACGCTGCCGCCCAAAGCCCCGGCGGTCCCGATGTTCTTGTTGTAGCTGCCGATGCCGCCTCCGGCTTGGATAATCCAGCCCGCCACCGTCGGTATGGTGAAATACCCCACGATGCCGATGATAAGGAATACGATGTACACCCCGTCGCTTGCATCCAGCGAAAAGTTCGGGTCGGTCTGCATACGCTCGATGTCCTGCTGGAGCATCAGTATCTGGATTTTCGCCAGTATGGTGCTGAACAAATCCGACACGGGAAGCCAGAGGTAAATCTGTATGTAGCGGCTGAACCACGCCGAGAGCGTCGAGTGGAAGCCGTCCCACACGGAGAAGGCGAAGGCTATCGGCCCCAGTATGGACAGCACCACGAGGAAGAACGTCCGTAGCGTGTCGATGATGAGCGCGGCTGCGGCGAACATCAGTTCAAGCAGTTCGCGGAACCAGTCACGCACGCTTTTCTTGATGTTGTACGCCGCCCGGTCCATGTACATCCCCGTCATCGTCACGAGATCCGAGGGTGACCAGCCCAGCTCGTCCAGCTGCCGGTCAAACTCCTCGTCCGAGGCGAGGTAGGCGGTTTCCGGGTTGCGCATCAGCGCCTCGTACTCCAGTTTGTCCTTCTGCTCCCGGTACTCGTTCATGTCGAAGGTCTGTTCTTCGAGAATCCCGTGTACGCCCTGCACGATGGGACTCAGCACGCTGTTCATCGTGCCCAATACGATGGTCGGGAAGAACAGGATGCACAGACCTAATGCAAAAGGTCTCAGCAGCGGGTACACGTCTATCGCTTCGGCTCGTGCCAACGACTGCCATACGCGCATCGCCACGTAGAACAGTGCGCCCAGCCCGGCAAGCCCTTTCGCCACGCCCGTCATGTCCGCGCAAAGCGGCATCATCTCGTCATAGAGCGAAAGGAGTATCTGGTGAAGGTTGTCGAACTCTCCCATAGGCTACCAGTACCTTTCGTTAGCCGTTCCGTACAGCGACATCACCCGGTCCATGTCGTTCTTCTTCCTTGCCCGCAGGTAGCTCACCGAGATGGTCTTGCCCGTGTAGTAGCGCACGAGGTTGCGGTAGTTCATCAGGCTGCGGTAGGCATTGTCGATGATTGCCAGCCGTTCCGCGTCCGAGAGCGACATCCCCGTGACGTTCACCACGTTCTTCAGGTCCTGCAGCACGTCCGAGCTTTCGTCTATCAGCATGGCGTAGCCCGACGAGATGGCGGCAAGCTCATCGGGGGTATAGTTCTCGTCCGAGAGCATCTTCTGGTAGTTTTCCACATAGATTTCGGAGATTTCCATAACCAGCCCGATGCTCTTCGTCACCTTCACGCCTCCTTTCACCACGTCATGCACGGATTTCAAGGCGTCGTAATACTTCTTGCCCTGCTCAAAAACCTTCTTGGTTTCCAGAAAGCCGTTCAGGGTGTTCGCCTTCGTGCCAGCCGTCTCCACCATCTCCTTGGCGGAGTTGATGATGCTCTGGGCGAGGTTGCCAGGGTCGGACACCACCCATTGGGCGTTTGCCGTGCCCGCACCCGTGAGGCACAGGCAGACCGCTATCAGCGGCATTCTCAGTTTCTGTCTCATTCTCATTCACGTTGGATTTAGTGGTACATTAGTTTTTTATTGTTCTTCTTTCTTTTCGTCGTCCGAAGCATTATCCGTGTTCACCCGGATATAGTCGCCGTTCGGCGAGAAGGTCAGCACGTCCGTTTCCTCGTTGTACGCCACATCGATGCGGAAGCCCGTGTTCATGTAGAGGTTGCCGTTCTCCTCCCGTTGGAGCAGGTAGGTTTCCGGCTTCAGCCTGCGGCGCACGCCCGACCGCCGGAACAGCGTCACCTTGTAGTGTTCACCCTCCTTGTACACCAGTATGTCGGGTCCCGCCTCCGCACTCTGCCAGTTGCCGCAAATCTTCTCGCGGACATCCTCGTTTTCTTTCATTACCGTTTCGCAGGCTTGCAGCATCAGCGATGCCAAGCCAATCAGACCGCCGCAAAGCAGCAGCCGTTGTGTCTTTGTCAGTTCAATGTTCATTTTCTTCAATCTTGTTTTTTAGTTGGTAAAAATGTGTCCTTCCCTCATACGCCGTTTGAGATACCCTCATACGCCGTTGGAGGCAGGCTCATACGCCGTGTGAGGCAGGACGCTGTTTCATTACTGTTCCTCTTCTTTTCGCCTTTCCGCTATCTGCCGTATGGCGGCTTCCATGTCGCCGCCCAGCTTCTCCGCCAGTTCGCGGACTTCCATCTTCTCCGTTTCCTCCGTCGTGTAGGCTAAATACTCCTGCATGGACACCTCCGTGGCGTACACCGCCGACTGCGTGCCGCCCAAGCCTATCCACACCTCCTTGTACCGCCTTGACGGGTCGTTGGACTGGTTGATGGAGAGTATCTGTGACTTCTCCTTTTCCGTCAACCCCAAGAGGGACTGTATCTGGTCAAAGCGGTTCATAAATTTTCTTTGGTCAAGCAGTATCTTGCAGTCCGAGTTGTTGATGATGCTCTCCTTCACGATGGGCGACGAGATGATGTCGTCCACCTCCTGCGTCACCACAATCGCCTCGCCGAAGTATTTTCTGACTGTCTTGTACATATACCTCAGGTAATCAGCCATGTTCGCCGAAGAAAGGGCCTTCCAAGCCTCCTCCACGATGAGCTGTTTCCTTACGCCTTTCAGCCGCCGCATCTTGCCCAAGAAGGCCTCCATGATGATAATCGTGACCACCGGAAAAAGCTCGGCATTATCCTTCACGGAATCAATTTCGAAGACCACGAACCGCTTGTGCAGCAGGTCGATGTTCTCCGTGGAGTTGAGCAGGAAGTCGTACCGTCCGCCCCGGTAATACTGCCGGAGCGTGGTCAGGAAGTTGTCGATGTTGAAGTCCGTCTTCGCCACCTTGATGTAGCGTTCCTCCATCTCCTTGCGGTACACGTCCCGCATGTACTCGTAGAACGAGTTGAACGACGGCACGATGCTCCTGTCCTGCTGGATTTTCAGGATGTAGGCGTTCACCGCGCTGCCCAGTTCCGCCGACTCCGTTTTCGTGGCGGGTTCGTTCTCGCTTTTCCACAGGGTAAGCAGCAGCGTCTTGATGCTGTCCTTCTTCTCCACGTCGAACACCCCGTCGTCCGTGTAGAACGGGTTGAACGAGATGGGCTTTTCCTCCGTGTAGGTGAAGTAGATACCGTCCTTTCCTTTGGTCTTGCGGTGTATCATCTCGCACAGCCCTTGGTAGGAATTGCCCGTGTCCACCAATACCACATGGGAGCCTTGCTCAAAGTATTGGCGGACAAGGTGGTTCATGAAGAACGACTTGCCGCTGCCCGAAGGACCCAGCACGAACTTGTTTCGGTTCGTCGTCACGCCCCGCTTCATCGGCAGGTCGGAGATGTCGATGTGCAGCGGCTTGCCGCTGATACGGTCCGCCATGCGGATGCCGAAGGCGGAGGGCGAGTCCTTGTAGTTGGTCTCGCCGGCGAAGAGGCACACCGCCTGCCCGATGAACGTGTGGAACGCTTCTTCCGCCGGGAAGTCGGCGGCGTTGCCGGGGATGCCCGCCCAGAACAGCGTCGGGCAGTCCGTCGTGTTGTGGCGCGGCACACAGCCCATGCTTGCCATCTGGCTGCCCACGTCGTTCTTGATGCGTTTCAGCTCCTCCGCGTCGTCGCTCCACGCCATCACGTTGAAGTGGGCGCGGACGGACTTCAGCCCCTGCGAGTGCGCTTCGTTTAGGTATTCCTCCACCCACTCACGGTTGATGGCGTTCTGGCGGCTGTACCGCGAGAGCGACTGCATGTTCCTCGCCGTTTTCTCGAAGCGGCGCAGCTCCTCGTCGCTGTTGCCGATGAAAACGTACTGGTTGTAGATATGGTTGCAGGGAAGCAGCAGGCCCACGGGAGCGGCGAACGACAGGCGGCAGTCCGAGCGGTCGGTGGAGAGCCGTTCGTAACGGCAGTCCGTCGCCACCGCAGCGGGCAGGTCTTCCGTGTCCGACAGGGTGTGCAGGCACAGCCGGTTGTCGCCGATGCGCATCTCCCTTGCCGTCATTTCCATGTCCTCCAGACAGTCCACATTGCCCGGCGAGAGCGCGAAGTACCTGCCTATAATGCCCGTTTCCTTTTCCGTGCCCGTAAGCTCGTCATCGGAGAGCCGGCGCAGCCGGATGTGCCCCGAATCGTTCAGGATACGCGCGAACTGCTCCACCGCCTCAATGAACTTCACCGCCGTTTCCTTGTCCTGCATCTCCTTCGGCACGATGTGCCCCCGGCACAGGGTGTTCCAGTTGCTCTGCTGCCTCATGCGCTCCTTCGTCGTCTTCGTCAGGAACAGGTAGCACTTGTGGTGCAGGAACGGGCGCTCGTTGAAGTGCATCTCGTAGCTGCGGGCGAGGAAGCCCATGCCCTCCCTGCCTGTGTCGGGGCGGTACCGCTCCTTCACGTACCAGTCCTGCTTGTGCAGCACCGAGTAGTCGGGCAGCACCTTTATCGCCTTGCACCACGTGGCATGGATGGCCTCGTACTCCTCCGCCGTGACGGTATAGACCTCCGGCAGTTCCACCTCGAAGGCGGCGGTAATGTCCGCGTCCTTCGAGACGATGCAGCCGTGCTCCACCGAGAGCAGCGGAAAGCGGCTTTCCAGCGTGGTGGCTTTCATTACATTTCTCATACGTTTCTTCCTTTCTTTTTTACATAAGACAGTCTGCACTCGGGAAATTGAGAACAAGTTCTCTTTCCGCTCGCTTGCACTGTCTTTCGTCTTAACAGATTGGACACCCGTCTGCGGTGGAGCACATGGCGGGGGCGCATCCGTGCCGCGCCCAGCTTCATCAGCCCGTGTTCGCCGTACTTGGCGTTCAGGCGGAACGTGAGCCAGACGGTGGCGGAAGCCGACACCACACCGAAGCTGATGCAGAGCCACTGGTCCGCGCCTGCCATGTACAGGATGACAAAGAGGATGAAGGCGGCAAGCAGTCCGCCTGCGAAGATGAACAGATATTGCGCCTTCAGTCCCTTGAACTCCACCGGACGGCCTATGCCCTTGTTGATAGGGTATTCAGCCATTGTCCTTATACCTTATTATATATGTATAGGTATGCCCGTTTATTAAAGGAAGAACGAACGGAGAATCGTCGCGCTCACAATCAGGAAGATGCACGCCCCGAACCAGCTCGCGGCGGTCTTCGAGGTGTCGGGGTCGCCCGATGAGAACTTGCCATATACCTTGATGCCCCCGATAAGCCCGACGACAGCGCCGATGGCGTAGATGAGTTTCGTGCCGGGGTCAAAATAGCTGGTCACAAGGTTGGTAGCCTCATTGATGCCCGCCATGCCGTTGCCTTGTGCGGACGCTGAGATGTTTGCAGCCAGCAGAAGGGCTACGAGAATGATTTGTTTTTTCTTCAATGTCTTTGTCATAATCGTTTCTTTTTTGTGCCTCCGGGTTGGATAGTCCCTTTGGCGGTTGATACTTGTTTTACTTCTTGCGGCTTTGGATGAAGCCGGCTTGTGGATTTAGTGGTTCGGTGGCAAGCCGTGGTTTAGCCGTAGTCGATTTTCTTTTTTCGCATCATTGTTACGTTTTACTTGTTATACATAGTCGCGGATGTTGAAGTTCTCGTATTCCTTCTGCGCAGCCGCTTTCATCCTTGGTCTCTTCTGCACGGGACGGATGCTTGCGAGATAGGCATCCACCATTCCCGACACCCTTGCCTCGTACCGGGCGTTGTTACGCCGGAACATGTTGTAGAACTCCGTGCCTTCCAGTTCATGGAACACCTTGCCCGCTTGCAGGATTTCCGGCTCCTTCGCCTTGGCATCCTTCACCGTCCTTGCAGCCCGGTCTATCTCGTCGAAGGAACTTCCGCCTGCCTGTGGCGGTTCTTCGTCAAAGTCCTCATCCGGGGCGTAAGTACGGTTGTCCTCGAATACCTTGTCCAAATCCTCGTCAGGCACTTGGCGTGATACGTCCTTTTCTGCGGCATGGTTTCCGGTGTCCTTCAACTCGTCGGCAAAGGTAACGTCCTTTTCGTCCACTGCTTCACTTCGGACTGTCGTGGCAGCATTTGGCGCCGTTGTGGTAGCCTGTGGCGTCCTTTCCGGCATCCGAAACAGGCTTTTGCCCATGATGTCAGCCAGAGGTTTCTGCGGTTGTTCCTCCTTTCCTGCCTTGCCGGAAAAATCTCCGGTCCGCTCTTCCTTACGCTCACATGTCAGGTAGAAAAGTACCCACAGGTTGCACGCCATCATCAGGATAATAAGTAGCGTCACCATTGGCTTATCGTTATCTGTTCGACAACTCCGTGTCTTTTCCGGCTGCTCAGGCTTTCCAGTTCCTCCCCATGCTGTTCAAGGTGTTCTGAAAGGATACGGTCAATGTACCCGGATATGGTCATCCCGTGCCCTCCGGCTATGCCCACAATCCGCTTGACCGCCTCATGGTTCTCCCGGCTGATATATACTGCTTTTTGTGCGCAGCCTTCCGGCTTGCGGCGGGTGAGGTACTTGCCTATGTAGGCTTCTTCTTTCTGCTTTCTTCTGAAAATGTTGATACTCAGTTTCATTGTCTTCGTTTTTCTAATGTTTTACAATAATTGTCTGTTCTCAGATGAGGTCGTCCCTGTCACGTCTGTACAGGCTGTTGATTTCCTCCTTATTCTCCTCAAAGTGGCGCATAAGCACCGTGTCGATATAGCCGCCTACGGTGATTTCCTTGTCTGCGATGGTGTTCACTATCTTGGACACGATGCCGTGGGCTTCTGCACTGATGTACACACATTTCCGTGTTTTCAACTCATGCCCTTTGAGGAAAGTCTGTCCGTAATCCCGGCTTTTCCCCTTCACCTGTTCGTACTGCCCCTTCATTTTTGACGGTTGTCCTGCATTAGCGGGTGTCTCCCCGGCACTGCCGGTTCCGTCTGGCTGTGGTGGCGGAGATGCGCCTGCCATTTGGCGGGACTTGCCGATAGAAGCCAGCAGCAGGTTCTCGTCAATGCCTTCCGTATTCAATTTGCGGCTTGCCATGACCTTCAGGATTTAATGACACCGCAGATTTCTTCGGCAAGTTCCTTGATGCGGCTTCCCCGCAGCATGGCGTTGTCCGCAGGCAGGATGGTCGAGCGGAACACCGTCTTGCGGTCGTCGGACATATCCCGGCGGAAGCGCTTGCTGTCCGGCAACTTGGTGCCGAGTACATGGAAGTTGTTTTCGGCAAACAGTTTTCCGTAGAGGTCATACAGGTCTGTCCGTTCCCGTCCGTCCACCTTGGTCCAGAACAGGGATATGGCTTTTGTCCGGGCAATGCCGGTAGTCACGAGGTTGTCATTGAACATCATGACGAACTGCAACGCGCTCTCCACCACGAAACGGTCCGCACTGATGGGCGTAAAAATGTAGTCCATTTGCGAGAGCGTCTTGATTACCCCGTCGCTTTTCAGCGTGCCGGGCAGGTCGAAAAACACGATGTCCGGTTTATAGTCACCCTCTGCGAGCAGGCTTTCCGCATCGTCCAATGCCTGTACTGCATTGCTGCGGATGACCGGGAACGCCTTGCGGCCCGACTTGCGGAAATGCTCGCAGGCGATGGCTCTCATCCGGTCGTTCTGCTCAATGAGGGCAGTTTCCTTGTCACGCAGTCCGGCGATGCTGTGCTGCGGTTCATCACAGTCAATCACGGCGACATTGTAACCCATTACGTTGTGGACATAGTTGGCTACGAGAGCGGTGACGGTCGATTTGCCGACACCGCCTTTCTGTGTTGCGAAAGCAACGAATGTTTCTTTGTTCATTTTCCTGCTTGTTTTAATCGTTGTTGTTACAAATTATTGTTATTCTCAATCCGTAGCGGTCTGTTGCACCGCCTGTTCATTCCTTTTTTCCCGTACCTGTACACGGATATGTACCCATGAAGGGTTACAGGTCTGCTGCTCCATTGGCTTGCTTCGTCCCGTATTCCTGTCCTTGTACCGTTACGGTGCTGTTTGCTTATGGCGCTCTTGGTCTGTTTCCGCATTGTCGTACAACAGCACGACAATGAATCAGCGCCGCAGTAAAAGTTCGTTTCTGTCCGTTCATGCGGACTTGCCGCATTGCATGGTTGTTTCCGTTCATTTTCATTTCTGCAAATCGTTGGTCCGTTGTTTCTGTGTGCAAAGGAAAAGGTATTTCAGCTTACCTGTATCACTTGCCCCTTGCGTGGCAGCATTTGGCGCCGATGTGGTAGCCTGTGGCGTTCCTCAGCCCCTTTCCGACCCGGATTTACCCCCTACCTTTGCACCCAAGCGGCAGGGCAATGCTCCCGGCGCGTACCGCAGGCCCCGGCTCCGTCCTTCTTTTGGGCAGCCGGAGGGTATCGGGCGACCGATACCTTTATGGGATTGTTATGACAGGTATATCCCCAACCGACGAACGAAGCAAGAACAGAGTCAAGCTCGCTTGAACTATGTCTTGCAAGGAGGAGGAAGAGTAACACTCAATCCGTCTGCTACGGATTTTTGTGTCCTGGGTGACACAGCAAGGTGTCCTTTGAGTTACTCAAAGGGTTTCGGGTTACTCCCGAAACGACCTTGCCCCTTGCGGGGAGGGGCTTCCTCTCCGAAGTCGGGAAGCCTGTTTCCACCTGCGGTGCGTATGCCGAAGCTGCGCTTATGCCGTGACACCACTAAATCCATTGTAATATGAACGAGAACAAGACGAAAGACAGGGCGGAAACGCCCAAGTGGGGGCGGCACCCACGTGAAAGCCGCAAGTCGCACTGTGTGATGGTGCGTTTCGATGACGGGGAATGGCTCAGGTTTCTCGCCATGCACGGCAAGTCCGGCGTGGAGGCGAGGGCGGTATTTCTGAAGGCGCACTTCTTCGGGCAGCCCTTTCGGGTGCTGGTCACGGACAAGACACTGCTCGACTACTGCACGAAGCTGTCCGCTTTCCATGCGCAGTACCGCATGGTGG
>ENA-ORLN01000217-ORLN01000217.1-human-gut-metagenome-genome-assembly--contig:-NODE-217-length-11787-cov-4.36788_pt1 | contig 11787 bp, 15 predicted proteins | sample MGYA00243072_ERZ508834 | MGnify/ENA primary metagenome ERZ508834 (study PRJEB26277, sample SAMN04329820) | human gut metagenome | biome: human-associated habitat | host: Homo sapiens | place: USA... | reverse complement strand
CTTTCATGGCGGTGGTATTCATGCTTCCGTAGTCTATGGCTGTAAACAAATCTATATCTATGGAGCGTCTGTGTCCTAATTGTAGGCTTAGACATGTTCCGCCAACCAAGTTGAAGTCTTTGAATATATCAGATTGCATAATCTTTTTCAGGCAACGGGTTAACTTTGGCGATACGGTTTCATTATGAAGTTTCATTGTACAAATTCTTTAAAGTTTCTTTCTCTTGTTTCTTTTTTCCATTTACTGTGTGTTCACTGTGCCGTAAAACCTTATACCTTCTCCTATTTCCTGACTGTTCCCATATTCAAATATGCGCTGAAAGACCCATTCTTTGTTTTTAATCCAGTTGATTTTTTCTATTTTCGTGTCCCAAAATAATGCCATGCTGAATTTTGACAAGTCCGGATGTCTTGTCTGTTCTTTTTCTGTCAGGTAGGCATAGACTTCATAATTGGCTTGTATCTTGTAGAAATAGCCTTCAATACTTATTCCCAATGCTTTTTCTATGGCGATGGATTGCTGAATCGTGAAATCCCTTGTGCCTTTGATTAGCTCACTGATTCTTTGCGGATAGACACCTGCCTTGATGGATAGTTGCTTTTGGGTTATTTTTGCCTTTCTCAAAATATGCTCCAGAACTTTTCCTGCTGGTGTCTTTTCTGATTTGATATATTCCTCATACATGCCTGCTGTATTTTATATGTTCAAGTACAAAAATACATTTGTTTTTGCAAATAACCAAATTTGGTTATCGCTTTTGCAGACCTCCTTCAGTCTTTTCAGAAATATCTTTCAAAAAGATTATCTTTCTGAAAGATATTTCGATGTGTCGTTTTTGATGTCTGTTGTACTATAAAAACAGCTTGCTGTGGCTCGATTTGATAAAACTGCTGTCGGTTGTTTTGACAAATCGGGGTATTAGGCTTCTGATAAACAACAACATTATACCATATTGTATATTGCTGTATTTCAATAATATAAATATATATTTTAGACATTGGGGAAATGAGGTGAATTCTATAAATGTCACTATAATGTCACACTTTTAGATGAAGCAACAACCAATAGCAATTCCAAATATTACAAAAATAGGCTACTCTATACTCTGTCTATGGGCGAATTTCAATTAAGCTATATCAGTTGTCGGGGAATTGCTTAGGCGCATTAGGAATCAATACCTTATTGATTTGAGGGACAACCGAGGTACAAAGGGACGGAAAAAAAACTCGATTCATGCCGTTTACCCACTTAAATTGTGTACCTTTGCAACAGACAACAAGAAACGTTCCATGAATAGGATAAAGGAATTTCTGAAAGCGAAAGGTATCACCAAAACGGAATTGAAGCATCGGTTGGACAAGTGCTTTAATACGGTCAATCTGTATGTTGGCAATAAAGTGCAACTACCGATCCCCGTATTGTATGAGATAGCAGATATTCTTGAAGTGGATGTGCGAGATTGGCATCAAACCAATTAATCAAATAAAGGGAAACGCATTATTAAAAAAGGACTCCGATTAAATATGGATATAAGCAAAAACTTAAAATACAACAAAGATGTTTTGTTGTCATACTTTAGAAACCGTTCAAATGAGATTAAAAGTGAATTGGCATTAAGATATTCTGCTGCTGATTACAAAAAGAAAGCAGCTGCAGTAAACACTGCCATGATTCAGACTAAGGAAACATTGTTGTCAATACTTCTTGAAACAGCGAGAAATGAACATTGGACGAACAAAGAAATACTAGAATGTGTTCTAATGATAACATACACCAACGAGGTAGTATTGCTGGAAGCAAGAAACTCTGTATGGGAGTATGAATATATGGCGTTTTCTAGGAGAGTGGGTGAATTGTGGGAACCCTTTTGTAAATTGTGTTTTAATTACCCTTTAACGAATATTCGACTGTTTGTTCCCCCATTGTTCAGCGAGGTAAAACAGACACTTACTACGGAGATTAATACTTACATAAGCACTCTGTCAATAACAGAAAAGGAAAAAAGTGAATTAATCAGATACTACGATAAAGTATGGGGATTGGTTACCTGTGGTGAGATCAAGTTAGAATGCGACTTGCATTTTACGGATTGAGTAAGCAAATATGTGGTTGATTTCAAGAGTGGTTTTGGTTCAAATGAAAAAGGGAATACAAATAGACTGTTGTTAGTAGGAAGCATATATCAGAACATTGAAAATGAGCAATATCGATGTATGATATTTGTTCGTTCTACTGAAAATAATCACTATTTGACAACACTCAAAAATTCTGGTGTATGGCAAACATCATGTGGAATTGATACCTACTCACAGATAAAATACTATACAGGCTTTGATATTCATCAATGGATTAGTGAGAACGTTGATTGGAAAAATGATTTTGAGCCACACATGAGAAGTGTAGTTGAGAAACAAAATCTTGAAAGTTATTTGATTTGGTAAACTATGAATAAGGATCTTACATACCAAGCATACTATACAAAATCTGATCCTATATTAAATTATATGACCAGAATCTTGGATATTACCCCTCATGACTCAATCCTTGAACCATGTGGTGGTGATGGTGTATTTGTTGATAAGATTTTGGAAAGCAATCCATCTGCCCGTATTGATGTTTTTGAGTTAGACCCAAATTCTGTTTCTACGTTAAAAGTAAAATATTTGCGCAATCCAAATATTAGTATTAAGTTAACAGATACTCTCTTAGATGTTAACATTACAAACAGAAATAAGCTTTATGATAAGATAATTGGGAATCCACCTTATGGGGCACGTAATGATTCTCAAAAAAAGAATGCTCTCAATACTATATATAAAGGGTTATATACCAAAGAGAGTTATACGTTGTTTCTATACGCTTGCATTCAATGTTTAAAAGAGGGTGGAGAATTGAGTTTTATTATCCCTGATACCTTCCTATCATTACATAGGCACTTGTCTATACGCAGATTCTTGTTGACAAATACAAGAATTAAAGAGTTGGCATTATTCCCTTCTTCATTTTTCCCAGGGGTGAATTTTGGATATGCCAATTTATGTATCATAACATTGGTTAAATCATCAGATATCCAAAAAAATTTAGATAATACATTTATTCTCAAGAGTTGATTTAAGAATGTTGATGAGTTGGATGTATCAAATAAATGGTGCTATAACAAGAAGGTTAGTCAACTGTCTGTATATAAAAATATTAGCTCTGCATTTATGTTTAATTCCACTGAAGAATTAACACGCATCATCAATAATGATTCTATACAGACAATAGGTGATATAGCAACTTGTGTAACAGGTTTCTATTCGGGAGATGATAAATCCTATTTACATCCTATTGATAATAGTGTAAAAAACAGCAAGAAGTACACAGTTATGCCTATGGAGAATTTACGTATTACTCCATTGTCTGAAGATGAAAAGCGGTTTGGCATAGACAATCACAAATGTTTTGTTCCCATAGTAAAAGGTGGTAATATTGCTTATATAAAGCCAAATCAATGGTTTATGGATTGGTCAACCCAAGCTATAAAAGAATATAGAAATAGTAAGAAATGCAGATTTCAGAATTCTAACTTCTATTTTCGTAATGGGATTGGTATTCCTATGATTCGTTCTACAAAATTAACCGGCGCATTGATTGATGGGAGACTGTTTGATCAATCCATCGTTGGCGTATTTCCTCACGATGATTCTCTTACAAATTATCTCCTTGGTTTCTTTAACTCATCAATCTGTACAAGATTGATTCAAACAATAAATCCATCAACAAACAACTCAGCAAACTATATAAAAAAGATACCATTTGTAGAGCCGGGAACATCCATAAAAACAGAAGTTGATAACATTGTATGCGAAATAATATCATCCATAAGAAAGGGCAATACTGAACACGATATTTTTGAAAAAAAACTAGATATGATATTTGATTCCCTTTATCTGGATTGCTAATAAATCATATGCTTCTGCCCCTTTGGTTTCTCTCTATATTCCAATCATACTTCCCATCTGCGACATCACCAACCTCTTTGAGTGTATGGCGATGTTTTATTTCGTCAAACGGCTGTCGGCTCTCCGCATAGTCACAGAGCCATGCTCCGACCGCATTCTGTTGTTCGGTCGTTTTCCCGTACTCCTGCATCACGCTCTTGATGTCGGCGGCTTCGGACGGGGCGAAGAATGACTTGTGCTGCTCCGTGCCGAAATGGATAATCGCATCTATGGCACATCGGAAAACCTCGCTTGCCTTGTAGAGCATATCCGCAAACAGGCTTAGGATATGCCTGCTCGCTTTCAGCGTACTCTGCAACAGGCGGATGGTCTTGTCTTTCTCCGCCGTGGCTTGGCTAACCGCTTGGCTGATGCGCTGCCGCTCGCCGTCCTTTTGCTCCTGAAGCTGCCGTACCGCCTTGTCCCTTTCAATGGCTAGTGAACGGTTTTGCACCAAAGCCCGGTCACGTTCCGTTTCGGCTTTCTGTTTTTCTGCGACCAATGCCTTTGTCCGTTCCTCCGCCTTATCCTTTACGGCTTCGGCAAAGGCTTTCTTCATGCGCTCGTTCTCGGCTTTAAGTTTGGCGTTTTCCTTTCCGACCGCTGCGGACTTGCCAACCCCCACAAGACTGCCAACACTGTCCAATATGCTGTCCACTTTTGCCTTTCGCTCGTCTTTCAGTTGTTTCTCCTTTTCGGCAATCTCGCTATCGAGGGAAAGGCAGTATTGTTCTTTCGCCTTGCTCTCGCCCTCCACAAACATAAGTTCCGCTTCTGCTTCCTCCTTGGCGGCGATGGCGGCTTGCCTTGCGGCTTTCGCCTGTTCCGCTTCCTGCTTCTGCTTGGCGATGATGAAGTCCGTGCGCTCCAGATGATCCTTGCCTGTCACCTCCTTTGAGGTGCCCCTTTCCATTTCCAGACACGCGGCCAAAACGGTCTGCATCTCGCTCATGGCTTTCTCGTCCAGTTTGCAGGATTTGCCCGTATCGTGGTTCATCCAGTCCCATACGATGTGGGCATGGAGGTTGGGCTTCCATGTGGCATTGTCGCCGGGTATTCCGTAATGCCCCTCGTCACGGTGGATGAACACTTGCAGGGCTGTGACACCCCAACGCTCGTTACACACCTTACAGAATTTCTGCAACTGTTCCATCGTGGTGTCTTCCTTGATGACAACCACGCCCTCCTTGAGCGGAGTGCTGCCACGGACGATGGTCACCTTGCCCGTCTTCTTGTTCACCCTTTCCCGGTCTTTGGTCTGCATCGCCCGACCTGTCTTTTCCTTGACCATAGCGGCTATCTGATTGTAACGGTCGGTGAGCGTGGCTTCGCCGAAATCAGGTGATACCCATGTCTCGTTTCCTGCCATGAGGTCGGTACGGATGTAGAACTTCTCCTTGCGGATATTGGCGAGGTATTCCGCTGTCCGCCTGTTGTGCGCTTCGCTGTTGCCGATGTTGCACGGCTTGATGTTGATGGATGTCTTCTGTGCCATAGGCTTGTCTGTATTTTGGGTTTCACTTCGGGTTATTAGGGCAGAGCTTTAATCGAAGGGTGCAGGGAGAGGGTCACTTCCTGCTCCGGGTTCTTAGGGGTGGAAGCCACTAAGCGGAGTTTCCAAAGAGGGGGTCACTCTTTGGTCGGGTTGCAGAGGGCTGAAAGTCCTTGCCGGGTTCTTAGGGCAGAGCCATAAGCCCCTCGGGAGAGCCCACAACTTCGGAGCGCAGCGGAGAAGTTATAGTGGGCTATATCTGGGCAAGCCCAGTCACTCACGCCACGCCAACGGAGTACCGCTGAAATCCTGCGCTGTGCGCCCGTCAATTCCTCCTGCCTATGTCGGGGTCATCCACGCCGCCATTCGTGCCGTCCTGCGCTTCTTTCGGGCTTTCTACGGGGCTGTTGCCATGCTGCCCGTTGCCGTTGTTTCCAACATGGGTATTGTCGGCTTCGTCCTCCGCATCCACTCTGTCATCCGAACTGTCGGAAACCACAGGCGAACAAAGGGAAGAAGAAAGGGCGGCTGCTCCGCCTGCCATGCTGTCCGCATCCTGCTTTGAACATTGGCAACCGTCCGGCACGGTACACGGCTTATCCTCCGACGGCATATCATTAGAGTATGGTGTCCGCACTCCGTCTGCCTGTCCTTTGGAAACCGCCGCAGGCTTGACATAATGGGGGTTGGTCAGCAGGGCACCATCCACATACCACCCTGTCAGGAAATGCAGGGTGTGTACGGAAGTGCGGTTGTTGGTTCGGGTGGTCAGCATACCGAGCCTGTTGAAACAGTCGATGAGTTTTCCGATGGTCTTGCGGTTGCAGCCCATGTACTCCGCCAGTTCCACATCGGAAGCTGCCGCCTGTCCCACCTCCAAGACAATCTCAACGCCCTTGATACGGAAGACGGTCTTTGTCCGCACGGCTGCGGTCATCAGCCTGTGCAGGCACTTCTGCCTGTCGATGGCGGCTCTGCCGCCCAAAATAAAATTCCACTGCTTGTCCGAAAGGATGGTGCAATAGTGTATCTTCTGTTTACCTTTATCCATAATTTATGATATTTAGGTGTTACGATGGTCGGCTACCAGCCCATGCCTTGCCGCTGTTCGGGCATGTAATATTCCCTGTCCGCCGCTATGTGGTTCAGCACATTTTGCAAACGGTTCAGTTGGTCGTGGTCAAGCACACGGATGGCATTGATGGTTATCTTCTGCGTGGCAATCCTGCGGTGGGCAATGTCGGTCTCGCTCATCGTGCCACCGTCCGCATGGACTGAACGGAGATAGGCATTGACCGCTTCCGTCTGTTCCTTTGATGGGTACGGTGCTGCCCACCTGGCCTGAATGTAGCTGACCATTTTGCCGACCGCATCAGCTAAAAGAGGGTCATGCCGTGCGATGATGTCCGTCAGTTGTTCGATGTTCATTTTTTATTCCCTCCCTCTATTCGTTCGATGTCCGTCAGGCGGTAGCAGTTCTTTCCACCGACCTTGTGGCAGGTCAGGTAGCCGGACTTGTTCCATCTCCATAGTGTCGCATGGCTTTTACCGAGCCTGTGACGGACAGCCGCCTCGTCAAGCATAGCTTCCTTGGCGGCGGTACAGCGTGCCTGCTCCTCCGCCCATTGTTGAAAGGCGGACTTCAGTGTATCGACAGAAGTGATGACTATGGTCTCGGGTTGTCGTGATTCCAGTTCATTTGAAGATTTCATCATGGTAAGGGCAGGTTTTCTTGCGACCCTCACGGCAAGACATTCGCCTCGCACCTGCCCGGGCTGCACCGCCGGAGTGAGGTCTTCGGCGGATTCGCACTGCGAAATTAGAACGTTTTGAAACGATTACGGAATATTTCGGGTTGTCATTACCTGCCGGACACCGGAAAACATTTTTGTGAACGGATTTAACAGATTAGACAGGGATAAACATATAAAAAGACCTGCCTCCGATAGTCCGGAAGCAGGCCAGTAATCTGCGAAAAGAGGGGAAATAAAATTATTCGGTCAATGATTTTATCATCCGCCATAACTGCACGAACACACTCTTCCGGCTTGGCTTACCGGACAGGAATACGATGCGCCCGTCATTCTCTTTGGTATAACCGATTTTAGTCCGCAGTGTTCCGATGATGTTTTTCTTTTCCTTGTCGGTAAAACGCTCGTGCAGGTAATTGCTGTAGGCGGTCTTCGTCACATGACGAAACTCGGTAACGATTTTGGCATGGGCGATGTTCCTCACAAGCCCCTCATTCCTTGCGCACACCATGACAAGTGCCGCACCTCTGCCGACTTCGCCTTGCAGCAGGAAATGGAGGGTGTCGAGAATTTTCTCAGAATGTTCCGGGTAAAGGATCTCGTCCGTAAATCCGGACGGTTTCGGCTGTCCGGCTATCTGTTTCCATGCATTCAGATATGTCCGTATCATCTGTGGCGGTACCTCCGGCAGGTATTTCCTCAGGAGGGAATCCACAAAGTCATGAACTTCATCAGGATGGTTGCGTGCCCGGATAAAGAGGTATTCCACGACATGCTTGACACGCTTCTCCCTACAGATGGTCTCCCACGGCAGTTCAGGGCGGTCTATGAGCAGTATGATGGTCTTGGCGGCCGCTTCGACCGACGGCACGGGAATCTCGTCATCCAGTTCTCCGTCCTCCTTGAGGCGGGCTTCTACTAGTGAAAGGATATAGGCGATGTTGCGCTCCATGTTCCGCTGGCCATACTGCAATTCTATATCGGCATTTATGTCTTCGATGTTCTCTTTCATATGTTCAATAGGGATATAAGGGTCAGTCATTTGTTCCGGTCTTCGATTGTTCCAGCAAGGCGGCGAGCTGTTCTGCCGACATTTGCCCCAACTGCTCCATGAGCATGGATTTCACTTCAGCCTCCTGCTTTGCCTTTGCCACTTTCTTGGCGATGCTTGTTGCCAGTTCGATACCGCCGATTTTGATGTAATCGTTGAATACGCTTTCCGTCTTATGTCCGCTTATGGACATCATTTCGTGGCTGTCGAGCAGCTTGCTCAGGTACATGAGGGTGATGCCCGTCCGCCGTGCCGTGTGCGTGGTGGCGAGCCTGTATCTTGGCACAAGGGCTTCGCCGTGTTCGTTGCGCTTGAACTGTACCTTGTTCTGTTCCTCCATTCTTTGGCTCACAAGCGTGATTTTGGTCGCCATCTCCTGCTTCAGGCTCGGTACTGATTCGGATAAGGTTGTCGTTGAGTATGGGAATGGTGACTTCCGTCCCGGTCTTCTGCTGTGTCAGCGTGATAATGCCCACCCCGTCATGGAAACTCACATTACGCTCCGTGATATGGGAATAGTCTGAAAAGCGCTGGCTTGTGTAGCAGCCGACGAGGAACACATCACGGGCCTTGTCTTCCTTTCCGCTTAGCGGCATCTCATAGAGTGCCTGCAGTTCCTCCTCTGTCAGATAGAATTCTACTACGTTGTCTTCACGGGGTTCATTGAGTTTCGGAAAGTTGTCTAGTACCGATGTCTTGAAACGGTAGCCCTCCTTGAAAGCGGTGTTGAGCATGGCGGAGAATACGGCGAGGTTCTTGTTTATGGTTTTCTTCATATAGCCGTATTCCTCCATATAAAGGACAAACTCGTCTATCAGCCGCTCGTTTATGTCTTCCCACTCGAAAGGATGCAGTTTGACGAAGTTTTCAAGTATATTGGCGAAACCCGTATAAGTGTGCAGGGTCTCTTTCGTGTTGTTGTTACCCTTGCGTTTGATTGTTCCGTTCCTCATGCCCTCCAGCCTTTTGCGGACAAACTCAAGCAGTCCCGGGCTGCACACCTCCTGTAACTGGCGGACGAGTTCGGCATTGGCTGCGGCCTGTTCCTTTTTCTTGGCGACAATAGTCGTTCGGCTGATTTCGGCAGGATTGACCGATCTCACCACCTCGTACACATCAAGGATGTCCTTGCGTGTGCGTGTTCCCTCCGGCAAGGACATGGCAATGGCCTGTAGCGAAGCGATGAACGCCTCGATGTCCGTCTTCTTTTTCAGCAGTTCGTCACGGAACGCCGCATTAAGCTTGCCGCGCATCGGTATCTTGATTTCGCCATCGGCAAAATACTCCGGCAGGACGGTAATGTTGGACTTGAACTGCGGACGGTTGGTGCGTGTGATGTCAAGTCGTACCAGTATGGGATGCTCGCCGTGTGCATTCGCTTTCTTCGAGAGTGAGAGTGTCGCCTTTGCCATAACAGATGATTGGATGATTACGCTGCACAGATAGAAAATCCATCCGAAAAATGTCATAATAATATGTCACACTAATGAGATATTATTAAATTTTGACGAAATAGGTATATTTCATTAAAAGACTTATAATCAATGTATTTATCTTTCTTTTGTTTGACTTTTCTTCCTTTGTTTGGATGTTGTTTTCACTAAAATGGGGTATTAGGCTCCCCTTTCCTCGAAAGGTGCGGCAGTCTTTATGTCTTTTCGTATGATGTACCGATTTTTTTTCTTTGATTTTTTCAGTATATTTGTAAGGTAAACCAATGGGACGGTCATAAACGAAAAAAAACATTCTTGATGAACAGGTATATCCTTGACTTGGTTACGTGTTTTGATAACAGAGGCTTTACCAAGCATTACGATACAAAGGTACGGCTTATATTTGAATTTGAATATGTATAGATAGAAAACAAACGTTATAACCATACCAATTTGCAGCAGAAACTGACCGAAGAGCAGTTGACAGCTATGTTCGGAAGCAGGACACTCCCGAAATATGTAGTTGTCGGTACGGCAGGGAAATCGGTCACTCACCCGATAGAGACGGTATTTGAGGTGGCGATCTATAAATTGGGGTTGGAGAACTTGTATTATCCGGTAGCCGGTGAAGATGGCCGTACATCTTATAACTTCATGCAGATCTTGAAACGATTTGATATTGTTACCGACTTCGAGACAAAGAAATCGACGAAAAGGCTGTATTCGGCGATGATAAGCCCGGAGATTAAAGACTTCATGTTTTCGCTCTATAACCTCTTGGAACTTCAGGATTATCGAAACTTACCCAGCCGTTATCGTTATTTTTACTTGGAGCTATCCAAGATGATTTACCTGGTCAAGTATAAGGTTAAGAATAACGAAACTCCTTTCTATGTGCTGACAGTCGATCAGTTGGCTAAGAGGTTGGGGATAGAAATAGCTGAACCCAAATATCGGAAAAAGAAAATCGCCTCGATACTTACGAAAATGAACGGCTACCTGAAATATACCAATTTCAACTTTTCCTTTATCAAAGGTGAGCATGATAGATGGGCGTTTTCCGTTTTGTTCTCGTTTCCCCAAGATACGTTGTGTTATTTCGATGAAGGACAGTATGCGGTCGTGACGAAGCGATTTTATAAGAGTCTGCTTAGGTTATATGTGGAGCTAGTTTATCCTGAGATAGAGTTGGAATCTAGAGGAAAGAAAGTGAAAGAACTGGAGAATGATAAGGAACTGTATGGCGAATTCTTTCAGTGGAAAATATCGAGAAGAAAAAGCAGTTATATATAAATGATTTTGTGGCTGTTTTCGGCAGGTTTCCCGAAGGGTGGACACCAGAGAGGCAGCAGGAAGTTCCTGAACCGGAAAAATTCATTTCTTCAAAGAGTGGTGTTGATAGAAAGTCCTCAACGGTGTAAAATCGTCCACTTTTTACGTTTTTTTGCTGTCTTAGTTGTGTAAAAGTGTCCCGTCTTCTGATTCCAGATGTATGTAGGTATCCGCATTGCTCTTTTTAGTTGTGTACAGATCTCCTGTTCTTTGCTTTTGGCTGTATGTAACCATCCCTGCTTTCTGCTCCAGTTATTGATAGGTGTGTGAAAGTATCCACTCTTTTCAAGAAAGGAGTGATAGGGAGGTAAGTCAGTACATGATTGTTATATGGTCGAATAAAGAAACGGGATTTTCTAAAAAAGCCTGATAGCTGTGTAAAATGATTCACCATATTACATAAATACACTTAAATCCCTAACCCTTTATATTCCCCAGAAAACTACAAAGAAATGACCGGGAAAATGAATTTTCCCTTCACACGCTCTATACTTACTTTCGGAAAAATATTTTCCGGAAGTAGGTATTGAATTTTACGGTTTTTAATATGCCTGGAAGGGTGTCTTGTTCTTTTATGCCAAACTTATTTTTTTAGGGCGTTCCCTTTCGGGAGGGCTATCCGTTGTAAGTCCTCGTTACCCTCTGGGCTTTTCCCTGCTATCCCTAACGCTTTATGCTCCGGCTATGCTGGAAGAGAGGTATGATGATTTTTTCCTGAACTGATAGGAACATTGCGAAGGTAGG
>ENA-ORLN01000214-ORLN01000214.1-human-gut-metagenome-genome-assembly--contig:-NODE-214-length-11869-cov-10.5708_pt1 | contig 11869 bp, 8 predicted proteins | sample MGYA00243072_ERZ508834 | MGnify/ENA primary metagenome ERZ508834 (study PRJEB26277, sample SAMN04329820) | human gut metagenome | biome: human-associated habitat | host: Homo sapiens | place: USA... | reverse complement strand
GCACCGTCTTTGTGGAACTGAAAGCCCGCTGCGACGAAGAAAACAACCTCGCCACCGCCGAGATGATGAAAGCCGCCGGCATCAACATCATTTTCAGCATACCAGGACTAAAGGTACATGCCAAAGTAGCCCTCGTGCTACGCCGCGACAAGGAAGGGCGCAAACTGACAAGCTACGCCTACATCAGCACCGGCAACTTCAACGAAAAGACCGCCACCCTCTATGCAGACAGCGGACTATTCACCTGCAACCCGGTGATTGTAAACGACCTGCACAACTTGTTCCGTACTCTGCAGGGAAAGGAAAATCCGGTGTTCCACCGCCTGCTTGTGGCCCGCTTCAACCTGATTCCTGAACTGAACCGCCTCATCAATCACGAAATAGAACTGACCCGGCAAGGCAAGCAAGGACGGATTATCCTAAAAATGAATGCCCTGCAAGACCCCGCCATGATAGACCGCCTCTACGAAGCCTCGCAAGCCGGTGTAGAGATAGACCTCATTGTCCGCGGCATCTGCTGCCTCATCCCCGGGCAGGAGTACAGCCACAACATCCGCGTGACACGCATCGTGGATACCTTTCTGGAACATGCCCGTGTGTGGTACTTCGGCAACGGCGGCGCACCCAAGCTCTTCCTCGGCTCGCCGGACTGGATGCGGCGTAACTTGTACCGCCGTATCGAAGCCGTCACCCCCATTCTGGACCCGGACTTGAAGCAAGAGCTCATCGATATGCTATCCATACAACTGTCGGACAAACGGAAAGCCTGCTTCGTGGACGACCGGTTGCGAAACCGCTGGAAGTCGTCACGACCGCAAAAGGAGAAGGTACGGTCGCAATATAGCTTTTACGAATACTTGAAACAAGGGATTAAGGATTAGCGATTAACGATAATTATCAATCGTCAATTATCAATCGTCAATCGCTTTGTAACATTTCTGTAACATGTATGACATTTCTCTGCAACACCAAACTCTTTCCTTTGCAGCCGGAAATAAAATACATGTCTATGGAAACAATTTATCTGGGTATCGTCATCTTTCTGTTCGTACTCGCGATTTTCGACCTCGTGGTAGGTGTCAGTAATGATGCGGTCAATTTTCTTCAGTCGGCTGTCGGAGCAAAGGCAGCATCTTTCAAAACCATACTGTTCATTGCAGGCATTGGCGTCTTCATCGGTGCGGCACTCAGCAATGGCATGATGGACATTGCACGACACGGCATCTATCAACCGGAGCACTTCTACTTTGCCGAAATCATGTGCATTCTGCTTGCCGTCATGTTGACGGACGTCGTGCTATTAGATGTCTTCAACACTATGGGAATGCCTACCTCCACCACTGTATCCATGGTGTTCGAACTGTTGGGAGGTACGTTCGCACTGGCGCTCATCAAGGTCTATAACAGCGATACATTGGGACTGGGCGACCTCATCAATACAGACAAGGCACTGTCTGTCATCATGGCCATTTTTGTATCCGTAGCCATTGCCTTCTTCTTCGGTATGCTGGTACAGTGGCTGGCACGTATCGTGTTCACCTTCAACTACAAGAAGAACATGAAATACAGCATCGCGCTGTTCGGTGGTATAGCTGCCACCAGCATCATCTACTTCATGCTGATAAAGGGGCTGAAAGACAGCTCATTCATGACCCCTGAAAACAAGCAATGGATACACGACAATACCGCATTGCTGATAACCGGTTTCTTTGTATTCTTCACCATACTGATGCAGATACTGCATTGGTGCAAGATAAATGTCTTCAAAGTAGTGGTTCTGATGGGTACTTTCGCCCTCGCTCTTGCCTTTGCCGGCAATGACTTGGTGAACTTTATCGGTGTCCCCCTCGCAGGATATTCCTCATTTATTGACTATACAGCCAATGGTACGGCCGCCGGCCCCGACGGATTCCTGATGTCCTCACTCCTCGGTGCAGCCAAAACCCCGTGGTATTTCCTTATCGGTGCAGGCGCCATTATGGTTTATGCACTCTGCACATCCAAGAAAGCCCACAACGTTATCAAGACTTCCGTGGACCTTGCCCGCCAGGATGACGGTGAAGAGAACTTCGGAAGTACCCCGATAGCCCGTACGCTGGTACGCTTCAGCATGACTCTGGCTAACGGAATATCCAAAACGATGCCCGAAAGCAGCAAGCGGTGGATGAACACACGCTTCCAGAAGGATGAAGCCATCATAGCCGACGGCGCCGCTTTTGACTTGGTTCGCGCCTCCGTCAATCTCGTATTGGCTGGTCTGCTCATCGCCTTGGGAACTTCCTTGAAACTTCCCCTTTCCACCACTTACGTCACCTTTATGGTAGCCATGGGTACATCGCTTGCCGACCGTGCCTGGGGACGTGATTCGGCGGTATTCCGCATTACGGGTGTGCTCAGCGTTATCGGCGGTTGGTTCATCACTGCCGGAGCAGCGTTCACCATCTGTTTCTTCGTAGCACTGATTATCCATTTCGGCGGTACGGTTGCCATCCTGGCACTGATTGGTCTGGCAGTCTTCATGCTGATTCGTAGCCAAGTGATGTACAAAAAGCGCAAGGAGAAAGAAAAAGGCAACGAGACCCTGAAACAGTTGATGAAGAGTACGGACAACAATGAAGTCATCGAATTGCTCCGCAAGCATACCCGTGAAGAACTGGTGAAGATTATGGAATTCACAGAAGAGAATTTTGAACGTACCGTCACTTCCTTCCTACACGAGAATCTACGCGGACTGCGTCGTGCCATGGGCTCAGTAAAATTCGAAAAACAACTCATCAAGCAGATGAAGCGTACCGGAACACTTGCCATGTGCCGTCTCGACAACAATACCGTACTGGAAAAAGGACTCTATTACTATCAAGGCAACGACTTTGCCAGCGAACTGGTGTACAGCGTAGGCCGTCTTTGCGAACCTTGCTTAGAGCACATAGACAATAACTTCAATCCGCTGGATGCCATTCAGAAAGGAGAATTTACAGACGTAGCCGAAGACATCTGCTATCTGTTACAAGTATGCCGCCACAAGCTGGAAACGAACAATTATGATGAACTGGAAACAGAGATTCGCAAAGCCAACGACCTCAACGGACAGTTGTCTCACCTGAAACGCGAAGAGCTGCAACGCATCCAAAGCCAGAGCGGCAGCATCAAAGTCAGCATGGTATACCTGACTATGATACAAGAAGCCCAGAACGTAGTGACCTACACCATCAACCTGATGAAAGTAAGCCGCAAGTTCCAAGTAGAAAAAGAAGAGTTATAAGTTATGAGTTATAACGCATGGTACATAACATGCAACTTATAACTCATAACTCCTTAAGCCCCATCTTCTCCGCCCGTTGCAACATAAATGCACGGGCGGCTTCGTATTCATTGGGAATGATGCCGTCCAAAATGGCATCCTTAATGGCACTCTTCAAGGCACCTACCTGCTGGCAAGGAGAAAGGCCGAAAGTCTTCATGATTTCTTCACCACTGACCGGAGGCTGGAAATTACGGATACGGTCGCGTTCCTCCAAATCCTTCAGCTTCTGGCGTACCAACTGAAAATTATTAAGGAAGCGTTTCTTACGCTCCATATTCTTGGAAGTAATGTCGGCTTCGCACAGTGTCATCAGGTCGTCTATATCATCACCTGCCTCAAACAAGAGACGACGCACTGCCGAGTCGGTCACTACATCATCCGCTATCACAATGGGACGCATGTGCAGGCTCACCATTTTCTGCACATATTTCATCTTCTCATTCATAGGGAGCTTCATCTTGCGGAAAATATCGGGTATCATCTTCTCGCCAATGAAATTATGGTTATGGAACGTCCAGCCCGCACGGGGTTCCCAACGCTTGGTGGCAGGCTTGGCTATATCATGCAGAAGAGCTGCCCAGCGTAGCCAAAGGTTGTCGGTCTTCTTGCTGATGTTGTCGAGTACTTCGAGCGTATGGTAGAAATTGTCCTTATGGGCGCGTCCATTGCGCGTCTCCACGCCTTGCAGCCTAACAAGTTCCGGGAATATCAGTTCCAGCAGACCACAGCGGTCCAGCTCAATGAATCCCTTAGACGGAATAGGTGACAAGATGATTTTGTTCAGTTCGTCTGCAATGCGTTCTTTGGAGATGATGGAGATGCGTTCGCGATTACGCTCCAGAGAATCGAATGTCTCATCGTCAATATAGAATCCCAGCTGGGTGGCAAAACGGACACAGCGCATCATGCGCAAAGGGTCATCACTGAAAGTTATATCAGGGTCGAGGGGAGTCCGGATGGTCTTTTCCTTCAAGTCTCCAATACCGCCAAAGGGGTCGACCAACTCGCCATAACGCACCCGGTTCAGGCAAACAGCCAGTGCATTGATGGTAAAATCACGGCGGTTCTGGTCATCCTCCAATGTACCGTCCTCTACAATAGGCTTGCGGGAATCGTGTGTATACGATTCTTTTCTTGCACCCACAAACTCAACTTCCGTACCATAGTACTTCAATTGTGCCGTACCGAAATTCTTGAAGACGGAAACATGCGCCCCACGCCCCAGACGCTTACCCAGCGCCTCGGCCATGGCAATGCCACTGCCTACCACCACCACATCAATATCCTTGGAAGGACGTTGCAGGAAAATATCACGTACATATCCACCGACTACGTAACATTCCAATCCCAATTCATCAGCCGTTTCGGATATCCGCTTGAATATATCATCACTAAAATATTGCTTCAGTTCTTCTGCCGTCAAATCTATCATAAATAATGCGCTAATGTAATGAATACGCAAATGTGTTAATGGTCTATTAGCACATTTGCACATTAAAATGCTGCAAAGATAAAGATATTATTTCTATTTTTGTGGACTCTAACTCCAAGAACAACAAATATGAAAAAAGTAATACTCCTTGCATGCCTATGCTGTACACTCTTCTCTTGCGAAGATGTGGAGAAGAAGGCCGGTGAAAAACTACAAGCTGCCCGCGAAGCGTTTGAACTCGGCAACTACAATGAAGCGAAGATTCTGATTGACAGCATCAAGATGCTCTATCCCAAAGCGTTTGAAACTCGCCGTGCAGGCATCGGCCTGATGCAGGAAGTGGAACTGAAAGAGCAGGAAAAGAGCCTGGTCTATCTGGACAGTATGCTTCAAGCCAAGCAAAAGGATTTCGATGCAATCAAAGGGAAATACACCTTTGAAAAAGATGCCGAATACCAGAATATCGGCAATTACCTTCATCCTTCCCAAGTGATAGAAAAAAATCTGCATCGCTCTTTCCTTCGCTTCCAGGTAGACGAAAACGGAGTCATGAGCATGACTTCCATTTATTGCGGAGCCCATAATATCCACCATGTGGCCGTCAAAGTCACTGCTCCCGATGGTAGCTTTGCCGAAACACCCGCCGCCAAAGACAGCTACGAAACCACTGACCTCGGTGAAAAGATTGAAAAGGCAGACTTCAAACTGGGAGAAGACGGAAACGTCATGGGGTTCCTTTATCTGAACAAGGACAAGAATATCAAAGTCAACTATCAAGGGGAACGTCCCTATTCCATCACCATGACTGCCGCCGACCGCCAGGCCCTTGCCAGCGTCTACGAACTGGCACAACTGCTGTCATCCATGACGGAAATAAAGAAGAATATGGAAGAAGCCAATCTCAAAATCGAATTTGTAAAAAAGAAGATGGAAGAGAGAAAAGACAATGCACAAGAATAAAAAGAAGGAAACCGGATGATATATTCATTACTTAGTCATCCGGTTCCCTTTTTATTATCAGTAAAGCCTTACCAAACTAATTTAGGTAAATAACGGCTCAGACATGTACGCAAAGCAGACAGAGTGATGGGTTTTACCAACACTTCCGAGGCTCCGCACTCCAAGGCTTTTTCGCGGTCGGCAGTAAAGGCGTAAGCGGTCTGCATGATGATGGGAAGTTCCTTATCCTTCTTGCGAATAATCACCGTAGCATCCAGCCCGTTCATAATAGGCATTTTTATATCCATCAGAATAGCTTCCGCCTTGTCGCGATTCTCTTCGAACAAATTTACAATATCCTCACCATTCTTTGCCCATAGTATCTCGCATTTCTTGCCGATAATAGCCTTTATCAGTTTAAAGTTACTATCATCATCTTCCGCAACCAGAATAAGCGGACGGTAATCTCCTGACACTTTTTCTATTTCCATGACCTATGCGTTTTGTTTATATAGGGGCAAAGATATAAAAAATAATAGATTTGCACTATCTTTGCAGCTCATTAAAAAAATATATAATGATTTCTATAGACGGACTGGCCGTAGAATTCGGCGGAACTACTTTATTCAGTGACATATCTTTCGTTATCAACGAAAAAGACCGTATCGCCCTGATGGGTAAAAATGGAGCGGGGAAAAGTACATTGTTGAAAATCCTGGCAGGTGTAAGACAACCTACCCGTGGAAAAATCTCAGCCCCCAAGGACAGTGTCATAGCTTACCTTCCACAGCACCTTATGACGGAAGACGGACGTACCGTATTCCAGGAAGCGGCGCAAGCCTTTGCCCACCTGCATGAAATGGAAGCTGAAATAGAGCGCCTCAACAAGGAACTGGAAACGCGTACCGACTACGAAAGCGACAGCTACATGGAACTTATCGAGAATGTCTCCGCCTTAAGCGAAAAGTTCTATGCCATCGACTCCACCAATTACGAGGAGGATGTGGAAAAAGCACTGCTCGGACTGGGCTTTGTACGCGAAGACTTCAACCGCCAGACCAGTGACTTCAGCGGCGGATGGCGCATGCGCATCGAGCTTGCCAAGCTGTTGCTGCAAAAGCCTGACGTGCTGTTGCTAGACGAGCCTACCAACCATCTGGACATAGAATCCATACAATGGCTGGAAGATTTCCTTATCAGCAATGGAAAGGCTGTCATCGTCATCAGCCACGACCGTAAATTCGTAGACAACATCACCACCCGTACCATTGAAGTGACCATGGGACGGATATACGATTACAAAGTAAACTACTCCAAATACCTGGAACTCCGCAAGGAACGCCGCGAACAGCAACAGAAAGCCTACGACGACCAGCAGAAGTTCATTGCCGAAACCAAGGAATTCATCGAACGGTTCAAAGGCACCTACTCCAAAACCCTGCAAGTGCAAAGCCGCGTAAAAATGCTGGAGAAGCTGGAACTGCTGGAAGTGGATGAAGAAGACACTTCAGCGTTACGCCTCAAATTCCCTCCTTCTCCCCGCTCAGGCAATTATCCCGTCATCATGGAGGGAGTAGGGAAAAGTTACGGTGACCATGTGGTCTTCAAGAATGCCAACCTCACCATAGAACGGGGAGACAAGGTTGCTTTCGTTGGTAAGAACGGTGAAGGAAAGTCAACGTTAGTGAAGTGCATCATGAAGGAAATAGAACATGAAGGCACCCTCACGATAGGACACAACGTGCAGATTGGATATTTCGCACAAAACCAGGCCTCATTGTTGGATGAGAACCTGACCGTATTCCAGACCATCGACGATGTGGCAAAAGGGGAAATCCGCAACAAGATACGCGACCTGCTGGGTGCCTTCATGTTCGGTGGCCCCGAAGAGTCCATGAAGAAGGTCAAGGTGCTTTCCGGTGGAGAGCGCACGCGCCTCGCCATGATAAAGCTTTTGCTCGAACCGGTGAATCTGCTGATACTGGACGAACCGACCAACCATCTGGACATGAAAACCAAAGATATCCTGAAGCAAGCGTTACTGGATTTTGACGGTACCCTTATCCTCGTCAGCCACGACCGTGACTTCCTGGACGGACTGGTAAGCAAGGTATATGAATTCGGCAACAAACAAGTGAAAGAGCACTTGAGCGGCATCTACGAATTCCTTGAAAAGAAGAAAATGGACTCCCTCCGCGAACTGGAACGATAAGCATCTGCTAAACCCGGCGTCCGAACAAATGGCCGATACATATTGTTTTCATTTTACTAAACACTTAACTAAGAGATATTAAAATGAAACAATATGATGCCATCATAATAGGATTCGGCAAGGGCGGCAAGTTATTGGCCGCCGAACTGGCCGAACGGAATTGGAAAGTAGCCATCGTGGAACGTTCCCCTCAGATGTACGGAGGAACATGTGTAAACGTAGGATGTATCCCTACCAAAGCTCTGATTCACGAATCGGAATATGCGGAAAAAAAGATACTATGACGATTATAAGAACCAGTCCAAACTGTATGCACTTGCCGTGGCGCGGAAAGACAAGCTTGTATCCTTCCTGCGTGAGAAAAATTATGAAAATGTAAAAAACAAGCCTAATATAACCCTCTATGACGGAACTGCTTCTTTCTTGTCCGAAAATACAATCCGTATAGTCTCCGGCAAGGACGAAACGATTCTTGAGGGAAAAGAGATATTCATCAACACCGGGTCCACCCCTATCCTGCCTGCCATCGACGGACTCAAGGAGAGCAAGTACGTATATACCAGTGAGACCTTGCTGCAATCGAACAAACTGCCCGCACACCTGCTCGTCATCGGCGGCGGTGCTGTCGGATTGGAGTTTGCCACTATGTATGCAGGCTTTGGAAGCCATGTCACACTGCTGGAAGCGGGAAACCGCTTTCTGCCTAAAGTGGACCGCGACATTGCCGCCTCCATGCTGGAAGCATTGAACCGAAAACGTATCAATGTCCGGTTGAACGCCCGTGTCCAATCCGTGTACGACACAGCCGAAGGAATAACTCTGACCTATACGGACAGTGCAAACGGCACTCCCTACTACCTGAAAGGAGATGCCTTGCTGGTAGCCATCGGTCGCAAGCCTATGACTGCAGAGCTGAATCTGGAAAAAGCGGGTATACAAACAGACAAGCGGGGAGCCATCGTTGTCGACAACCAATTACGGACTACAGCCCCACACGTATGGGCCCTGGGGGACGTAAAAGGAGACGAACAGTTCGACTACTTGTCCATCGATGATTTCCGTATCATCCGTAATCAACTCTTTGAAAACAAAAAAAGGAGTACAAAAGACCGGTATCCAATCCCCTTTGCCATTTTCACCGACCCACCGCTGGCACATATAGGACTGACGGAAGAGGAAGCGATGAAGAACGGTTATTCCATACATGTGGCACGTATCCCTGCTGCCATGATTCCACGTGCCCGTACGCTACACAGCATAGACGGTATGCTCAAAGCTATTGTAGACATCCATACCGGACGGATTCTGGGTTGTACCCTACTTTGTGCCGATGCACCAGAAGTAATCAATACCGTAGCATCAATCATGAAAACGGGACAGCGTTACCATTTCCTGCGGGACTTCATTTTCACCCACCCCAGCATGAATGAGGGATTGAATATGTTATTCAAACCTTTTTAGCATTTTCTATTTGGTAATTAAGTCCTTAACCTCTATCTTTGCATCCGTCCAAAGATAGAGGAATGAAAAAGAAACAGTACATAACCTATATTCTTTTTTTCATCAGCTTGATAATGCTGGTGATACCCGTCATTCCCCACCATCATCATGCCGACGGAATGATATGCATGAAGAATGATATCACCGCCGATTGCTGCGGACACCGTCATAGCCCGGGCAACGAGCACTGCTGTTGCGACACGGGATGCATGACAACCCACTTTGTACAACAGACGCCCAGCTCTTCCAATGATGTGTGTTCACATCCGGATGCCTTGTGGGCAGTTACCCTACTCATTGAACCTTTTTCCAAGTTACTCATCCTACCCGAGTTTGACATAAGCAGGCAGGAGTGTATCTATCTGGAATCTCTTCATAGCACATTTATCATATGTGCTACGGGACTTCGTGCCCCTCCGTCTCTTCTTGCTTAACTGTTACCGGAACATCACCGGGACAGATTTCTATCCGGCATAAGGAACAATGCAATTTGGTTGCACGCCCTATGCCCTAACTTTGTATTCAAAATCAAAAAGTAAGAACAAATATCATCATGAAAAAAGTTATTTTCATGGGAGTCTTGGGATTATTCCTTTTAGGCTCCTGTAACAGTAAGTCCGGAGACAGCCACGAAGGACATAATCACGAAACAGAAGAGCACAATCATGACGGACATGACCACGAGGGACATGACCACGAACATGAGGGACACAACCATGAGCACGAAGAGCAGGAAAACCATGCCGGAGGAAGCGATGAAATCATCCTGCCACCAGCAAAGGCGCAAGCTGCCGGCGTAGCAGTCAGCACTGTTGAACCGGGTAGTTTCCATCAAGTCATCAAGACCAGCGGCCAGGTGATGGCAGCCCAGGGAGACGAGAGCGTAGCCGTAGCTACAGTAGCAGGCGTGGTTTCCTTCAAGGGAAAAGTTATCGAAGGAATGAGTGTCAGCAAAGGTACTCCTTTGGTGGTATTGTCATCCAAAAACATGGCCGACGGAGACCCGGTGCAGAAAGCCCGGATAGCCTACGAGGTTTCCAAAAAAGAATACGAGCGTATGAAAGCGCTTGTAGGCAACAAAATCGTATCTGAAAAGGAATTCGCGCAAGCCGAACAGATTTACGAAAATGCCCGTATCAGTTACGAGGCAGTCGCAAAGAACCATTCGGCAAGCGGCCAGGCTGTTGTTTCTCCCATCAGCGGTTATGTGAAGAATCTGTTGGTGAAAGAAGGGGACTACGTCAGCGTCGGCCAGCCGTTGGTAAGCGTCACCCAGAACCGCAAGCTTTTCCTGCGTGCGGATGTATCCGAAAAGTACTATCCTTACCTAAACAGCATCGGTTCTGCCAACTTCTGTACTCCTTATAATAATAAGGTATATACATTGAAAGAACTGGGCGGGCGCATGCTTTCTTATGGAAAGGCTTCGGGTGAGAACGGATATTATGTACCCGTAACTTTTGAATTCGACAATAAGGGAGACGTTATTCCCGGCTCGTTTGTAGAAGTATTCCTATTATCCTCACCAATGGAGAACGTGTTGTCTCTTCCTCACAGTGCGCTGACCGAGGAACAAGGCAGCTTCTTTGTCTACCTGCAACTGGATGAAGAGGGCTACAAAAAACAGCTTGTCACCCTGGGTGCCGACAATGGCGAAAGTGTACAAATCCTTTCCGGCATAAAAGCAGGCGATCGCGTCGTAACCCAAGGAGCCTATCAAGTGAAGCTGGCATCGGCAACGAATGCTATTCCGGCACATAGCCATGAACACTAATCTCATGTACAATTTGACAATTTACAAAGTACCATTTCGCTATGCAGTATAAGGGTTACGTGACGAATGGGGAGTGTAAAGTCAGATAAACAAGAAATATTAGATAAAACAGCAAGTGCGGCTGACATTGCGCAGCCCAATTGTACATTGTAAATAGTAAATAAAAAGATGTTAAACAAAATAATTGGTTTTTCTCTTCAGAACCGCATCCTGGTGCTGGTAGCATCGGTGCTGTTGCTGATTGGCGGTACTTATACCGCCATGCATACGGAAGTGGATGTGTTCCCTGACCTCAATGCGCCGACCGTGGTCATCATGACCGAAGCAAATGGTATGGCAGCAGAGGAAGTGGAACAGCTGGTCACTTTTCCCGTAGAAACGGCTGTAAACGGTGCAACGGGTGTGCGCCGTGTACGCTCTTCCTCAACGAACGGTTTTTCTGTAGTCTGGGTAGAATTCGACTGGGATACAGATATCTATCTTGCCCGGCAGATTGTCAGTGAGAAGCTGGCAGTCGTCAGCGAATCCTTACCGGCCAACGTAGGCAAGCCGACACTAGGCCCACAATCGTCCATTTTGGGCGAGATGTTGATTGTAGGTCTGACAGCAGATTCGACCTCTATGCTGGATTTGCGTAGCATTGCCGACTGGGCGATACGTCCCCGCCTGCTCTCTACGGGCGGTGTGGCACAAGTTGCCGTACTGGGT
>ENA-ORLN01000210-ORLN01000210.1-human-gut-metagenome-genome-assembly--contig:-NODE-210-length-12203-cov-10.2333_pt1 | contig 12203 bp, 8 predicted proteins | sample MGYA00243072_ERZ508834 | MGnify/ENA primary metagenome ERZ508834 (study PRJEB26277, sample SAMN04329820) | human gut metagenome | biome: human-associated habitat | host: Homo sapiens | place: USA... | reverse complement strand
CTCCACCTCGATCGACACGGCATTGTACAGTGCCCGGTAATTGCGCCGCAGGGTCTCGACATCGCCCTTGCGGGTGGCATCGAAGAAATAGTCGTACAACCCGTCCAGCTCGTTTACCGCCAGCCGGATACGGTCTATGTCCGTAATCGTGCCCAGTTCGCGCCGCAGCCGTTCATACTCGGCCTGCTTGGCGTCGTCGATGGCCACGAAAGCCTCGATCAGCTGCCGCCGCGTCTGCTCCGGAAAGGGGTACAGCACCGAATATTCATAGCGGTAGGTCTTGGTCTTCTTGCTGTATATCCGCTCCCAGTAGACCGCCTCGGCGTTCGAGAGGGTGATGTCGTTCAGGTAGGGCAGCTGTCCGGCCTCGGTCATCAGCGCCGACGAATAGTCGCTCATCGCCGTGACCAGCTGGTCGCGCGTGATCTGGCGCGTCGCCATCTTCTCGGCGGACGAGACATTCACGGCCACGGCATTGACGATATACTGCCGGATCGAGGCCATGCATTTCCCCGAGGCGGCGGCAAGGGTCTCCCCCACTTCCGTCACCGCAAAATGCGACCGGTCGGAACTGCCGATCCATGCCGGCTTCCGTTTGCTGCTCGCCTCGACGACCTTGTCCTTCTGGGCAAAAGCCGCCGTCGAGATGCAGAGTGCCGCCAAAAGCAGCGAAATAGGTAATAAACGCTTCATCGGGTCACTTCGTTAGGGATTTAACCTTTTGCGTATCGGAATCGTAGCGCAGCGACACCTTGCCGACAAAGGCGTCGAGCGCAACGGCATCCTTCTTCGCTTTGTAATGGCCGGCGATCAACATGGCGCAATCGGCATCCCCGACCTTGCCCTGGCAATGGGCGAAGAAAAAATCCTCGGCCGCAGCGCTCTGCCCGTCGGCGAGCATGGCACGCACGACGGCGATCCGCAGGTCTTTGCCCGCATATTCGTCGTCCCCGGCCGCGTCGGCGTAGCTGTCGCGCAACCTGACCCACTCGGGCTGCGCCGCATAGGCGGCCTGGGCCTTGCGGGCCGCATGGTTTCGCACGGCCAACGCCCCTGCACCCGCAGAGCAGCAAATCAGCACGACGGCCGCAATGACCGTCACCTTGCGGCGGTTTTGCGCATGCGCCGACGCCTGCCGTGCAAGGGCGTCATCCAGCCGCAGCTGCATGGCATCGAGCCGGGCCAGCACCTCGGCATCTCCGGCAAACCGCTCCCGCACGGAAGCGGCATCCTCGGCAAAGACCCGCGCTGCGGCCCTTACGACCACTTCGCCGGCACTCAACCGCAGTTTCCCCTGCATACGGGCAAGCAGCGACACGGCCAGCGGCACCAGCGCGACGGCGACCAGCAGGTAGAAGATATTGGCGCCCGTAGCGACCCCGGCGAGCAGGCAAAATACCAGCGCCGCAGCGCACAGCGCAGGGAGCATCTTACGGGCCGTATCGCCCAGGGCGGGCAGCGGCACGGCATCCAGCCCGGCAAGCCCCTCTTCGAGGCTCGCGAGCATCAGCCGGGAATCCGCCCCCGCACCGGAGGCAATATCGTTGACGACGGCCTCGACGTAGTCGGCGCCGCAATCCGGGCATAGGTGCTGCGAATCCTCCATTCTATTTCCGCAAACAGGACAGGTTTTCATCGTACTTCCAGATTAATCAGACAATCGTTCGGTCAGAGTCCGAAGAGCCATTCGCCCAGCGACTTGCCCTTCTTGGCAGAGGACTCGGCACGCTCGGCCTTGAGGCTCTGCGCCTCGACGGCAGCCTCCTGCTGCGTCCGCGCGCGCATTGCCTCGGCATCCATTTTCCGCAACTCCTGCTCCATCGCCGCGGCTTCGGCCGCCGCAGCCTGCGCATCGAGGCGGTTGAGGAACCGGATCACCTCACCGTAGTTCGGGCTCACGGGGTTGCACGCACGGCACAACTCCAGCGCCCCGTCGATATCGCCCTGGCGCACCAGAATATCGGCCTGGGCAACGGCACGGGTCACCTCGCCGGCGAGCAGTTTGTCGTAGACCTGCACCTTGAGATCCTCGACCGCCTCGTATTCGTCGACACTCTCGGGAATCACGGCCAGCGCCGCCATCGCATCCTCGTACTCCTCACGGGCGACGAGTGAGTTGACCTTGGCGAGTATCTTCGGCATCTGGCGCGTATAATAGTCGGCGATGCCCTGCTGCACGTCACCTATCAGCTTGGCGAAACGCGCGTCGTTGACGTTCACCTTGTTGATCAGCGACCGCATACAGGCTTCGATGCTTTTGCCGTTGGCCTGGAGCGATATGGTCTGGCTTCCGAAAACAGTATCTTCGAAAAGGTTTTTGACCGACAGGGTCAGGTCGGCACGCAGCACGTGCAGCGTGGTCATCCCCGTATCGACCGCCCCGTCGTCGGTGATCGTAAGCGTCGGCGTGACGACGAAAAGCCCCGCGGCATCGGCCATGCCGTTGCGGGTGATGATCTTGCTGATCTTGTTTTTGAGGGCCGCGGCGTTGTTGTCACCGAGCTGCGCGGCCGTCTCGTCGTCGATATAGGCCGAGAGGTCGATTACGGCCTGGGCCCGGAGCGACAGCGCGGCCAGCACGAACACCAGGGAGAACGATAGTTTACGAAGCAGATTCATGGTCTGTTGTTTAGTAGATGATTACGTCGATGGAATTACCCGTGATCGTACGCGACACGGAGAGGTTCAGCCCCTTGAGGTACTGGTAGAGCGCCAGCGCGAAATCATTGACGTCCGACTGCATACCGTCCTCCATGGAGTTGTCCACAAAAATATCGCTGAAGGCCAGCAGCGTGCTCGTGCGGCCCTGCGTATGGTACTTGCCGTTCTTGGCATGGCGCTTCACCCACGAAACGAGGATGTCCGACAACGGCATGATGTTGTTGATCTCGGTATCCATGTTGATGGCCGATCCGGGGTCGATCGTAAAGCGCACGGCCACGCTCTGCCCGGTCGAAATCTTGGTCGCCATGCGTGTGGATATCTGCTTCATGAAGTCGCCGACCATCGCCTGCGCCATCACGCCGCACAGCACGTCGGCCGTCGTGCGTTTGCGCCCCGAAATTTCGGATTTGGTGGCCAGCGTATTGCCCGTGGCGATCTCGATCGCCTGCAGGGTCAGCGACACGCGCACCCCGCCGTCGTTCACATCCTGGTTGATATCGACGCTCACCGAGACGTCGGCACCCGAGTTGATGAGGATCGCGTCGTCGAGCGACATGCCGTCGCCCATGCGCACCTGATAGGTATTGGCGTTATTGAGCGACGTGAGCAGGTCTTTGGTCTCCACGCCCTGCTTGATGAAACCTTCGTTGACCTTCGAAATGGCCATGCGCATATCCGAATTGTCGCGGATGGCCTCTTCGTAGGACTGGCCGCTCTTGCGGAAGGGCACGACCATCACCGTCGGCATGGCGATCATCTCCTGGGTTTCGGAGAGCGCTATATCGGCGGCATTGCGCCCGATGATACCGTTGTTGACCAGGTCGCGCTCGAGCGATTCGGTGTAGAGGTCGATCGTCGCAAAGACCTGGATGTCCTTGGCGGCGGTCTTGTTGGTCTTGTCGGCGATGGTGCAGCTGCGGATGTAGTTGGCATAACGGGTCGTCCCGAGCAACTGTCCGACATACTGGGCCGCCCCGGCCGAGGGTTTGCTGCCCAACAGGGGTTTGTTGTCGTTCAGGCCGTCTATACCGTTATATAAATAAGTGTAGATCACCGATTTCTTAGCCATCTCGATCGCCTCCTTCTTCGTACGGGCGATCCCCGAACATTCCAGCGTAGCGATCTTTCCGGTCGTGCGTTTCAGGATGGCATCGGTCGTATAATTCTGTGCGGAGGCGGGAAAAAGCGCCGACAAGAGAACAACGATGACTGACAATACGGACTTCCTAAACATCTGATAAATATTTTAAGTTTGAACGGATAAAATCCCCGGGGTACCGTCAGCGACACCCCGGAGATCGTTTCCAGAAGAATTATATGCGGTAAATTTATGCACCGACGAGCCCTTTGAAGAAACCGCCCGCCGCCGTCCCCTGCTTGTCGAGGATGACGACCAGCTTGTCGCCGTTGTTGAATTTCTCCTTGATGGCATCCTCGCCCGAAGCGACCTGGCATTTGGTAACGCCGTCCATCACCTCGACAGCCACGATGGTGCCGATCTCCGACTTGGTTACCTTCGGGCCGATCTTACGCTCCAGGAACACCTTGAAACGGGTCTTTTTGGCAACGCCCATCTCCGTACCGCCCGAGATATAAAGCTCCTTGACACGGCCTTTCTTGTCGGCCTCGCCCAGCTCGAGGATATAGGTCTCGAACTTGAAATGCTTGTCCACGAACCCGACCATGCCCTTGCGGAGGTCTTTCATCGCGTCGTTGAACGCGCCGTCCTTCGAATCGGCGTCGATACCCGAAACCGAAAGGTCTTCCGAACCGATCATGGCGCCGTCGGCAATGTTATATACCTTCAGCGAATAGGTCACCTCGGCCTTGTTGTACATCTTGCCGTCGATATCCGACTTGAACTGCGAGAACGAAACGTTGTTGGCCTGTCCGATGACGACCTTCCTGGCACCCAACGCCTTGTAGGCGGCTTCGCTTTCGCTCTTCCAGTTGGCATCGTTCACCACGTCCTCGACGTTGCGGTCGGCATAGAGTTTCGACAGCGTACCGTCGGTCAGTGCGTCGACGATGTGGAAACGGCCGCGGTCGGCAAAACCCGACAGGACGGCCGCCCGGATGTTGTCACAGGCTGCCTGGCTGACAGCGGAGGTGTGCGTAAAAGGATTGATGATGACAGTCTCCTTCGAAGGATCGTCCTGGGCAGAGGCGCCCAGCCAAACAAGCACGGCCACAGCGGCCAAAACGGTTTTGAAACAGTTTTTCATAAATATAGCTGAGATTAAAAGGGTTAGGAATCGCATGCTTTATGATGGGACATAGCTCCTGCAGTCCCCCGCACCTGGGAACTAAGCAATAAATGTAAAATTAAAAAAAAAGGAAAGCGTGGTGCTGTAGCTATATTTCAGAGTGGGAAGGTTCTTGCAAAACCTCGAGAATAAAATAAGCAACAGTCCCACGCCTATATCCGTAAACGGATAAGACGCGGAGAAATGCCGGCTTATTCTCTTCTCAGTATTAATTTGCAAGATTTACCACTCGAGAATAAACTTACACTTTCCGTGTTAGTCAGTATGTATTACAAATATAGTGAATATATTCGAAAAATACAACTTCGGCACCTCTTTTTCGGGACTGTCGCGACCCTAAATTACAATAAAAAATTCTAATTCGCTAACTTCAGGCCCAAAATGTGCCATACGAAGACCCGGAAACGAGCCTTCTCCGATCGCCGGCAGAATAAAACGCACACGCCCGTGCCAAGGGCTCCGGCAGCACGCCCTACATCGCCAGCGCCAACACCACGACCATCAGGGCAACGCACCACAGAGGCAGGTCGCAGCGCTCCCCGGACATCGCGGCATCCAGCGCACGGGAGCGCTCCAGATAGAGCAGGAAGAGGAACCACAAGGCACCATATACGACATTCCGGGCAATGCCCCGGATAAACATTTCGGTACCTCCGTACAGATGCGGATCGTATCCGGAAAAGAGCAGCATGAGCAGCGCAGCGAAATGCAACACCACACGCAGCCCGGCATACCAGCGCGCCAGCGACAACCCGTAGGGGCTCCGGCCGACCAAGCCCCACAGCACGCAGACGGGCAGCGCCACGCCGGCCGCAGGGATCAGGAACATCAAAGCCGTGCCACCGCCCAGCCGCCACGAGCCCGAAACGAACTGCATGAGCAGCCCGAACGCCCACTCCCCCATACGGGAAACGACATAAGCCCCGAACACCCACACCGGGCCGGGCAACTCAGCGATACGGGCTGAAAACTTGGATTCCATAGGGCACGAACTTTACGCTGGAAACAAAGGTATGAAAAAAAGGGAGACCCGCAGTCTCCCCTTTTCCTGTTTTTTAAATTTCCGGCCGTCAGACCAGTGTCTCCAATATCTGCACGGCATTGAGCGCCGCCCCTTTTTTGATCTGATCGCTGACGCACCAGAACGTCAGGCCATTCTCGCAGGTCAGGTCTTTGCGGATACGCCCCACGTATACCGGCTCCTTGCCGGCGATGAACAGCGGCATCGGGTAAACTTTGCCCGCCGGGTCGTCCATCAGCACCACGCCCTGTGCCCTGGAGAAAGCCTCGCGGGCTTCGGCAACCGACACGGGACGTTCCGTCTCGAGCCATATGCTCTCCGAGTGGGCACGCATCACCGGCACGCGCACGCACGTCGCCGACACGGCGATGTCCGAATGCATGATCTTGCGCGTCTCGTGAAACATCTTCATCTCCTCCTTCGTGTAGTCGTTATCGGTGAACACGTCGATATGGGGAATTACGTTGTAGGCCAGCTGGAATGCGAACTTGCTGACCGTAGGCTGCCTGCCGGCGCCCAGCTCGGCATACTGCGCGACCAGTTCGTCCATCGCCGCGGCTCCCGCCCCGCTGGCCGACTGGTAGGTCGAAACGTGTACGCGGCGGATGTGCGAGAGATCCTCGATCGCCTTCAGCGCCACGACCATCTGGATCGTCGTGCAGTTGGGGTTGGCGATAATGCGGCGCGGAGCGTCCTTCGCATCGCCGGGATTGACCTCGGGCACCACCAGGGGCACGTCGGCATCCATGCGGAAGGCGCTCGAATTGTCGATCATAATGGCTCCGTGCCGGGTGATCGTCTCCGCAAACTCGCGCGATGTCCCGGCACCGGCCGACGTCAGGGCGAAATCCACCCCCTTGAAATCGTCGTTGTGCTGCAACAGCTTGACGGTAATATCTTCTCCGCGGAATTTGTACGTCCGTCCCGCACTGCGTTCCGAACCGAACAGCAACAGGGAGTCGATCCCCAGGTCGCGTTCCTCCAAAATTTTCAAAAATTCCTGGCCCACAGCCCCGCTGGCGCCCACAATCGCAATTTTCATGTTGATATCGTTAAAAAATGACCATCGTTCCCGCTCGGACGAACCGTACACGGAAACTCCGGAGGCAAATATAGCGATTTCGGGCCGAATAACAAAAAAGCGCGGCCCCGCTCCGCCGCGAAACGCGCGGCCGGCAGGATGAACAGCCACCTCAGGTTGTCTCGGCTTCCACTCCCGCCTCTGTGCCCGGCCCTGCATCCGTTTCCATCGCCTCACTGACTTTCTGTTCGCGGTACACCTTCGGCGTACATCCGAAACGGAGCACGAACCCCCGGAAGAAAGTACTGCGATTCGAGAAACCCGATTTGTAAATGATCTCGTCGATCGACAGCCGGGTGGTCACCAGCAGCTGTTCGGCCAGACCGAGCCGGTATTCCCGGATGATGCAGGCCGGGGTTCGATCGGTCACGCCCCCCAGCCTGCGATAGAAGTTGGGCAGGCTCATCCCCATCCGGTCTGCGATGAACTGTGTGGAAAGCGACGTGTCGAGGATATTGCCGTGGATGATCTCGAGCATCCTGTCCAGGAAAACCTTGTCTTCCTTGTGGAGCAGGTGCCCCTGCGCCAGGTCGAACGCGCTGTATGCCGAACGGCCGTAATCCTTCAGCGATTCATAACGGCGCAGCAACTGCCCCACGACGTTTCTCAGGTGCGCGATGTCGAAGGGGAAGGCCAGGCAGATGTCCACCTCCGACTCCAGTCCCTCGATCTTCATCCCGGAACGCGAGGCCGACGTCAGCAGGATGACCGGCACCTGTGCCATGTGCCTGCTCCTGCGGATATGCCGGATCACACCGGTCATGGCCGGATCGAGCGTCACCGCACTGCAAATGACGACCTGTGGCCGCAACGCTGCCAGTTGCTCCGCAGCCTGCCCGAGCTCTCCCATGACCTTAAGGTCATAGGCGCCGGCGAAGAGTTGCGCGAGGAACGAAGCCATGTCGGGGTCTTCGCACACCACGAGCATCGTCGGCAACGCATCGCGGGAGGTTACGGCGGAAACAGCCGGGGCGCCGGGCATCCCGAACTGCCGGTCGGAAGCCATGTCCACCTGCAGGACTGGCTGCGTTACCCGGGCGATCTCCAGTTCGGGAAACGACAACGTGACAGTCGTAACGTCGCCTTCCGATGCGATCCGGAACTCCCCGCCCAGCTTCGCTGCCAGGTTGTGGCAGATCGCCAGCTCCATATCCCCTTTCTGCGAAAGGCCGCCCTTACCGCGGCTTTCCAGATAGTCCAGCAGCCGGTAACGGTCGGAGAGGAACTCGATCTGCCCCAGATCTACGCCCTCCCCACGATTGGAAACCACAACCCGCAGCCTATCCTGTACAACGGATACACCGAAGAAAACCTCCCCGCCCGTCTCCGAGCGCCGGAAGGCATTGGACAGCACGATATTCAGCACCATGCTCAACGTACCGCGCGCCGAGGGGAAGAGCATACCTTCCCCCACCTCGGTACGGTAGCCTACCTTGTGTGTTTCGGCATACTCGGCAAAAGTCTGCACCAGTCCGTTGCACATCCGGGTGACATCGAGCAGCTCGACGTCGTCGGGACGATCCGCCGCCCCGGCCGCCCTGAGCTCATTAAGCAAACAGGTCAGATCTTTCAATTTCAGGGCATTGCGATGAATGAATCCCACCTGCCGGAGCACGAAGCCGTCGGAGGCCCCGCACTCCAGGATCTGCTGGCAGGAACCGTTGATAAGCGTCAGCGGCACCGAAAGTTCGTTGGTCAGGCTGGCAAACGAACGGATACGCGACTCGTAGAGCAGCTCTTTGGAGTGCTGGTCGTAAAGCGCCTGCCGCCTGTGCATGCGTTCACGGCGGCGGCGCTCCAGATAGCGCCCCGTGAACGCAACAAACACACACGCGGCCGTACCATACACCACCCATGCCCAAGCGGAAGCATAGGGCGGCGGCAACACCCGGATCGCCAGCCGGCCTACGGGACTCAGCTCCCCGGTCATATTGTTCCGGTAGCGGACGTTGAGCGAATAATTGCCGGGCGGAAGGTTGGCGAAAAGCAGCCGGTTGTTATGGCGGTTGTCATTCCACTGGCTGTCGAACCCCTCGAGGTTATACAGGTACGAATAGTTGCCGCCGTTGATATAGTCCAGCGCCACGATCGAAAGACCGAAAGCCCCTTGCCGGTGGGTAAGCACCAGTTTGCCCTTGCGCATCAGCTTCGAAATGCTGTGATCCGTGCCGTCGATGGTCACATCCCGAAACCGCACCGGGGGCATATACCCCCGGTGCAGCGACTCGCCGCCCGAGACCACGACCAAACCGTTGATGCCGCCGAACAGCAGCTTCCCGGCACGGCGGTCGTAAAAATAAGCACCGTCGCTGAACTCCACGACCTCCAGCCCGTACGAAGCGCCATAGGCCACCGAACGGTGCGCAGCCGGATTATAGCGGACAATCCCGGCATTCGTGGCGGCCCAGACATTGTCGAGCGAATCGGCCAGCAGTCCGTGAATCACCCCGGTCTGCAACTGGTCGTGGGCGAACTCGACGGCAACCGCCCCTTCCCCGGGGCGGTAACACCCCATGCCGCACCCCGTTCCGAACCAGAGCGTCCCGTCGGAACAGCGCACGGCGACCGTCACGTCGTTCGCGGCCAACCCACGGCGTCCGTCCAGCGGGATCACCTCGCCCCGGCGTGCGTATTTATGGTATCGCACCGCCCCGATGCCGTGGTTGCAGAACCACAACGTCGAATCGGACTCCTCGCAGAACGAGAAAAAGAAATTCCGGCTCCGCTCCCGGCTCCCCAGATCCACGGACTCGGCCAGCCGGGCAACGGGGGCGCCTGCGTGGCCTGCAAGCTCGATGCGGTATACTCCGCTACCGATCGTTGCCGCCCACAGCACCCCGGCAGCATCTTCGTGCAAGCCGTGTACATTCGCCAACTGCTCACAGCCCGCCAGGGCATGGATGCGTCCGTCGCCATAGGAATAATAGCACACCCCGCCGTCGCCCCCGATCCACAGCACACCGCGCCGGCTCGCGGCAAAGGCATAGACTGAATTCTTACGCAGGGCGGTATTCTCGGCTATAAAATTCCGGGTATTTTCCCGTCCGAACGCCCGCTGTGCATGGAAATCGCGGATGCACAGGATCCCGTCGTTCTTCGTCCCGACCCACAGGTTGCCGCGCTCGTCGACGAACAGCGCCTTGATCGGTTTGGTAAGCTTGTAAGGCAGCATGTCATAGGTTATGGAGCGTACCGCGATATCCCCGGCCGACTGGCGGAGCAGGCCGCTGCCGTCCGTCCCGATCCATACGATATCCTGGTTCCAATCCTTGAGCAGCGAGAAAACGCCGCAAGCGACATCTATCTCCCGCAGCGTATAGCCCCCGGATTCCGACCCGGAAGCATGGAGGCGCAACACCCCGCCCATTTCGAACGCCAATACATAGTCGTCCCCGTCGCGGATAACGGCCGCAAGCTCCCCGCGCCGTTCCAGTTCCTGCGCGAGCCCGCAGATGGCCGACGTCAACTGCCGCTCGGTATCGAAACGGCAGAGGCGGCCCGCACCGTCGACGAAATAGACCGTGCGGTCACCGTCATAGCGGACGAACGAAATACCGTTGCGCACCGGAATGTGTTTCCACGCCCCCAGCACCGCACGCCCCTCGGCGTCATAAACTACCGGAGCGCAGTCCATGCCGTCGCGCCGCACGAACCAGAGCACCCCGTCCGGGTCGAGGCAAATGCGCAATACATCGTCGGCATCGACTCCGCAGAGCGGTTCGAAACGCGACTCGGAGGCGACATACCCGTACAAACGCCCTTTATACAGGAAGAACGCCTCGTCACGGCTCCGTGCCGTATATTGGTAAACACGCGGGAAGTCGGCATGCAGTTCGGCGGTTCGGGCCCGTGCATCGACCCGGTCGACCCCATAGTTGGTGCGCACCCACAGGTAGCCGTCGTCCGTAGCGACGATCTCCTGCACCAGGTTACCGGAAAGCCGGAAGTTCCGGGCATAATGCCCGTCCCAAAGGTTCAGTCCGTCACAACTCCCGGCCCAGACATATCCGTCCGCATCCTGCGCAAGCGAGAGGATGGAACAATTCGAAAACCCCTCGCGGTGCGAGATACGGCAAATATTCTGGGACAACGCCGGTACCGCGACGCACACGGCGACCAGCAACAGATACCTCAGGTGCATAAGACGGTTAGATAAAAACATACTCCGTTTCCATGTAAAAATAGGGAAAAGAAAGCAAATCGGCAATAAATCAGGGCATAACAACCGCATTTCCGATATATAATCATACTATTTTCAGATGAATTCATACTCCACAAAGGATACAAAAACATAATTTTGTATAACCGGATATACTAAAAATTTACCGGCAGGACAGAACACCCATCAAAAATCTGGAAGCCATGAAAAATTTCTACTCGTTGCCGCTCCGCACGGGAGATTCGCGGAAAGTGATTAAGTGCCAGATTTGTCCGGCGGCACAGGCCGCCTTCCGTATTTTCGCCGGAAACAACCTTGTATATAAGGGACCTTTAATATAAAGGCAATAAAAGGGGAACACTCTCCGCCACGCCGAATCCTCCGGTATTCAACGGCCACAGTCGAACTGCCGACCATCCTGCTTCGCAAACACCCGGACGGTTCATTGCCCCGGATTCGGCACCCTCCATCAACTCTACGAATGTCTGCTTACGGAAACCTGCCCACACGGGCGATCCCGTAATTTGCGGCTCCCGGAAAATCCGTTTGCCACGGCAAACCGCCGCCAGCAACCTTTCCGGCACGCTACAATCCCCGCGAACCGTACACGGAACTCGCTCCCGTCTCCGTACAGGGAATGTTTGCTCGTTTTCAAACCCGGCCTGCAAAGGCCCCCATACTTAATCCTTTAATTAATAATTATTGCCTATGAGACGAAAGATTCTCCTATCGCTGATGGCAGTCTTCTTCATGGCGGCAGCGTCGGCCCAGACCAGAACGGTCAGGGGTAGCGTTGTCGACGAGAACGACACCCCGGTAATCGGGGCGACCGTGATCGTGAAAGACAGCCCGACACTCGGCACTTCGACCGATGTCAATGGTGAGTTTGTACTCAAAGACCTTCCCGCCGGAGGGGGGGGGGGGGGGGGGGAGAAAAGAAAAAAAAAGGGGGTTTAAGGCCCGGGGAAATGGGAAAACGCCCAAAGTAGGAGAAAAAGAAGAGCCCAGAAC
>ENA-ORLN01000167-ORLN01000167.1-human-gut-metagenome-genome-assembly--contig:-NODE-167-length-18549-cov-10.3432_pt1 | contig 18549 bp, 12 predicted proteins | sample MGYA00243072_ERZ508834 | MGnify/ENA primary metagenome ERZ508834 (study PRJEB26277, sample SAMN04329820) | human gut metagenome | biome: human-associated habitat | host: Homo sapiens | place: USA... | reverse complement strand
TGTATATCGGCAAGCTGGGCGACGGCACGCAGGCCGACGACGGCATTTACGTCCTCATCAAGGAGGTCGTGGACAATTCGGTCGACGAATTCATCATGGGGGCCGGCCGCCAGATCGACATTTCGATCGAGGACAAGGTGGTGTCGGTGCGCGACTACGGCCGCGGCATCCCCCTCAAATCGCTCGCGGCGGCCGTCAGCGAGATGAACACCGGCGGTAAGTACGGCGGCTCGGCCTTCAAGAAGACCGTCGGCCTGAACGGCGTCGGCGTCAAGGCCGTCAACATGCTTTCCGGCGAGTTCACGGCCCGTTCGGTACGCGACGGCGAGGCCCGCACGGTGACCTTCGCCAAGGGGCTCGAGGTGAGCGACAAGTGGGAGAGCGGCGTGCGCGAGAAAAACGGCACCTTCATCTCGTTCCGCGTCGACGAGGAGGTCTTCGGCGAGTATGCCTACAACCTCGAATACGTCGAGCAGATGGTGCGCAACTATACGTACCTGAACCTGGGGCTGACGTTCAATTTCAACGGCAACAGCTACGTTTCGAAAAACGGCCTGCTGGATCTGCTCAACGAAAACATGACCGAGGAGCCGCTCTATGCGCCGATCCACCTTTCGGGCGACGACATCGAGGTAGCCATCGCCCACGGCACGGGCTACGGCGAGAGCTATTTCTCGTTCGTCAACGGCCAGTACACCTCGCAGGGCGGTACGCACCAGGCGGCTTTCCGCGAGGCCATCGCCAAGACCGTCAAGGAGTTCTACCACAAGGACTACGACCCGTCGGACATCCGCACGTCGATCATCGCCGCCATTTCGGTCAAGGTCACCGACCCGGTCTTCGAATCGCAGACCAAGATCAAGCTCGGATCGAAGGAGATCGAGCCGGGCGTGTCGATGCGCAATTTCGTCATCGATTTCCTGGGCAAGCACCTCGACGATTACCTGCACAAGCATTCCGAGACGGCGCAGGTGCTCCAGCGGAAGATCGTCGAGAACGAAAAGGAGCGCAAAGCCATCTCAGGCATCCAGAAGAAGGCGCGCGAGACGGCCAAGAAGGTTTCGCTCAACAACAAGAAACTGCGCGACTGCAAGATACACCGCACCGACAAGCACGAGCTGGCCGAACAGTCGATGATCTTCATCACCGAGGGCAACTCGGCCTCGGGTTCGATCACCAAGAGCCGCGACGTGCGCACGCAGGCCGTCTTTTCGCTGCGCGGCAAGCCGCTCAACTGCTACGGGCTGACCAAAAAGGTGGTCTACGAGAACGAGGAGTTCAACCTGCTTCAGGCTGCGCTCAATATCGAGGAGGATATGGACAACCTGCGCTACAACAAGGTGATTATCGCCACCGATGCCGATGTCGACGGCATGCACATCCGCCTTTTGATGATGACCTTCTTCCTGCAGTTCTTCCCCGACGTGATCCGCCAGGGGCACCTGTTCGTGCTGCAAACCCCCCTGTTCCGCGTGCGTAACAAGAAGGAGACGTTTTACTGCTACTCCGAGGAGGAGCGGCAAAAAGCCGTCGGACGCTGCGGCGCCAATGCCGAGATCACGCGCTTCAAGGGCCTCGGCGAGATTTCGCCCGACGAGTTCCGCGAATTCATCGGCGAGAATATCCGCCTGGACAAGGTTCGCATCACCAAGGACGACCCGATCCACGACCTGCTGGAGTTCTACATGGGCAAGAACACCTACGAACGGCAGGGCTTCATCATCGACAACCTGCGCATCGAGGAGGACATCGTCGAGCAGGATCTCGCAATCAACTAAGCAATATGGCAGAAGAAAAAGATACCATCGGGCGGGACGAGCCGCTCAACGAAGAGGCCCCGACCCCTCAGACCGCCGGCGATGCGGCCGACGCGGCCCCTGCCGCCGACGCCCCGGCCAGGGCGGGCAAGTTCGACCGCCTGACGCAGGACGAAGGGGGCGTGCGCAAACTGACGGGCATGTATAAGAACTGGTTCCTGGACTACGCTTCGTACGTGATCCTCGAACGCGCCGTACCCCATGTCGAGGACGGCCTCAAACCCGTGCAACGGCGTATCCTGCACGCCATGAAGGTCGTCGACGACGGACGCTACAACAAGGTGGCCAACATCGTGGGACAGACCATGCAGTACCACCCGCACGGCGATGCGTCGATCAAGGACGCACTGGTGCAGCTGGGGCAGAAAGACCTGCTGATCGACTGCCAGGGTAACTGGGGCAATATCCTCACGGGCGACGAGGCCGCCGCGGGGCGTTACATCGAGGCGCGCCTGTCGAAGTTCGCCTCCGAAGTGGTCTTCAACAAGAAAACCACCGAGTGGATGCTGTCGTACGACGGTCGCAAGGAGGAGCCCGTCACGCTGCCGATCAAGTTCCCGCTGCTGCTGGCGCAGGGCTCCGACGGCATCGCCGTGGGTCTGGCGTCGAAGATCCTGCCCCACAACTTCGTGGAGCTTATCAACGCCTGCATCGCACACCTCGAGGGGCGCGAATTCCAGCTTTATCCCGACTTCCCGACGGGCGGCATGGCCGATGTGAGCCGCTATAACGACGGCCTGCGGGGCGGGGCGGTGAAGGTGCGCGCCAAGATTTCGAAGATCGACAAACGCACGCTCGCCATCACCGAAATACCCTATACCACGACCACCGAGTCGATCAAGGATTCGATCATCAAGGCCAACGACAAGGGCAAGATCAAAATCAGGAAGGTCGACGACAATACGGCCGACAAGGTCGAAATCATCATCCAGGTTTCGCCCGACGAGTCGAGCGACAAAACCATCGACGCCCTCTACGCCTTCACCGACTGCGAGGTTTCGATCTCTCCCAACGCCTGCGTCATCTGGGAGGAGAAACCCCATTTCCTGGGCGTGAGCGAAATCCTGCGCCGCTCGGCCGAGCATACCAAGTGGCTGCTGGGACGCGAGCTGGAGATCCGGCTCGGCGAACTGAACGAAGCCTGGCATGCCGCGTCGCTCGAACGCATTTTCATCGAGAACAAGCTCTACCAGCTCATCGAGGGCTGCAAGAGCCGCGAAGAGGCCTACGCCGCCGTGGACAAGGGGCTCGAACCGTTCAAGAAACGGCTGCGCCGCGAGGTCACGCTCTCCGACGTGCAGCGCCTGACGGAACTGAAGTTCATCCGCATCTCGCGTTACGACAGCGACAAGGCCGACAACGAGATCCGTCAGATCGAAGAGGACATCAAGGCCACGCAGTACGACCTTGACCATCTCACCGAGTACGCCGTGGCCTACTACGAGCGTATCCGCGACAAGTACGGCAAGGGCAAGGAGCGCCGCACCGAGCTGCGTGAGTTCGACAACATCGAGGCCACGAAGGTCGCCGTGACCAATGCCAAGCTCTACGTCGACCGCGCCGAGGGCTTCTTCGGCATCGGTAAGTCGATGAAGGACGCCGAATTCGTATGCGACTGCTCGGACATCGACGACGTGATCGTCTTCACGAAGGACGGCCGCTACGTCATCACCAAGGTGAGCGACAAGGCCTTCTTCGAGAAGGGCATCTACTACATCGGGGTCTTCAAGCGCAACGACGAGCGCACGATCTACAACGTGCTGTACCGCGACGGCAAGAACGGCCCGATCATGATGAAGCGCTGCGCCATCAAGGCCATCACGCGCGACAAGGAGTACGACATCACCAAGGGTACGCCCAAGAGCGAGATACTCTATATGTCTGTCAATCCGAATGGTGAGGCCGAGGTGCTGAAGGTTTACTTCAAGCCCCGTCCGCGTCTCAAGAAGGTGATCGTCGACCTCGATTTCTCGACCCTCGCCATCAAGGGGCGCCAGAGCCAGGGCAACCTCTTCTCGCGCTACGGCATCCATAAGATCGTCCTCAAGGAGCGCGGCACCTCGACGCTCGGCGGCCAGAACGTCTGGTTCGACGAGGATGTCCGCCGCCTGAACGCCGACGGCCGCGGCAAGCTGCTGGGCGAGTTCAAGGGCGACGACCGGATCATCGTCTGGACGTCGAAGAACCAGTACTATATCACGGGTTACGACCTCGGGCAGCATTTCCCCGACGAGACCGTGCGCGTGAGCCGCTATGAGCCCGACCGCGTTTACAGCGTCTGCTACTACGACCGTTCGCAGCAGTTCTATTACATGAAGCGCTTCACGGCCGAGATGAGCGACAAGATGCAGTCATTCCGCGACGAGGACTGACATGCCGTCCTGGGCGCCGGGACGGACCCCACGGGCGCCACACTCGACATCACCTCCACGGGGGCGCATGCGTCGCGTCCCGCGGACGAGGTCGACGTCGACGAATTCGTCGGCGTCAAGAGCCACCGCGCCAAGGGCAAGCGCCTGACGACCTACGAGGTCGCTACGCTGCGCTTCATCGAACCCGAACTGCCGCCCGAGCCCGAACCTTCGGACGACGGCGATGCCGGGGAGATTCCCGACGGCCTGCTCTCCGGCGGCGGGGCGGATGACGGGGCGGCGGATGCCGGTGCCGGCGACGCTGCGGCTGTTTCCGGCGGGGTGGAGTTCGAGATCGAACGCGCCCGGGGCGATGCCGACGAGGTGATCGACCCCGAACAACTGAACCTGTTTTGACCTGCCGGCGATGAAACCCCTCTTTTTGGTCGGTTACATGGGATGCGGCAAGAGCACCCTCGGGCGCAAGCTGGCGCGCAGGCTGGGCGTCGGCTTCGTGGATACCGATGCGCTGGTCGAGGAGCAGGCGGGAGCCTCCGTGGCCGATGTCTTCCGTTATGAAGGCGAGGCACGGTTCCGCGAAGCGGAGCGCGAAGCGCTCGAACGGGCGATCGCCGCAGGCGGCGAAACGGTGGTCTCGACGGGCGGGGGGCTCCCCACCTGGAGCGACAACATGCAGCGCATGAACGGCGTGGGGCATACCGTCTTCCTGCACCGCACTGCGGAGCAAATCGCCCGCCGCCTGAGCCCCTACGGACGCCGGAAACGTCCCCGCTTGCGGGGGCTGGACGATGCCGGACTGGTCGCTTTCATGGAACGCGATATGGCCGTGCGCGAACCCTTCTATGCGCAGGCGCATCTGGTCGTCGACTGCGATGCGATGTCCGATGACCAGGTCGTGGAGCATATCCTGAGGCAACTCGGCCTGAAATAGAAAAGACCCTGCGGCTGCGGCCCCGGGAGTACCCGGGGGCGCGGAAACCGCAGCGAACGATACGACGCGGCCGTGCCGCGGACGATGATATGCTGCAACTCCTGAAAGACGTGGATAAACTTTCAAATAATGCACCCATCGGTGTTTTCGATTCGGGGCTGGGCGGGCTGACCGTCTGGCGCGAGGTGCGGCGTGCGCTCCCCGCTGAGTCGCTCGTCTACCTGGGTGACGGTAAGAACTGCCCCTACGGGTCGCGCCCCCGCGAGGAGGTGCGGCGCCTTGCCGACGAAGCGGTCGCCTTCCTTGTGGCGCAGGGGTGCAAGCTGGTCGTCGTGGCCTGCAATACCGCTACGGCCGCCGCCATCGACTTCCTGCGCGAAAAATACGCCCCCATGCCGATCGTGGGCATGGAGCCGGCCGTGAAACCCGCCTGCCTGGCGACCCGCAGCGGGGTGGTGGGGGTACTGGCTACCGAACGGAGCCTCGACGGCGAGCTCTTCCGCCGCACGGCGGCCAGGTACGGCGACGGCGTAGACCTTGTCACGGCGCCAGGCCGGGGCTTCGTCGAACTGGTCGAAAACGACCTCGAAGCTACGCCCGAGGCCGAGGCTACCGTCCGTGCCGCCGTCGCGGAGATGCTGGAGCACGGGGCCGACCAGATCGTGCTCGGCTGCACGCACTATCCTTTCCTGCTTCCCGTCCTCGAACGTGTCGTCGCGGGCCGCGGCGTCACGGTCGTCGACCCTTCGCCCGCCGTCGCCCGCCGCGTCGTGCAGCTGCTCGACCGTTACGGCCTGCACGTCGACCCCGCCCACCGCGCGGAATATACGTTCCGCACCTTTGCCGACGAGGCCTACCGCCTCCGCCTGGAACGCAAGGCCTTGGGGGCACTTTAATAGCGCCGGATTCGCTTCCGAACCCGATTTTACATCGCGATATTCCGAAATGTCGAAAAAAATGCGTAACTTCGCTTGATAAAAATCAAGCGCAACACAGATGGCATCTAAAAATACATCCTCATCCCCCAACGGACGGCAGAAAGTCCAGCGTTCCAACAGCGACAGTGCGCGCTGGGTCGCAGGATTGCTGCTGCTTTTCATCGGGGTGTTCGCCGCCTCGGCCGTACTGTTCTCGTTTTTTACCTGGGCGGCCGACCAGAGCGGGCTGCTGCTCTCGCCCGAGGAACGTGCCACGCTGGGCGTCGAGCCTGGAAATCTCTGCGGCTGGGCGGGTGCCAGGCTGGGACGCCTGCTGGTCGACAACTCGTTCGGCGTGTCCGGCATTCTGATCCCGGTGATGGTGGTGCTCGTCGGCGTGCGCGTCATCCGCCAGCGCCCGCTGCTGTTCAACCATTCGATCCTCTCGCTTTTCCTCATCCTGATCCTCGGTTCGCTGACGCTGGGCTTCGCCTTCTCGGACAAGTGGAGCCTTTGCAGTTCGACGGGGTGGGGCGGTGCCTTCGGCATCGAGACCGCAGCGCTGCTGCGCACGCATATCGGGGTGCTGGGGACGTTGATCCTGCTGCTGGGCTGCTGGATCCTTACGGGGGTATTCATCAACCGCAATTTCATCAACAAGGTCAACCGTGCGGGCAACGTCATGGTCGATAAGAGCGGCAAGATCGTCGAGATCGTCAAACATAAGGTCGTGCACGCGCACGGGCAACCGTCCGATGCCGCCGGGGATGCGGCTGCCGTATCTGCGGAATCCGCCGGGAATCCCGGGGAGAGGCCTGCCAGGCGGTCGGCCGACACTCCGGCCGTGGAGTCTGCCGTGAAGGCGGAGCCCGAGGTGGTCGTGCGCCGTCCCGAACTCGAACTGGCCGTGCAGCGTCCGGTGCCGGAAATGCCCCGCGCTGTACGTACTCCCGGGCCTGCTGCCGCCGGGACTCCCGCCGCCCCGCAGGCCGCCCGCCGCGATGCGGACGACAATCCGTTCGTGGAACTGGGCCCCGACGGCATGCCCATTGTGCCCGAAGCCCCGCAGGCGGCAGAGGCCGCCGCATCCGATGACGACGGCGAGTTTACCGAGGTCGACCTGTCGCGCCCCGAAGGCCGGCTGGTGATCGGCCCCAGCGGGCTTGTCGAGCTGGAACGCCCCGCGGTGCGTCCTGCCGCCGGCACTGCTGTCCGGCCTGCTGCGCCTGTGTCCGACGAACCTTTCACCGAATTATCCCTGGGCGGGGAAGACCCCGTCGGGACACCGGCCCCGGCTGCCGGGATGCCCTCTGTTGCCGGGATGCCCTCCGCTGCCGCTCCTGTATCCGGGGAGCCGCTCCCCGACGGGCTGTTTACCGAGATACCCGTTCCTGCCGGGGGCGTCGTCGTGACCGTCGAGGCCAACGAAGCCCGTCTGGTCGATGAAAAGGCGATCCCGACCGAGAGCTACGACCCGCTGAAAGACCTCGTGAACTACCACAAGCCGCCCGTGACGCTGCTCGAAGACTATGTTTCCGACTCGGAAGTGAGCGACGAGGAGATTTTCGAGAACAAGACCAAGATCGAGGATACGCTCCGCAATTTCGGCATCCCCATCCAGCGTATCAAGGCCACGGTCGGCCCCACCGTGACGCTCTATGAGATCGTGCAGGCGCAGGGCGTCAAGATCTCGAAGATCCAGGGGCTCGAAAACGACATCGCCCAGAGCCTCAAGGCGCTGGGTATCCGCATCATCGCCCCTATCCCCGGCAAGGGAACCATCGGCATCGAGGTGCCCAACCGCGATAAGCAGGTGGTGTCGATGTACTCCGCCGTGCGTTCGCTGCGTTTTCAGGAGTCGAAGGCCGAGCTCCCGGTGGTGATCGGCCGTACGATCCAGAACGAGAATTACGTGTTCGACCTGGCCAAGATGCCGCACCTGCTGGTGGCGGGCGCCACGGGACAGGGTAAGTCCGTGGGGCTGAACGCCATCATCACCTCGCTGCTCTACCGCAAGCACCCCGCGCAGCTCAAGTTCGTGATGATCGACCCCAAGATGGTCGAGTTCTCGCTCTATGCCAAGATCGAGCGCCACTTCCTCGCCAAGATGGAGTCCGAGGACGATGCCATCATCACCGACCCCAAGAAGGCGGTCTACACGCTCAATTCGCTCTGCACGGAGATGGACAGCCGCCTGGAACTCTGCAAGAAAGCCGGGGCGCGCAACATCGCCGAGTACAACGAGAAATTCACCGCCCGGCGGCTCAGCCCGCTCAACGGGCACCGCTACCTGCCCTATATCGTCGTGGTGGTCGACGAGTTCGCCGATCTGATCATGACCGCCCGCGAGGTCGAGGGGCCCGTCATGCGCCTCGCGCAGAAGGCGCGTGCCGTCGGCATCCACCTGATCATCGCCACGCAGCGCCCCGACGTGAAGGTCATCACGGGCGGTATCAAGGCCAATTTCCCCGCGCGTATCGCCTTCCGCGTGATGCAGATGATCGACTCGCGTACGATCATCGACCAGCCGGGGGCCAACCAGCTTATCGGCCGCGGCGACATGCTCTTCTCGAAGGACGGGGAACTGATCCGTATCCAGTGCGCGCTGGTCGAAACCAAGGAGGTCGAACGCATCGTCGAGTATATATCGAAGCAGCAGGGCTATACCTCGGCCTATTCGCTGCCCGACTATACGCCCGATACGGGCGATTCTTCGGGGAGCATGGGCAGCGAGGACTCCGCCCCCGTGAAATACGATTCGCTCTTCGCCGAGATCGCCCGCGACGCCGTTTCGGGCGGCAATATCTCGACCTCGATGATCCAGCGCAACTACGAGGTGGGCTTCAACCGTGCCGGGCGCATCATGATGCAGCTCGAACGTGCCGGCATCGTCGGCCGCCAGCAGGGAGCCAAGCCGCGCGACATCCTTTTCCATGACATGCCCTCGCTCGAAGCCAAGTTGCAGGAGCTGGGCCTATTCTGATGCTGCCATGAAACGACTCCTGTCCCTCCTGTTGCTGCTTTCCGCGATGCAATCCGTCGCCGCAGTTCCGGCTGCCGCGGATGTTCCGGCTGCCGCAAATAATGTTCCGGCCGCCGGCCGTGCCGACGCGATCCTGGCCGGGGTCAGCGACGGCTTCCGGGCGCTGGGTGCCTACGGGGTGTCGTTCGAGGTTCGCTCGGACGAATACGTCACGCGCGGGCGCTATGCCGTCGAGGGGGAGAATTATTACCTCGTGCTGGGCGATGCCGAGGTCTACTGCGACGGAGCCGTGCGCTACGAGGTGGACAACCGCCGCCGCGAGGTGACGATCGACGTGGTCGACACCGGCAGCCGCAATATCCTCAATAACCCCGTCCATGCCTTCGATTTCCTCGGCAGCGAATATGCGGCCTCGCTCGCCGGCGAGCAGGAAGGCCGTGCCGTGGTGCGGCTGACGCCTGCGCCGGGGAATACCTCCTCGGCGGGCAATATCGTCCTTACGGTCGATACCGCCGCGATGCGTCCCGTGTCGCTCCGCTACGATTACGACGGCGAGCAGGTGCAGGTTTCGGTGCTGGGCATCAAGCCCCTCGAAACGCCGCTCAAGGCCTTTGCGAAGGATAACTACGCCGGGTACGAATTCATCGACTTCCGCTGACCATGTTCCGCCGGCCGATTATGCTGCTGTTGTCCGTCGCCATCCCCGCGGCGATGCTGGCTGCGGCGCCGGAAGACCCGTCGCCGGCGGGCGGGCATACCCCTGCCGCCGGACATGACCGCCCTGCGGCGGATATGCCCGGTTCGGTTCCCGGAGCCGGAAGCCCGGCCGGGCAACAGCCTTCCGGCACGGCATGGGAGCTTACCTGCGAGCGCGATCTGCTCTATGCGGCGTCTTTCGTAGGGGATTCCATACCGGTGCGGGTGTTCCTCGAATCGGGCGTCTATTTTCCGCTGATCGACAGCGCGCTGGTCTGGTCGCACCCCGGGCTTTTCGAACCCGTCGAACTCGAACGCCCCGTGCGTTTCCGCATGGCCGGCGGCACGGACTATTCGGCCCGCTATAAACTGGCGCCGGGGCTCAGGGTGGGGGATACGCGCAGTTTGTGCGAGAGCTATGTCGTCGATCTGCGGCGACGCAAGCCCTGCGACCTGCTCTACCCGCTCCATACCTTCACGACCGACAGCGTGGCCGCGCCCGGTATTTTCGAGCTCGATGTCCGCCGCGGCATTTTCCGTCCGCTCTCATCCGGGAGCCTGCCGCAGCCCGGTGACGGGTGGGAGGCCTACGAACTGGTGCCCGACGGGCATTCGGGGATGTTCTGGGTCATGGATACGGTGCGCTTGTCCGACGACCGGGGACGCAGCCGTGCGATGCCGATGCGGCTGGTCGTCGATTTGGGCAACGCCAACCTGCTGGCACTCTTTGCGTTCAAACCTGAGGTCGGAAAATTCGTGTCACGCGCCCCTGTCGATCTGGTGGAAGGCCATACGCCGGGCGGGATGACCCTGCGGGTGCTGATGCCCGCCGTCGCCACTTTCATGGGGTGTTACTCCTTCGGCGGGCTGCCTGTCGTGGTGCTTGACAAACCGATGAAACTCCCCGGCGACGGTTTCCTCGGCGTAAAATTCTTCTCCGCATTCCGGGTGGTCTTCGATTTCCGCCACGGGCGGTTGTGGCTCAGGCTGGCGGATTGACCCCTATTTCCGGTTGAGGTACCAGTAGAGCCCGCCGACGAAGATGCCGCCGCCCGCGATGTTCCCGAGCGTGGCGGGAACCAGGTTTGCGGCGACCATGTCCGCCGCCGTCACCGGGGCGCCCAGCATCATCCCCAGCGGGATGAAGAACATGTTGGCGATGCAGTGCTCGTAGCCGATCACCACGAAGCACATGACCGGGAAAAACAACCCCATCATACGGCCTGCCGCGTCGTCGGTACTCAGCCCGAGCCATACCGCGAGGCATACCAGCCAGTTGGCGCCCACGCCGCGCAGGAATACCGTCAGCCACGGCATCGAGACCTTGGCCTGCGCCACGTTGCAGGCCGCTTCGCGCCACAGCTCCGACGAGAGTACGCCGGGCAGCACCACCAGGAAATAGGCGAAGAAGGCCGCCCCGATGAAATTCCCCGCGTATACCAGCCCCCAGTTGCGCAGCACCTTGCCCCATCCGTACCTGCGGCCCAGCGCCCCGGGTACGAGCACGGCGTTGTTGCCCGTGAAGAGCTCCGCCCCGGCGAATACCACCAGGATGAGCCCCAGCGGGAATACCAGCCCCGAGAGCAGGCGCTGCAACCCGGGCGCTTCGGCCACCCCGGGGAACCCGAACCCCGCCATCAGCGAGAAGAGTCCGCCCATGGCGATGTATGCGCCGGCCAGGAATGCCAGCAGGAGGGTCTTGCCCGCCGGGAGTTGCATTTTGCCCGTTGCCGACTTCTGAGCCAGCGCGAGTACTTCCTTGGGTGTGTTTATCTGTGCCATGTTCGGGAAATAGAGGCCGCAAAGGTAGTGAAACGATCCGGAACGCGCAAGCGGATGCCGTCAGTCTGCCGGGAATTTTTTTTGAGGCCGTCAGATCGCCGGAAAAGGGGCAAAAACGGGGCGTCGTCCCGGAAATCTTCCGCGCGGAGGCGATATTTATCGGCTTAAAGTTGCTCAGATCGGAAATAAATCGTATTTTTGTTCGTTAAAAGACTGTAATTTTAAAGAGATAAGATGCTAACTGAAGAAGAAAAGAATGCAGGTTTGACAGGACGTATCATTCCTATCAATATCGAAGAGCAGATGAAGTCGGCGTACATCGACTATTCGATGTCGGTCATCGTGTCGCGTGCGCTTCCCGACGTGCGCGACGGCATGAAGCCCGTGCACCGCCGTATCCTCTACGATATGAGCGCGGAGCTCAACCTCTACTCCGACAAACCGACCCGTAAGTCGGCGCGTATCGTCGGCGACGTGCTCGGTAAGTTCCACCCCCACGGCGACTTGTCGGTCTACGACGCGATGGTGCGTCTGGCACAGGAGTGGTCGATGCGCTACCCGCTGGTCGACGGCCAGGGTAACTTCGGTTCGATGGACGGCGACTCGCCGGCTGCCATGCGTTACACCGAGGCCCGCATGAAGAAGATCACCGACGAGGTGATGGCCGACATCGACAAGGAGACCGTCGACTGGACGCTCAACTTCGACGATACGATCCCCGAACCCACGGTGCTGCCCACGAAGATCCCGCTGCTGATCGTCAACGGCGCCAGCGGTATCGCCGTAGGTATGGCCACCAACATGGCCCCGCATAACCTCTGCGAAGTGGTCGACGCCTGCTGCGCCTATATCGACAACCCCGAAATCACGGGCGAGGAGATGCTCCAGTATATCAAGGGCCCCGATTTCCCCACGGGCGGTATCATCTACGGCTACGAGGGTGTTCGGGAGGCCATGCTTACGGGCCGCGGCCGCGTCATGATGCGTGCCAAGACCGACATCGAGCATACCCCCAGCGGCCGCGAGTGCATCGTCATCACCGAAATCCCCTACATGATCAACAAGGCCGAGATGATCAAGAAGATCGCCGACATGATCAACGAAAAGAAGATCGACGGCATCTCCTACATCAACGACGAGTCCGACCGCAACGGCCTGCGCATCATCATCATCCTCAAACACGACGCCGTGGCGAGCGTCGTGCTCAATACGCTTTTCAAGAACTCTCCGCTCCAGACTTCGTTCGCGGTGAACAACATCGCGCTGGTGAACGGCCGTCCGCAGCTGCTGCCGATGCGCGACCTGGTCAAGCACTTCGTCAACCACCGCCACGACGTGGTGGTGCGCCGTGCGCGCTTCGACCTGCGCAAGGCCGAGGAGCGGCTGCACATCGTGCTGGGCCTCCTGATCGCGCAGGATAACATCGACGAGATCGTGCACATCATCCGTTCGTCGCAGACCCCCGACCTGGCCAAGCAGGCCATGATCGAGCGTTTCGAGCTGAGCGACCTCCAGGCTTCGGCCATCATCGAGATGCGCCTGCGTGCCCTGACGGGGCTCGAATACGGTAAGCTCACCGCCGAGCGCGACGAGCTGACCAAAACCATCGCCCACCTCAAGGAGGTGCTCGCCGACGTCGGCCTGCAAATGCAGATCATCAAGGACGAACTGCTCGAAATCAAGGAAAAATACGGCGACGAGCGCCGTTCGGAGATCGTCTATGCCTCCGAGGAGTTCAACCCCGAGGATTTCTATGCCGACGACGACATGGTCATCACCATCTCGCACATGGGCTACATCAAGCGCACCCCGCTGGCCGAATACCGCACGCAGAACCGCGGCGGCGTCGGCGCCAAGGGCAGTGCTACGCGCGACGAGGACTTCATCGAGCACATCTACGTGGCTTCGATGCACAATACGATGCTCTTCTTCACCGAGAAGGGGCGCTGCTACTGGCTCAAGGTCTACGAGATCCCCGAGGGCGCACGCTCCTCGAAGGGACGCGCCATCCAGAACGTCATCCAGATCGAGCCCGACGACAAGGTTCGCGCCTATATCAACGTCAAGCGCCTGAACGACGCCGAGTATGTGAACAACAACTTCATCATCATGTGTACCAAGGACGGTACGATCAAGAAGACGAAGCTCGAAGCCTACTCGCGCCCGCGCCAGAACGGCGTGAACGCCATCGTCATCCGCGAGGGCGACCAGCTGATCGAGGCCAAGCTCACCAGCGGCAACGCCGAAGTGATGATTGCGGCCCGCGAAGGCAAGGCCATCCGCTTCAACGAGTCGACGGTGCGCCCGATCGGGCGTGTCGGCGCCGGTGTGCGCGGCATCTCGATCGAGGAGTCCGACGAGGTGGTCGGCATGATCTGTGTGGAACCCGATTCGACGCAGGACGTGCTGGTGCTGAGCGAAAACGGTTACGGCAAGCGTACCGACCTCGACGAATACCGCATCACCAACCGCGGCGGTAAGGGTGTGAAGACGATCAACGTGACGGAGAAAACCGGTAAACTTATCTCCATACAGGCCGTTACGGACGACAACGACCTGATGATTATCAACCGTTCGGGACTTACCATACGTACGGCCGTGTCGCAGATCCGCCTGGCGGGTCGTGCCACGCAGGGCGTGCGTATCATCAACCTGCGCGACGGCGATGCCATTGCCTCGGTGATGGCTGTGCCTGCTGCCGGCGATGAAGAAGAAGTACAGTCCGCGGAGGCTGCTGAAAACGGGGGCGCAACGCCCGAAGCAGGACAGCCGGCCGAGGAATAGATGAAATGAATTTGAAAACTTTAAATTAAATTTTGTTATGAAGAAAACATTTTTGACGGCTTTCGCGGCGCTGCTCGTGGCTATCCCTGCCGTGCAGGCGCAGAAAGTCAACAAGAGCGGGCTCCTCACCAAGATCGAGAAGAGCGACGCCGACATCGCCGATGCGAAGAAGAACGCCAAGGCCTCCACGTGGATCAACCGTGGCAAAGCATTGTACGAGGCTGCCGTGGAACCGACGAAGAGCCTCTTCGTCAACATGGACGCCGCGATGCTGAAGCTGGCCGTGGGCGAACCTTCGGCCACCAAGCAGGTGACGCTTCTCAACGTTCCCTACGAAGCGTGGGAGTACCCCTATTTCATCGCCTACATCAAGGACGGCAAGGTCGTTACCTGGACGCAGACCGACTGGGTGCTGAAAGAGGCTCCCGCCATGGCCATCGAGGCTTACAACAAGGCTTACGAGATCGACCCCAAGAGCGCTGCGAAGGCGAAGGACGGGTTGCAGCAGATCAGCGATTTCTGTTCGCAGGTTGGTAACACGGGTATCGACACGGGCGAGTACGTTGCCGCCGCCGATGCCTATGCCACGGCTTTCCGGGCACAGTCGAGCCCCGCTTACGGCGCAGCCGCAGATCCCGCGCTGCTCTACTATGCCGGTTACCTGCGCACAGTGGACGGTTCGGCGCACCCCTCGTCGTTCGGACAGGGTGCCGAGTACCTCAAGAAAGCGATCGACCTGGGGTATACCGACGAGGAGGGTAACATCTACTACTACCTCTTCCACTGCTATTACGGCCTGAAGAACGTCAGCCAGGACAACGTCATGCTGGCCAAGGACGCCCTGATCACGGGTATCGGGAAATTCCCGAAGAACGAGCGTATCCTCGACGGCCTGATGCAGCTTTACACGGCCGAAGAGGGCGTGGGCGACCCTGCCGACCTGGTAACGCTGATCGACTCGGCCATTGCCGACAACCCCGAGAACGTAGACCTCTGGTTCGGCCGCGGCCGTATCTTCTATGCGCTGAAAAACTACGACGAGAGCATCGCATCGTTCAAGAAGGTCGTGGAGCTGAAGCCCGACCTGTTCGAAGGCAATTATTACCTGGGCGTGTTCTACACGATCAAGGCCGACGAGATGAACAAGGTGATGAACGAGAAGCAGTACAGCAGCCAGACTGCCTACGATACCGACCTGAAGGAGGTGAATGCGGTCTATATGGAGGCGGTGCCCTGGTTCGAAAAGGCATACGAGCTGAAGAAGGACGACGTCAACACGCTCGACTTCCTCAAGTCGATCTGCTTCCGCCTGCGCGACGAGGAGGGTATGATGGACAAGTACAACAAGTACAATACCCTGCTCAAGGAAGCCAAAGGCGAAGAGTAATTCCCTGCGGGGGCGGCGCTGCCGCCCTGCGCTTACAGGAATCCCGGCTCCGAAACACGGAGCCGGGATTTTTCATGCGCCGATGTGCCTGTCGTGATGTCCGTGCCGTCGAATTCGTAGGGTAATATCCGTGCGAGACGTCCGTGCAAATCCTGTGCGGCATCCGTGCGAAATGCCTGTGCGGTTGTGCCGATCTCCGGGACATTCGGCCTGTGGCGCGACCCGCGCTTCAAGATTCCGGGATGCCGAACCCCAACTGCCGGAGCATACCTTCGTGGTCGAGGCAAAAGCGTTTCATCAGCAGGTAATGCGGCGTTTGCTCCAGTTCGGTGAGTTGCAGCCCGTTGTCCGCGATCTCGTAGATGTCGGCGCCGGGGTAGGCCATGACGATAGGCGAGTGGGTGCTGACGATGAACTGCGATCCGCTTTCCACGAGTTGTTTTATCCGGCACAGCATATACATCTGCCGCGACGGCGAGAGGGCGGCCTCGGGCTCGTCGAAGATATAGAGCCCGTTCCCGCGGAGCCTGTGTTCGAGCAGGCTCAGGAAGCTTTCGCCGTGCGATTGCCTGTGGAGCGACTTGTCGCCGTAATAGCGGTGTATGCCGTCGGCTATCTGGTCGATTTCGGTGGCGACGTTGTAGAAACTTTCGGCACGCAGGAAATAGCCGTCGCGCGGCTGCAACCCGCGTCCGAGCACGAGGTTCCCGTATAGCGGGGAATGAGTCTCGCGCGTTGCGAACCGAAAGTTCTTCGACCCGCCCTCGGCATTGAATCCCGCTTTTACGGCGATGGCTTCCAGCAGCGTCGATTTGCCCATGCCGTTCTCGCCCACGATGAACGTCACCGGGCGGCGGAACCGCAACCCGCTGAACCCCGCCAGCGCGGGCACCGTATAGGGGTATTCGTGCGGCAAATCTCCGGCCTCTTTCAGTCGGATATATTTGATATAGAGTGCGTTTTCGGATAAGATCATGGCGGGGTTCCGTTCCGCTAATTTAGTGATTATCCCCGGATATGCGGCCTGTTATCGCAGGAAACCTTCCTGATTCCGGACGTTGCCTCTCCCGGGCCGTTCCGGCCTCTCCCTGCCCGGGGATTCACCGCCCCTTCCTTATGCGCCGGCTTTGCGGTAGATTGTCCGCAGGCTGTGCGTCATGAAGTATTGCAGCACGCCGCGCAGGAACATGTACAGCGTGAAGGCGAGCCACAGGGCGTTGTTGCCTATGAGCGTATGCCCGATATAGAAGATGCCGAAATAGGCTGCCGTAGCCCAAAACATCGAGTTGCGCATGACGCGCGTCTGCGTAGCGCCCACCATGATGCCGTCCATGATGAAGGGCATGGCGCTGGCTACGGGGATCAGGATGATCCATACGATATACCGTCCGGCGACCTCCACGATCGTCGCGGCGTTTGCGGCCGAATCGTCGATGAACAGCCCCACCAGGTCGCGCCACCAGACGATGTAGATTCCCACGAACAGTACCGACACGGCCGTGCCCCATGCGATGCAGCGCCGCAGGCAGTCGCGCAGCGCCTTTACGTCCCGGGCGCCGATGAACCGTCCGGTCAGCGCTTCGGCGGCATATGCGAAGCCGTCGTTCATGTACGAGAAGAGCGTGAAGAGCTGCAACAGCAGGGTGTTCACGGCCAGCAGCACCGGGTCTTCCATGCGGGCCGAAGCCCCCGTGAAGAAGGTGTAGACCGCCACGATGCAGAGCGTACGCAGCATGATGTCGCGGTTGACGATGAAGAAGGTTTTGAGCGGTTTCATGTCGAATACCTCGGCCCAGTCGATGCCCGTCAGCACCTTGCGGTAGCGCAGCATGAGCAGCAGCAGCGAAAGTCCCACGCCCGTCCACTGTGCGATCACCGAGGCGTAGGCGATGCCGACGATCCCCATGTCCATGCCGAAGGCGAACCAAAGGCTGCACAGCACATGCACCGCGTTGACCGAAATAGCCGTGAACATCGGTATCATGGCATTCTGCATACCCGTGAACCAGCCGTTGAACCCGAACAGGAGGATGCCAGCCGGTACGGCCCAGATGCGGGCGTAGAAATATTCGCGCGTCATTTCGTTGCCGTTCAGTCCCCACAGGGCCAGCTCGCCCAGCGGGTATTGCAGGGCGAGCATCAGCAATCCCATGCCCGCCGCCACGACCATCGCCCTTACGAGCATGTTGGTGCATTCGCGGAAATTCCCGGCGCCGAACGCCTGTGCCGTGAGTCCGCTGGTTCCCATGCGCACGAACGAGCAGTTCCAGTAGATGAAGTTGAAGATCGACACCCCGATGGCCAGTGCGCCGATCGTCGCCGCCGAATCCGCGCCCCAGTGCCCGGCGATGGCCGTCGACACGATTCCCATCAGCGGTACGGTGATGTTCGAAACGATATTCGGGAGCGCGATGCGCAGTATTTCGCGGTTCATGTTCATAGGTGCGGGGCGGGGATGTCCGGCAACCCCTGCCGGACGTCGTTTACGGGTGCAAAGATAAGGCAAAAGCGGCGAATTTGTAACGGCCCCTGTCTTTTATCGCCAAATCGGGTCTGCAATATGCCGTAATCCGGAAAAATGGATTACCTTTGCCCCACAAACTCATTCAAATACGTATGAAAGACAACAAAAACGACTCGACCACGGTACTTTCGCGTTTCGGACGCGACAAGCGCCAGCGTACCGTGACTGCTACGGCGGAGCGTGTCGAGCGTCGCCCGCGTTTACAGCGTGATGCTGCCGATTCGGAGCAACCGTCCAGCGAGGGGCCCCGTGGGCGGGCCTCCTACAATCCCCATTTCACGGCGGACAATCGCCCTGCATTCGACAAACCGCGCCGCCAGTTCGGCGACAAACCGGCTTACGGCGAGCGTAAGTCC
>ENA-ORLN01000147-ORLN01000147.1-human-gut-metagenome-genome-assembly--contig:-NODE-147-length-22146-cov-8.09235_pt1 | contig 22146 bp, 18 predicted proteins | sample MGYA00243072_ERZ508834 | MGnify/ENA primary metagenome ERZ508834 (study PRJEB26277, sample SAMN04329820) | human gut metagenome | biome: human-associated habitat | host: Homo sapiens | place: USA... | reverse complement strand
ATACGGGTGCTGTTGGTGGGGAAGATTAGCCAGCGGACAGGCTATCTGTATGGACAGCGTGATACGGAAAATTGCAGGAGAGTAAAACTACAACCGTATTTCTATTTATTGAAACCTATAAATTACAGAAATTAGGGGTATTGTAATCTCGACAAGATTTTACTACCCCTAATTTTTGTTTTCATGCTGGCATATTCCCGATAATTGAGGGTTGGAATGATTTGCAACACCTGATTAGAGGGAATATGTCGGCTTAAATTGAATAACAAAGCATCTAACCCAATTTGCAAGAAACAAAGTTTATTTTCCAGCCGTTTATCCCTTGTTTTGGAACTTTGTTTTAGCGAAATTTGAATCTGCAACAACCCCGAAAAAAAAGAGGTGCAAAGCCGTTGCATTTCCGACGATTGTTTTCTACTTTTGTGGAAAACATATTGAATACGGAAGTGTAACTTTATTCTCGTGCGACGAACGTAGGAAATTCCAAGCACAATAGAGAGAATAAGTGGCATTGCCCTCCCGTCGTATCTTCACGATACAGGCGCGGGGTTGTTGCTTATTTTATCTATTGGGTTTCCTACGACCTGTCGCACTAAAATAAGTCATCAGCCCTGCGCTTTCTTATTTAACTAATCACATCTGGGGGTTGGAGGTGAAAATTGCAACTGAATAAGATTATGATTATTTCTGTATCATCGAATTGGATTATCCAAGATTCTGCATTTCGCCAAGCACTTCATAGTGCATTTGGGGCGACATTCAACACTGAAGACATTAAAGGAATACAATGCGATGGAATGGACATTTCATCTTTATCTGGCATAGAATATTTCGAAAACTTGGAATGGTTGTCGTGTTCCCATAATTCATTAACAACCCTCGATATTTCCCGAAACCTCAAACTGATAAAATTAGATTGTGGAGAAAATCGGTTGTCGGAACTAAATGTTAATAATAACATTGCTTTGAGATATTTATACTGTTACAACAATAACCTTCATAATTTAGATATATCCAATAACCCCGAGTTAGAAATATTAGAATGTTACGATAACGCGCATTTGCAAATCGAATCAATAGACGATGTCATGTTTAGACGGAATTCATATGGAACAGGAATTCGCGTGTTGGATACCACAAACAACCTTAAACTTAAGGTATTGAAATGTTCTTCAAATGAAATTGCAAGTCTTGATCTATCAAAAAACTCTCAACTTCTTCATTTGGATTGTGATGATAATCGCATAGAAATATTGGACGTAAGCGCAACTCAATTAAATCATTATGTTCCTAAAACTATTGTTTATAGCGAATATCCCCTAAAATGCAAAATGGCGTCATTGAAAGCCCTTTATTTGAAAAGAGATTGGAGGCTAAAAGGTATTAATGATACTTTTCCTGTATGTATAGCTCGCAACACTCAAATTATCTATAAATAACATGGGCTTATTTGGACGCTCTAACGCAGATAAAATCGCGTATAATATTCGGGAACAGGCAAAATTTATTCTGTCGCAATTTAATGGAATCGACGAGGTTTTTTGTCGAGATGGAGGGGCGACACCTTACAATGCCCAAGAATTAACCTTATATATGCAACGGATAGAACGCACGCATAATGCCATTCAACAAGAATTGGATAAGTTATCGGCCATACAACAAAGTCGAGTGGTCTTGCCTTGGGTCGATGGGAAATTATATGATTTGTACTCATGGAATTTCTCATATCAAATGGTTATAAATAAGATAGTTCAAGAAATGAATAAATTATAAAATTATGCCAACATTATTAGGGATTTTCATAATCATTATTCTATTTGTAATCTGGAAATTTATCCGAGAAATGATTAAAGAAAATCGAGATAAGCATTATTAAAAACATTGCCAAAGAATCAGTATTGAAACTTTGGCAATGTTTGTCCCTGCTCTTTCGATAGTGACATAATTTTTAAGGGGTATATAAAAGAGATTTTTGCAAAATGCGTCACAGCTATATTATACACATAACATTATCACCTATGAACCGCTATCTACTAACCGTCGCTTTCATCTTATCGGCTCTATTCACCAATGGACAGACAATAAGCCATGATAACGTCCAGCAAATCCTATCGGACATATTGACGGCTCAAAAAGCCCTGCAAGGAGCTGTAATTCTCTCTGATATGAAAGGAAATGACATTGCATCGGCAGATTGCAGAATGACAAAACGAGGGCCGAAAGCCTGCAAACAAGATTTTATGAATATCGCTGCGGAGAAAAGTAAACAATTCTCCTATGACGATTGCCGAACCGATTATGTTGGGTTGGAAAGTTTGGATATAGCCGCTAAAGGTGCAACAGTCAGAGCCAATAGAAAACGGCATTATTGGGGCAGTCTGACGGCATACTATCCTGCCGAGAATCCGCAATACAGAATCTTCGTAATCATGGAGCAAAATATATATAATGGCACTTACTATGGTGTTCCGCTTTGTGCTCCTGTTGTTGCAAGAATAATTAAATCCCTCAATAACTAATCCATGACCCTCAATCCCACGCTTAAAAGCATACTTGTAAGAACTGCCTACATCGTAGGGAGTTTGACAATCTATTATATTGCCTATAATTATTGCCTTGATTATCTGGATTTTCATTATTGGAGTGATGGAGGACTGATAGACGGGCATCCAACATTACGATATACTTTACTAATGATGGCTGCGGCTATTCTTATCTGGGTGAATATCCGCAAACTGTCACGTCCCAATATACGGCTCTATTTTAGTGCATTTCTATTAGGGCTTGGACTATTGATTGGAGCATGGAAAGTCGGTGCATTTTATCTCTACTCCGAACATGTACTTTTGCGCCATATATATCTGGAAATACTCTTTCATTTTGGATGGTTTAGCGTATTAATATCTTCAATTTTGCCAATATTCTTTGTAAAACAGAAAAATGCAAAATTAGACAGAGGTAGCAAAATAGGCTTACTGATTGTTGTACTATTGTTTGATTTCACGATTGCCATGCCTAATATTTTTGGTGATGAAATAATGGAAGCCAGAATATACGGTAATGAAAACTGTTACTTAATACAAAACGGAGAAGAATGGAGTTGTCATTTATTAAGCGTTACAAATCCCGATGATAAGATATGGACGGATTCAGTTGTAATGCGGACTATCCAATATTTTCCGAAAGATAATTCTTGGTGGGTGGCTGATAATGGTGATTCTATTCGTATAGAAAGTACAAAAGTGTACCACTCAAATCTGCAAATAATACATTCCAACGGGAAAAGCTATCAAGTCCGCACATTGGGTTATGCAGAAACAGAATACGGTAATTGTTGGCAATCTAACATATGGCGCAAAATCAAAGGATTGTTTTGCAAAGAAGAAAACGAACGATGAAAAACTACTTACTTATACTGACGGGCATTTTGTTCGTTTGTTGCCAAAGCCAACCCGAAAGACCATTTACAGAGGCCGAGAAATTGGCTGATGAACAATACTACCAATTCTTTCATTGGATGCTTTTCGGTGATGGAGATAAAGATACCGCAATCGAAAGCCTGTTTAAGTCTGCGGAAGCAGGAAATTCAGAAGCTCAAAATTTATTGGGAGGATGCTATGCAGAACGACCAGATTTGATTAAACGAGAGCAGGCAGATATTGATTCTGCTGTTATTTGGTGGTTAAGGGCGGCGGAACAGGATGAATGGATGGCCCAGCGGGATTTAGCATACTATTATACCGATATTCAAGATTGGAAGCAAGCGAAATTCTGGCTGAAACGAGTTCAGAAGAACGGATATAAAGATAAGGAATTACAAAAGAGGATTAACAGGCATTTATAGCATTGGTGACATATTTTTCAAGGGCTATATAAAATGAACATTTTATAATTGTGTCACAGATGATAAAGAACTGTATACTAATACTTGTTGTTGGCTTAATAATGCTTGGTTGTGGCAATAGACAGGTAAGGCAGATTGAGCAGGTTAGAGAAGATTCAACTGAAATTACAATCAAGACCCCTTATGATACCGTCCATTTTAAGTTTAAGTGGAGAGAGACCGATTCTATCCCTTATTTATTTGGCAAGCCATCAAAAGACAAGATAGCTGAATATCAACGACGATTCGATAGTTTGCATCGTACTGAACGTTACGGTTTCTATGATAGAATCGGATATTTCCGAGATATACCCCATATCACGGCGGTAAATGATTTTGTCACGTTGTGGTTTGCGAATAAAACAACGCCTTATCAAGATGATTTAAATATGATTCTTTGGCGCATTAATGAATGTTACCCTCTTAATTGTTCCACCACGGAGATAGACCGTTACCAAAGATTTTCGGAACAAATAGATTCATTATTATCATACTCGCTCGGCTCACAATGGGATGCTAATATACAGGCATGGTTGGCGACTAAATTACATGAATGTAAGGTAGAAATATACAACAATCGACTGTTAGATTGTAACAACAAGTTTAAGGATATTTTAGTGTCAGAACATTCTGTATGGATAGAATATGAAAAAGCCTTACATGATGTATGCGATAAAATAGTTGTTGGGAAACATGGTGGGTCTGGAGCACCAATAGCGTATGGCGATTTCTTCATAGAAAGCTACGAGCAGAGATTGATTTCATTATTGGATTATTATTTTACTGTGGGTGATTCCAATTATCAGCCGACAGAACGACATAGGCTGATTCCAGATAAAATGATACATAGAGCATATTCGGATTTCTTTGATGAGTTGATTAATTCAGATGATGAAGATTATAGCGTGGAAGAAAAGCAATGTGCATTAAAAAATGATATGCGCTTTTGGGATAAATGGATGGCTGAACGTAGAAAAGTATCAGCACAATTACCGATGCCGCTCAAAAAAGTTTATGATAATTGTACGAATAATCTCAAGCGGCGAAAATTGATTCAAATAAAGAGCAGATATTGGGGATATGGAATATGTAGCAGTTTTGAGTTGGATTGTATATTAAAAAAGGATTGCTCTGATGAAGAGCTGTTTAGCTATGATTATCAAACACGATATGATGCTTTGTTAATCAAGTGACATATTTTTCAAGGGCTATATAAAATGAATTTTTTGAAATTACGTCACCAACTATGAAGAACTACTTACTCCCCATATTCGCCTTACTGATCGTAGGATGTGGGAACCAACGTCCACGGCAGACCTATGATGAAATGCTCAATGACATTGTGCAGAATTTCAATACGGGAACGACAGGCGGCGATAGTGTGTTGAACGCCTTTGTGCGGAAAACGCAAGCTGATTCAGTTGCTCGGCAATATTCCAATCCTGCCATAAAAGAGGAAATGATGTTCAACCTTATTTCTGATTATTTGGTTGCAGGGCAAGTAGACAATGCACAGCACCTATACGATAATATGCTGGAATATGCAGAATCGGAATATGGAAAGGTCTGCCAAATGAAAGCGACGGTCTATTTCGAGAAAGCACATTTATACGAACAGACAGGCGATTTAGACAATGCTATTAAGATGATGCAAAAGTCCGCAGAGGTGTTTGAGAAACTGCCAAAAAATGAATGTAATCAATATAACGATGCAAAGGAGTTTATAAAAAGGTGGACAAGTGACAATCCCATTATAGAGTTTAAAGACCCTAAATTCTTGGAAGCTCTTTTATCTAATTATGGCCTTGATAGAAATGGCGATGGTCAGATTTCTAAAAGAGAGGCAGCAAATGTAAAATACTTGCACATTGATAAGTATGCGATTACAAGCATGGGTGAGATTTGTTATTTTACTGCATTGAAGAAGTTGTACTGCTACAATAACCAACTGACCTCATTGGATTTAAGCAAGAATTCGGAGTTGACATATTTGAACTGCCGCTACAATCAACTCACATCGTTGGATATAAGCAAAAATACAGCGTTGACATATTTATCCTGCGACACCAACCAACTCATATCATTGGATTTAAGCACGAACACTGCATTGACGGAATTGAATTGTTTCAACAATCAACTTTCCTCATTAAATGTAAGCAAAAATACAACGTTGACAGAGTTGAACTGCTACAACAATCAACTGACCTCATTAGACGTAAGCAAAAACAAGGCATTGACGAGGTTAGAGTGTGGATATAATCAACTGATCTCATTGGATTTAAGCAAAAATACAGCGTTGACATATTTATCCTGTGACACCAACCAACTCACCTCATTGAATTTAAGCAAGAATACAGCGTTGATAACTTTGTACTGCGGTGGCAACCAACTCACATCATTAGATGTAAGCAACAGCAAGGAATTGACGTTGTTGAGATGCAACGGCAATCAACTGACCTCAGTAAGAATCTACAAATATAACATTATGGACGAATGGCTTATGGATGATATAATTTTCGATTACGGTAATATCATTACTTACATAGAATAGTAGCTATATCCTCGGCCATGCGGTCGAGGATTTTCTTTATAGAAATCAAAGCTACTGAAAATTGGTAAAAACAGAGAAGCGGCAGGAGGGGAAAATTTTGTGCCGATTTTCTCTGTTTTCGATGCTGTTTTTAACTCATATCTATAAGATTTACAGATAGTTTACTTATTTATTAACTTTGCAATTTGTTTAAACCAGCGTTTAAACCGCAACGAAAAGACAGAATCAAGGGGCGAACGGGCTATGCGTAAATCGTTGAATAGCAGTGTTATTTAGAGAGAATGGTGCCATAGCTCAGTTGGTAGAGCAAAGGACTGAAAATCCTTGTGTCCCCGGTTCGATTCCTGGTGGCACCACAGCAAAGAAAAGCAAAACAACGTAAAATCCTGATTTTCAACGAAAATCGGGATTTTTTATTTTCCCTAAAAACGCAAAAAAGTGCGGTTCACGACCGCCTTTGGTGGAGCAGTAGGTGGAGCAAACGGGTGTTCCAAACATCTCCACCTTGAAAGAGCGTTTTTCGCTGATTCACAATATTTTGCATAGTATCAAAACGGACTCGGATTCCTACATTTGTCGAACTAATGTTTAACTTAAAAGTAGGAGAAAATGAGACGAGATTCATTTAATGTGCTTTTCTTTATCAAGAAAACCAAGTTGCTGAAGAACGGAGAGGCTTCAGTATGTATGCGTATCACAGTCAATGGCGCAAGAGTAGAAACAAACATTCGCAAAAGCATCGAACCTGTATCGTGGAACCAGGCAAAGGAGTGTGCGAGGGGCAAAGGCCGCAAATCAACCGAGCTTAACAACTACATCGAAGAGAGCCGAATCAAGCTCCACCGAATTTACACGCAACTTGAAGAGAACGGGGAACTTATCACAGCCCGAATATTGCAGGAAAAGTTCTTCGGGGTGGACAAAAAGGTGGAGCAAGTACGCACCATCATTGGCACTATGCGTGAACACAACGAGCAATGCCGAGCGTTGGTGGGTAAAGATTTTGCCCTAATCACCGTAAGACGCTACGAAAGTTGTACCCGTTATCTTGCTGAACTTATCAAACTGAAATACGATAAAGAGGATTTGCCTATTACGGAGGTAAACGGTGAACTTGTGCGAGCCTTTGAGTTCTATTTGAAGACCGAGAAGAATTGTCAGCAGAATACTGTTATCCGTTATATGAAGTGCTTAAAAAAGATTATCAACCTTGCACTTGCCAACGAGTGGATAGAGAAGAATCCTTTTGCAGGTATTAAGTTTCACGAAAAGGAGGTTGTGCGTGAGTTCCTGACGATGGATGAGCTTATGACAATATACCAAAAGGAGTTTGCGCTACCCCGCCTTGCATTGGTGCGTGATGTATTTATCTTCGCAGCCTTTACGGGATTAGCATTTATAGATGTTCAGCAACTCGCAGCCGAGCATATCGTGCAGGATAACAACGGACACTATTGGATTCGTAAGACACGCCAAAAGACAAATAATATGTGTAATATTCCGCTGTTGGATATTCCGTTGGCGATTCTCAAAAAGTACGAGAACCACCCGACTTGCATCAAGCGTGGCGTATTACTACCCGTTCCTTGTAATCAGAATATGAACAGCTACTTGAAAGAGATAGCCGATGTCTGCGGAATCCAGAAGCACCTTAGTACACATACCGCCCGCCATTCCTATGCGACATCTGTGTGCTTGGCTAACGGTGTGAGCATAGAGAATGTAGCAAAGATGCTCGGACACTCAAACATTAAGATGACGCAGCACTATGCAAAAGTACTCGACAGTTCGATATTGAAGGATATGATGAATGTGAAGAGTGCAATAGTGAATTTAGGATAGAAGTCTGCGGTACGCTTCACTTGCTTTCGCCCCATTATAAAGCTAACTCGGAGGGCAATACCTGCGAGTTCAAGCCCACGGGTTTTCGAGCAAAAAATTCTCTTTGATAATTTTTCACCCGAAAAAACTCTCCGGTATCACCGTCCGAGTTGAGAATGTGTTTGGGACGAAGCAAGCGAAGCGACCTACGACGCATAAATCAAGGTCAAATCTATTAAGAGTATCAATCTTGAAATTACAATCAAGCCGCCATTATTATAGAAAAAACAGAGTTGGGGACAAAGGCAGCTCGCTCCCAACTCTGCATAATAAGTTCAGTCAGTGTTTCCTTTACACTTATAATATACCCTATCGGGTGTAATTTACAAGTACTTAACCCACATTATACCTTATAGGGTATAATCTAAAACTTGCCTCGATAGCAACTTTGCAATACTCGTTCAATATCGCTTTCACGATAGAGGATTTTTCCACCCAGTTGGCGATACGGCAAAATACCATTGTTGCGATAGTCTTGCAAAGTGCGACGACTGATTTTCAAACGCTCTGACAACTCCCTATCAGTCAAATAGTGTTCGCCTCCCAATAGCGGTTGATTTTCATCCGCCATCGTTGCGGCATCTTTGGCAATGCGATCAAGTTCAGAGAATAGACCGCGCACCCACTCGTGCTTGTGCGTGATAACTTCATTACTCATAGGCATAGAATTTATAGGTTAAACATTATTGCAATCTCCGATAAGTCGCTCCACATCTTCGGGGCGATAGTATATGCGGTTGTTTATCTTAGAGTGTGGCAATCGCCCACTATCCCGCAAGGTCTGTAATGTACGAGGACTAATCTTCAATGCCTGACAGACATCTTGATTGTCCATCCAATCGCTCATACGCCTGCTACTACGCTGGCGGTTAATACTATCCATTCGTTTAACGAACTGCCCGAGGCGCAACACAAGCTCCTCAAAGGTCTTTTTCTCAATGCTGATAATCTCCATAACTATTTCATATTTACATTAAACATTCGATTGTTTCACGAACCCACTTTCGCTCGGCAAAGCAAGTAAACTCCCTTTGCCCTCGCTTACTCGTGGCTTTCTGAATGCTAAGTAAAAACAAAAAATAATACCCTCAGCATAACCGACATAACGTGTCGTCGGGTGTCATCAGATTGCATAATTGGTAGTATTTTAGAAAGTAAATCGCTAATCCAATTACAGAAAGAGTGATTGACAGACTGCAAGATTGTGTGACTGCAAGTCTGGCAGATTGCAAGATTGAGTGATTGCATTACTTGTTATAATCACTAATGATTACACTCATTCTTTATTGCTTGATTTGCTTATTGGTTATAAACAAGTAACCAGCAAGTGTTATAACCAACGCACCAATGCTGATATTTGAGTAAAATTTAGACTGCTGTATGGTAATTTCCAGGCACTGGAAATTTATGTTCAAGCGAACATAGCAAGTTGTGTTTTGGGGCACCCGAAATGTTTTCGGCAGCCCAAAACTACCTGTCGGTATCCTACCCTCCAAAGTCGGGTATAAATTCGTCCATAAAACGCTATTATAAGACAGGGTAAATGCATTTTGTTACACTACTTTATATGCCGAAGAGAATATTTTATGTAACTTTGCAAGCAAAGTTTGCGATTATTGATTGCAATTGTGTAGGTAAAAAGAGATTTTTACTCGATCAGTTGCTAAATTATCGCATAGTCCTACGCCGATAGTTCTATCTCCAATAGAGAAGAACGGGAGGGTGGGACAAGACATATGAAAAGGCGTTTACTACGCTTTGGTTTTGACGGTTAGAAATCCTAGGAAAATTTCAAATTGTTTGTCAAAAACAAAGCAACGTGGATGCCCCGTAGGTGTGTTATATACATACCCTAAATACCGTATAGCCATTGGTGTATCAATACCCCATGGCAACTATTGGTATAGTGGTTGTGTTATACATATCGGCGTGGGGCTTATGCGTTGCTCGTTTCGACAAACAGGGCAACATCCTAGGAGCCTCTAACCGTGAAGCGAGCGACAGTGCTGGGCTTCACGCTTTTTTTGTGTCTTGAAGTTCATTATCGTAGTATATATTGCGGTTATAGTGGCCCATAGCTGCATTTACAGGCATTGATAATACAATGGCAAGGATTTACGATAATATAGAAGTAAAGTTCACAGAAGGGCTACAAGGCATCATTAGCAATGTAGGCGTTAAACGCATTGATTTCTGTGTTGGTTATTTCAATTTGAGGGGTTGGAATCTTATTGTCAATCAAGTTGACGAACTCCCTGGTGATTATGTGTATGAGAACGATGATCGCAAATTACGCATATGTCGTTTGCTTATAGGAATGCATCGCCCTGATGAAGATTTAATTAGATCTCTTTATTTAAAACATGATGATTTGCCGGATGCAGAATATGCAATGCAATGTAAGTTGCAAATTGCAAGAGATTTCCGCAAACAATTGTTGTTAGGCGTTCCCACTAAAACAGATGAATGGACTTTACGCAGATTGTCTACCCAAATGAAAGAGGGAAAAGTTTGCGTGAAACTGTATCTAAAAGAACCATTGCATGCAAAACTCTATTTGGCTCATCGTCCTCAAGATAATTTCAATAAGATTCAAGCTATTATGGGTAGCAGTAATCTTACTTATTCTGGCTTAACCAAACAGGGAGAACTTAATGCTGAATTTGGAGATAGTGACTGTGCTGAAAAACTTGCCAATTGGTTTGATGACCGTTGGAATGATCGTTTCTGTCTGGACATTACAGAAGAACTGATAAAGATAATTGATGAAAGTTGGGCTGGAGAAAAAGAGATATTACCATATTACATCTATCTTAAAACTGCGTATCATTTGAGCCAAGATGCTCGTAATGGTATTAAAGAATTTACTCTTTCTCCGGAATTCAAGCGAGAACTGTTCGATTTCCAACAGACTGCCGTAAAGATTGCTGCAAAGAATTTGAATAACGACAAACGTAATGGCGCTATGATTGGCGATGTTGTAGGTTTGGGTAAAACCATTACTGCTTGTGCCATTGCAAAGATTTATGAAATGACCTTTGCAAGCAGCACACTCATCATTTGTCCTGCCAATCTGCAAGATATGTGGAGAAAGTATGTTGCAAAGTATGATTTGAAGGCAGATATTATGTCAATGGCTAAGCCTATTGATGTTGATTCAGCCCGATATTACCGATTGATTATTGTTGATGAAAGCCACAATCTTCGCAATTCAAGTGGCAAACGATATCAAAATATTCGTGCATTGATTGAGCATCAGGATAGCAAAGTATTATTGCTTACAGCTACTCCATACAACAAGGACTTCTCTGATTTGAGCAACCAATTACGCCTATTTATCAGTGAAGATCAGGATTTAGGCATACGCCCTGAGGAATACATTCGTTCACTTGGTGGAGAAAGAGAGTTTCAGCGTCAGCATAGTGATATTCATATGCGCTCCATCAAAGCATTTGAAAAAAGTCCTTATGCCGACGACTGGAATGAGTTAATGAAACTATTCTTGGTTCGTCGTACAAGAACATTCATAAAAGAGAATTATGCAAAGGTAGATGATGAAACTGGAAGGAAGTATTTGCAATTCAATGATGGAAGCAAATCTTATTTCCCTGAACGTTTACCCCGTGCCGTAAAATTCAAGACGGAACAAGGAGACCAATATAGTCGTCTATATTCCGAAGAAATGATTGCACTAATGGAAGAATTAAAACTTCCTAGATACGGACTAATCCATTTCTATGATGAAGCTAAAGCAACAAACATTCAACTGCACGAAAGACAGATAGTTGAAAATTTATCTCGTGCAGGACAACGAATGATGGGATTCTGCAAAAGTACATTCTTCAAACGTATTGATAGCAGTGGCTTTGCATTCCTGTTGACAGTTTACAGACATATACTTCGCAATGCGGTGTTTATTTATGCTATTGAGAATAAATTGCCATTGCCGATCAGCGATGAGAACAGTTTACCTGAAGAATATATTGAGGACGAAGATGTAAACGAAAGCATCTTTGGTGATGCTCTTGATCCTGAGCGTGTAATTCAGGAGGAACAATTAATATCCTTCCCTAAAGAAATGGATGTATATATGCGTAAAGCCAAAGAGTATTACGATATAATTACGGCCAAGAATAACTGCTCGTGGATTGATTCAAAATATTTCAAACGCACACTAAAACAACAACTTCGCAAAGATTGTGAAGTATTGCTTCGTATGATAACATTATGTGGAGACTGGAATCCCGCAACTGACCAAAAGTTAAATGAATTGGAGGAACTATTGAATGTAAAACACAATGGAGACAAAGTAATCGTATTTACACAATTCTCCGATACTGCAAATTACATCTTCAAACAACTCAAAAGACGCGGATTTACACATATAGCTTGCGCTACAGGTGACAGCAAGAATCCGACAGACCTTGTTGAACATTTCTCGCCAAAGAGTAATGATAAGAATTATACTGTAGATGAGCAATACCGCATACTCATCGCTACAGATGTATTGAGTGAAGGTCAGAACTTGCAGGACTCTCATGTAATAACCAATTTCGACCTACCTTGGGCTATTATTCGTCTTATCCAGAGAGCTGGTCGTGTGGACCGTATTGGTCAAGAGGCTGAACAAATATATTGTTATTCATTCTTCCCAGCAGACGGTGTAGAAGAAATTATCAACCTGCGAGGACGATTGAACGACCGTATCAACGAAAACGCCAATATCGTTGGAAGTGATGAAATTTTCTTTGAAGGCAATGAGCAGAACTTACGTGATATGTTCAATGAAAAAAGCGGTTCACTCGACGACGATGATGATAGTGATGTTGACCTATCATCTCAAGCCTATCAGATATGGAAAAATGCAACAGATGCTAATCCAAGATTAAAAGAAATAATTCCCTCGCTCAGCAATGTCATATATGCGACAAAAGCGACAGAAGATGCAATGCTCAATGGTGTAATCACATACGCCAAGACTCATAACGATTTTGATGTTCTTACATGGTTAGATGCTAACGGAAACATTATCAGCCAATCGCAAAAACGTATTCTTAATGCAATGGCTTGTAGTGCAAGTACACCCAATATAGAACCACTTGATAATCATCACGAATTGGTAGCAAGTGCTATTGAAACCATAAACAACGAAACAACAAGTATTGGTGGAATCTTAGGCAATAGATTTAGTACCCGCTACCGCATTAGTAACTTGCTAGAACGCTACTACCAAAATCCACCAACATTATTCTTCTCGCAAGAAAATAAGGATCTGCTGAAATTGGCGATTGACGACATATACAACTACCCATTATTGGAGAGTGCAAAATTTACATTGGGAAGAATGCTTCGCAACAGCAATAGTGATGAAATTGTGGAGTGCGTTCTCGAAATGCGTAAAAATTTTAGTTTGTGCAGAATCGACGAGGATAAGAGTAAACACAAAGAGCCATCAATCATATGTTCGATGGGTTTGAAATATCAATCATAAACTTTGAATCAATATGAGAAGAGCGACATTTAATCAGTATATAAAGGAGATTGACTTCAAAGGTCTGTTCATCACCGAAATGGGATGGAACCGCTTTCATGGTCAAGCAGATATTCAACCCATAGAAATTGATGGCACAGAATATAGAATGAAAACTATTGCAGAGCGCAATGGTTTTCAGATCATCATTTGTCCTGTCAATACCATTCCCACAACTTCTGTTTGTCAGAAAATAGATTTCAAGTTGCGTAAAAATGCAAATGATTATATCTGTATATTCTACATTCCTAATTCTGAACATCACCAATGGATTGCCCCTATTAAGACTGTTGAGAAAAGAGATATTGTTACAGTCGAATATGAAACTGCAGACAAAGCAGATTTTCTTTTCTCCAAGATTGATGCACTCTCTTTTGATTTATCAGAAACAACAACTATTGTTGATGTTAAGGAGCGTATTCAAGGAACATTTGCGGTTAATTCCGAGAAGATAACCAAAGATTTTTATGCAGGATTCAAAAAAGAGCATAAAGCTTTTGCCGATTTCATTACAGGAATAGATGACCATATCGTTGCTAAGGACAATCGCAATAAACAATGGTACACTTCTGTGATGCTCAATCGTTTGATGTTCTGTTATTTCATTCAGAAGAAAGGTTTTCTCGATGGAGACTTTGATTATCTACAACGTAAACTCAAATGGGTACGAAAAGAGCAGGGAGAAGATCGCTTCTTCAAATCTTTCTATCGTGGGTTCTTGTCTGAACTATTCCACGATGGACTAAATGCTCCACTACATGATGCGGGATTTGAACGTAAATATGGACGCATTCCATATCTAAATGGAGGAATGTTCGATGAACATCAGTTGGAGCGCGATTACGCAAATATTGACATCAGCGATGAAGCATTCATTCGTTTGTTCAACTTCTTTGATACATGGCGTTGGCATTTGGATACCCGCATAACAGCAAGTGGCAAGGATATTAACCCCGATGTGTTGGGCTACATATTTGAGCAATACATCAACGACAGAGCTCAAATGGGTGCATACTATACCAAAGAGGATATAACGGAATACATAGGTAAAAACTGCATTATTCCATTCTTGATGGATAAGACTGCCCAAAAATCAGAAAAGGCATTTGCTCCCAGTGGTTTTGTTTGGCAATCACTTCGCAATAGTGGTGATAGGTACATCTACGATGCAGTAAAGAAAGGTTATAGCGAAGATTGGAAACAACTGATACCTGAAAATATCGCAATAGGTATTGATACTACAAATCCAAACCTATTGGAGCGACGTTCAGCTTGGAATACCAAAACAGCCGAAAAGTTTGCTTTACCCACAGAAATATGGCGAGAAACAATCGAACGCCTACAGCGTTGCGAAAGCATTTTGAGTAAAATACAGAACGGAGAGATTACGCATATCAATGACTTTATTACATACAATCTTGATATTCGTTCGTTTGTTTATGATTTATTGCATAACACCGATGATCATCTGTTTGTACTCCATTTCTACAAGGCATTGCAGAATGTAACTATTCTTGACCCAACTTGTGGTAGTGGTGCATTCCTATTTGCAGCGATGAACATTCTTGAACCATTATACGAAGTTTGTATTGAACGTATGCAAGAGTTCAATACTCAAAATCCCTTATGGTTCAAAGCAGAATTGGAAGAGATATCCAATAAGTATCGTAGCAATATTCAATATTTCATTTTCAAGAGCATCATTCTTCGCAACCTCTATGGAGTGGATATTATGGTAGAGGCTACAGAAATAGCCAAACTTCGCTTATTCCTTAAAATGGTTGCTGTAGTGGAGGTTGATAGACGAGCCGATAATCTTGGTCTGGATCCATTGCCAGATATTGATTTCAATATTCGTTGTGGCAACACATTGGTTGGCTACGCCACAGAAGAGGAATTAAATAGAGATTTGAATATTGAAACAGACATACTTCAGGTAATTGCTAATAAAGAATTTAAAGAAAAAGTAGATTCTGAAATGCAACTTGTTTCAATGGCATACGACACTTTTAAGTATGTTCAGTTGAATCAAGGAGAGAATATGGCTGCTTTCAAGCAAGCCAAAGGCGAGCTTAAACAACGATTGGCCTCATTAAATGATACACTTAACCGCCGTATGCATGCTGCAACTCATCTTGACTATGAAGATTGGCTTAAATCGCATCAGCCTTTCCACTGGTTAGCGGAGTTCTATCAAATTATCAAAGGTAATGGCGGATTTGATGTGATTATTGGGAATCCTCCGTATGTAACATTTACAGATGCATCACTTAAGTATAATGTTAGACAATATTCTACTTATAATACAAAAAATCTATTTGCTTTATGTGGAGAGAGATTTACTTCGTTAGTTTGTAACAATGCATCTATTGGATATATCATTCCCCTGAGCGGCATGTCAATAGATGGATTTGAATCATTGCAAAACATTATATATTCAAACTGTCATTCTTGGAATAGTTACTATTCTGGCGATCGTAATCCTTCTGAATTATTTACTGGTGTAAAGATTCGTGCTGGAATCTATATTAGTAGACATCAAAAGGGAAATGGCAGAAAGTATGTTGGACGATATATTAAATATTCAGCGGCAGAACGAGGAATCTTGTTCTCTAAAATAAATTATGTAGAAATCAAAGACTATATTTCAGCTCCTAAAGTACCAACAACTATAGGGTATAGCATATTACAAAAGATTAGAGGTATGAATACTACTCTTGCTAATAAATTTATTCCTGAGAAAATAATATATTATCATGCGGCACCTATTCATTGGGGAAAATGTTTGAGTGATCTTTCAATATTAGAATCGCAAGAACTTAATATTGCTGATTCATACAAGGCCCTGAATATTGCACACGAATATCGCGATTTTGCATTTATATTACTAAATTCGTCGTTGTTTTTCTTTTATTGGATTGTATTTTCAGATTGCTACAATTTAACGAAGAAGTACTTTCAAATTAACATACCAACAAGTATAGATGCCAATAAATGTAAGGTTCTTGCAGAAGCCCTTAATTATGATTTGTTTGAGAAAATGGTTGTTGCCGAATATACATATAAAAATAAAGGAACAGTACGTTTTGCACAATTTTTCCCAAAACAATCAAAAACTATTATTGATAAAATTGACCAACTTCTCGCAAAACATTATAACTTTACGGACGAAGAACAGGATTTTATCATTAACTATGATATCAAGTACCGTATGGGTGATGAATTAAATGAGTAAGTTATGGCAAATTTATCCTTGGAAACAGCGAATAGACTACACGAGCAATTAAGAACACAAATTCCTGATTTTGAAAAGTCAGCAGACTATTGTGCAACTATCTTAACTTCTATTGGAGGGAAACAAGAAACGACTTTTATTATGGCATTAAAAGGAGTTTTGAAAACTCAGCTTATGCTATGTTATATCAATCTTGATTTATGTGCTGCATATAGACAATATCTGTCTACGGATACCTCTACCAATTATGAAAAACGCCAAGCAATGACTAAAATAAATGTCATAATGAGTGAGGGGTATAAAAAGATTTATGGTTTTGGAGAGTCTCAACAAAAGAAATCTTTTTGGGTATCACAAATTAAAGTTGCTATAGACAGCCTAGGGTCTTACGCTGATGAATATAATAGAATAGAAGTTTTGCTAAAAGATATGGCAAACGACCATGTTCTAAACAAGGAAATGAGGGATTTGGCAATACACTATGATGATGACCCACTAAAAGTCTATAAGATGTTATCTGATTTAAGTGCGGAGGACGTAACAAGTAGATGTAACAAATTCTTTGGAATACTTGCGGAAGTGACAAAATTTGTTTGGGCTTTAATAAATCATATGACATCTTCATTGGCACTTGATAAGTAGTTTACCAACATATCTCGGCAATACAGAACTTCTTGAAAAGAGAAAGGTCGGATTTCTTGCATCACGCAAGATTTCCACACTTTCCATACTCCCAACCCTCGATTGGGCAATGTGGGTCTGCAAGCAAAAAGATATTGTCATTGTCAGTGGCTTCCACTCTAAAATGGAACGTGACGTACTTAAAATCCTCCTTCAAGGAGAATGCGGTATTATCGTAGTCCTTGCTCGTGGTATGTACCGTAAATTACCCAAGCAATATGAGGAGGCAATGTTACAAAACCGCCTCCTCATAATCTCCTACGAAAAAGAATCGGTAATCCGTGTCTCCGAAGCCACCGCCCATAAACGCAACGGCTACGTTAGAAAAATAGCAGATGAAATGCAGAGTATTTAAAAGCATGAACTATATGCGACCATATTGTGTTGCCATATAAAGAACCTAGACGATTCACATCGCCTAGGCACATCCAGAAAACTTAAAAATTATTTCCTATGCTTTGTTGGCCCCACTTTGACCTTTTCAACAACCGTAGTCTTAGGGTGCGATTTTGCATAGTCGGTAGTGACAAATTTGCCAGTCCCTGCGTCTCTAGCTTTTTCTACTGTTTTTGACATAGCTCATTGGTTTTAGTTAATACTATGTGGTGACTTACCGGTTCCACTACGGTGCACTTTAGCGTTACATACCTACATTTACCCATCATCTACCTCTTATGTGATTCTGGGCAACAGAAGAAACATCCATCTACATTACTGTAGTGTTTCTTTGCCTCTTTTATAGCTTCGTCACTATTAGAGAAGTAGCCCAAATAGACTCTATTCCCTTCTGATGGCAAATACTTGCAACTTACGGTATGAACTTCATGCTCTCCTGTAGGTTGCGCAATTTTGTTAACATAGTAAAAGTTACTCATAAATTTCAGCGTCAACTCTCTGGTCCTTTGGCCAGGGTCTTAATTTCGAATTGACACTGCAAATGTAGGAATAATTGTTGAGTTTTACAAAATAAAGCGTGGAAAGAACACGCAAATACCACATATTATCATCTTCTTCTCGTTACAAAAGTCGATGTTGCGTGATTATGCAGTAAGTTATTAGAGTTTAGAATAGAAATGCCCAGCGAAATTGCTGGGCATATAATTATAATACAACTGAGTGTGATTTATCTATTCCTTGTTTATGTCATTCTTATACTCAAGAAACATCTCTATTTTACGCATCAACTCATCAATATGTGGAGAAACTTCTTTCTCATAAGTTTTATAGAAACTAATTGTATTATGCAAATAATCTCTACGTCGCACATTCGTTGAACCATGCTCGTCTTTCTCAAAAAGTCGCACAGCATCTCTTCTTAAAAAATCAGCATTTAGTAACGATAAATCGTGTGTCGCAACTATGAGTTGGCAATTCTCTGCTATAGTTAAGTACATTTTTAGAATAAAAGCTAGTGCTTTAGTATGTATTCCATATTCTATTTCATCGATACAAGTAGATTTTTCTCCTAATATAACGTCATATAAAACTACTAATAGCCTAATAATATTTTTAGTACCTAAAGATTCAAGCTCAAAATCTAATCCATTTTCACCATCTATTGTTGAATGAATAAATCGTAAATTTTTATGTGTAATTGTTCCTGACGGATATTGTTCCATCATCGCATTAATTACAATATCAGGAGCGCCATTGGCTTTAAGTTCAGATATATTAAGACTTGCTTCCTCTATAACATAGTCGCAAATATTTGTTCCGACATCATTTAAGAGTCTCAAAAGTAGTTTCTTTAGTGCTCTATCTTTATCTACATCGCCAGTTTGAAGTTTGTCTGCCAGACTTTTGTCTGACTTATGGACCATACTTATATGATTCTCAAAATAGTCAAAATTCTTGGTTAAAATTTGGCTTTCTAAATTTAAAGCGCCAAATGTTGACAGCACGCTAGCATTTGCTAGGGTATTAACCTCTAGGTCATGCTGGTCTGATTTTGATAAATCACAAGCATTACCATAATTTATCACTACCTTATCTAGCTCTTTATTATGGAAGCGATAAAATACGCGAGAACTTCTAGATTGAACCAACTTAAGTTCTTCTTCTTCAATACATTCAGATGATATTTTTATATTATAACTAAAACATACATCTTCAATATAATATGTCAATGCAAGTTCTGTAGGTATAGTTGAAGAATGGTTATCTAATAAAAAAGGTCGATATTCAGGTTTGTCAGATGGTTTTTGCGGTTTTGCTGTTGCAATCATACGCAAATAGTTCAAGGCAGAAAACATTTTGGATTTTCCTGTGCCATTCAAACCTACACATAGGAGCAAACGCAATATACGCTTTCCATTAATTTCTTTATACCAAACTGGAGGTAAATCTTTTTTTTTACCACCTTCTTTATTTGAAGCTACAAATGACAACTCCGTTCTATCACGATAGCTTCTATAATTCTTTATAATAAATGTTTCTATCATATCAGCTTCAATTTGGGTGCAAAAATACAATTTAAACATTAAAATAACAAGAATTTTATATATTATGTTTGATTTTCCGTGAGATTAACTCGCATAACCGCTTTTGGATATTGCTATTTTGTGATAAATTAAGTATTCTTTCCTGTGATATAATAGGTTAAATGAACGGATTGTGTCATCTCAAAATTACCATACAATATACACATCGTTCCATTATTGACAAGTTTAGCACTCATGATAGTGCTCATGAAGGCACCAAGTCGGCACTAAGATAGAACTAAGTTGGCACCCAGTCAGAACCCAGTCGGCGCCCAGTTGATATAAGGGTGTACAAGTTAGTGTATAAGTTGTGTACAAGCTAATTTAATGATGCTATCATGCAAATACATAAGTAAAAACATTTGTTTATAGTATTTAGAGATGTTGTTCGGAAATTCCGAACAACTCAATATGAATGGACTCACAAATAAACCTTGTGGATTCATTTGTTTTTAAACTATTCATGTTTTCTTTGCCGCAGCAAGTGAAATTTTACCACAACCTATCATAAAATAAATAAAAAGTATAACCTTTGCATTTTATATGATAACTTACGGCTATGGCAAAGAGCACATTGGGGACAAGATTACCCCGAAAATTGGAGCAGAAGATGCAGGTTGTTGGTGAGCAGATAAAGCTTGCCCGATTGCGTCGTAATCTGAGTGTTGCACAGGTTGCTGAGCGTGCAACTTGTTCGCCGCTTACTGTTTCGCGCATAGAGAAAGGTGCGCCAACAGTGGCGATTGGTATATATTTGCGAGTACTATATGCTCTGCAACTTGATGACGACATCCTATTTTTGGCAAAGGATGATGCACTCGGTAGGGCATTGCAGGATATGAATTTGCCTCAGCGTGAAAGGGCATCTAAAAAGGAATAGTAGGCTATGAAGAAATTGTATGTATATGCCGATTTTGATTGGTTGAAAGAGGTTGAGTTGATAGGAGAACTTGGCTACGAATCGCTTCGTGGCTCGGATAGTTATAGTTTCAAATTTGCCGATAGTTGGGTTAAAAAGTATAACGCCATAACTCTTAGCGATGATTTGAACAACTACCCAGGTATTCAATACACTCAACCTGAAAAGGATATTTTCGGATGTTTTGCTGATGCCTTGCCCGATAGATGGGGGCGAACATTGTTGCTTCGTCGCGAGCAGATTTTGGCACAGGAGGAGAATCGTCCTATTCGCCGTCTGTCGTCATTCGACTTCTTGATAGGTATTGATGACTTTTCCCGTATGGGTGGTTTTCGTTTCAAGGAGACACCCGATGGGGAGTTTATAAATACCGACAACACTTTGCGTATTCCTCCTTTAACCGACTTGAGAGAACTGATTGCTGCAAGCAAGGAGATTGAAAAAAGCGAGGATGCTAATACCCTCCCCGAAAAACGATGGATTGCTCAACTTGTGCAGCCGGGTTCTTCGCTCGGTGGTGCTCGTCCCAAAGCAAATGTTATAGATGCGGATCGTAGTATATTTGTTGCAAAATTCCCATCATTGAAGGATGATTACGATGTAGGACTATGGGAGCATTTCTGCCATCTATTAGCCAAAAATGCGGGCATAAACGCAGCCGAAACAAAGGTGCTTGAAATAAACGACAAGCATCATACGCTCCTTTCTCGTCGTTTTGTCAGAACGGATGATGGCAAGAGAATACATTTTGCATCGGCAATGACATTGCTTGGAGTGAATGACGGCGACAATGCTACAACAGGAAACGGCTATTTGGATATTGTAGATTTCATTTTGAGTGGTTGCACAGATGTTGATGCCAACTTGCGAGAGTTATTCCGCCGAGTGGCATTCAATATATGCGTAGGTAATAGCGATGACCATTTCCGTAACCACGGTTTTCTGCTAACTGCAAAAGGTTGGACTCTTTCACCAGCATACGATAT
>ENA-ORLN01000131-ORLN01000131.1-human-gut-metagenome-genome-assembly--contig:-NODE-131-length-24582-cov-8.75138_pt1 | contig 24582 bp, 26 predicted proteins | sample MGYA00243072_ERZ508834 | MGnify/ENA primary metagenome ERZ508834 (study PRJEB26277, sample SAMN04329820) | human gut metagenome | biome: human-associated habitat | host: Homo sapiens | place: USA... | reverse complement strand
TGGTATTCTTCCAAAGAAGTAGATAAATGCCCATTTTGTAGCTATGTCTTTCTTTAAAAGGAAAGTGGTGATTTAGATTTTCTTTATGAACAATTAAGAGTAGATACAGAGGGATTTAAAAAGAATCTATTCAAGAGTGGTGGTTTAACTGTAAAGTTGGTTACATACCACTCACAAACAGTATGTTGGGATGAATTAAGTAGTAATACACGAATTGATTGGAGTGAAGACTTCATAGAAAAATTTCAATTTAAATTGAATTGGAATAATTTATCGCGGAATCCCTCTCTACCATGGTCTATCGAATTTATAAAAAAATTCAAAGATAAATGGGATTGGAAAGCTCTATCGTTAAGTGAATCGTTGCCATGGTCTATCCAATTTATCCGTAGTTTTAGTGATAAATGGGATTGGGAAGCTTTATCATCAAACAAATCGTTATCCCTATCTTCTGGAACAATTATATCTTTTTATAACTACTGGGATTGGAAAGTCTTGTCAAAAAACCAATCGCTACAATTATCTATTGATATGATTACAACATTTAAAGATAAATGGAATTGGGAAGCTTTATCTTCAAATGAGTCGTTACCTTTATCTGTTGAATTAATCAATTCATTCATTGACAACTGGGATTGGCATTATTTAAGCATAAATATTGCGCACAATGCCACCAATCAGTTAATTGATTTTTTCAAAGATAGGATACATTGGCAATGGGGATTTTGTAGTGGAGATTATTACGGTAGTTCTTTGCATCAAACCATACCTTGGTCTATAAATTTCTTACATAAGTACTCCTCATATATAGATAGGTGTGACATGGGATGGGAACTTTTGAGTAGCAATCCCAATATTCCCATTTCCTATGCTTTATTTAAGGAATTTGTTCACAAATGGAACTTTGAAAGTTTAGCAAAAAATGAATCTCTACAATGGAATGAAGCCATGTTTACCATTTATAAAGATTATTGGATTGATAAATACAGTTATTATAATGCTGGGAAATTTTACGAATCATTTTGTCGTAATGCTCCTTTGAGCGATGATTATATATATCAAAATGAAAATCTTATCATATTCGAAGTTCTAAGCTTAAATAAGAAAATCAAATGGAATGAAAAACTTATTGATAGATATAAAGAACGTTTAGATTGGGATGCACTCAGCAGAAACCCTGCATTGCCATGGAATGAAGAATTATATTATAGGTTTAAAAACAAATGGAATACGGCAAGCTTATTGAATAGCACATTTACTCCTATTAATATAAAGAAGATTATTATCCCCGATTATATTGATAGAAGTTATAATACTTTAGCTAAACGTGATAAATACATCAGTTTATTACGTGAAGGAGAAATTGATTACTTCTTATTTTTTATCTAATGAAACGAATTTTACTTAATACACTATTTATAATATGTCCTTTAGCTTCTTATGCTGGAGATAAATTATCGCGTGAAGAACCATTTTCTTTTACTGATATAATATTCGCTTTGCTATGTGCTATAATAATACCACTACTCATGGCATTAAAAGACAAGAATAAAGAGTAATTTGTTTGATAGAACTTACAAATATGGGAAAGACTAAAATAACATTTACACTATTAGTAATAATGTGCACATTTTTATATTCATGTAAATATAAAGAATACAAAAATAAACAACTAAGTAGCTATATAGACAGTACTTTACAAGTCAAAGCTACTTCTATCTTAGAGAATAAGCTATCTGAACTTAATACTTTATCCGGGCAAATTATCATTATGGAAGTTCAGACAGGGTATATAAAGACTATGGTTGGACTTGAAAGGAAAGACAGTACAGACTACCAACCTTGTGAGAACTTTTCCCAAGCACACGAATCAGCACTGATGCACCCTATATCCATATTGGCAGCATTGGAAACAGGAAAGGTGAAACTATCTGATATGGTAGATGTGGGCAATGGAAGCTATTCTATACAGGATAGAGAATTAAAAGACCATAATTGGCATAGAGGTGGATATGGTAAAATCTCTATCAAGCAAGGTTTAGCTTCAAGTTCAAACATTGCTGTTTATAAAACAATGGAGAAAGCATTTGGAGATGATGCACAAGCATACTTCAATCTGTTGAATAAGGTGAATTATGGTAAACCAGACAGTATCGCAGGAATAGCTAATCTGAAACCTGCATACTTTGTTACTCCTAAAGATAGTGGTTGGAGTGATACAGCCTTTGCATGGTTCTGCATTGGATATAATCAAACTATTACCCCTATACAAATGCTAACCTTTTATAATGCTATTGCTAATAGTGGAAAGATGGTACAACCTCAACTTTACAAAGACAGTACAACAGTAATCAATCCACAGATAGCAAGTCAAACCAACATTGACAGTCTGAAACAGGCATTGGAATATGCGGTAACTGATGGCTTAGGACAACCTGCCAAGTCTGATAAGGTACAAATTGCAGGTGAAACAGGAACAGTACAGCTTGAAGATGGAAGCTATATTGTAGAGTTCTGTGGTTACTTCCCTACAAATGTTCCCCAATATTCTATCATTGTTTCCATCCATAAAGAGAGACTACCTGCAAGTAGTGGATTGATGGCAGGTGATGTGTTTAGGCAAATTACAGAATATATTTCTACTTACAATAAATATTTTAATTCAAAATGAGAACATTTAGATTAATTGGAATGACCTTGTTAATGGTCATGTTGACTGTAAACTTTACAGCGTGTAGCGATGATGATGAAGAACAGCAAGACGATAAAACGTTAGCTTTATTAGTTGGTAGTTGGGAAAATGAACTTGACTCTTTTACTGATGTAAATGGAAATGTTGTTAGTTCAACGACTGAGGTTCTTACTTTCAAGGCAGATATGACATGGACTGGAATAGATTATTACACCGGAACAAATTACCCTAATGAAAAAACAGAAAAATGGGGTGAAGGGACATACAGCTATGACAGTAGCAAAAAAAGGTTAACCTTAAATAATAACATTTTTGAATCAGACATTGTGGAAATCTTAGAGATTACAGAAAGTAAATTATCATATCTCAGTGAGGACGGAATAATGAATTACACACGTAAAAAGTAAGAAAGTAAATAAAAATCAGACATTAGGCGGCATTGATTATCTTTGTCGCCTTTGTTTATGCGCTTTCATGAATTAGCAGTATATAACAGCTATAATGTGTTTCAATCAATAGTAGTACCTTTTTTAGTGAAAGTTAGTTTTATAGACCCCAATTCAAAAAAGTACTATGCTTACTTTGAATAACTATATGGATATTTGAAACTTCATTTTATAATTGCTATTTTTGCAATGCAGGTTTATCCTGCAAAAGAGATTATTAAATTATTGTCAAACACTTCTTGTTTTGCCTCTAAGTTAAACCAAGAGTTAAACCGCTTCATTTAAGCGAAAAGTAGATATAAGCTAATCAATTTAATGCCAGTTATTTAATGATGATATTAATAAGGTTAGCGCACCTGCTTTGGGAGCAGGGGGTCGTGGGTTCGAATCCCGCTACCCCGACAATAAATAAAACGCTGATAATTAAGTTGTTAACTTGACTATCGGCGTTTATTTTTATTGATAATAGTTCCGATAGCCATTAAAAAAAAGGAATTTTATGCACTTTTTTGACTTGATTTGGCAGAAAGTGCTGCAAATCTCCTGCAAATTTTAAGACTATGGCAACAAAAATCTACCTGGATAAGCGTTCTGCCAAAAAAGATGGGACTTATCCGCTAAAAATTTCTGTGAGTTATAAAGGTGCGTACACTCTTATTCCTACCGGCATTTATTTGCTGCCGGAACATTGGGATGAAACGAGTAACAAAGTAATCAAGCACATTTCCCGCACAAGTCTGAACCAGCTTGTAAGAACCCGGCTTTCAGTAATAGAACTATGTCTGATTAACATGCAAGGGAAAAGGCCTAAAAGTGGAAAAGAATTGCGTACTATTATTGAAAGAGCCATTTCCGGAAATAGCTACGACGACGAGGACAAATGCTTGTTCTGCCAATACATGGAAAGCTTCATGAACTCAAGAAAGGCCCAAAGCACTAAAGAATTATACGCATACACGCTTGGAAGGATAAAGGCTTATACTGAAAATTGGGAAAGCTTAACCTTTGATGACATTACATATAAGTGGCTCACTTCTTTCTCTGAATATCTTGAGTGTAAAACCAATACGGTGAGTATTCATTTGAGAAATATCCGTGCTGTTTTTAATGAGGCTATAAAGAATGATATAATAACCTGCTACCCTTTTAAAAAGTTCAAAATAGAGCAGGAAGCTACTCCCAAACGCTCATTGTTGCCGGAGCAGTTGGCTATGCTCCGAGATTACGAATGTGAGGAACATCAGAAAAAATATCGTGATATATTCATGCTGATATTTTATCTTATAGGCATAAATACTAAGGATTTGTTCAGCCTCACTTCTAAAAACGCTGTTAATGGACGTATAGAGTACAGACGGGCTAAAACGGGTAGATGGTATTCTATAAAGTTGGAACCGGAGGCGATGGTATTAATAGAAAGGTATAAGGGAAAAAATTATCTGCTTTCTGTTTTGGATGAATACGGGAATTACAAGGATTTTCAACATCGTATGAATGATAACTTATCCGAGATTGGTCCAACTGTCAGAAAAGGGCTTGGTGGTAAAAAGTATAGGGAGCCTCTGTTTCCGGAATTGACCACATATTGGGCCCGGCATAGCTGGGCAACAATCGCTCACAAAATTGGTATATCGAAAGATGTTATATCAATGGCATTGGGACATTCATTTGGATGCAAGACTACTGACATTTATATAGATTTTGACCGGGATAAAGTGGACGAAGCTAATCGGAAAGTGATTGACTATATAAATAAATGTAGGAAATAGCGTTATTTTTATCAAATCTTTGCTCTATGCAATCTTTCTTATCATGCTTGGCAATTTATCAAGCAAAGATATAAAGTTGATTTTAGCCAAAGAAAAAGCCCGGCACTCAGAAAAAGAAACCGGGCTTTTAAGCGAATAAAAGTAACTAAATACTTTAATCCACAACAACGATGCAAATATACTAAATCTTTTCATTTTTAGGAAAAGAAGTATGATAAATATATGTAATACTATTATTGTAAGCATAATTTTCAGTTTTAATATTATTGCCTTTTTCTCTATAATTAATAACTCCATTTTTACCATTAGCTTAATTAAGAATAAAATTAAGTCTTTAATTAAGACTAATATTTGTATTTCCATTTCTAATTTGTATTTTTGCATACATTATTAATTTAAAAACAAGTCTAATGGCAAGAGTAATATCAAATAAAAGTGTTTCTAAAGCGAATTATCGTGTTAGCATAGGGCGCTCTTGTGTTACTGGCAGAGATAGCTCACATGTAACAGCTACTGCTAATACTTCTTTTGGAAATAAAAGAATTGTTGTTTCTCGTGAAGCTGTTGTAAAAGCGGGGTCAGAGGCTTTAAAAAGATATTCAAAATAGAAAAATGGGGCGTCAATACAATTATATATATAAGAAATTAGTAAACTCCGAAGATGATTTAATTGGATTGATAGCTTATGGAATTTATAAAAAGCATAAGATAGAATTTATTGAGCAAATCCAAGAAGAATATAAACGCGAACCAACAGACGAAGAATGCTCAAGTTTTTTTATATCTTCCACTACTGACAGCCAAATCATAAAATATAGAAATGATGCATCATCTCTATTATCTGAAGTTGTAGCAAATACTACGGCAGAAGAATTGGATAGATATGAAAGTGAGATGTTAGCAAGTTATGAAAGTAGCATTAAGAAATGTCTGCCACCTTGGTGGCATAATGTACTTTGGAGTGTATTAGCTTCTTTTGTCTTTGCAGGATTAGGAATTTTCTTTTATTATTTAGGACTTACTGAGAAACAATCTACTCCCCAGCAAGTCGAATTGAAAATAAGTACAGATTCTATTGATATAAAGCCTCATGTCAGTATTCATAAATAATACAAAAGCCCCGTCAATGGGGCTTTCTTTTTAAGAGCCATACAATAATGAATAGTACAGAAACGGAAATGGCACACCATCCTATCTGTTTGAATAATGTACTTTCTTCCCTTTGTTTTTCTATCTCATTTTGCAGGACAATATTTTCTTTTCTGTTGATTTCTCCTGACATTCCTTTATTGATGTTGGTTTCGGATGTATTTTCTGCTTTTTTGGTAATCTCTTTCGTTTTTTGGGTAATCTCTTCACTTTTGACGGGAGGTTTCCCCGTATCCGGATTAACGGGTTTTTCTGTATCATATTCGGTTTTTGTAATAGTGGTTAGTTCAGTGGTCCTTTCTTCCTCATTTGATTTTTCAACATGCTTGGATGTGGTTGTATCGGCTATTTGTGCCTGCTCAACTACTTGCATGGAATAATCATTCTTGGTTGCTGATTTATTTGTTCCACACGAATTGAATAACAGCAGGAGAAATAGAACTTGGAACGGACATTTAATCACACATAAAGAAATGAAATTCATAATTCTATCCAACATAACTCAAATCCTCCAATCTGTTTAGCCATCCTTTTTTAAATTTATTGTTTGCCGGACGTTTACGGCATATTTCGTCGATATAACGCTTGCGTTCCGCTTTAATCATTCCGAACAGAGGCAAAGGGCTGAATGAGTTTATTGCCGCCAGTGTTTTCGGACCTACAATGCCATCCTGCTTTACACCGAGAATTTTTTGCACGCGTGTTATGCCGGGTTTTCCGCTTCCCCAAACCCAGTCTACGACAATATTGGCAATTGATTGACTTTCGATTTCATCGGCCCTACATCTGTCCCAATAATGGGGTTTGAGAACACGGTTAACAACATCATCGCGAGTTAGCAAATGCAAGTCGTTAACATCTATGTCACCATCACCATCTTTATCATATCCTACTTGTTTCCAAGTGGAAATAGTAACCCCCATATTGGTAGCACCGCCAAGGTCTTGAGGGTCATTAATAAAACCGCCTTCCCATTTCAGAATGTACGGTACAAGCTTCATTACATCAGCCATTTTAATCCTCCTATAATTTTGTTTCTTTATATTCCGGTAAAATATATTGTATGTTTATTGCTGCTTCGTGCAGGACCTTATGAAGTTCATCCTCATTCAAATCCGCTTCATCTGTAAACTCACAGAAGATATTTCCGACCCAATCTTGGGATGAGTTAAGCCGTTTAATCGCAACGCTGTTACATCCGTTTGTTGATAGTAGAGATTGGGCAACTTTATCCTTAACTTGGCTATCAATGTCTGAATAGAACATGAAAAGATTCTTTGCGAGATTTTCTGCAAAAACAGCGACCTCACTCATGGGAAGTGATTGGATGTTCTCACGCATCCCGGCTATACCTTTCCGCTTTACTTCGAACTGTACCGAAAGAAAAGCTATATGCCCCAAAGGGTGTGGTTGTACAATGTACACACGGTCTGCCTTTGTTTCATAAAGCACACGCCAAAGCTCACCAAACACCCTTGCTGAATTTTCGCTTCTACGATAACTCTTTCTTTCTTCCTCTTTCTTGAAATATTCTACCTTTAAATCAGTCAGTTTGTTCTTTGTATACTGATTGTAAGCGAAATAAGCAGCAGCCAATGTGCCAATGGCACTAAAAATATTCGCAATATCTATTTCCATATGTTATACTTTTCTTCAAAACTACCAATTATAGCTTACATTATAAGCTGTTTTCAAATAGAATTAACCCACTTTATTTAATTAATGAGTGATATTACTATAATAACGGTTTATATTGCAATTAATAGCGTGTATATTCCAATGAAACTCCACTCATGCTTAGAACACTCCATCCGCATTTCTCAGCCGTTATAACATAATAGCTTATATCTTCCCATCTTATTCCATTATAAATGAAAACAGAATCATACCTTGAAATATACACCCAATTTTTTTCGGGATTTTCAGGAGCTTGGTCCAGTTTTCCTTTCCATATTATCGGGCTGTTTTCGTGTGTTGTGATTTCGTTCCATTGACCGAACCAATAGACATAATTTCAGTTTTTTGCAGTATTTTTGTACATATAACCTTTTTATGGTTTTGGTATAGCCTTTGTTGACTGATCTTTCCAACTTAAAAGTGACGGGCTGTATGTCCCTTTTTCAATAATGCCTATCAGTTCAATGACACCGTTTATCCATGTTATCTTATTAGGGTCTGCCCATGACAATAAGTCTGATTCAGAAGAATTTGAGGATGTTCCCCTTAATTGCCCCCCATCATCAATACAAACGGAACTGTACCTAATACTTCCTACTGTTCGGGTATATGGTGGATAACAGCCATTATGTAATATTACCCTTGAACCTATGTATTGGATTTCATTTGGCAATATTATAGTAGCCCCGTTACTTTCTCCATCCATATCGACCTTTAGATTCAATTCTTTATTGATTTTATAGCCGTATTGTCCTTGACTGCTGTCTTTTGTATATATAGCATCACTTTCCTCTACCAAATGGAAATTCGTTTTCAAATACCCGGAAAATGTTCCCGAAGTTCCTTCCATTGACCCATCATCCAATATTTTAAATTTTCCGTCCTTCGAAAAAACTTTCTTTACAATTAAATTGTTTGTGTCAATAAGGTCATTTTTCAGATAACCCCCTTCAATAATTGTCTGTTTTAGTACAGCATTGTCCTTTAAGTCCTTAAAACTGCCACCAATAAACTCATCAAACTTTTGTGAATATTCATCCGAATACCCTTTCAGTTTGTCTTGAATTGCCTTGTTTGCAACTTCTACGGCTGTGTTAAAGTCAGCATACGCACTGTTGAAAGTGGCATATTTGTTATCAACATTGTTTTTTTCGGTTACGGTGGTTCTACCATCGGCGATAGCGGAATTGATTGCGCTGATAAGGTTTTCAATACTGCCCATAAGCGTAACCTTGGCATTCAGAAGCCCGGTCTTTGCAGTTCCAGTAAGATAGGCGTTTGTGTACAGTTTGTTATACGCAGCTTCCACGGCGGCTTTCGTGTTGTTCACTGTGTTGATGTACTTTTCAATCGCTTTCGCTTCCGCTTCCGTAATTATGCCGTCAGCAAACGCACCGTTCACATAGTTATTCAGATTTCCAACGGCAGTATTAGCGTTTTTTGCGCTCTCAACGGCGGTGTTGGCGGTGTTCTGTGCTTGAGTTATCAGATTGTTCACATCTCCCCATTCGCTAAGTTCATATAAGCCCGATGAACCGGATTTGAATGTTATTTTTCCGGATATGATACCTTTCAATAAATCAAAATAAGTGTTCCCGTCTGTGGAAACAATTTTGTCAGTGGTCACACGTCCAGGCAAAATTTCTGAAAAAATGTATAGAGTGACATAATTCCTTTCCCCTTCATGTTATCTATTTATTATTCCGGTAAGAAAATGATAATAGCCTTGTACTTGCTCTAATTTTATGGCGGTTTCGCTCAAAAGGAAACTTCCTGCAGAAGCTGATTTGTTGGCCTTTATATACAAGTAGTATTTTTTCTCCGGTTCAAACAATGATGGCGAGTTATACTCTGATATATCCCAATATTTATACTCATTCGCCTTGTGGCTTGCAGAAAGAGTGTTAATTCCTAATGTCATATGCTGTATGATACCTGCCGGACAATGAAGAACCATTGTTTCTTTATCATATGTAACAACATGGTTGACTGTTACGGGATTGGTTTTGCTGTTTACAAAACGGAATTGCAGGCTTTCATCTCCGACAAGAAGCTGCATAGTTTGAACAGCAACCGGGTTTATAGCTTCCGAGAAGTTCAACAAGGCATCCTCAAGCATCCCCATTGTTTCCTTGGCATCCCGGAATCTTCTTTTTGTAAATTTTAAGGCATCCTTGTATCTGTCTTCTATAACAACTTCATTCTGCCCCGGCTTATTCAATTCGCTGGATATGGAAGCTCCGACAGTCGTATTTGAAAGTTCGATTTCCGGTTTGTATGGCTGGTTTACATATCGCTTTACCCCGGTAATTCTGATAAGCGAGCCTTCCGGCATGAAATGTTCATCGGAGAACAGAACATAACCGCCCAATATAATTTTCCCACCTATCTGCAACCATCGTTTCTTGGCCCAAATGCCATCAAGTGTTCCGGTGAAAGTGAATTTCTTGTCTTCATGTTCATATAGGAATTTAGCCGCTTCCCGAAACATGTCCCAGCTTGCGCCCGTCTGCGTCTTATTGTCACATATATAAGAATCGGGCAACTGTATGCCAAAGACCGCATAGCTATCGCCGGGTTGTGGCGTGTATATTTTACCGTCCGGCATAGTAATGCCGTCTATTTCCTGGGGAACAATCTCAAACCGTTTTCCCGGCTTTGTCTTTCCCTGGACGGTAGTAGGCTTATGGTAATATTTAACCTCAAATTCCTTATCAGAGCCGGAAAGCATACCCGTTTGAAAAATTACGGTCATGTTTTCCCCATCAATCAAATAATCCTCAAAATCCAAACTGTCCGGTATTGAGTTGTCTATGAAATCATAAAGACTGTCTTCTGCATTGACTTCAATCACACTGCTTACAGTCCCTACACGGCTGGGGTATATTTCGGAACAATCCAAGCTGTCTTCATGCCCGGTGGTTAACGCCTTGTCCGCACGCATAACTGCAAGCCCGTCGGAAGAAGACTTGTATGTTCGTCCTTCATAGGTTAATGTTTGGTACTACGGCAAAAGAAGTTCTTTACTTCCGTATTTGCTGAAATCTATATTTCTGTCTGTCCCTTGTACCAAAATGATTTCAACCGGAATATCGCCGGATTCACGCCCGACACCAGTCTTGAAGCCGTTACCTTTTCCATACGAAAGCACAAGCGGACTACTTTTGTTGTACTCAACTTTCCGTAGATGAACGGTCTTGTTGATTATCTGCCATTCTGTCCCTATCTGATTGGCAAAATCGTTTAGCCCGTCAAGAATGTAGGTATGGTTGTATTCAAACGTTACTTCCTTGCCTTCGACACATTCGCCGACTTTCCATCCGCTGCTTCTCCGGTTGGCATTGGCAACAAACAACTCAAGATGTTCTCGAGGCGTTGCAGTATATGAGAATTTTATCCGGTTGTCAACCGTATTGCGTATTTTCCACAATTTTAAATCTGACTGGTCCGTTTCCAACAGCAAAGTGTATTCATATTTTCTGGTCCCTTCTTTGGTAAAATTGCTGTCCTTTTTCAACGAATAACGCTCACCGGCAAAATCACAATATGAACCTACCGGGATTTTAATGTATTTCTCCGAAGAAAAATACAGTGTCAAGCTGTTTTCACCCATGACAGAATTATATGAATAACTATCATCCGTAACCGGAAGGATTATTTTTTCATTTCCATTGTATAGCGTAATCATAGCTGTTACCTTTTATTCCGGCGTGCTTTGTCGAACATCTTTTCAAGTTCCCTTTCTGTGGGTACAAAAGCATCATCCGGCGCGTCAATTAAATAATAAGCCCTATCATCACCGACAGAAAACATACAACATTCTATCGGGAAAACTACTTCTCCGGTATCTTGCTGGTGTTCCCGGCAGTCCTCAAGAAAGTTGGTTAACACCTCCGAAGAATGCCATGTGACACATAAGACACCCGAAATTCGTAATTGCATGCGACAATAAAAGTCGCAGTTTCTGACATTACTTTTTTCCTCCTTCTTGAAATCAATAACATCAACCCTTACCCGTTTGTCTATGAGTTGGGTAACATCAATATAGGAGCCGCGAAAGCCGCCCCTATATTTTACGGAAATAGAACTTAACTTTGGCATTACTCACCTGCAAGAATTATATCAATCTGTTCTTTCTCAAATCCGTTTTCAGACAGAACATTTTCCCATTCTTCCTCAGTTGGTTCATGGTCCGCTTGAACTGCTACAAAATCAGCGCACGGGACGGCCACGATAGCGCGTTGCCCGTTGTCCTCTGCTGTTTCTTCCAACTCTACTTCGCGATGATTGTAAAACCTTCTGTATTCGTCTATTCCCGGTTGTGGTACTGGCAATTTCATAGCCTTTACCTCTTTTTCCCTTGGCATATCTGTCGATGCGCCGAAAAACTTCACTGTGCTCATTTTTTAATTGTTTTAAAAGGTTATAACTATCACAATATTTTAACATACCTAAATAGCTGCAAACGCTGTTTCTCTCATACATCCCGTCAATGGCCGGATGTTTGTCAAAACAGTTAAGTTTACGCACGAAACGCATTGCTGTGGCCTTACGTAACCGGACGTTGTTTTTTCCTACTGCATATCCGCAAAAATCAATTCGCCGGGCTGAAACGGGAAACACCTCTATTTTTCCGAAAGTGATGCCGAATTGAGCCGCAAACTCTTTCATCTTTGGTATCCATTCTGCTGCCTTCTCCTTGGTTTCGCATAGAATAACCATATCATCCACATAACGGGAGTAATATTTCACACCAAGAATCTGCAATACAAAATAGTCAAAAGGTGTAAGATAATAATTCCCGTTGTTCTGTGAAGGCAAGGCCCCGATAGAAACACCAAGCTCGCTTTCCGGCTGGTAACTCATAATTATTTTCTCAAATAATTTCAAAGCCGCCTCACCCTTATATTTTCCGCGTATCAGCTCAACCAACTTTTGCTTGTTGATATTGGGATAATACTTCTTGGCATCCAGCTTTATAACATATTCAAAACCGCTTCGATGCAAGTCCTTACGCACTTGTTTATTGGCTTTCAATGTTCCTCTGCCTTTAATGCTTCCAAATGTCCGGTTTATGAATTTCTTATGAAGTGAGAAATGATAAACCAATGCTTGATGTACAATCCTATCTTCAATGCAAACAGTATGAATATGCCTCCATTTACCCTCGGTATACAACCAAAAGAAACGGCCAGTGTCCGGTTCCCATGTTCCATTTAGCAACCGCTTTTGCAGGCTCTTTAGGTTTGCTGTTAAATTCTTCTCAAAATCAATAACATCTCTGCGTTTGTCTTTTCCATCACCTATACTGCACAAACGCCAGGCATTATATAGGCTGTTAAAACTCGCTATCTCCTTTATATCGACAAATGTTCTTTTACCCATAACATTTCAATCTGTTTTACAGAAGTTGCTTCCTTCTGTTTGGGCGGCTTTCATACCTGCGTACAACTGCAACGCTACTAACCGACCATTTATGTAGCATATTTCACTCGCCTTTCGTGTTTTAAATCCTATCCGAGCGGCAGAAAATTTTCTGCAATTAGTGAGGCTGATTGCTCCCCGAGATTTTTTATTTCAATATCTTTACTTTCGCTGCTACAAAGCATTTAGGAGTTAGGGCACCCCCGTAGTTCGCGTTCGAGTTCGAGGCAACGTTGTTCGAATTCAAGACCGACACACCAAGCGCGGCACCGCTGTACGCACCACCAACACCAGCGGGAATATAGACTGTACCGGAACCAGGGGAAGCAACACGCCAAAATCTGTCACAATGTCCGGTTGTACTTGAACCTCCCAACATAGTAGGTATCAAAGTATCTTCAAAATCTTCAAGGATATAACCACCATCTGAATATCCGGATTGTACATTTGGCTCCTCACAGATAGATTCATAATCTGCGGTAACAGTAAAAGCTATCTTTGAAAGGTCCTTGCAACGGTACCAAACTCCATCCTTTTTCAAATATCCGGTTTCCCAAATCCAATACGGTCCGGAAAGCATATTCTCACGCCATAACCATTTGCAAGGCTTAACAGTGACTTGTGCTGAATCGGAGTTTGATACATTGATGCTTTTTTCCCCCTTATGTCCGGAAATACTCATGGTTTCCCCAGTCTTATGGAATTGCCCATAGGAAGATTGGCCCCCGTTTGCCGCTTGTGTGAACTTTCCCCACCAATCCCACGTAACATTACTGATACCTGCAAATACGGATTGTGAGTTGAACGTCTTTTCAATCAGCCAAAAGTACATTCTATACACTTCACGGTCCTGCGTTGCAATCTCACGGAAATGGTCGCCAAGATTTTTCGCAAACTGGTGATATTGTGTCAAGTTATAATTTTGAGTGCTCCATTTTCCAGCATTAGACAAGAGAACCTGCTTGGAATCATGTGTTTCTACGGTTCCACCAAAAAGATTGAGAAAACGGCGACGAACATATTTGTATCCGCGGACCTTGTGAATTGAAAATTTGAATATCTTCTCATTAGTGGAAGCGTTGTATTCATATTTCCGGTAAAAGCCACCACATTGTAACATGGATTGCAACGTCCAGTCGTTTAATGTAGCGGGAAGGCCATCAGAAGTTTTTAATATGTCGTTCCCATTCAGATAAGCTACAATATTGCTGTTTCGGTCAATTAAAACCGGATAAGCCGTTGCTGCAATGTGGTTAATCATCCCCACATTGTCGATAATAACCGGGGTTGCACTCGTTTGCCCGCTGAAACGTTTGAGGGTTACACGGTTTAAAGGAACATCCGGGTAAACTCCGTTTGCATCGGGTGCCGCTGAAATAATTTCACTCACAGAACATTTTCGGCTCTGTCCGTCTTGTACGATTTCAAACAATTCACTGCCAGTTAAAGGGTTGGCAGGGTCCATCTCAGAAATTTTCATATTACATTGATATTTAAAAGTTTAACATTCTATTTCTTCCCCGTTTTCTGTTGTACGGGCAGTTCCATTTTCTGTTGTGCGAGCTTGTAATGCTCTGAATTTTACCGTTACTTGTTTCCAAAGGAATGACGATATTGTAGAAATCACATTGATAACAAGATTTCCGGCCTCTGTGGGGGATGAAACAACTCCATCCGGATTTATAGTACCGTTACCGCTTGCAATTTGGAAAATGACACTCTGATTGGCTGTCTTTGGGAATATCTGTTTTGTTAAGATAGGCGAAGAACCTACGACAGCATTAATCGTTTCTTGAACAACAAGTGTTGCGGGTATTCGGGCAAACACATTGACACCATCAATCTGCGAAACAAGGTCATAAGCGTCTTGTGCGGTTTTTGTGGCAGTTCTGACTTCCGAAAGAAGTTCCCGAAGGTTGGAAAGTTCCGTTTCTGTTTCAGAAATGAGGCTGCTGGCTGTGTCAGCGGCGGTATTGGCACTACTTGCAGCTGAATTTGCATTTGCGGCCTGCTGTGTAGCCTGCACAATAGCTGCTTCCGCTTTCTGAACCGCTTCCAAAGCCTTGTTTGTGGCCTCCAACGCTTTCTTTGCCGCTTCTGTAGCTTGTGAACCTTTAGCCAGGCATTTCCACCAGGTTGAATCGGTTATAGCGTGTCCGATATTACCATCTTTCAGAGAAAGATAGCAGCTATCATCTGTTACTATGAAATTGAACCTCTTATATGTTACAGAACTACTGTAAACGCCTTTATCCACAAAGGCTACTTGACCTAAATTTATAACTCCTCCAGCCATATATTATTTGAATTTAAAGTTTAGACATCCGTCAGCATCCAACTCGAACTGGTCTGCCGCTATATCATCTTGATAGGACATGTACAGACACATATCATCGTCCAATATCTCAAAAGAAGGATATAGTACACCGCCTTTTGCTAATATCCCGGTATCAACATACATTTTCTTGGATTCGTCCCACTTCCACCAGTTCCCGTTTTCCCCCATCTTGGGAGGGTTATCGGCGTGTTCTTTTGCCCGGTCAGCTTGTGTGTCAGCGTTTCCCGCCGCCTTATTAGCTTTCGTTGCGGCATTGTTTGCAGAGGAAGCGGCACTGTTTGCTGAATTGGTGGCGGTCACAGCGGCTTCCTTTATCTCTTCCAAATCCTCACGGGCATTGTCCGCATTGGTGGCGGCGGTATTGGCCTTTGCAGCCGCATTGTTGGCATTGGTTGTGGCGGTGTTCGCCGATACGGTTGCCTTGTCAGCGTTTCCCGCTGCCGTATTTGCTTTCGTAGCGGCACTGTTGGCAGAGGAAGCCGCACTGTTGGCTGAACCAGCCGCATTGTTCGCTTTTGTAGCAGCCTCCAAAGCCTTTTGGGCTGCGGAAACAGCATTCTCATAAGCAGTCTGAATATACTCCAAACTGACTTTTACACTTGTCTGTACACCGTTTATCAGCTTTACGCCGATTGTGTATAACCCTTTCAGATTATCCGCAAGGGTCAACTCGCTGATTTTTTTCTTTTTAATTGGCATAATCGTTCAAATCTATATAATACTCGCCATCCTCAGTAATAACCAGTTCACCCGCTTCTGTGGCAAGAAGGTACTCGACACCGTTTACCCGGAATGAAGTGAATGTAAGAGTAAGGCCAAACTCAAGCCACACTCTTCCGTCTGATAATAGCTGAAATCGGGATGTGGATAAACCGTTATAATAACATGGATATTCTTCTACAAACTCCCCGAAATAGAAATACCGTTCCGCATCTTCATACTCATATCCTTCATCATCAGTCTTTTTTGTTCGTTTTATTAAGTCATACACCAATGCGTTAAGATTGCGCCACATATTTTCCACATTCCGGCAACGCATCCAGCATTTGAGTGTAACATCCTTTTTCGAGAACACAACTTCTTGACCGTCATAAGTAACTCCGGACTGGCTGGGAATGTCAATCAGAAGGTTTTTCTTTACAGAAGGCATCTTGATTATTTCCGTATTGGAACCGTCCAATATGAAAACCCCGTAATCGGATAGTGGTTTCCCATCAATCTCATAGCCTTCTTGAGCAGGTATTCCACCGTCAAATATCGGCTCTGCATAAGTATATCCTTCCATCGGGAAATCATCGGAGAAGGACAAGGAAAACGTTTCGATATTCCGGTATATTTTTTTACCGGGATTGGAAACCAAACGCAGGCGGCGTACACACCCTGCCTCGACAAAATTGTACTCATGAAAGGCACCGTCAGAAATCAGAGAAATAAAGTCCGCTGTCTTAAAGTAATCACAGCAATAAAACGTTATACTGAACTCCATAGCATTCAAGACCGGGGAGGATAGGTCAACTTCCACACCGTCATATTCGGGCCATACATTTTCATCAAGCTCTTTAAAACCGGGAAAGGAGATAAGCCCGTTATAGCCGTTGTTTGCGACAAACAAGCCATAAACCGAATATGCATCCTTTCCGTCTATGTAGAATTTCCCTTTCATGGCATCACTTCTTTAAATTCACACCTCTTGTATTGATTGTACCTAATTCCCGCTTTATGGAATCATTCTGTTCGATAACCTTTTCGGTCTTGTCGCACAAGTCCTTTGTATTTCTGTCAATGTTTGTCAGCTTTTCAAGAGCCTGCGAACTTACCGTAACAAGAACTTTCACATTCTCATTTATGGAATATGTATGCCCCTGCATCGCGGTTAACCGTCCGTTCGTTTCATTAACGCTGTCTTGGCTTGCTGTAATCCCGCTTTTAGAACTTGCCTTCCGTTCTTCTTCATCCGGCTGGAAAATATCAAAGCCTTTATCTGCCGCCATATTCTGATATTTCTTCAGAAGCTCATTATACATTCCTTGTTGGGAAAGGACATCATTTGTCAGCCCATCAAGAATTGATACATAGTTGTTGAATTTCTGTTCATCGGTCAGATTTTCATTCTGCATTACATCAAGCATACGCTCCTGGGCCTTTTCAATGTATGGTGCAATCGTTACAGTATAAATCATTTCTTTGGCAAGCTTCTCAAGCATGGATGAAACGCTTTTGTAGAAGGCTTCTCCAGCATCGGTCCCGATACGGAAAGCGTCAACTAGGGCATCGCTCATAGTAATGCCAAGCTCACCGATAATCTCTGCCAAGTAATCCTTTACAACCTGCAACGCATCCTCAGCCTGCTGGCTTAAATCAATCAAGTTTTGCAATGCCGCTTTATCTTCGTCCGACATTGTTCGTGTGGATATGATTGTTTCAGCAAGGGAGGCATTGAACTTTCCGTTTTGCTCTATGAGTTCCGGATAAACATCAAGTATTGATGAATAAATGTCTTTTCCTTTGCCCCATCCAAACAACCCGGTTTTCTTGTGTCCCGTCTTTATTTCAATGTCGGCAAGTCCGGCATAAGCCTTCTTTAATTCCGCTTTGGCATCCTTAATGCCAAAGACCTTTTGAATGAAGCTTGTTTTACCTTGCTCTTTTTTCTGCTCGTAAGTTCCGGAAAGTTCTTTATTCAGTTCTTCTGTTGCTTCTTTCAGAACCTTAACCGCATTGGCAGCTTTCCCGTATTCGTCGGTCCCCAAAACCGTTGTAGCCTTCTCATATTCCAGGTTCTGTTGCATGAGAAGCAGGTTATATGAACGCTGCTGGGAAATAGCTTCATTCATGATTTCCTTCAATGCAGCCTTGTGGCGTGCATTGGCTGAGAAGGCCTTGCCAATCCAATTTACCGCTTCACCCACTGCGGCACCAATACCTCCCACTATGCCACCTTTGGCAAACCCTTGTCCGATATTGGAAATGGAGGACATTACCCCCTGCACTGTGTCCATCGCTTCCGACATGGAGGAATTTCCCATAGCGTCGAACATGTCGGAAAGATTTCCGGCAAGGTTGCCTACCATTCCGGCTGATTCAGCCGCAGCCTCGCCAATTTTGGCAAGTTTCGCTTCTGTTGATTTGTTTCCACTTCCTTCACCGGATTTAAACAACTCCTTTACACCTTTAATCAGAGCATCGAACGGGTTCTTTTTAACTCCTGCGGAATACAGTTCTTCAACGGCTTTCTGTATGGCCTTTATATCCTTAGGAGAAGCTTTCAGAGCCTTTAACTGTTCAGCCGTGAAGCCAAATTTTGGGGTTATGTCCTCGGCTTTAGTCTTGGATAAATAAGACAACAACTGTTCTGCAGAAGAAACTATTTTGTTTATTTCTGATACGGATTTATTGGATGCATCTTCGAATAATTTAATGAGTAAATCCGATGTTTTCTGCATTGATGCAATCTCTTCGTCATTGACGCTTTTAATCGCATCCTTACGTTTGGTTTCAAGTTCCGTAAGTGCTGTTTCTTTCATATCTTGTGGAATGTCTGTACCATCAGACCTTTTCCCGTTCTCAATGGCCTTACGTTCCGCATCATATTGTTTGTTTATTTCGGTACGGCGTTGCTCATAGCTTTTGTATTTGTCAAACAACTCTTTCAAGAGCTTGTCATTTGCTGTTTTTTGATAATCATTGGCAACATCAACATACTCTTTCAACTGCTTCTGCTGGGCAACGGACAAATCTGCGACAGTGGATTTCGGAGTGAATACAAGTCCCTTATCCTTATAATCCGGATTTCTGCTTATCCATTCTTCGCGCTCCTGCTCCTGCATTTCCTTAACCCATTGCTCCTCACGAAGTCTGTTCGCTTCAATCAGTCTGTCGTAGGTGAGGTCTATTTGTGCCTTTTCCTTCTCGTAACCTTCCTTCATTGCGTCAATCCTGGACTGACGAATATCAAATTCAGACTGTTTCTCTTGGTTTATGCGCTCCTTCTTGTATTCTTCAATCTTCTGCAAGCGTTCAGCCTGCTCCACCTTCATATGATTGGCCTCTTTCTGCTTTCTTGCAGCATCATTCTCCGTTTTGGAAAGCTTGGAACCGGTAGCACCGCCCAGGTCCTTGTATGCCTTTTCAGTTGTTTCTACATTCTTCTTGGCGGTTTCATACTGTTCTTTACTGAATTTTTCCTTGTCCTTCTCAATGGCGGCAAGTTCTTTTTTGGCAGTTTCCCATTTTTCCTTTGCTACTTTGAATGCTTCGGCATAAGTTGTGACCTTCTCCGGATTGAGTTTCTTGTTTCGTGCCGATACGACAGACTCAATAAGGGAACGTATGGTTTTAACATCATATATGGCTTCATCCGAAAGGGTCCCTTCAACATCAATGGGCAGTTTCATCTTCACTTTGGCATCATCTCCCAAAGAACCAATCTTTTTGTTCAGAACATCAATATAGTGCTGTAATTCGTCTGCATTTACATTCTTCAAACCGGATAGGAACTGTTCGGAAATATTTTCTCCGCGTTTCTGCAACATGGCATCGCGGGTGGCACGAAGTTCCTTCAATTTGTTCATATATCCCCCGTTGGCACCGGAATTAGCCTTTACAAGTGCCTCATATTTCGCTATCTCTTTTTCTATGAGAACAAAATCTGTTTTTTCCTTTACTCTTGCCCGCAGGTTATCTTCTTCATTTATCTGTTGTTTGAGTTTCAGAATATCTGCCAACTTGATGGATTCAATATCATATTGGGCAAAAATCTTAGGATATTCTTTTCTCAAAGCCGCCAAGCTCTGGCCGCGCTGGGTGTCGGACAATGCCGCATCACGTGCACTGTTTATCAGACGGTCTATTTCTTGTCTGCGTTTTTCTTCCGCTTCTGCCGCCTCTTTCTGTCTTTCATTGAAACGTGCCTGCGCCTTTTCCGCAGAGGTCGTAGAATCATGGAATGCCCATGCAGCCGTAACAACTGCCCCCAAAGCAACGGCTGCGAGCACATAAGGATTGGCAAGCATTGTGGCATTAAGAAGTTTTTGAGCCTTCTCCGCAAGAAGAAGTGCTCTATAATTCAATGTTTGGGCTATAGTGTATCCTTTCTCCGCTTCGGTGGCAAGAATAACAGCAACCTTATACATGCCATAAGTCGCAATCATGCTGGCAAGAATGGTACCAAGTTTCTCGTAGTTCTTGACGGCAGTAGTTGCAAGTGAAATACCTTCGGTAATGATACCTTGTCCCTTTTCTCCCATGTCATTGAGAGCGTCTTGTATGGCTCCTTCCAAATTGGAGATGCTGCCCTTTATGCCCTTGCTCTGCTTCTCCAACATACCGTTTAATTTTCCACCTTTTGCGGTTGCATCCTCAAAAGCCTTGGCAACCATATCAGCGGAAATAGCTCCCTTTGACATTTCGTCTTTGAGAGTTTCCATTGATTTCCCGGTTGTTTCAGACATGGTTTTAAGCGGATTAAATCCGGCATTTACCATTTGCAGAAGGTCCTGGCCCATAAGCTTTCCAGCAGCGGACATTTGAGCGAAAGCAAGAGCAAGAGAATTGAAACGTTCCGCATTTCCCATAGAAATGTCACCAATATGTTTCAAAGTCGGCATCACTTTATCAAGACTGACACCAAATCCAAGGAGTAACTGCGCCCCTTTGCTCAAATCGTTTAAAAGTAACGGAGTTTCAACGGCAAACTTTTTCAGTTCAGAGAAAAAAGCAATAGCCTTATCCTTATTGCCGATAAGGGTTTCAAAGGATATTTGGAAACTTTCTATCTCACCGCGTGCGTCAATAATCGCCTTACCGAAGTCCTTAATCATTCCGGCTGTGAAATATCCGGCAATTCCGGCTCCGATTGTGCGGAAAGTCTTGTCAATCCTCTCACCTTCGGACACGGCTTTATTGCCAATGGACTGAAAGGCGTTTTCTGCCCGTCTTGCGTCCCGGAGCATTTGATTAATATCAAGCCCAAGGCTATAACTTTCTTTTCCGTTGTCAGTGTTCATTTTACCTCTTCCTCGTCTGCTAAATCTTTGAAATTATCCGGATTATTGGCATCAATACTATCGTCCCATTCATCCGTTTCTCCATCACTGTTGTAAGTTGGCAGGGAATAGCCGTACATTATCAGATTTTCATAACTCAATTCATTCAGAATGTAATCCGGGGATATTCCAAGATTCTTTGACATTCCGATAATTACGGCCCAAATACTGTCATTTAATTCGCTTTTTCCTTTGTTTTTCGCAGTATGTTCGCTTCGTTTAGGGAAATTATAATTCTGAAAAAAAAAGCGATATGCTGCATTTCAAGAGTGCTTGTAATAAGGGACAGCAATTCCTCATTCGTACATTCCTCAAGAAGCTCTTTCGCAAGCCGGGAACGGTTATCCACTTCCACTGTTTCAACCTTCTTGTATAGCCCGAAGAAACGTTTGGTAACAACTTCTTTTGTGGTGATGATATTCTTTTTGCCAAGTATTAGAGTGGCCGCGATATGACCGATGGCTTCGCAGTCCTTTGCATAGGCCAGTACATACGTCAATACCTCATGCTTTCCTTCAATGAAAGGTGCCAAGGGCAATGTGGCGATATACTTTGAAACTTCAATGATAGTGGCGGCAGAAGGACGGGAAACAGTATAAGCCTTGCCATTCAAGTTAACCTTTAAAGGTTCCTGCAGGACAGTATCTGCAACATACTTTTCAACTGTATCATTCATAATATACGTTTTTAATTAGTGGGCTTCCGGGAATCGAACCCGGCTTTCACCTTAACGCGGCGCGTCCTATCCGATGAACGAAAGCCCTGCCTTTATGCTCCGGCTTGAACTACTGGAACAATTGTTTCCTTTCCATCTGCGGAAATAGTAATCTCTGCGGTGCGTTCATCACCACTGTTGGCGGTGACTTTGGCTGTAACCGTCTTGGATGAAACTGAAACTGTACACCAACTTGCGGATGATTTTGCAGTGACGGTTCCCGTCGCTGTGGCGGTAATGGTTTTGCCGGTTGAATCAACCGCATTTGTAAAGTTCAAAGAAGTAGGAGCGACTGTCAGCTTATTTTTTTTTTTGAATCTTGAATACCAAACGTCAGTTGCGCCCTTCAAGATTTCAAATTCAATATCTGCATAGTTTCCTTCTTCTTCACTCCACCCAGGCTTGTAACTGATATTTGTCTTTGGTGCCTTTATGCCGACAGCCCCGACGTTCTTTGGAGTAAGTCTTACGGACCAGTCACCGTCAACGACGTGGGTCTTTACGTTGAAATCATCACCGGATACAGCGCCAATTCCAAGCATAGTCAAAAGTTCATCGTCCGGTTCAATCACACGGGTTTTAAGGAGAAAACCACCCTCAAGCTGTTCTTTCGCTACGGTCTTTCCTCCCGTTGCCTTCGCCTCAAGAGTATCGCCGTCCGAAGGTTCCAACGTTGATGATTTGTCCTTGATTACCCCTATATCGGTAAGGCTGGATGCCATTGCATCATTTTCGCCCGTCTTTCCGATTTCAATGGTACATTCGGACCATGCCATGATTTTCTTTTTTGAAGCCATACTGTTTTATATTAAAAGGTTATTCTTTCAATTTCTAAATTAACATTTACAAAGTGCTGTTTCATATCCGGTTCCGCGAAACTGTCCGTCAACTTGTATAGACGGAAGGAGTATTCTTCGAACAGAGCATCGTTTAGGGCTTCAACAATGGTTTCGTCATGGTCTGCCAGTTCCTTTAGCCGCGTTTTGTCCTCAACCAAGTTTCCCGTGCCGTTATTTATGTCCGGTACATAGATGTTGATATGAGCGCGTATAGTCTGAATCTGTTCAGAATCGCCACCAGAAATGGCAATTACCGCATCTTCGGAGCTTGAATCAAGAGGTCTTGTCCCTTTCTTATATAAAGCTCCTTTTATGATACCTGGAAGGACATCTACAAGTGTATTGTAAATATCATCCTCAATGCTCAATGCGCTTTTCTTTCCCATTATTTGAATCCTAATCGTTTTAGTGTTCTGCGTACCAACTTTTTGGCCATTATTTCAGAAGTGTCAAGTACATTAAGTCCTTTGGCTTCCACATAGGCCGCATAGTCCATACCAGCGACAACTATCAATACAATGCCAGCCGGATTTTGAGAAATCAGTTGGTTCATTAGTTTTCTACCGGATGCCGGGCCTTTTGTAGCAGTCGGCTTGACAGCCTCAAAACCACCTTGATGCACTACTGAACCATTGTAAAGTATACAATACCCGGTTGAACTTCGCAGATTTCCAGTTTGGTCGGTATATCGACGCTTGGTCCTCGCTTCCCGGACACATTCAAGACCGACGTAATTAAGCATCTGTATCAATGCAGAAATCCTAAAGCGGATACGGCTTTCAACATAGCTTCTGAATTGATTTTCCGGTGAGTTCCTATGTATCGGCATACTTTATTCAACTGTTATTCTTACATTTCCTACGACATCAAGAAACTGTATGTCCTGCACCCGGAATTTACCAACCTTTGCACCACGAGCAGTATTCAGTATGATATATTCAGCATCGAACTCCTGCATGTCAATCAGAACAACAAATTTGGCGCGGGTGAATGTACCGCCTTCGTAGCGTCCTAAATGGTCGTTCTTATTCGTTGTGAAATTACATGGAATATGTTTGCCGGAGGTTTCTTTAACCTCTACCGGGTTGCCGTTCTTAAAACCGCCACCCGTATATTCCACTATTTGTAAAGTTCCGTTTGCTATGACCATGATTACAAATCTTCTCCTTGATAACCGTAAACACCGTGATTGCTTCCTTCCAATTTCTTGCGGATAGAACCAGCCTTCAATTTGAATCGGTTTCTTTCATCATTGGAGAAAGTATATGAGATACCCGCCTGGGATATGTTCGGAGCTTCGGAAAGAAAATCGTATATGCCAGCCTTGGCAAGCATGAAAGATTTACTTTTCCTAATTTCCGGTGTAACCAACTCGTCCGGATTCAACCCGGAATCCTCGGCCACCTCTTCAATGATGGCCGGAGGAATCGGATACCTCGCCATAGACCGACCGCCAGCCCGCCTTGCGCACGATGCAGCCTTTTGTCTC
>ENA-ORLN01000110-ORLN01000110.1-human-gut-metagenome-genome-assembly--contig:-NODE-110-length-28716-cov-8.91686_pt1 | contig 28716 bp, 29 predicted proteins | sample MGYA00243072_ERZ508834 | MGnify/ENA primary metagenome ERZ508834 (study PRJEB26277, sample SAMN04329820) | human gut metagenome | biome: human-associated habitat | host: Homo sapiens | place: USA... | reverse complement strand
TGCTCCTCGGCATGTATTCCCGGTTCATCCCGTGCCCCCCCCCCCCTCGGTTTTCTCGATGCGTATTTCCTTACCCAGCAGCAGCCTGTACCTGTTGCTCAGGTTGGTCAACCCGATGCCGTTCGATTCGGGCGGCGTGAGCTTCGGATAGACCGGGTTGGCGATCACCAGTTCGTTGTTGTCGTTGAACGAGATCGTGATCCGCATGTGGTGCTCGCTGTCGATGACGTTGTGTTTGACGATATTTTCGAACAGCGGCAGCAGCGAAAGGCTGGGCATGCGCATGTTCAGCGCCTGCTGCGGGATGTCGACCTCGCAGGTGTAGCTTTCGGCGAAGCGTACGTCCATCAGTTGCTTGTACGAATTTATGAAATTCAGCTCCTCGCCCAGGGTCGTCAGCGACGACTCCTTGAAGCGGATGATGTACCGGAATATGCCCGACAGGTTGCCGATGTATTCGAGGCTTTCCTGTTTCTTGTCGCCGCGTACGAGCGACGAGAGGTTGCTCAGTGCGTTGAAAAAGAAGTGGGGGCTTATCTGGTTGGCAATGGCGTTGTACTGGCTGCTGAGGTTCTCTATCCGGAGCATCTCGATCTCTTTTTCATGCCGGCGTTCCTTGTTGATCATCAGTACGATGCTGCCGATCAGTAGGCATATCGTATACGTGATGATCAGATACCCGACTTCGTCGTATCCCAGTGTGAGCCACGGTTTTTCGGACTGCAGCGATATGACCAGCATGGCCGTGAGGATAACTCCCGCGATGACGAGCGTGCCCAGCAGGCAACGTACCGGGAATGGGAACCGCCTGTTCAGGAATATTTCCAGCAGCAGGATGGTCGCCAGCCACAGGACGCAGAACCAGACGACCGATACGGGCGCTCGTTTCGACTATCTGGTGTCGGTTACCAGCGTTTTCCAGTTTTGGCTCAGTTGGATCAGGAAAGCCGTCATCGGGACGGCCCACCGTGAACGCACAGCCTGTTCGAGATAGCCCATGTGTTTTCGTATGTATGAAGAAGGGGTGACGTTGCAGGCAAAAATAGTAAAAAAATGTCACATTCTGTCATTCCCTTTTATCGCCTTGTTTTTCCCGATTATCGGCCTTGTTCGCCTTTTTGGCGTGGTATGAGAACTTTATGGACGATTCGTAGCGATATTTACAAAAACCGATTCGTTCGTTCATACAGCCTTTTCTGGCAATCTTTTTCGGGCTGTATGGACTTTGAATCAGTAGGTTAATGAACTTTTGCAGCAAATTTTTCTAAACATTTTCAGCTATGAAGAAAAAACTACTTTTCTCAGCTTTTTTTGTCCTCGGGGCCGCTTTTGCAGGTTGCTCGGATGACGAAAAACCCGTGGATCCCGTTGCTTTGGCCGCACCCGTCCTGGCGGAAGACGCCGTAACGCAGGTATCGGTCGCCGTGACCTGGGATGCCGTGGAGAACGCCGCGTCCTACGCCTGTACGCTCGACGGCGTCGCAGGGACGATCGTGACGCAACCGTCGGTGCGCTTCGACGGACTGGAGCCCGGTCGCAGTTATACCGTCGAAGTAAAGGCCGTCGCGGGGCAGGAGCAGTACCTGGATTCGGAGTGCGCACGAATCACCCTGACGACCCTGCCGGCCACACAGCTGGCGGCCCCTGTCCTCTCGGCGGGCGACGCCACGGAGAATTCCGCGACAGTCGTGTGGGAAGCCGTTCCCGATGCGGCATCCTATGTATATACGGTCGATGGCGGTGAGGAGCTGACCGTTACGGGGTTGTCTGCAGTCGTGACCGGGCTGGAATCCGGTATGCCGGCTACCGTGCGTGTGAAAGCCGTTTCCGGACAGGTGCAGTTCCTCGATTCCGAATTCGCCGAGCTGACGGTCGCTGCTGCCCTGGAACAGAACCCCTTTACGCTTTCGGTTGCCCAGGCCGGGATGAACAGCATTTCCGGATCCGTATCTCCCAAAAGCAAGACGCGAACCTACTACTGCGGTTATGCCCTGAAGTCCGACTTCGACAAATACGCTTCGACGGAGGAATTTATCGGGTCGGTGCGCCGCAAGCTCAGCGCTTCGGCCCTGATCGCGGGCGTCAGCTTCGAGGAGTATCTTGCCGCCCAACTCGTACAGGGTGACCACCCCTTCGAATTTACCGGGCTGAAACCCGAAACCGACTATGTCGTCTATGCAGTAGGGTGGTACGCCCCGGGCGACCTGCTCACGTCCGTCCTCGTGTCGGCGCCCGCCACGACCCTTCTCGTTGCGTCTGGCGAAGTGACGGTAACGTGCGAGAATGTCGCGTCCGACGGGTTTGATGTCGTCTGTACGCCCGATGCCGCCATCGAGAAATATTACGTCCATGTCACAAAGACCTCTTCGTTGGCTATGGAGGTATTGATGGCCGGGGGACTGGAGGCGTTCAAGAAGGAGGTGATGCCCGCCAAGGGCGAGTATACCGGGCCGCAGACCATCCGTAAGACCGGGCTGGCAGCCGGAACCTCCTATTCGGTCTGTGTGTTGGGGATCAGCAAGAGCGGCTCCGATTTCTGGATCGAGAAGACACAGAAGACCGAAAAGGCCGAATAAAAGATCACGTAAGAATTTCATAACCGATAAATACGAACAACAATGAAAAAGATCAGCAGAATTTTAATGTGTGCTTCCCTGTTGCTGGGTTTTGCCGCTTGCAGCGATTCCGATTCCGGTGACGACGGGGATAACAACGGGACGCAGCTCGCCGCACCCGTCCTCGCCCAGAGTTCGGTCGAGGAGACCGCTTTCACAGTGACGTGGCAGGCCGTCGAGCATGCAAATGTATATGCCTATTCGCTCGATGGCGGCGCTGAAGCGACCACGTCCGAAACCTCCGCCCGTTTGAGCGGCCTGAATCCGGGAACGGAGTATACGGTCACCGTCAAGGCGCTCTCCTCCGACTCGAAGTATACCGCATCCGACGCAGCCCAGATCAAGGTGACCACGCTCGCAGAGGATACTTCCGGAATGATTCAGTCAGCCGAGTTCGACGCACTTGTCGGTTCATGGGCCGGCAAGCAGAGCGTCAAATACGCTACGGGATTTGATCCTGCTACGGGCGGGTTTTTCTTCACGACCGAGGAGTGGACATTCGATGTCGAAATCATGGCACAGGTCGGCTCGCGGAAATACCGCAAGGAGAACTATCTCATCTGCCTTGGCCTCGGGGACTTCGAGAAAGAGGGCAGTGCCCGAACCTACGAACAGCTGATCGAAGAGGGCTTTTCCGTAGCCCGGGCTCTCGAAGGCTTCGGCCCCAAGTGGTTTCTCAAACTCCTGGAGGACGGATCGATCGTCGTCGAAGCTACTACCAAGTTCAATGTCCTGAGCTGGTTCACCACCGATGAGCTTGGCCCGGTCTACCTGCTCGGCGGTGCCGATGACAAGGCTTTCTCCGATTGCGAATGCGAACTTCCCGTCACGGTCGCCGGCGACGAACTGCGTGTGGGGTCGACCGTGATCGCCGAGAAAACCTGGACACCGTCGCTGTTCCAGTGGCATCCCAAGCAGGGCGCTTATGCGCGCTACTGCCTCGGTGTGTCCGACATCGTGCTGACGCGTAAGAAATAAGCCTTCATCCGGCTGCTTCAAGGCCCGTGTCCCCGACACGGGCTTTTTTGATGCCCGGGCATTTCCAAATAAATCCGGCATCGCCCCGGCTTGCATTATCTTTAACCTTGTTTTAGACAGGCGGCGCCTCGGCAAAATGCAAGTAAACTTGCTTTTGCCCTCGGCTTGCACTATCTTTGCAACCTAAATAATCAAGGTATGGCAGGTTCGAACTTTGTAGATTACGTGAAGATATTTGCCCGTTCGGGACACGGAGGGGCCGGCTCGGCGCATTTCCGCCGTGAAAAATTCGTGGCTTTCGGCGGCCCCGACGGCGGTGACGGCGGCAAGGGCGGCAGCATCGTCCTGCAGGGCGACAGCCAGTACTGGACGCTTATCCACCTCAAATACCAGCGCCACCAGTTCGCCGAGGACGGGCAGTGCGGCTCGGGAGCCCGCTCGTCGGGCCGGGACGCCCGGGACATCGTCATCCCCGTGCCGCTGGGCACGGTCGCCCGGCGTGTGGTTGAACAGGAGGACGGCACCACGCTCACCGAAGATGTCGGCGAGGTGACGGCCGACGGCGAACAGCTCGTACTGCTCAAAGGCGGTCGGGGCGGCCTCGGAAACTGGCATTTCAAGAGCGCCACGAACCAGACGCCGCGCTATGCGCAGCCGGGCGAGGAGGGCGACGAAGGCACCTTCATCCTCGAACTGAAGGTCTTGGCCGACGTCGGGCTGGGCGGGTTCCCGATTGCGGTCAAGAGCTCCTTGCTCTCGGTGGTCTCGGCTGCCAAGCCCAAGATCGCCAACTATGCTTTCACCACGCTCGAACCCAACCTGGGCATCGTCGAGGTACGCGACCACAAGTCGTTCGTCATGGCCGACATTCCGGGTATCATCGAGGGGGCGCACGAGGGCCGCGGCCTGGGCACACGCTTCCTGCGCCATATCGAGCGCAACTCGGTGCTGCTGTTCATGATCCCGGCCGACAGCGACGACCTCAAACGCGATTATGCGGTTTTGCTGGGCGAGCTTACGCAGTACAACCCCGAACTGCTCGACAAGCAGCGGCTGCTGGCCATCACCAAATGCGACATGCTGGACGACGGACTGATCGAAGAGATGAAATCCCACCTGCCCGAAGGCGTCCCGTCGGTGTTTATCTCGTCGGTTTCGGGGCTGAATATCCCCCGCTTGAAGGACATGCTGTGGGACGCGCTGCAACAGTAGCGAAATCCACCTCGCGGTTGGCGATGCGGAGCGTGTATTTCCCGTTGAAATAGTCGATTATCCCATATACGGAGCCTGTGCCCTGCGGTACGGGCTCCGTGGCATAGGTGCACGTACCTGCCGTGCGGACGATGAATTCCCGTCCCGTGTGATCCGCGATCCGCCGTTCGGTCGTCGCGGGGCGTCCGGTCTCGGGATCGGGGTCGCACCAGTTGCCCTGCTGCACGAACCGTACCCCTTCGAAATGCACGTAGGTGTCGGTATGCCGCATGTCTACCTCCCCGAACGTGAACGTCCGAGGCCGTAGGGGCCTGGTTTCCGCCTGCTTCCGCCGCAGGTACAGCGCCGCCTCCGCCTGGGGTATCCTCCCCGGCCCGGCATATTCGTCCGTGGGGCGCGTGCCGAGCATTACCTTGCCGCCGTAGTCGCACAGGAACAGCCCGTTGCAATGGATCGTGACCGCCGTGCCGACCGGGTAGTCGACGTAGAGTTCCGTGGCGTCCACGGCTATCGAAATCCCGCCGCTCGTGTCTTCGACGACCAGCGTTTTGTAGAATTCTCCGTAGAGGTCGTTGCCCGTCACCACGCCTTCGATCGTGATGTCCTCCGTGACGGCGGCCTGTGCTCCCGTGCAACGCGATTTGAGCGCAGCGATCGTGACCGTCCCCTGCGGCGTGTCGTCGTCGAATTCCAGCCCCGACGCCTTGTCGCACCCGGCGAGGGCCGTCAGCGCCAGCACGACGGACACGGCCGTGCGGAGTGCCGTGCGGGATATCGCCGGGAGCCGGTTAACGGGTCCAATCGTTTTCATCGCGCAGTTTGAGAATGTAACGCCCTTCCCCGGTGGCGTCGTATTGCAGGATTCCCGTGAGCGTACAGCGGCCGACGGGTACCTCGTCGTCCGCAAACCGGGCGTAGCTGCGTACATAGGTGTAGACCGCCGCGCCTGTGTCGTCCGTGAAACGCTTGTATCCGGCCCATGTCCCGGGCGTAAGGTCTTCCGGGGTGTAGCTTAGCGCCCCGATCCGTACCAGCGTGCCGCATCGCTCCGGCGTCAGTTCGCCGGGCGACAGCAGGGTAGGGGCAATGGGTTCCAGCGCCTCCCCGTTGCGGGTCACCGCTGCGTCCAGCGCCGCTTTCGACCCTATGTAATCGGTCGCGAAACCGCTTCCTGCGGCGGGCATCCGCCCGGCCTGCAATACCCCGTGGCTTTCGCCCAGCGCCAGGCCCCTGAGCCTGAGCGTGACCTGGCAGCCCTCCGGGAAATCGTTGTGCAGGTGGTCTATGCCCGCCATGACCTCTATCCCCGCTCCGTCCTCTTCGATGCAGAACGTGCGGTAGAAATTCTCGTCGTAATCGCTGGTGGTTACGCGCCCCGACACCACGATGTCCCCCGTGACGGGGAAGGTCGTCCCGGCGAATTTCTCACGCAGCTGCCGGATGGTCGCCGTGACGGGCTCGGGCGTGGCGTCGTCGCCGCGTTCCCCGAACCGGGAGTCGTAACACCCCGCCGCGAGCAGGGCCACGCAGAGCAGCGGCAACAGTCGCATAGGGTTATTGTTCGATGCGTGAATCCTTCAGACCGAGGAAATAGAGGATGCCGTCCAAGCCGATGGTCGAGATGGACTGCCGTGCCGTGGCCTTCACCTTGGGTTTGGCATGGAATGCGATGCCCAGGCCCGCGAGGTTGAGCATCGGCAGGTCGTTGGCGCCGTCGCCGACTGCCACCGACTGGGCGATGTTGATCTCCTCGAACTGGCACAGCAGGCGCAGCAGTTCGGCCTTGCGGCGCCCGTCGACCACCTCGCCGACATAGCGCCCCGTGAGCTTGCCCTGCTCGATCTCCAGCTCGTTGGCATATACGTAGTCGAATCCGTATTTCTGGCGCAGGTAGTTGCCGAAATAGGTGAACCCGCCCGAGAGGATCGCCGTTTTATAGCCCACACGCTTGAGGATCGTCATCATGCGCTCCAGCCCTTCGGTGATGGGCAGGTTACGGGCTATTTCCTCCATGACCGAGACGTCGAGCCCCTTGAGCAGGGCCACGCGCTCGGTGAAGCTTTCGCGGAAGTCGATCTCGCCCCGCATGGCGCGCGCCGTGATCTCGCGCACCGCATCGCCCACGCCGGCACGCTCGGCCAGTTCGTCGATCACCTCGGTCTCGATCAGCGTCGAATCCATGTCGAAGCAGATCAGGCGGCGGCTGCGGCGGTAGATGTCGTCTTTCTGGAACGAAACGTCGAGCCCGATCTCCGACAGATTCATGAACCCCTCCTGCATCGTGCTGCGCTCCTCGTCGGTGAGCGACCCGCGCACCGAAAGTTCGATGCACGATTTGGCCGCACGGTCGTCCTCGCTGAGCGGGATGCGGCCCGTCAGGCGCTTTATGGCGTCGATATTCAGCCCGTGCTGTGCCACCACGCGTGTCACTTCGGCGATATGGCGTGCCGTGACCGTACGTCCCAGGAGGGTGATGATGTAGCGGTTCTTGCCCTGCCGGCCGACCCAGTTGTCGTAGTTCTGTTCCGAAATGGGAGTGAAACGGATCATCACTCCCAGCTCCGATGCCTTGAACAACAGCTCCTTCATGATGTTGCCCGATTTGTCCGACGTAGTCCGGAACAGGATGCCCAGCGTCAGCGACTGGTGGATGTTGGCCTGGCCGATGTCGAGGATGAAGGCGTCGTAGCGTGCGAGTATTTCGGTGAGCGAAGAGGTCATGCCCGGCTTGTCTTCGCCGGATATATTTATCTGGATGATTTCGACGTTGTTTTGCATCTTGTAGCGTTTTTCCTTTTTTCTTTTCCGTAAATTCGTAGACAAAGTTAGTAAACTTCTCTTTTTTTTGGTTATTTTTGCAGACAAACTTTATTTCTGGTATATGTGGCCTCTTTTTTTAGGAACCGATACGCCCGCGCCGCTGATGCTGCCCGACAGTGTGCAGAAAGCCAATTTTGCGGAAACCGTCCATAAAATTGCGAACCTCGATTTCGAGACCGTATTGCAAAACCTCCTGTCCGAGTCGGTCTGGATACTGCTGAAAATAGCCCTCGCGCTGGCGATCTATTTCATCGGCCGTTGGATACTGCGCCGCATCGTCAGGCTGCTCGACCTGGCGCTGGAGCACCGCCGTGTCGATATTTCGCTGCGGTCGTTCATGCGCAACACCGTGCGCGTGATCTTCACGCTGCTGCTGGTGCTGATCGTCGTCTCGACGCTGGGCGTCAACGTCACATCGCTCATCGCCGTCTTCTCCGCCGCCACGCTGGCCATCGGTATGGCCCTGAGCGGTACGGCGCAGAACTTCGCGGGCGGCGTGATGATCCTGTTGATGAAGCCCTACCGTGTCGGCGACTACATCTCGGCACAGGGACAGTCGGGCACCGTGCGCGAGATCAAACTCTTCTCGACGGTCATCACTACGGCCGACAACCAGACAATTTACATTCCGAACAACTCGATTGCCACGGCCATCATCGATAATTTTTCTACGTCCGATACCCGCCGTGTGGACTGGACGATCGGTATTTCCTATGGCGACGACGTGGATGCGGCGCGTGCGGCGATCCTCGCCATCCTTGCCGCCGACAGCCGCGTGCTGGGCGATCCTGCGCCCGTGGTGTGGGTCGCAGCCCTCGCCGACAGCTCGGTCAACCTTTCGGCACGCGCCTGGGTGAAGAACGCCGATTACTGGAACGTGTTCTTCGAAAACAACGAGAAATTCTACAAACAGCTGCCTGAAAAGGGGATCAACTTCCCCTTCCCGCAGATGGATGTGCATGTGAAAAACAATTAATCTGCCTATAAAATGAAAAAATTGCTTATCATGGCCGTGGCGGCATGCTGCCTGGCGGCTTGCAACAAGGAACTCGGCCCCGAGTATAAGGTTGCGCCCGTGATTTCGGGAGTCACTTTCAGTCCGCAGGAAGTCCATGCCGGTGAAAATGTCCATGTTTCGGCAACGGTTACGAGCGAATACGGGTTTACCGGCATCAGTATTCTATACAGCCTCAACGAGGATCCGGAAACGACTGAAGAGCCTAAAGACCAGGTGTGGTTCGGTTCCGAGAAAGACAAGTCGAAAAACTACAAGGCGACGATCGAGGGGCAGAAGGCCGGCACGAAAGTGACCTTCCAGATACTTGCCGTCTCTGCGTACAGCGTGTATACGTTCTCCGAGGTGTACGAATATACCGTGCAGGAGGAGTCCGAACCGGAGCCGATGCCCAACCCCGAAGCGAATTAATTTACCACACTATAATTTAATATGGAATTGAAAGAAATTCTGGCCATTTCGGGCCAGCCCGGACTTTATAAGTATGTAGCGCAGTCCACGCACGGTGTGATCGTCGAATCGTTGCTCGACGGCAGGCGGATGAACGCTTCGGCGACGTCGAAAGTAAGTTCGCTGACCGAGATCTCGATGTTCACCGAGGGAGACGACATACCTCTGGCCGATGTGTTCACCAAGATCTATGCCCATACGGGCGGCCGCGAGGCCGTCAGCCCCAAGGAGGCCCCCGAAAAGCTGAAAGCCTGTTTCGCCGAGGTGCTTCCCGACTATGACCGTGACCGGGTACATGTTTCCGACATCAAGAAGTGCTTTGCGTGGTACAACATCCTCGTCAAAGCCGGGTTTACCGAATTCAAGCTCCCGGCCGAAACCGAATAACCCCTGAGCCCCGCCCGAGCGGGGCTTTTTTGTTGTGCTGTTTCCCGATTAAATGCATGCTTTTTTTGTAGTTATCCCCGTGTTTGTGTTATCTTTGTTCAACGGATAAAAATATCGCTATGGCTAAAATGACAAAAGTGCTGGCACTGGTTGCCCACGACAATATGAAACGCGACCTGGCCGAATGGGTCGACTGGAACAGCAGGAACCTGAGCCGCCATCATCTCGTTTGTACGGGTACGACCGGCAAGATGGTCGAAAAGACACTGCGGGATCACCGCGAGGAAGACGAATCCGCGGATGGGATCCGGGAATTGCCCGACCTGAAAATCACGCTGCTCAAATCCGGCCCGCTGGGCGGTGACCAGCAGTTGGGGTCGCTGATCGCCGACGGCAAGATCAACGCCCTGATCTTCTTCTGGGATCCCATGTCGGCGCAGCCGCACGACGTCGACGTCAAGGCGTTGTTGCGCCTGGCGACGCTCTACAATGTCCCGACGGCGATCAACCGTTCGTCGGCCGATTTCTTGATCTCGTCGCCGCTCTTCGAGGACGAGGAGTACGAGCCCGTCGTGAAGGATTACAAAGCCTATGTCGAGCGTGTGCTGAAGTAGCCGTTGTATCTGAGCGTATAAACGCCTGATTCCACAGGGGATCAGGCGTATTTTTTGCTGTTTCGCGCAGAGCGGGCAAAACCCCGTTCCATCTCCGTCTCGGCCACCGACCGGAATCAGGCCTTCGTGTGACCCCGTGAAATTACAGGTCGTGCGACAGCGGTTCGGGCACTGTGCCGCTCACGTCGAAATCGCCCCAGCGCTCGGCGATCGAGTCGAGCGTGGCGAACAGCTCGGGGATGTCGAGCAGCGTGACCAGCTTCAGGCGTGTGGGCTTGAAATCGGGCAACCCCTTGAAATAGTTGGACAGGTGGCGGCGCATTTCGAGGATGCCCACGTATTCGCCTTTGATTTCCAACGATTTTCGCAGGTGCTCCTTGGCGATCTCCACCCGCTCGCAGACCGATGGCTGGGGCAGCACTTCGCCCGTGGCAAGGTAGTGTTTCACCTCGCGGAATATCCACGGGCGCCCGTAGGTCGCGCGACCGATCATCACGCCGTCCACGCCGTAGCGGTCGAACATTTCGGCCGCTTTCGGCCCCGAATCCACATCGCCGTTGCCGATGATCGGGATATGTATCCGCGGATTGTTCTTCACCTTGCCGATCAGCGTCCAGTCGGCTTCGCCGCGGTACATCTGGGCCCGTGTGCGGCCGTGTATCGTGAGCGCCGCGATGCCGACATCCTGCAGGCGCAGGGCTATCTCCTCGATGTTCTTCGACTCGTCGTCCCAGCCCAGGCGGGTTTTCACGGTCACGGGTTTTCCGACCGCCTCCACGATCCTCCGCGTCATTTCGACCATCAGCGGCACGTCGCGCATCATGCCCGACCCGGCGCCCCGCCCCGCGATCTTCTTCACGGGGCAGCCGAAGTTGATGTCGATGATGTCCGGGCCGGCCGCTTCGGCCATGCGTGCCGCCTCGACCATCGGTTCGACCAGATGGCCGTAGAGCTGGATGCCTACCGGACGCTCCGCGTCGTCGATTTCGAGTTTTTTGAGCGACTTGGCCGCGTCGCGTATCAGCCCGTCGGAGGAGATGAATTCCGTGTAGACCACGTCGGCGCCGAAACGCTTGCACATGTAGCGGAACGACGGGTCGGTCACGTCCTCCATCGGCGCCAGCAGCAGGGGTTTTTCCCCGAGTTCTATGTCGGCAATTTTCATGATTCGCTCACTTGGTCGTGTGTTACGAGTATTTTGTCGATGCGGACGCCGTCCATGTCGACGATCTCGAGGTCGAAACTGTTCCAGCGGAGCTTCTCCCCCGTGGCGGGAATGTGTTTCAGCTGGTCGAGAACCTGTCCGCTGATCGTATTGTAGGCATTGCGGGGAACGGCGTTCTCCGCGCCGAAGAAGGCCAGGAAATCGTAAAACGGACACTGCCCGTCGATGAGCACGCTGCCGTCCTCGCGCCGTACGATGTCGGGTTCCCCGTAGCCGTCGGGGATCTCGCCGACCAGCGCCTCGAAGATGTCCTTCAGGGTGACGATGCCGCGCGTTACGCCGAATTCGTCGCACACGATGCCGTAGCCGAGCTGCTCGCTGCGCAATTGTTCCAGCGCGCTGTATACCTCGGCTCCCTCGTGGAAGAACTTGGCGGGCGAAAGGTGGTTGCGGATGTCGAATCCGGGGTCGTCGATATGTCGGAACAGGTCTTTCAGGTAGACGACGCCCGCGAGTTTGTCGAGGCTCCCTTCGCCGACGGGATAGCGGTTGTGGGGCTCCCGGTTGACCTGTTCGCGGATCTGTTCCGGCGTCATCGCGGTGTCGATCCATACCAGTTCGCTGCGAAAGGTCATGATCGACTCGACCGTCCTGTCGCCCAGCGAAAATACGCGGCCCATGATCTTCTGCTCTACCTCCTGCACTTCGCCGTCCTCCGCGCCTTCCTGGATGATGGAGCGTATCTCCTCCTCGGTGACCTTCGAATCCGATTTGCGGAGCCCCAGCAGGCGGGTCACGCCTGCGGTGCTGCGCGACAGGAGCCATACGAACGGCGAGGCCAGCAGCGAGAGCAGGCGCATGGGCCGTGCTGCCAGCTTGGCGATCTTTTCCGCCGAGTTCATGCCGATGCGTTTGGGCACGAGCTCCCCGAATATGAGGGTCAGGTAGGTTACGACGATGACGATCGTGATCTGCGCCACGACCGTGGCCGTGCGCAGGGAAATGCCGAGTGCGGCGAGCTCCCGGCCGAATTTCGTGGCCAGCGCATCGCCCGAGTAGATACCCGTGAGGATGCCTATCAGCGTGATGCCGATCTGGATGGTCGAAAGGAATTTGTCCGGGTCTTCGATAAGCTTCTGCGCCTGCCGCGCCCCGGCGTCGCCCTGCCGTGCCTGCATCTCCAGATTGGAGCGGCGCGCCGAGATCATGGCGATCTCCGACATGGCGAAGAAGCCGTTCAGGATGATTAATAATAGAATGATGAGGAACTCCATTGGGGTGTCCGGTTTGTTTGTCTGCAAAGATAATGCATGGCGTGTGTAATGCCAATTTTATTTGTTCGCCCGCCGCTGCCGGGGCAGGGTTTTGCACCCTGTCCGAATAATATGGGGCCGGGGATTGAATATTCCCTGAAAAAATACTAAATTTGCGGACAAATTCTTTCACGATATGAATATTGAGAACTTTATTTCGGATGCCGTCCGCCGCTCGGTGGAGGCGCTTTACGGTACGCTCGACGGCGAACAGTTGCAGATTCAGAAGACCCGCAAGGAATTCGAGGGCGATTATACGCTCGTGACCTTCCCGCTGCTGCGACGAAGCCGCAAGTCGCCCGAAGCCACTGCGACCGAGATCGGCGGTTATATGACGGCCAACGTCCCCGAAATCAAGTCTTTCAATGTCATCAAGGGTTTTCTGAACCTCGTGCTCGACGGCGCTTTCTGGGCGGCGCGTTTTGACGAGGTCGCTGCCGATGCCGATTTCGGGCAGGCCCCGGCCACCGGGCGCACGGTCATGATCGAATATTCGTCGCCCAATACCAACAAACCCCTGCACCTGGGGCATATCCGCAACAACCTGCTGGGCTACTCCGTGGCGCAAATACTCAAGGCCAACGGCCATAACGTCATCAAGGCCAACCTGGTGAACGACCGCGGCATCCATATCTGCAAGTCGATGCTGGCGTGGAAACTCTACGGCAACGGCGAAACGCCCGCCACGTCGGGCATGAAGGGCGACCACCTCGTAGGCAAATACTACGTCGAATTCGACAAGCACTACAAAGCGCAAATCAAGGAGTTGATGGCGCAGGGGCAGAGTGAAGAGGAGGCGAAAAAGAACGCTCCCGTGATGCTCGAGGCGCAGGAGATGCTGCGCAAGTGGGAGGCCCGCGATCCCGAGGTCTACTCGCTTTGGGAAACCATGAACGGCTGGGTGTATGAGGGCTTCGACGTGACCTACAAGGCGCTGGGCGTCGATTTCGACAAGGTTTACTACGAATCGCAGACCTACCTGCTGGGCAAGAGCCTCGTCGAGGAGGGGCTCCGCAAGGGTGTTTTCTACCGCCGTCCCGACAATTCGGTCTGGATCGACCTCACGGCCGACGGGCTGGACGAGAAACTGCTGCTGCGCGGCGACGGGACTTCGGTCTACATGACGCAGGATCTGGGCACGGCCTACCGCCGCTTCGAGGATAACAAGCTCGACGACATGATCTATGTCGTGGGCAACGAACAGAACTACCACTTCCAGGTGCTCAAGCTGGTGCTCAAGAAACTGGGGTATGCCGACTGGAGCGACCATATCACGCACCTCTCCTACGGCATGGTGGAACTGCCCGAGGGCAAGATGAAGTCGCGCGAGGGCACGGTGGTCGATGCCGACGACCTGATCGCCGACATGGTCGCTACCGCACGCGAGATGTCCGCCGAGCTGGGCAAGCTGGACGACTGCTCCGAAGAAGAGGCGAATGCCGTGTCGACGATGGTCGGGCTGGGGGCGCTCAAGTATTTCATCCTCAAGGTCGACCCCAGGAAAACCATGCTTTTCGACCCGCGCGAATCCATCGACTTCAACGGCAATACGGGGCCGTTCATCCAATATACCCATGCGCGTATCTGCTCGATCCTACGCAAGGCTACCGAAGCCGGGATCGACTTTTCCGCCGCCGTGCAGGCCGATTACCTGCCCGAGGAGATCGACCTGGTGAAGACGCTCACGGAATATCCGTCGGTCGTGGCTGCCGCGGGTGAAAATTTCGCCCCCTCGGTCATCGGCGCCTATGTCTACGAACTGGCCAAGCAGTTCAACGGATACTACCATGACCATTCGATCCTCCGGGAAGAGGATGCAGCGACCCGCACGATGCGTCTCCGGCTGGCCGGGCAGGTGGCGCGTGTCATTCGCCGCGGCATGAACCTGCTCGGCATCGACGTCCCGGAGCGGATGTAATCCGTTGCCGGGCTGCGAAAGCTGAGATATGATTTTGAAAAGGGCAGCTCCCCGCGGGAGCTGCCCTTTCAGTATCGTCTGCCGGCCGGGAAACCCGGACGGCATAGGCGTTTTGTGATGGCCGGGCCCGTTATTGGGCCACGATCCGGTATTTGTAGGTGTTGGTTTTTCCGGGTACGGTCGCGGACTGCTCGACAATCGGTTCGGCCAGTTGTTCGAATTTGTAACCTGCTGCCGGGGTGATCGTCGTGCCGCCCTTGATCTTGTCGAGCCCCATGTCGCCGAAATAGCCGCCTTTCAGCTCGACCGTGCTCGGGTCGGAAGCCGCTGCCGCACCGTCGTCGCCCAGGCGTACGCAGTAGTCGTGCCCTCCGCTGAAACATTAACCGCCGCTCACGACCGCATGTCCGTCGGCCAGTACCGCCAGTCCGCGGATATAGTTGCCCGTGCCTGACAGATCGTAGGTCGAGAAGATACCGTCGTTGATCGTCACCTTGCCGCCCGAGTCGACCGCCACGGCTCCCTGTACGCCCGATACCTCGGCGTAGTTGATGACGGTTTGCGTGCCTTCGCCCAACGTGCGGATGCAATATGCCCACTGGCCGTTCCCGTTGTGTGCCGTCGAGGAGAACTTCCCGTTATTGACAGTCAGCGAGCCGCCGCCCTGGTTGGCAACGGCGTAAAAAGCCGCGTTGACGGTGCAGTCCGCGAGTACGACCTTGCCGCCGTTGTTCAGGATACCCGACCCCTGCTGGTTATTGGTCGTTTCGAGCGTCGCGCCCCCGTCGATGGTCAGGTATGCCCCCGCGTAATTCCGGATCAGGCCGTAATCGCCCGTAATGGAGCCTGGGCCCGAAACCGTGAGATCCGAGTAGTTGTTCAGCTTGTTGGACGAGACCGTTATCTTCGTCCCTTGGCCGAGCGTAAGCACGGTGGGGTAGTTGACCTGCACTGCTTGCGCGGTGGTCAGGTCGAGGTCGGCGGTCACGGCGATCTCGCCGCCGCGCGATGCCAGCGTTTCGGCCAGTTCTTCCGGTGTTGCGACCTCCACCTTGCGGCTCAGCGCCTCGCCGTTTAGGGTCAGCGTACTGATGCACAATTCCCCGACATAGGGCTGTATGTCCCACGTCGACTCGTACATCGACCCGAGCCCGTCGAGGTCTTCGCGCGAATTCGTCCCGCCGACCAGCTCCCCGGAGCAGGTGATGTCGATCGTTCCCTGGTTCACGTCGCCCGCGAAATACGAAGAGGCATAAACATACCCTCCGGTAGCCGGATAGCTCGTCTCCCCGTACAGTATCTGGTTCTTATGCCGGATGGTGACGTTCTTCACCGAGCACTCCTCGATACGGGCATTTTGCTGCATCGTTCCCGCGAAACCGCCCAGTGCGTAGCCGCCCGTCAGCGTTACGCCGTCGGCCGTGATGTTCTTGTAGAGTGAAACCTCCGCCGATCCCAGTTCCATCAGGCCTATCACGCCGCCAATGCGGTAGGAGGTGGAGGCACTTTCCTTGCTTCCGTTCGCCGTCAGGCTGATGTTCGTGAGAGCCACGTCCGAAACCGTCGTTCCGGGAAGGGCATACCCGATCAGTCCGCCGATCCATTTCCGCTGGCCTGCCTTCTCCGACGGCAGGTCGCTCTCGTAGGTGAGGTTGGCGACCTTCAGGTTTTTGATCACGGCGCCCGATTTCGTAGCCCCGAAAATTCCCACGCAGGTGTGGTACGACGGATTGACCGTGACGTTGCTGATCGTATGGCCTCCGCCGTCGAATTCGCCTGCGAACTCCTGTGCCTTGGCGCCTTCGGTGTAATTGGTGCCGAATCCGATCGGGGTGTAGATTTTGCCCGTCATGTCGATGTCCTGCGTCATTTTATATTTCTTCGCAGCGTCGGTGGCATTCTCCGAAACCCACAGCATGTCCTCGTAGGAGTCGATCTCGTAATACCCCTCTGCATCCTGGGACGGGGCGTCCACCGGGAGCTTGTTGCTGTCCGACATCGTGCATCTGAACGTCCTGCGGATGTCGCGCTGCAACGATACCGTGGTATTGTCGTTGAAGGTCTTGCGCTCCACGAACTTGTAGCCGTCGGTCGTCCATGCCGTAATCACGCAGTAGCTGACCACCAGCGGATGTACTACGGCGTAAATATAGGTGTCTCCTCCGGCCGCGATGGTCGCCGGGGCGGCGAGCGTCACCGATACCTTGTTGTCCGTTCTGCCCGCTACGGCCGTGGTCTTGTAGTCCGTATTCCCGAATTGGGGGTTCGCCGTCAGGTCTGCCGTATAGAGCCCCGTCAGGGGCTGGTTCCGGGCTGCCTCGAAATCGACCCGGCCGATCGTTACGTCGTTGTCCGTATCGTTCACCAGCCGGATGCGGAGCAGCGCGAATATCCCCGAGAAACTCAGTTTTACCGTGGGAGTATTGTCCGTATCGTTGACCACCGTGGTGGGCACGGCCGCCAGTACATAGTATTTTGCCAGATTCGAAAAGTCGTCGCCGGCAACCTGCTGCTGTTCGGCCGGGACTTCGAGGTTGCGCGTACCCGCCCAGTTGCTCGACACGGCCGCACGCGAATCGGCCGTGCCGTCCGTCGTCCCCGATACCTGGGCTTCGTTTTCTTCGTACGGGTAGTAGGCGTAAACATTCAGCCCTTCCTGGATGGCAAATGTCGAGGAAGACACCTGCTTGAAATCCACCCAGCCTTTTGTCTGCGAGTTCACGGCTTCGAAACAGAGGTTCTGATCCGTCCAGTCGTTGGCCGGATAGTTCAGGTACAGGCCGATCCGGTCGGCATCCTCGGCGCTGAACGAGAACCTCAGCCCGTCCTCCGTCATATCGGCCCTGGTCTGCCCGTCGTCCCCGACGGTGGCGCGTACGATGAAGTCCGCATCGGTTTTCTTCGTCCCCGCCTCTTCCGTTGTGTCCGTCGTACAGCCGCACAGGGCTGCCCCAAGCAATAAATACGATAACTGTTTAATTTTCATCGTCTTATTTTTTTTAGTCATACACATAAGTTTCCCGAACGGACACATCAGTATTCATTCGTGTCGTCATCCGGTTTTTCCACCTGGCTCGCGGCGAAACCTTGTTCGACGAGCACGAGCACCTCCTCCACGGAGGGCATCTCATAGTTTTTTCTTTTCATTTTGTAGGATTGTATTATAAATTAAAGGGAAGTGACAGGTAAACGCAAGAAAGGGATGCTCTTTTGAGAACATCCCTAAATATGGGTGTAATACGTTGGTTGTTAGTTTACTATGAGCCCAGTCCCGTGGGGGGGGGTAAAATGACCGGCCTTACGGAGCGAATGTTCCGCAGAAGTATGTCTCTGATATGTCCGGCAATCTCCCATTATTTAACAAAAGTAGCAATTTTGGCGTAGAGGGATATGATTCAGGCCTTAAATGTGTGCTTAAAAGACGTAAATGTTTGCGTAGAGGCAATTCCCCCCCCCCGTGCGAATGCGATCCATACCTTTATATATAAAAAGGGGAGGATATACGCCCTCCCCTCATGTACCGCCAGCGGGGATTATTTCCCGGCAGGCAATTCCGGGTCATTTCCCGATGTTGATGAACGGTAATGCGCCGCCGCCGCTGTATGTCGGGAGTTTGCCGTCCCATTTGTCGATGGCATCCTGCTGCACGAGCAGCGGGCTCAGCGATTGTGCCACGACGCGGTTGTAATAGGCTTCGCCGTCGCCTTTGATGCGCAGTGCCTGTGCCTCGCCCTGTGCCTTGGCGATTTCGATTTTGGCGTTCGCCTCGGCCTCCTTGACCTTGTTTTCCGCCTTCAGCGCATTCTGTACGGCCTCGTTCTTGGCGTTGATGGCTTCCGCGAGCGATTGCGGAGGGGTGATCTGCGACGTGAATTCCTCCACCAGGAATCCTTCCGACGAGAGGCTCACCTCCAGGCGTTTGCGCACCTCCGATTCGAATTCCCCGCGGTGCGACATCAGGTAGTCCGACGTATACTGGTTGGCACACGTACGGTATGCCTCGTAGATGCAGGTGCGGATGTAACCGTCTTCGATCTCCCCGAGGGTCTTGCGGTATTTGGTGAATACGGCCGTGGCCTTGTCTGGGTCGAGCCGGTAGGCGATCGTCGGATCCATCGTGAATTCCGAGGCGTCCTTGGCGTTGACGCGGAACGGTTCGTAGGTTTTGCGCTGGACGTAGATCGGGTATTCGAAGATCTTTTGCGTGATGGGGTTGTACCACACCCAGCCTTTGCACGTGCCGAGCACGCCTCCGTACTGGCTGGCGTCCGACGACCATTTCTTGAAGCGGATGCCGACCGACCCGCTGTCGATCGTCGTGCAGCTTATGAATGCGATTAACAACAGCACTGCGGGGATGAGTGCGAGCAGCAGATAGCGGGATTTTATCTGCTTGATTTTGGGATTGTCGAGGAGATCCATTTGCATGTCGGGATAGATTTATGGTAAATAAGGTTTTACAAATATAACGAAAAATCCTTATCCGGCTCCGTATCCGGGCATTTAACGTGGTACGAATCTTGCGAATAGCGTGGCAAGAATTAACCAACACCATTATTGCGTGAAAACAATCTTTACAACATTCGCTCTATTCCTTGCGTTGTGTGCCGCTGCCGGAGCGACGGCCCGGGCCGGGAGCGCGGTGCCGGCGCCTGCGGCCGACACCGTGATGCTGTCGGAGGCCACCGACGGCGATTACATCGTCCGCAGGTTCCTTGTGAAGCGTCAGGGCGACACGGATTATTCGATCCGTTACCAGATCAACCTGGCCAGCCTTTCCGCGGCGCTCGACGGCAATTCGCGCGAACTCGACGGGCTGAACGCCTTTGTGGACAACCTCATGCGCGATACGCTGATGCATGTCAAATCGGTCGAAATCACGGGCTATTCTTCGCCCGACGGGCCCCGGGCGTTCAACGAGACCCTCGCTCGGAACCGTGCCCGGGATTTCAAGAGTTACGTTGACAAGAAGTATGGTTTTTCGAAGAAGTACGACGTCACGCTCAATTCCGTCGCCGAGGATTGGGAGATGTGCCGTGCGCTGGTCGCCCGGTCGCCCGTACCCGACAAACAGGCCGTGCTCGGAATCCTCGACGGGAAACAGTCGTCCGATGCCAAGGAGTTGGCGCTGAAAAAGATACCTGCGGCTTGGGAGTATATGATAAAGCATATCCTGCCGCCGCTTCGCCGCGTCGAACTGACGATCAATTACGGTGCGGGCAGCATTGTCGAGCAGCGCACGATGATCCCCAAGCCCAAAATCGCACCCCAGCCTGCCGGGCAGGGTTGCGAGCCGTGCGGATGCGAGGTTGTCGACGAGTCGATAACGGGTATCATCGTCGAGATGCCCGGGGATACCGATTACCGGAAAGACCTTCGCGAAGCCCGGCGCGAGGCAGGTGAAGCGTTGAAGGAGGCCGGGCACTATTCGAAGAAGGAACTCCGTGAAGCCCGACGCATCGCCCGCGAACAGGAACGTGCCGCGCGCAAGATCGCCAGGGAGGAGGCACAGGCCGCCAAGGCCGCCGCCAAAGCCGGCAAAAAGACCTATCGGGAACTCGAAAGGATGTAGCCCGGTATCCGCCGATAAAAAGGATTCCCTTCTTTAGGGAATCCTTTTTTCGTAGGTGCGCATCGGCGGCGGGTGCAATCTATGCCGATGCCGATGCCGATGCGGCTCCGCTGCCAGCCGCAGTGGTTTCCTCCGCTTTCTGATGATCCGATCTCGGGAGCCCCGGTTGGCCTTTTTCCGAACCGCTGCAAATGATAATAAAAGTTTTTAATAATCGTCCCCGCCCGATAAACCTTTGGTAATCCAAAGCTTTTTCGTACCTTTGTCCAGGAAATTTTTAAATACACGATAATATGGCAAATTTAAGGTACCTGAAAAAGGAGATCGACTATCGTCTGGAAGAGGTGGTTTTCGACTGCGATATGGCAATTTGTTTTCAGCCTTCGAAAGAGACGGAGATTTTCGAGGTGATGCAGGAGGCCGTGGCTGTCCGCAACGACCTTTTCACCAAGGCGAACAATCCCGCCGAGCCGCATAACCCCTCGCTTGTCCGCAAGCACTATGCTGCGCTGCGTGTCGAGATGGTGGGTGAGTTCGAAAAACTCTTCGAGAAGCTTAGCAAGATCAACGAGGCGAAAAAGTAAAGCTGGTTCATTCCGATTAGGGGCGGTTCTGCATGGCGGAACCGCTTTTTTTGCCTTCATCCGGCATTGGCAGCTCTCCTGAAAGCCTTTCCCGACAGCCTTTCCCCAGCTGTTTCCTGGGCAGTGCTCCCGGCACCCTTTCCTGCCTGTTACTCGCTCCATCTCTCGTCCTTCCCGCCACTTCTCTCCGCGATTTTCCCCGTTGTATTTTCCTGTACCGCGTCTGTTCCTCCCTTATCCTTTCCCTGCCCCCCCCCGCGTCCTCGCGCGCTCCCTTTTCGCCCCTGTTCCCGTCTGTCCTCCCTCGCATCCTCGCGTGCGCTTTTCATGCCGGTTTCCATATGGATTGCTTTTTATTATTGTGTTTTGTTTTCTTATTTTTGCTTTTTTATGAAAAATAAGTATATTTGTTGGGTTGTAAAAAGAAAATTAATATTTCGTTTGTTGTTCCTTTGTCTACCCGGAGCATCGCGGCTATTTTTATCCGGAATTTTCCGGAAAGGGTAGGGCGCAACGGCGATGACGCCGGAATATCGACGAAACCCCAGACCAGCATAAACCCATACTTACTATGAACCGGACAATTTTCGACAAAATCGGCTTGCCCAAACCCCTTGCCTGGGCGTATTTGGGAATTCTTATTTTCATGATGGGCGACGGCATCGAGCAGGGATGGCTGAGCCCGTACCTCATCGGCCGGGGTTTGTCCCTGGAGCAATCCGCCGGGCTTTTCACCATGTACGGCGTGACCATCGCTATTTCTGCGTGGTTCTCGGGCGTCCTGGCCGAGGCGTACGGCGTCAAACGGACGATGTTCGCCGGGCTCGTGCTCTACCTGCTGGGTACCTGCGGCTTCGTCGGTCTGTCGCTGCCCGGACTGCATTACCCGCTGATGCTCGCGACCTATGCCCTGCGCGGGTTCGGTTATCCGCTGTTCGCCTATTCTTTTTTGGTCTGGATCGCCTATGCCGCGCCCAAGAACGGCCTCGGAAAGGCCGTCGGCTGGTTCTGGTTCGTATTTACCGGAGGACTCAACGTCCTCGGGGCCTACTATTCCAGTTGGGCCATCGAGCGCATCGGCAATATCAATACGCTGTGGACATCCGTATTCTGGGCTTTGCTGGGGGCGTTTTTCGCCTTGGTGATGAACAAGTCGCAGAAACGGCTTGCCGTTGCGGGCGGTACCCGTGAGAAGATGAGGGAGTTGCTGACGGGTATCACCAGCATGAAGCAGGCTCCGAAGGGGCGCTTGGGCGGCATCGGCCGTGTAAGCAACACCACGGCGCAATTCGCTGTTCCCGTTTTCCTCCCGATGTATATGGCCGACTACGGGTTCACGACGACCGAGTGGCTCCGGATCTGGGGCACTATTTTCACGGCCAACATCGTCTTCAACCTCATTTTCGGCTTTGTCGGCGACAAAGTGGGGTGGCGCAACACCATTATCTGGTTCGGCGGCGTGGGCTGCGGTATCACCACGCTGCTGTTCTACTATTCGCCGCAGTTTTCGGCGGGCAATTTCTGGGTGGTGATGGCTGCCGGCGTACTCTGGGGCGCCCTGCTTGCCGGATATGTCCCGCTGTCGGCCCTGATGCCCTCGCTTGTCAAAAAGGACAAGGGGGCAGCCGTTTCCGTGCTGAACCTCGGTGCGGGGCTTCCGGTTTTCGTCGGCCCCGCCATCGTCGGGGTGTTCTACCGGCTGGTCGGCGGCGAGGGCGTCGTATGGATTTTGGCCGGGCTTTACTTCTTCGGGGCTTTCCTGACGAAATTCATAACCCTGCCCGGGAATGCGAAGACCGTGTAACGGTCTGCGGCGGGTACATTTGGGCGGCGGCTGGCGGAGCCGGCCTTGCCGGCATCGCGCCCCAGCCGCAGGCAGGCGTGTGCGCTGTCCCGCCCCGGATCAGTCGTGGTCGCAGCAGCAGTCGCCCGGATGGTGCTCCAGCACGGTGTGCGGGATATGCCCGTGGGATACGATCTGAATAGGGCAGTCGTAATTGCGCAGCTGCTCCTCGGTGATGACGTTCGAATGGTGGCGGTGCACGCGGCGGTTCACGCAGACGATCTCCTTCACCACGCTGGTGATCGTGCCGATGTCGTGCGATACCATGACGATCGCCATCCGGCTGTTCAACTCGCGCAGCGTCCGGTAAAGCTCGTTTTCGAATTTGTTGTCCACGAAATTCGCCGGCTCGTCCAGTATCAGCAGCTTCGGGTCTGAAATCACCGCCCTGCACAGCAGCGCCCGCTGCATCTGCCCGCCCGAAACCTCGCCGATGGGGCTGCGTGCCGTCTCCCCGATCCCCGATGTTTCGAGCAGCCGGAGGGCTTTCGCCCGGTCTTCCTTCGTGTACCGGGAAACGAAGCCCCGGTGCCCTTGCAGCCCCGACAATACCACCTCCAACACCGAGATCGGGAATGTCCGGTCGAAATTGCTGATCTGGGGCATATATCCGATCAGCCGCTCCTTGCCGCGGAACAACTCCGGGGCGAGCACGACCTCGCCGGTGTGGGGTACCGTCCCGAGGATCGCCTTCACGAGTGTCGTTTTCCCGCCTCCGTTGGGGCCTATTATTCCCAGGAAATCATCCTGTGCGATCGTGAGGTCGACATTTTTCAGCGCCTCGTACCCGTCGTACGCTACGCCGACGTGGTGTAATGTCACCAGGTTCATCTCCGTGTGATTATGCCGGTTATCTCTTCGATGTTTGCGATCACGTCCTCACGCAGCGGGTCTACCTCCGCATACTCGGCGTCGATGTCGCGGGCAATGACCTCCACGGCCGATGCCGGGAACTGGCTCTGGTAGAGGATGCGCCGCACGCCGTCTTCGCGTGCCTGCCGGATAAGCTGTGTCAGTTGTTTTGCCGACGGTTCCTTCCCGTCGGCTTCGATGGCAATCTGCCGTAACCCGTAGTCCCGGGCGTAGTAGGTGAGGGCGGGGTGGTAGATGATGAAATATTCCACGTCGCTTGCGGCGATCCGTGCCGCCGTCCGTTCGTCCAGTGCCTTCAGTTCCTGTTGCAGCAGCCTGTAATTCGTTTCATACTTTACCGAGTCTGGATAGGCTTCCCGGATCGCCTCATAGGCGTTTTCCGCCATCTTCTGCAATGCCCGGGGCGATGTCCAGACATGCGGGTCGATGCCGTGCGTATGCGTATGGCCGTGGCTGCCGTGCGAGCAAGTGCCGGTGATCAGCTCGATGCCCCGGCTGAGATCGACGACCTTCGCCTGGTCTTCGACCTTTGCCAACAGCATGGTTTCGAAGTCGATAAGCCCGACATTGAAGACCATGCGGGCTTTGTTCAGGCCGACGAACTGCCGGGGTGTCGGCTCGAAGGTTTCGGGGCTCGCTCCCGGCGGTACGAGTACTTCGATGTCGAAATCGTCGCCGACGATTCCCTGTACGAGGCTCCGGAGCGGCAGGATCGAGACGTACAGCGGCTCGCCGTCCGCCGGGCGGCGAGATGTGCAGCCGCCGCACAGGATGGCTATGAGTAGGGTGATGTAGATTTTACGCATTTTGTATCTTGTTGGTAATTAATGTATTGATCTGTATTCGGTAGGGTAGTCCCCGTTTCCGCTTGTATGCAACAGTCAGGCCGATTGCCAGGATTATGGTGCAGAGCCGCAAAGCGTTGGCCCCTGTGTCGCCGACGGCGCCGCTCGTACTTACGCGGAACACTATCCAAGGCAGGTTCATCAGAGTATGCAGCCAGATTACGCCCCAGAGGTTGTAGTTCCATTCGACATAGAGCCAGCTGAAAAAAATGCTGCCCAGTGCCGTAATCCCGAAGGCCGTCAGTGCCGATACCGGGTCGTGCCCTTGGTAGAGATGCAACGATCCGAACGCCAGTGCCGTCAATAGTGCCGCGGGCAGAAACCCCCAACGGGCGTATCGGAAGAGCTGCCCGAAGACGAATCCCCTGTATACCAGCTCCTCGAATATCCCGGCAATGAATATCCAGGTAAATGCTGCGTCGGCAGTCAGTTCCCGGTCGAACTCGCCGATGACGGCATACCCGGCGATCATCGGCAGCGTCGCCGTTACGGCGAAGAGCAGCCCTGTGCCGAAACCGTGCGACAGGCCCATCGACGAGGCGATGTCCCGGCGTGCGTGCAGCAGGAACAATGCCCAGGTCGGAATAAGCCCCGCCAACAGGTAATTCAGTGTATAATGGAGCGTCTGCGAACTGCCGATGCAGCCTTCGAACGGCCTCACGGCTATATTGAAATACCACAGCACGAAAAAAAGCATGAAAGCCCTGAGGATAATTGCCGAGCGTTTTATACAGCAGTCATTTCCAGCCATTTGTTTTGATTTAACCGTTACAAAAATAGCAAAAAAACACGGAAATGACATACGATCGCCATGTGCCGTATTGGTATTTTGTTAAGGTGTTGGTATGTAGGCGGATAAAATTTGTGCTTTTGTGTCTCCGGCGTGCTATCCTGCAAGGGATTTGGAGCACGACCGAAGCGTAGCTTGATTCCTGCGCAGGCGATATTTGAAACGTAGGGATCGCTATTACGTTGCGGAACAGTAACCCGTTAGGCGCACGTTTCCAGTCTCATAGAGGCGCTCAGGGTTTGGGGTAATGTTATCGCCGTTTCGGGAGGGTTCGCATGTGGGGTTTTTATTGAATTAATATTAATATTATGTTAAATAAAGCGGGTTATGAAGACAGGCAATTGTACCGTTGCCAGGAATTTCTCCTTACCTATTAATAAGTAATTGCCAAGTGTTTCGGGAATAGACCACGTACCGTCCGTTTCGAAGCGGAAACCGGGTTGTCCGAATTTTATCTTTCCGAGAATCGAATATTCCGGGCATCTGCCCGCATGGATTATTTTAACGCTTTGCTGATGGCGTATAGCTTTCGAAGGTCTGGTCATCATAGAGCACGATGACCCGTTTGACATTCGCGTTGCCGAACAACGCCTGCGGGAACTGCGCCGCAGATCCGTCATGTCCGTCGGCCGCTTTGTCCTGCATTCGTTTTTCATCCGCCGGAAGTCCGCCCGGCTGTGCTGGCGCGAAAAGGTCGTTGCCGGAACCGAGGGGCGCCGTTTGCACTGCCGTTGTCCGGGAGTCCGGGCGGGCAGACGAGGCTGCCGGATATTCATCTCGATACATTTTGTCGGAATCGAGCAACAGCCAATCCGGGTTGATCCGGGGAAACCTCCTGAGAATCTTTTGCAGCAAATCGAAGCCCGGTTTGTTACGTCCGGCGAGAATGTGGGATATTCCGGCGGGATTGATCTCGAGTTGCTCTGCAAGCTGGCTCGGCTTCAATCCTTCGTTTTTCATCAAATCGAGCAATTTTTCCCTCATCAGCGTAATTTTTTACAAATATAAAGTTTTTTCTTTTGTAAAGCAAGTAAAATCTACATTTGTAAAATGTTAATAATTGTTGATAATGTTTACATCTGTAAAAGAAATAATATCGTTAAATTCACCCGGATATATTGTTTTGTATTTTTAGTTTATGTAAATATATTTATATAATTGGTTATTAGCGTGTTATACATCATATTTTCCTCTGTGGGGCCACTTTGCATAACTGCTCTGTATCTACTCTGACGGTATTTAACTTATTCTGAATATAAATCGTATAATTAATTGGTGTTTAATGAATATATATTTAGTTGTTTAACAATTTAACTCATGTACTTTGCATTGCGGACAGGCTTTTGTCTGCACTCCCCTACTGTTTTTACAAAAATATAAATCGACAGGGATTACGCTTGTTGTTGATTTACATTTGTAATTGCAATTGGAAAGAATCTCCCCTTTTGATATTTACATTTGTAAATACTCTACCCTTTTTCGATAAAAAATTCGATTTTCCCCGGTATTCCCGGTAACAGCAAGTGCTTTTTCGACAAACTCCTGCTCTCCGCAAATATTATGTTAAATAAAAAGAATGCGGATAGTGTTAATAACCCACTATCCGCTTATAATATAAGTAATTATATTTTTGTAAACAGCTCCTTATCCGAAGAGTTTTGCTGCAATTTCCCGGAACTCTTCCGGCGTCAATTTGAGCTTTTCGCGGTGGAAATCCACGTCGTTTTCGCTCTGTATGGGGATCAGATGGATGTGTGCATGCGGTACTTCGAGCCCTAAAACGACCACTGCAACCCTCTTGCAGGCTATTTCCTGCCTGATTTTGGCCGCGACCCTTTTGGCGAAGAGCATCATGCCGGCCAATGTCTTGTCGTCGAGGTCGAAAATGTAGTCCACTTCCATTTTGGGTACCACCAGCGTGTGCCCTTTGGTCAGCGGATTGATGTCGAGGAATGCGTAATAGTTTTCGTCTTCGGCGACCTTGTACGAAGGGATCTCGCCGGCAATGATGCGTGTAAAGATGGATGACATAACTTCGTTTTTTTAGATTTCCGTTTTTTGCGTTCTTTCTGTCGTTTGCCGTTCACCATTCTAAAACGGCTTTTTCCCGGCCAGGAGCCGCCTGTGGTTGACGATGCCGAGCAGTATGTTGGCATAACCGGCGAACAGAGCCACGGCGGCCGTCCAGCCGAATGTGTCCGTCCCCGTACATAACGATACGACCCATGCTCCTGCCAGGAGGCTCCAGGCGCCGAGCAGCCAGTATTGCAGTTTCAGCTTCCGCCTCAATTTTTCGGGGGCGTAAACGCTCGCCCGCCATTTTGTCTCCTCGGGTGTCATGGGCAACTCCTCTTTCCGGCCGTTATTCATCGAATTTAGGCTTGAGTATCTCCGAATAGATGACGGCCCTGCGCAGGTCGAAATCCTCGGCTATTTCGGCTGAAACATCCTCCTGCGCGTCGTCATACGCAGCGTGGGGATGCTCCGCGGCTGTCAGACGGTCTTTTGGGGCGTTGCCGCGCCCGCTGAGGTGCGCAGTGTCCCCCGCCCCCGCCGCCCGGGCCGCGTCCCCGAACCCGCCCGACGGCGCCATCGGCGGGGCCGCAGCCGACGCCCCGGCCGGCTGCACCTCCGGCCGGACGGGGGCGTCTTTCCGAGGTGCAGGTTGCGGGGCCGCTGCCGGATCCCATGACGGCCATGCCTCGCTGCCGGCGTGCCTGTCGCCGGCCTGCCGGGCCTGTTTCTTCGCCTGTTTGCGGCTCTGCGATACCACGTTGAATATCATGGCCGCTGCGATCACTACGATCCATAGGACGGTCGAGAAGTTTTCCATATCAGCTCAGGGTTCGTTTGACACTTTCAATACCTTTTATCTTGCGCAGTTTGTCCATCACGTCGTGCAGGCCCTCTGCATCCTTCACATAGAGGCTTATGCTGCCCTCGAAGATGCCGTCGTGGCTGTGGATGCTGACCTCGCGGATGTTGATGCTGAAATCGCCGCTCACGACCTTCGCCAGGTCGAGCAGGATGCCCATGCGGTCGATGCCCCGCAGCTCGATGGTGACCAGGTACGACATGGCCTTGTGCTGCGACCATTTGATTTCGTCCTTGACGATGTTCTTGCCGAATTGCGCTGCGAGCCTGTCCAGCTCGTCGCAGTTGGCTTTGTGTACGATGATGTTGCCCGTCGCCGGGTCGCGGTACCCCACGACCTTGTCTCCGGGGATCGGCTTGCAGCATTCGGCGATTTCGAACTGGGGTTCTGCCGCCGGTTCCTTTTCCGGGGCGGTTTCGCCCGGGGCGGTGGCGTCGTCGCCGTCTTCCTCCTCCTTTTTGTTGATGAACAGCGTCCAGAATTTGAGGATTTTGCTTTTGGAGTTGACCTTCAGGACTTTTTCGAGGTTGTCGAGGTTGACGATCCCCGCCCCGATCTTGCTGTACAGTTCCTCCTTGTTGTTACTCTCGTAGATGGGTACTATTTTGCGCAGAACGCGGCCGCTGAGCTTGATATTGAGCGACTTCATCTTTTCATCGAGCATGTGCATACCCCGCTCGATGTTGTTCTGCCGCTCGCGCTTGAGGAAACTCTTGATCGACTGCTTGGCTTTGGCCGTAGTTACGATCTCCAGCCATTCGGGCTTGGGACGCGCATTGTCGGCCGTGATGATCTCGATCTGGTCGCCACTGTTGATCTGCGTGGTGATCGGTTCGAGCTTGTGGTT
>ENA-ORLN01000091-ORLN01000091.1-human-gut-metagenome-genome-assembly--contig:-NODE-91-length-34367-cov-10.1741_pt1 | contig 34367 bp, 40 predicted proteins | sample MGYA00243072_ERZ508834 | MGnify/ENA primary metagenome ERZ508834 (study PRJEB26277, sample SAMN04329820) | human gut metagenome | biome: human-associated habitat | host: Homo sapiens | place: USA... | reverse complement strand
TTATATTTTTGATGTATTTTCAGTCGGCATACGAGATGGCCGCTACGTGGATGACTTTATAAACAGCCACCGGTACATCGACTGCAACAGTGCGGTTTGCAGGAATTGCCATGAAATGAACATTCATATCATCAGAGGGCTGTTGCTCGATTGTACAAGTCTCGTCAAAAGCCTCTTTACCGCAGAAACATTTTCTTTCGAGGAGTGCATGGCCTTGAAACAAAAGTACGACATTGCCGGAGTATGGTTCGACTCTTCACGTATAGAAGATTCCAGAAACGCTCCACCTCTCTCCTTTGGTTGCAATTTTTCCCGTGAACAGATGACAGGTATTGTGGCTTGCGCCAACGCTTATCATCTGTTTTGCGTTTCCACTCTCCGCATCGAGGACATGGAAGCGCTTTTTGCCTGCAAGGAGAATTTCTGTATACGTGTGAACAATATCCGCCATGTGGCGGTTCTGTTCGATGCGTTGCTCGAAAACACCTTTATCCTACCTCACTGGCAGTCGGTTCTCGACAAGGGGCGGTTCCTGTTGTCCAAAGACGGCACAAGATATGTTACCGCTTCAAGCCTCTCGTCTGCCCTCTCTGCGGCGAGGAACAACATTACATCGGCAAACCTCGGCATACGAAAAGCCATCAGTCGGCTGAAAATATGACACGAAGTGCCAAAAAGCCAAGTATGTGAAAGATAAAACAGTGATAGTTGCCGTGATACGTGCATAGTATCATGCCGGAATTTCCGGCTGTCCGGTTCACATCACATAACTTTGACCTCCGTTAGCGCGCTGCATAACGGAGGTAACTCTCCATTGTCTAATTTTAACATGTATTTTATGCAAAACAGAACAACATTCATGGAGCGGTTAAGCGAACGGCTGACCGCCATAGAAGCGGTTCTCAAGAAGTTGGAACCGGTGGAAGGTCTGTTGGAGCGTGTGGCTTTACTGGAAAATACCATTTACACGACCAAGAAAGTCTTCACTTTTCAAGAGGCGTGCATGTATATCGGCGTGTCCGAAAGTATGTTGTACAAACTCACATCGAACAAGGAAATCCCGCACTACAAACCTCGCGGCAAGATGCTTTACTTCGCGAAGGAAGAGCTGGACGCATGGCTCTTGCAAAACTACGAACCTACGGTGGACGATGCCATGCGTATGGCGACGGAAGTATCCGCAACCCAACCGTTCTTTAACCAGAAGCGCTATGGAAAACGAAAAAAGAACTGACCGTAACTCGTGGGCGGAACTGGACGAGAATCGCCTGTCGGATATTCTCACGGCATCGCAGATAAAGGCCACGGACACCTACGTGACTCCGCCCCAGATTATATGGATCGACAACTCCACCATAGCGACGCTCGGCAATTTTAGCGCTTCGACGGGTAAGGCGAAGGCGAAAAAGACGTTTAATGTCTCTGCTATTGTCGCTGCGTCACTGGCGGGCCGGCAGGTTTTGAACTACCGGGCGCATCTGCCCGAAGGCAAGCGCAGGATCTTGTACGTGGACACCGAACAGAGCCGTTTCCATTGCCATAACGTGTTGGAACGTATTCTCCGCCTGGCGGGACTGCCCACCACAACCGACAACGAGAATCTCGATTTCATTTGCCTGCGGGAATACACGCCGGCCGTGCGTATTGAGGTCATCGACTACGCTCTGCGACAGAACAAAGGGTACGGGCTGGTCATCATTGACGGCATCCGCGACCTGATGCTCGACATCAACAGCACCAGCGAATCGGTGGAGGTTATCAACAAGATGATGGAATGGTCGTCGAAATACGACCTGCATATCCATTGTGTGCTGCACCTGAATAAAGGCGACAACAATGTGCGCGGGCATATCGGCACGGAAATGAGCAATAAGGCGGAAACGGTGCTGGTCATCACCAAGAGTGCGGAGAATCCCGTTATCAGTGAAGTTCATGCGCTGCATATCCGCGAGAAGGAGTTCAAACCGTTTGCTTTTTCCGTTGATGACGAAGGATTGCCGGTCATGGTGGATAACTATTCGTTTGATGGCAGCGTGAGACCGAAGGCCCGGAGCAGCTTCATGGATTTGTCCATCGAGCAGCACCGGGAGGCGCTTTCCGCCGCTTTCGGGGACAGGCCCATCAAAGGTTTCGAGAACGTACTGCAGGCTCTCATGGCCTCCTATGAGGCTATCGGGTTCAAACGGGGACGCAGCGTCATGATAAAACTGCTGCAGTACCTGACGGAAAACCTGAAGCTGATCGTCAAACGGGACAAGCTCTTTTATTACGATGTGACCCCGACCGAAGCCTTGCTTTTCGACGAAGAATGCGAGGACGCAGAAGGTGAAAAATAATTTAGTTTACTTTGGTCCGGGTATATATAGGAGAAAAACCAAAGTAAACCGTTTTTTGAAAACAAGTGAAAAGAAAATGACATGACCATAGCGGAAGCAAAACAACTGCGTATCGTGGACTATCTTGCCAGTCTCGGCTACCACCCCCAGAGTGTAACATCGAAACAATACTGGTATTTGTCGCCGCTACGCAATGAGCGTACCCCGTCGTTCAAGGTCAATGACCGGCTCAACGAATGGTATGACTTTGGCGCAGCGACGGGCGGAGACCTTGTGGAACTGGGCAAACACCTTTACCAGACGGACAGCGTGAGCGAAGTGCTTGCCTATATAGGGAAGCACGAGAACGCTATCCCGATACAAAGGGTGCGGATTCCGGGGACAACGCCCCGACCCGTCGAAGCCGACATGAAGGACGTGCTCGTCGTACCGTTGCAGCACCATGCGCTGCTCTCGTACCTTCATTCCCGTGGAATCGACGGAGACATCGGCCGCATGTTCTGCCGGGAGGTCCATTATGAATTGCGGCAACGGCGCTACTTCGCCCTTGCCTTCGGTAACGTGGCGGGCGGGTACGAGGTTCGCAATCCTTATTATAAGGGCTGTATCCGGTGTAAGGACATCTCTGTCATCAGGCATTCTCATAGTGAAGCACAGAACCGGGTTTGCGTGTTCGAAGGCTTCATGGATTTTCTCTCTTACCTGACGCTGAAACAGACGGGTGATGATACGGTCTGCATCGGCGCACCTTGCGATTACCTCGTGATGAACTCGGTGAACAACCTGAAAAAGGCTTTGGAACACTTGCAGGTGTACGAGGAAATACACTGTTATCTCGACAATGATCTCGCCGGACAGAAAACGGAAGAGACCATCGCCGGCATGTACGGCAAGCGGGTGCACAACGAAGCACTCCGTTATCACGAGTACAAGGACCTGAACGATTACCTGCGCGGAAAGAAACGGTAAGGCATTATCGTTACCCCTCCCTTGAAAGCTCTCCTCCCGGAGGGCTTTTTTTATGCCCGTTTTTCCCGGTACATTCGCCTTAAAGTATGAAATTAAAGTTCAATTTATATGTTTCATACTTATTTCTACGTAATAAAATATTGTTTGATATAAAGAGTTTTCATTATATCAAATATAATACTTTTCTTTGCTTTTGTACTTTCAAAGTTCAATTAAAGTTTAATTTCATACTTAAAACAGATGAGTTCATACTTTATATTCGCCCTTGTACTGACGGTGCTGTACATCGTCTATTACGCGGTCAATATTACCCGTGACCTGTATGGAAAGAAGGGAACGGAGAAGACTGACGAAGAAGTTTTCGACCTCGGTCCGATGGATGCCACGGAAGAGAGTGTCGAGGTTTCGGAGAACGAGACCGGGTTTAGTATCGGAAATGAGACATGCGACACGGAAGCCGTAGCTGCCCCGCCTGCGGTACAAGACGGCGATACAGGGAAAAAGGAGGCAGCCGCGAAAGAGCGGCTTGAAAGGCTGAAGGCCAAGGCGGAGGCGCAGATGGAAGAGATCGCTCCCTACCTGTCCGACGGCTTTACCGACGAAGAGATGTATAAGGCGTTGATTTCCAAAGGACGCTTGGACAACCGTCCCTGCCTGAAATGGAGACCGGTCAAAGATAAGCTGTAAGATGTCGAAAACGAAAAAGATACTATGTGCGCTTTGTTCCATCATCCCCTGTTCAGCTCTGGCGAAAAGCGGCAGCGTGAATTACAGTTGGGGTGCGGATGCGCTGGCGACGATGCACGACTACGTGGTAACAATGATGTTTTACGTCCAAGCTCTCTGTTGTGCCATCGCCGGGATTTGTGTGATTGTGTCCGGATTCCAGATTTACGTAAAGATGAACACGGGCGAGGACGGCATTACCAAGTCCGTCGTAACGCTTGTGGGCGCGTGCCTGTTCCTGATCGGTGCGTTCCTCGTCTTTCCTGCCTTTTTCGGCTATCGCATATAGAAACGGGAGGCAGGAATCAAGTACCGCCATAACGATTCGAAAGAACTGCAATACTTACCCTAAAATAAATAATCATGTTTCAAAAAACAAAAAGACAAATGAAAAAAATGTTTTCTGCTAAAAAAGTACAGATGCTCACACTGATGTTGCTGTGTGGCACGACGGCCGTCATGGCCCAGAACTCCGCAGGCGATTATTCCGCCGGTACGACTGCACTGGCTACCGTGACGGAGGAAATCGCCAAGTACGTTCCCATCATGGTCAAACTGTGTTACGCCATTGCCGGTGTTGTGGCTATCGTAGGCGCTATCTCGGTGTACATCGCCATGAGTGCGTCCGTAATGGTTGCATGATAAATACCTCTTTAGCAAGAGGATAGGTCAGGGTTCAAGTGACCTACTTCCACCCAAATAAGCCCGAGGGGAAACCTAAAGGTGAAAATAGCACTTTGGGAAAGCAATAAGTCAGTCAAAAGCCAGACTGCGACTGAATTGCGAGGGAGAAAGACAGATATGAGGATAAAGTCCATACTGATTGAACGATAGCCCAGCGACAAAAGATGTAGCTGCGACGGAAGGCTTTTACAAACGTCGCATTGTGGCACTTAGACAACGTCATTGGTGTTATAGCAAAGAACCAGCCACAACGCAACCGCAGTAAGCGGAGAAAAGGGCGGAAGTCGTATCCGACAATCTGTCGTGCTAATAGTTATCATGCAGCTAAACGGAGATTACCTAAGTTGGAAAGCCATGAAAGTGGCTATGAGCTTTGGCTTTGAATATCCAATATGGTAACGGAGTTCCCATAGTAGTCCGAGCAAGGTAATGCCTTGTACATGGCGAAGGGGAACAGTTAGTAATGTTTTAATACAAATTTTGAAAACGTGTAAGACGTATGGAAAAATCAGAAAGAGTATTAAAAGCTCTAAGTGACCACAGTCAAAGTTCGGATTATAAGTACGAGCGACTGTATCGGTATCTGTTCAGTGAAGAGATGTTCGCTGTAGCCTACCAACGCATCTATGCGAAGCAAGGCAACATGACACCCGGAACTGACGGCAAGACCATCGATGAGATGAGTCTTGAAAGGATTGAAAGATTGATTGTGTCCTTAAAGGACGAAAGTTACCAACCCCACCCTGCACGCAGAGTGTACATACCGAAGAAGAACGGCAAGAAACGTCCGCTCGGTATTCCCTCATTCGAGGACAAATTGGTGCAGGAGGTAGTTAGACTGCTGCTTGAAGCCATTTATGAAGGTCATTTTGAAGGCACTTCACATGGTTTCCGACCGCACCGAAGCTGCCACACGGCATTGGGTATGATACAGAAGTCTTTTGCGGGAGCAAAGTGGTTTATCGAGGGAGACATCAAAGGCTTCTTTGACAACATAGACCACAACGTACTGATTAGCATTCTTCGTGAACGCATATCAGACGAACGCTTCCTAAGACTTATCCGTAAATTCTTCAATGCAGGGTATGTGGAGGACTGGAAGTACAACAAGACGTACTCAGGAACTCCGCAAGGTGGAATAATCAGCCCCATATTGGCTAACATCTACCTTGACAAGTTCGACAAGTATATCAAGGAGTACGCAGCCAAATTCCGCAAAGGTGACAGACGCAGCATCAATCCCGAATACTGGCGTTTGAACAATAAGAAGAACAGGCTGAAACAGAAGTTGCAGAAAACATCCGATGAGCAGATGCGGAAAAACTATCTGTATGAAATTGCCCAACTGAGCAAACAGATGCTGTCCACTCCTCACAAGGATGCAATGGATGCGGACTTTAGAAGATTGCAGTATGTAAGATACGCGGACGATTTCCTTATATCGGTTATCGGAAGCAAGTCTGAATGCGAGACCATCAAAGCGGACATCACCCAATTCATGAGAGAACAACTCAAACTTGAATTGTCCGATGAGAAAACTTTGATAACACACGCACAAGACAAGGCGAAATTTCTTGGATATGAAATCTTCATCAGAAAGTCAGATGCAGTGAAAAGGAACAGGGACGGAGTACTCAAAAGAGACTTCAACGGCGCAGTGGTGTTAACCCTTAACTCGGCTGTGATACAAAAGAAGCTCACTGAATACAACGCTTTGGAGGTCAGAAACATTGACGGCAAAGACATTTGGTGGTCAAAGCCTCGCAGATATATGACTCCAATGAAGCCCGAAGATATTCTTGCCCAATACAATGCGGAAATCAGAGGACTTTACAACTACTATTCACTTGCCGCAAACGTGTCCAAAGAATGTGCATCTTTCGCCTTCATTATGAAGATGAGTATGTTCAAGACACTTGGCTGGAAACTGAACACTTCCGCAAGGAAAGTTCGCCAGAAGTATCAGAAGGACAAGGACTTTGTCATTCCGTACAACGATGCCAAGGGAAAGCAGAAGTACAGAGTCTTCTACAATGAGGGTTTCAAAAAGAGAAATGCGCAGTTCGATGTTGACTATGACAAACTGCCACAGACCATGTATGTGCCATATCCGAGCCTTGTGGAAAGGTTGAAGGATGGACGGTGTGAACTTTGTGGTAAGGATGGGAAAGTAGTCATGCACCATGTGAGGACACTCACCAAGCTGAAAGGCAATAATGAGTGGGAGAAACTGATGCTCCAAAGACATCGCAAGACACTTGTTGTCTGCGAGGACTGCAACTCAATGATTCAGAACTATGGTAAAGAGTAATGTTACTAATGGAAAGCCGTATACATGGAGACATGTAAGTACGGTTTGGGGGCGAGTACTCGGAAACCGCCCACCGCAAGGTGGGTATGGCGCTGGGTGCTTAGCCCACACAACGAGGAACAGGACGTCAAGAAGAAAATCATGATGGTCGTGGGCGCATGTATTTTCTTAATCGCTGCCGCACAAGCACTTCCGATGTTCTTCGGTATCGGCGCATAAACCTTCCGCACGATGAAAGGCAAGGACGAACGCTACCCTGACTACCCGCTGTTCAAAGGCCGTCACCGGCCTTTGGAGTTCATGGGCAGCCAGGGACGCTATATCTACTGGGCGGCAGGCGTTGCCGGCGGAGCCATCGTCGGCTTTATCATCGCCTACTGTCTCGCAGGGTTCGTGGTCGGACTGGTCGTGCTGGTTGCGGTCGTCTCGACGGGTATCGCCCTTATCATGCTCAAACAGCGGAAAGGGCTGCATACCAAGAAAGACGGGCGCGGGGTGTATATCTACGCCCACTCGAAGAAGCTGTGAGAAGAAAAGAAAAACCATCACGGGCAACGTGTGGTCTTGTTGAATGTTGAACGCGGGCCGGCCGCCTGAAATCCGGGCGGCCCGGCCTTTTTTATCGTATTTTAAGATGACTTTGTACATCATTCTACTTTTTATCGCCTTGTGTGCCGGCATGGCCCTGTCGGTCTATGCGTTCGGTACCGGAGGCAAGCGCAAGCGTATCTTTCAGGACATCTATTTTTCCGTGGAAGAGACGAACGGCGTGGGCGTGCTCTATACCAAGACGGGCGAATATTCTGCTATCCTGAAAATAGAGAACCCCGTGCAAAAATACTGCGCGAACATTGACAGCTACTATGAGTTCACGCACCTTTTCACCGCCCTCGCACAGACGCTCGGCGAAGGATATGCCCTGCACAAACAGGACATCTTCGTCAGGAAACAGTTCGAGAACGAGACGGGCGACAAACACGAGTTCCTCTCGTCGGCCTACTTCCGTTACTTCAAGGGGCGCAACTACACGGACAGCGTGTGTTACCTGACTATCACACAGGAGACGAAGAAGAGCCGACTGTTCTCGTTCGACAACAAGAAGTGGCGCGATTTTCTGGTCAAGATCCGCAAAGTGCATGACCAGCTGCACGATGCCGGGGTACAGGCCAAGTTCCTGAACAAAGCCGAGGCGAGCGAATACGTGGACCGCTATTTCGCCATGAACTTCAAGGACCGGATCGTGTCGATGACCAACTTCAAGGCAGACGACGAGACAGTCTCGATGGGCGACAAACGCTGCAAGGTATATAGTCTTGTCGATGTGGACTGCGCCGCACTGCCTTCACTGATAAGACCTTATACCAATATAGAGGTCAATAACACGGATATGCCCGTGGACCTGCTGGCTGCCATTGACAGCATTCCGAGTGCGGAGGCTGTCATCTATAACCAGATTGTCTTCCTGCCCAATCAGAAAAGGGAACTGGCCCTGCTGGACAAAAAGAAGAACCGGCACGCCAGTATTCCCAATCCGAGCAACCAGATGGCCGTGGAGGACATCAAGCGGGTACAGGAGGTCATCGCGCGGGAAAGCAAGCAGCTCGTGTACACTCATTTCAACCTGATTGTCGCCGTACCGACTGGTACGGACCTGCAAAAATGCACGAACCATTTGGAGAATGCTTTCGGACGTATGGGTATCCATATTTCCAAAAGGGCGTACAACCAGCTGGAACTGTTCGTAAACTCGTTTCCGGGTAACTGCTACGGCATGAACGAGGACTATGACCGCTTCCTGACGCTGGGTGACGCGGCGGTGTGCCTGATGTATAAGGAGCACATACAGCACAGCGAAGAAACACCGCTGAAAATTTACTACACGGACCGCCAAGGCGTGCCGGTAGCTATCGACATCACGGGAAAGGAAGGGAAAAACAAACTGACGGACAACTCGAATTTCTTTTGTTTAGGGCCTTCGGGCAGCGGCAAGAGCTTCCACATGAACTCTGTCGTGCGCCAGTTGTACGAGCAGGGCACAGACGTGGTGATGGTCGATACGGGTAACAGCTACGAGGGCCTTTGCGAATACCTCGGCGGCAAGTACATTTCCTATACCGAGGAAAGACCGATTACCATGAACCCGTTCCGCATCAACCGGGTTGAAATGAATGTGGAGAAAACGGGCTTCCTGAAAAACCTCGTACTGCTCATCTGGAAAGGCTCGCAGGGTACGGTCACGAAGACGGAGGACCGCCTGATAGAACAGGTCATCACGGAGTATTACGACACCTATTTCAACGGTTTCGACGGCTTCACGCCCCTGCAACGGGAGGATTTGCGTAAGGGGCTGCTCATCGACGACCGTAACCGTACCGAGAAGCGGGACGAGGACGAAGGAGAGCGGGCCGGGCGTATCGAGCGCATGATCGACGAGATGGAACGCCGCCGTAAGGAGCTAAAAGTGGAAGAGCTGTCGTTCAACTCGTTCTATGAGTTTTCCGTGCAGCGCATCCCCGACATCTGTACCGAGAACCACATTTCGGGCATCGACATCTCGACGTACCGTTACATGATGAAGGACTTCTACCGGGGAGGCAATCATGAAAAGACGCTGAACGAGAACATGGACAGTTCACTGTTTGATGAGACGTTCATCGTCTTCGAAATCGACAGTATAAAAGATGATCCTCTCCTGTTCCCTCTTGTCACGCTGATTATCATGGACGTATTCTTACAGAAGATGCGTATCAAGAAGAACCGCAAAGTCCTGGTCATAGAGGAAGCGTGGAAGGCGATTGCCAGCCCGCTCATGGCCGAATACATCAAGTTTATGTACAAGACGGCCCGTAAGTTCTGGGCTTCGGTCGGCGTGGTGACACAGGAGATACAGGACATCATCGGCAGCCCTATCGTCAAGGAAGCCATCATCAACAACTCGGACGTGGTGATGCTGCTCGACCAGAGCAAGTTCCGTGAGCGGTTCGATGAAATCAAGGCTATCCTCGGCCTTACTGACGTGGACTGCAAGAAGATATTCACCATCAACCGGCTGGAAAACAAGGAAGGGCGCAGTTTCTTCCGCGAGGTGTTCATCCGCCGGGGAACGACCAGCGGCGTGTACGGTGTAGAAGAACCAAGAGAATGTTACATGACCTACACCACGGAGCGGGCGGAGAAAGAAGCCTTGAAACTCTATAAACGGGAACTGCGGTGCAGTCATCAGGAAGCTATTGAGGCGTACTGCCGGGACTGGAACGCCAGCGGTATCGGGAAGTCCCTGCCGTTCGCCCAAAAGGTCAACGAGGCCGGGCAGGTATTGAACCTTCATGTAAAACAATAACAATCAAATCATTAATTACAAAAATGGAAAAGATAGACATTAGCCAAAGTGTAAAGACACTTGAGTTCGGGAGCAAATATGAAGCCCGTATCCAGCGGATATTCCGTGAGTTCGACATCAAGACCATCCGGGATTTGTGCCAATGGCCCGGAAAGGACTTGGTAAGGGTACGCGACATGGGAAGAAAAAGCATTGAGGAAATAGAGGATGTTCTGGAAAGATACAATCTCCGGTTGGGGATGCTCGGTAAGGAACTGGACGAATACGCCGGCATAGAAAATTCCGTACAGGACGAGGAAGAAGAGGCGAAGTGGGAACAACGCAGGTACGAGATCGCCAAGGAGGTATTCATACATCACCGTCTGGTGGCAAATTCCGCCGTATATGAGGCCGACGGACTGATACGTGCACTAAGAGGCATGACGCACCGTTGACGGATATCTGTTTTTAACCGGAGAGGAATCCATGATGAAACGGCTGTCACTTATCCTTATACTCCTGTCGCTCGCCGTTGTGCAGCAGGTCCACGCGCAGTATTACAGCGTGAACTACGACGCACGCACGGTGGCGGCAATGGCTACCGCTTTCGGTACGGAAGCCGTGGCGGAAAGCTATTACCGGGAGCAGGTCGATGACATTCTCAAGCACTACAATGCGGCGGAAGTGGCTACGGCGGGGATTTTTGCCTCCAAGTTCTTGGAGCATAAAGCCTTTTCCGACCTCGGTATCTGGAATAGCAGTACAGAAAATTACTACTACCGCCGCATTTACCGCATGGTCTCGGAGAAAATCATGCCGAAGATATGGGTGGTGGCGAAACTGATGCTCCGCTCGCCTCAAACGGCTATCTACTGGGGCAGCTACCTGATGAAAATCTGCGACGAGACGAAAAGTCTGTGTATGCAGTTCGAGAGTGTGGTGACGAACAGCACGCTGGGCTTTTCGGACATCGTGTTTCTGGAAATCAACCGAAACATCGCCCCTCTGCTGAAACTCTCGGAAGTGGGCGACATCGACTGGCAACGTATGTTGGACGATCTCGCCAGCGTGCCGGGTAACTTTACGAAAGAGAACCTGCAACACGACATCGACAACCTCTACAACATGGGTGTCGGTCTCGCCTCGGCTGGTATCGGAAATATCGGTGACGTCCTGCTGCAGACCAGTTCTTTCCATGATCTGATGGGCGGCAGGGTCAGCAAGGTCATCGACCTGTATGACCATTACGGTGCGCTCTTCGAGCAGGCGGAACATGACCTCGGAGGTCTGCTGATTGATATGGTGGGCGGAGAGGACAACGTGGCGGGACTGTTCGATTTCAGCAACTACGACCTTACCTCGTGGATGACAGATTATCTGGACAAGACAGCGGGAAACTACTACACGCAACGGTGGTATATCGCCCGTCGCGAGCAAGGGAGTATCGCCCTGTGCGATTACTACCCGCCGACGGACGACAACAGCATATTGAACGGCGGAGAGTGGACACGTTTCGAGACGACCGATCCCGGCTTCTATCCCAATGCCTCGCAACGGGAGCAGGTTCTCGCCAATTCGGAACGGTACGCCGGTTGGTCGAGAAGCCGGGTTCAGCTGCTCAACAGTCAGAACGACGGCTATACCTACACCATCGACTACTGGCAGAACGGTTACATCATCAGTCGGGGCGGCAAACAGACGAAGAAAGCCTATGCCTATGAAATCCATGTGAAGAAAAGCTGGAACCGGGAGGAAATCATTTACGAGGAGGTGTTCGATTCCTATTCGATGGACCTGAACACGTTCAAGGCGCAACTCAATGCCCGCCTCTTGGAGTTCAACGACAACGAGGAGGGTTATACTTACTATATCGCATCCGATGCGCGGAACTACTATCAGGCGACGGACGCTGCGAAGTTGCAGGGCTGCGAGAGCGTGACCATCAGCGTAACCTGCTCGGACGGGGCTACGCTTGGTCAGGGCACGACGCAGTACAAGTGCAGAAAGTGCGGCAAATCCCTGAACGCCCATTCAAAGGAGTGTGCCATGCAGACCACGGTTACGGAGAACGAATTGGACTTGTCCGAGTTGGACGCCATGCTGCAGGAGGCGGAGAACCAGGTGGCCGCCCTTCAGTCGCAAATCAATGCGTTGGAGAATGAGAATGCCGACCTGCTGAAAAAAATCGCCGAGGCGAGCGTGGAAGATGCGGCGGTGTACCGACAGCAGTACAATGCGAACAAAACACAGATAGACCGCCTGAAAAGCGAGCTGTCCGAATGGCAGAAGAAACAACGGGAATACACCGACGCAAAAGCCGAGGCGGCGGGCGATAACGATGTGGCAACGGACGACTATTACCGCATACCGGCCATCATGCAGGACTGTAAGACGGCTTACAGCCTGTCATGGCAGGACGGCGGGGCGTGGAACGGCTACACCTATGTCCGTAAGGCGACCATGCCGAACATCAACGGGGTCATCACGTTCAAGGCGACGGTCTCGATAGCCCGCAAACCGAAATATTTCCTCGGTATCAAGATACACCGTGCCATCGTGCAGATCAGTTGGGAACTGACCACGGAATATACCGACACGTATGTAGCCGACGTGCTGACACTCGACCCGAACCTGTCGGACGCGGAGAAAACGAAACTGGTGAACGACCGTATTGCGGAGATTGCACGGGAACACCCTTCGTGCAAGATCACGACGGAATACGCCCGTACCCCGCCATTGGAAGAGACTCCGACCGGGGAGGTGTACCATCTGCTGTGGTCGAGCGACCGGCTCGAAATCGCACGGGAAGTGGATTCCCGGATTACAAAAATATATGCAGACCTCGTGTCGCTGGAAAAGATGATGCACTATAAGCGGAGCATCATCGACGTGCTGAAGGATGTGCTGCCCGAACTGGACATGGACGAGGGACGCAGGCTGACGCTCGTGGAGGAATGCCACGAACGTTGGGTGGAGAATGCGCGAAACCTGCGGAACGGAAACGGCAAAGACAGCGGAAAGGAGGTGCGGCCATGAAACGTGCCCTGCTGATGACAGTCGTGCTGCTGGTTCTCCTGCCCGGCATCGCCAAGGCGCAATGGACCTTCGACATCGTGTCAGTGGAAGCCTACATCAACGACCACAAGAAACAGCGGAGCCTGCTGCTGGCCCGCAGTACGCTGGAATACAGCAACAAGCTGCTGCACGAATACAGCCGCAAGGAGATCGGCGAGTACAAGGAACTGAATGTGGACTTGGATCGCTACACCCGTGCCTTCGATGTCATCGACGTGATGTACCAGTCCTTGCGGACGGTACTGAACGTGAAAAGCACTTATACGGCGGTCAGCGACCGTATCGGCGATTACAAGAAACTGTTGGAGGACTTCAACGAGAGAATCGTGAAACGGGGACGCATCGACCCCGGCGATGCCGTGATACTGGCCATCAACGAAAAGGCAATACGGGACATCGCCAATGACGGGGAGCAGCTCTACAAGTCGGTGAGCGACCTTGTGCTGTATGCCACCGGGGCGGCGGCCTGCTCGACCTCCGACCTGCTGCTGGTACTGGAAGCGGTGAACACGTCGCTGGACGACATCGAGCGACACCTGAACCGGGCGTATATCGAGACATGGCGGTACATACAGGTGCGTATCGGTTACTGGAAAGCGAAGATTTACCGTCCCAAGGTCAAGGAGATTATCGACGGAGCTTTCGGACGATGGCGCAAAGCGGGACGGCTGGATTATTAATGAACGATGAAAGGGAAAGAAGACAGACTATCTACAGGTTGGAGTTTGACTTCCATGCCATCGACATCGGGAAATAAAAACAGAGAAAGAATTTTTAGTACGAACAAGCCTATTGGGATTATAACCAAGGGATAAAGAGACATTTAGATTGATACAATGGAAAAGATTGTTTTTGCAAAAGACATTACGTTATATAAAGCCGACTGTCTTGAAGTAATGCCTTTTCTTCCGGAATCAAGTATCGACTTGGTTTTATGTGATCCCCCCTTTGGAATCACAGCTTCACAGTGGGATAAAATAATACCATTCCCGGAAATGTGGAAAGAGATCAGGAGAGTCAGGAAAGAAAATGCACCTACGGTCTTATTTGGCAGCGAACCGTTCAGCAGCCTTCTACGCTGCGGTAATTTAGAGGAATTTAAATATGACTGGGTTTGGGAAAAGTCAAAAGCAAGCAATTTTCTTCTCGCTAAAAAACAACCTCTAAAAGCACATGAGCTAATAAGTGTCTTTGGTAAAGGTAGAACCCCTTATTATCCCATCATGGAGGAAGGTGAGCCTTACGGGAATCGCACGAAGAGAGGAAGCAATTGGACAGGAATAAACAATGTCCCCAATCCTACATTCAGAAATGAAAACAAAGGGACAAGGTATCCACGAAGTGTGATATACTTCAAAACAGCGGAATCGGAAGGCAAAACGATTCATGTCAACCAAAAGCCGATTGCATTATTGCAGTATCTGATAAGAACATACACAAAGGAAGGAGATACTGTCCTTGATTTTGCATCGGGGAGCATGAGCACCGCAATTGCCTGTATCTATACGCATAGAAAATGTATTTGCATTGAAAAAGACGAGACGCATTTCTCGCAGGGAGAGAAACGAGTCAGGAATGAGTACCAATATTTACGGCTTTGAAGCAGGCCCTCAAAGTATGACTATACGATATAAATAACTGTAAAATAATGAATAACCGGAAATTAATATGAACAGAACTCTCTTACTCATGGCGGTTGCAGCAGTTGCAACGAGCGGTGTCAAGGCGCAGTCGGTTACTTACAACCATGACTCGCCGAAACAGAACCAGATTACGGTCATGGAAACCGGTACGGGCGCTCTGTCGCCCGAACTTTACTACACGCTGCTGCATAACAAGTACAAGAAGTCGGCGGCAAGCAAGAACAAACTGTCGTTCCGCACGCTGGCGGGTGTCAATCTCTACAATCAGACAGATGAAGCGGAAGCCATTGACTCGGCTCTGGTCAAACGTGCCGAAATCGAGGCGCTGAACGTGGCCGACCGGCAGATTGACCTCGCATGGCTGGCCGAGGGCGATAAGATAAACGCTCAAATGGAGCGGTTTCAGCGCAACATAGACCGGATTCTCCTTGCCGGGGGCACGACGGACGACAAGGAGCGGTGGACGGAATACTATCATGTGTACCAGTGTGCCATCGACGCAACGAAGGACGCTTATATGCCCAATGCGCAACGAAAGAAAGAATACCTGCGGATCTACGAAGACGTGGTACGGCAGAACGAGATTCTGGTCGGCTACCTTGCCCGAAGACAGAACGCCACGGCCACGGACGGATTGCTGAACGTAACCGCCGACCGAACCTTGGACAAAAGCAGCGTCGTCAGAAACGCCATGAGCCGCTGGAACGAATCGCGCCTTGCGGTGCGAGGTTCACAGTCGGACGGCGGCATTGGAACGGGCGACGGAGACGAGACGGTAAACAGAGGGAACTAAAAGCATATAACCTATGGCAGACGGAAATATTCTTTCGGATTTCGGTATCGACCTCTTGGAAGAGGAGATCGACGACGTGATTTTTCAGACCAACGAGTTCCTGACCGACGCGACCTTTACCGGCTCGCAAGGTCCATTTTGGTGGATATTGCAGATGTGCATGGCGCTGGCCGCCCTGTTCGCTATCGTCATGGCGGCAGGCATGGCGTACAAAATGATGGTCAAGCACGAGCCTTTGGACGTGATGAAGCTCTTCAGACCGCTGGCCGTGTCGCTCATTCTCTGCTGGTGGTATCCTCCGGCAGACACGGGCATGGCAAACAGCGGGAGCAACTGGTGCTTTTTAGATTTCCTCTCCTATATCCCGAACTGCGTCGGTTCGTACACACATGACCTGTACGAGGCCGAAGCCTCGCAAATCTCGGACAAGTTCGAGAAAGTGCAGGAGTTGATTTACGTGCGCGACACGATGTACACTGCCCTGCAGGCACAAGCCGATGTCGCCCACACGGGTACGTCCGATCCCAACCTTATCGAGGCAACGATGGAACAAACTGGCGTGGACGAGGTTACGAACATGGAGAAGGATGCAGCGAAGCTGTGGTTCACGTCGCTGACATCGGGTGTCATCGTGGGAATAGACAAAATCATCATACTTATCGCCTTGGTGGTGTTCCGTATCGGTTGGTGGGCGACGATTTACTGCCAGCAAATTCTTTTGGGAATGCTCACCATTTTCGGACCTATCCAGTGGGCGTTTTCGCTCCTGCCCAAATGGGAAGGCGCATGGGCGAAGTGGCTCACGAGGTATCTGACGGTGCATTTCTACGGGGCGATGCTCTACTTCGTGGGCTTCTCCGTACTGCGGCTGTTCGACATCGTGCTCTGCAGTCAGGTGGAGAACCGGACGGCGTTACCGACAAGCGAGCAGACGAGGGCAGCTTACCTGCAAAACTCCTTCTTCTCGGCGGGCTATCTGATGGCGGCAAGCATCGTGGCCCTGAAATGCCTGAACCTCGTCCCCGACCTTGCGGCATGGATGATACCGGAGGGTGACACGGCGTTCTCAACCCGAAACTTCGGCGAGGGCGTGGCGCAGCAGGCTAAAATGACGGCAACAGGCGCAATGGGTACGGTAATGAGATAACAAAGTAACGATAAATATTCAAACAAAATGGTCATCAAGAATTTAGAGAACAAAATCAAACTGGTCGGAATTATTTGCACCGCCTTTCTTGTGGGCTGCGTCATCATCAGCGTGTCGAGTATCTGGACGGCCCGCACGATGGTTACGGACGCTCAAAAGAAAGTGTATGTGCTGGACGGCAACGTGCCCATACTGGTACGCCGCACGACAATGGAGGAAACGCTCGACGTGGAAGCCAAGAGCCATGTCGAAATGTTCCACCACTACTTCTTTACCCTTGCTCCCGACGACAAGTACATCCGCTACACGATGGAGAAAGCGATGTACTTAGTGGACGAAACGGGCTTGGCGCAGTACAATACGCTCAAGGAGAAAGGCTTCTATTCCAACATCTTGGGAACGAGTGCCGTCTTTTCGATTTTCTGCGACAGTATCACCTTCAACAAGGAGAAGATGGAGTTCACTTACTACGGGCGGCAGCGTATCGAACGGCGCAGCAATATCCTGATGCGCGAACTGGTTACGGCGGGACAGCTCAAGCGTGTACCCCGGACGGAGAACAACCCGCACGGGCTGCTCATCGTGAACTGGCGCACGCTGCTGAACAAGGACATCGAGCAAAAGACAAAAAGCAACTATTAACTCTACCAGCCCTATGAATATCAAAGGATTCAGACGTATGCTGTTCGGCGAGAAGATGCCGGACAAAAACGACCCGAAATACAAGGAGCGCTACGAACGCGACGTGGATGCCGGGCGACGCTTCGCCAAAGCGACACGTATCGACAAGGCAGTGGCCAAAGTACAGGGTTTCGCCAACGCCCACCGGACGCTGTTTCTCGTCATCGTATTCGGCTTCGCCATCTGCGGGCTGACATGGAATATTTACCGCCTGACGGTGGTGTACTGCCATCATCCAGTCCGCCGAACGGCCACGGAAATGCAGGATTCCGTGCTCCGGGAACGGCATAAGATGCTTTCCGTACCGCATGTACGAAGATTCGATACGAAGGAAAGCGGTACGGAAAGGCCGGAATAGAACGGCAGGCTTATGAATATGCCGTTTGAGAGAACTATAAGCAAGTATGTGCAACTCAATTAAAGGGAAACAATGAACAATATCTTCAAGAGAATCAATTTCAGGCAGCCGAAGTATATGCTTCCGGCTATCCTCTATATCCCCCTTCTCGGCACGTCGTACTTCATTTTCGACCTGTTCCATACCGAGAAGGCCGAGGTACAGGACAAGACACTCCAGACGACCGAGTTCCTGAATCCCGAATTGCCGGACGCCCAAATCAAGGGCGGCGACGGTATCGGCAGCAAGTATGAGAACATGGCCAAATCATGGGGCAAGATACAAGATTATTCCGCTGTGGACAACATCGAGCGGGACGAACCGGACGATAACCAAGAGGAATATGAATCGCAATACACCGAAGAGGATATCGCCCTGCTTGACCGGCAGGAAAAGGAGAAAGATCTGGCAGCGGAAGCGGCCGATGCCAAGAGGCGGGAGCAGGAAGCTCTCGCAGAACTGGAAAAAGCACTCGCCGAAGCGAGGTTGAGAGGACAACGGGAGGTCATGCCGTCCGCAACGGACAGCACCGCAACGGTGGCTCCGCCGGACACGATGACGCAGACCAAGGGAACCATCGACGAGGAAAGCCGTTCGGTCAAAGCTCCTGCGGAGACGGACAAGGCAAGCGAGGTGGTGAAGAAGGTAAAGACGACTTCGGACTACTTCAACACACTGGCGAAAGATGCACGGGAACCGAAACTCATCAAGGCGATCATCGACGAAAACATCAAGGCCGTGGACGGCTCGCGTGTGCGGCTGCGCCTGCTGGACGACATCGAAATCAACGAGAGCGTGGTCAGGCGTGGTACTTACCTGTATGCCACAGTCAGCGGTTTCTCTTCCGGACGTGTAAAAGGAAGCATCAACAGCATATTGGTGGAGGACGAACTGGTCAAGGTCAGCTTGTCAATCTACGATACGGACGGGCTGGAAGGACTTTACGTACCCATCAGCCAATTCCGCGAGACAAGCAAGGACGTGGCGAGCAGTGCCATGTCGGGCAGCATGAACATGAATACCAGCGGATACGGTAACAGCCTCGCCCAATGGGGTATGCAGGCGGTGAACAATGCCTACCAGAAAACGAGTAACGCCATCAGCAAGGCCATCAAGAAAAACAAGGTGAAGCTGAAATACGGGACGTTTGTGTATCTGGTGAACGGACGGGAAAACAGGAACTAAAAGGTCAGTGACAATGGAAACAGATATATCAAAACTTCATAAGGGAACGGACGGCTTCTATTACGAAGACTACATCGCTCCCGATAAGCCCGAAACATTCGTTGGGAAGCTCGTAAGTACCGAATGGTGGCACAAAGGGGTACGATTCGCCCTGATATGCAACTTTCAGGCAGTGGACGGGCGGAGGATTGCCTTATTCGCCTTCCAGAAGCATACCGGTTTTTACGGGCCAAGAGACGGTGCGGTCAATTTCAAACATGTGGAGAAGAATACCCTCTGGGAGTGTGAAATCCGGAAAACCCGGACGGAACGCTGTACCTGGATGAGCGCCCGGCAAATTGTAGAACCGAAAACAGACGCAATATGATAGAGACGGATCGCATTTACCTTATGGACTGCATGGAGGGCATGAAACAGATAGCGGATGGTAGCGTGGACGCCATAATCGCCGACCTACCTTACGGGGTGTTAAATCGCAGCAATCCGTCGGTGAACTGGGACCGCCAGATACCGTTAGCAGCCTTGTGGGAGCAATACCGGCGGATTACCAAGCCGGACAGCCCCATTATCCTGTTCGGGCAGGGGCTTTTCTCCGCATGGCTCATGCTGTCGCAACCCCGGCTATGGCGGTACAACCTCGTGTGGCAGAAAGATCGGGTGACGGGACATCTCAATGCCAAACGTATGCCGCTCCGGCAGCACGAGGATATTCTGGTATTCTATAAAAAACAGCCGGCCTATCATCCGCAGATGACACCGTGTCCTCCGGAACGGAGAAATCACGGGAGGCGTAAAACGGAGGGATTTACCAACCGTTGTTACGGAACGATGAAACTCTCACCGGTACGCATAGCCGATGACAAATATCCGACCTCGGTCATCTTCATGCCGAAGGAACACAAGAAAGGCGCGTTCTACCACCCGACACAAAAGCCCGTGGCGTTGATGGAGTACCTGATACGGACCTACACCGACGAAGGCGATGTTGTACTGGATAACTGTATCGGGTCAGGCACAACCGCCGTGGCCGCTATCCGCACGGGACGGCACTACATCGGATTTGAAATCGAACAGGCGTACTGCGAGATTGCCGAGCGGCGGATTCAGGAGGAACTGGAATGCAGGAACAAGGTACAAGAGGAAAAAGAGATAAGGGAAGAAAAACAAAATCAATAAATCAATGACATGGACAAAAAAGGAATCGTAACGGCATTTCTTCTGGCGGCAGGGCTGCTGGGAACGCCGAATGTACAGGCACAACGAACCTACGAGGAGATGGAACAACTTACGGTAAATGAACAGGTAACGACGGTCATCACGGCCTCGGAACCGGTACGCTTCGTGGACATCTCCACAGATAAGGTTGTCGGCGACCAACCGATAGACAATATCGTCCGCCTGAAACCGAAAGAGGGCGGACACGAGGACGGCGAGGTGCTGGCCATCGTGACTATCGTAACGGAACGCTACCGCACGCAGTATGCGCTGCTCTACACCACACGGGTGCGGGAGGCGGTAAATTACAAAGAAATCCAGTTGCAGGAACGGAACGCCTATCACACCCCGACGGTCACGATGTCCACCGTGGATATGACACGCTTCGCCCGGCGTATCTGGAACTCGCCCGCGAAGATCCGCAACGTCGCCACCAAGGCACATCGCATGACCATGCGGCTGAACAACATCTACTCCGTGGGTGAGTATTTCTTCATCGACTTCTCGATAGAGAACCGGACGAACATCCGCTTCGACATCGACGAGATACGGGTGAAGCTGGCAGACAAGAAACTGACCAAGGCGACCAACGCACAGGTCATCGAACTGACCCCGGCACTGGTGCTGGAGGCGGGCAAGACGTTCCGGCACGGCTACCGGAATGTGGTCGTGGTCAAGAAAATGACGTTCCCGAACGACAAGGTGCTGACCATCGAGATGACGGAGAAACAAATCAGCGGGCGTAACATCAGCCTGAATATCGACTATGAGGACGTGCTGTCAGCCGATTCGTTCAGCGCGGCATTGCTGGAGGAGGAATGACGATGAAAAAGACGATTATCCTGACGATTGCCTGCATGTGCCTCGCCGTAGGAGCGTATGCACAGCGAGGCAGCGGCCGCCTCTCACTCGGTGCGGGGCTGCTGTACAAGAACGGGCTGGACGTGACGCTGGCCTACGAACACGAGATGAACTACCGCCATGCGTGGGAGTTCTTTGCCAACGGCTACCTGCAATGGGCAGAGTGCGAATCCTGCAAGCATGTATGCCCGAAATCTTTCTGGCGGAACTACCGCACCTACAGCTTCGGCGTGGCTTACAAACCCTGCGTCACGAGGGGACGCAACCATTACGGAAGCCTCCGAATCGGGGCTTCGGGCGGAAGCGACACGAAGAAGTTCCTTGCAGGACTGCATTTCGGCTACGAGCACAACTATGTGTTGCGGGCGGGCTGGACGCTATACTGGCAAGTCAAGGGAGACGTAATGATAAAGGGGGCCGACGTGCTGCGTACAGGGGTTGCCCTCGGCATTAAACTACCTATAAAATAAGGGAAAGATGAAACAGAACATTATCAGAAAAACGTGCCAGGTAGTGCCGGTTCTCCTCATAACCGGGGCGTTGGCTGCCTGCGACGCACATATAGAAGAATCCGAAGAAACAAAATATCCCGTACACGTCCTCTGTGTGGACGGGACAGTAATACCGTACAGTGAGTACGAACAATCCAAGGAACAGGCGATTGCCGTCGTCTTCCATATCGGCTCCGACGGGGAAACGGAAGGAAACGGCTATGCCGTCTATCTGTGGGATATGACGCCGAAAGCTTTTGCCGACAGCCTTGGTGTCGAGCAGGGTACGTCAGCAGACATCACGGCATACGACGGGAATGAGAACACGTTCGCCTTGTATGAAACAGAAGAGACAGCCTCGCCGATGGCTGAAGCCGTTTTTGCCCTGTGGAAATACGGGCAGAGCGCCTATGTTCCCTCGGTGGCTCAGATGCGCCTGCTGTATGCGGCACGTGGCATTATCAATCCGGTCATCGAGAAATGCGGCGGAGACCCGCTTCCGACCGAAGCCGACGAGTGCTGGTACTGGACATCGACGGAGGTGGAAGGACAGCAGACGGTCAAAGCATGGCTCTACTCGACAGCCAGCGGAGCCATGCAGGAAACGCCCAAGACGCAGGCGCATAAAGTGCGTCCCATTATAACCATCAACAACTGAATTTATGATTATGAACGGAATTAAAGATTTCAATGCACCACAATATGTGGATATAGTACATCCGGACAAAGGATTTTTCGGGTATCTGTTGAGATGCAAATGTCCTAAGCAAGAGGACGTTTCCGGTAATTACATATTCCTCGATGATGGAATAGACTGCTACGAGAGGTTTCCTTCCGCAAAGAACCGCAGGGAAGAAATCCGGACGGAATGGAACGGCCGTATCAGCCGTTACCATGATATTTTCCAAGGGCAGCTCTACTATGTCAATGAAGAATTGATTGAAGGTTTCATTGATTTCATGACTTGTGGCTCTAACGATGCTGTCCGGATTTTCCTTGAGAAGTTTACAGCGGAAGTACGGGCTTCTGCAATATATGACGCTTTAAGGCTTAAACCTCTATATGCAGTTTCCCATGTCTGCCAGCTTACTGCTGATAACCGTATGCAATGGCCTCATATCCATGTTCTCTGGGGCATTAAAAAGAATTGACATAGCAATGGAAGAGAGCAAGGAATTACAGGGATTTTACCGGATATTCCGTGCGGTGGTATATGTCTCCGTACTGATGGAGTTTTTCGAGTATGCCATCGACCCGGCTATGCTGGACCACTGGGGCGGCATACTCTGCGACATTCACGGACGTATCAAGCAGTGGACCATCTATAACGACGGAAACCTCGTGTACAGTAAGGTCGCCACGGTGCTACTCATCTGCATTACATGTATAGGCACCAGAGCCAAGAAACATTTGGAGTTCAACGCCCGGCGGCAGGTCTTGTACCCACTCATAAGCGGTTTTGTTCTGTTAGTGCTGTCCGTATGGCTGTTCGGTTATCCGATGGAGGCACGACTTTATACGCTGCCGCTGAATATTATCTTCTATATGACAACTTCCCTCGTGGGGGTTATCCTCGTGCATGTCGCACTGGACAACATCTCCAAGTTCCTCAAGGAGGGACTGATGAAGGACCGCTTCAACTTCGAGAACGAGAGTTTCGAGCAGTGCGAGGAACTGATAGAGACCCCGTACAGCGTGAATATCCCTATGCGGTATTACTACAAGGGCAAATTTCGTAAAGGCTGGACCAACATAACCAACTGTTTCCGTGGAACGTGGGTAGTCGGAACACCGGGGTCGGGTAAGACATTCAGTATCATCGAGCCGTTTATCCGGCAGCACTCGGCCAAGGGATTCGCAATGGTGGTCTATGACTATAAGTTCCCGACTCTGGCTACGAAGCTGTACTACCACTACAAGAAAAACCAGAAACTCGGCAAGCTGCCCCAAGGCTGCCAGTTCAACATGATTAATTTCGTGGACGTGGAGTACAGCCGCCGGGTAAATCCCATTCAGGCGAAATACATCAACAACCTCGCTGCGGCCAGCGAGACGGCGGAGACGCTGTTGGAGAGCCTGCAAAAAGGCAAGAAAGAGGGAGGCGGTGGCAGCGACCAGTTCTTCCAGACCTCGGCTGTGAACTTCCTCGCCGCCTGCATCTATTTCTTCGTGAACTACGAGCGCGAGCCTTATGATGTCAAAGGAAACAAACTGTACGCAGAGAAACGGCAAGACCCTGAAACGAAATTCTGGAAGCCAACGGGTGTGGTGCGGGACAAAGAGGGCGGAGAAATCGTGGAACCTGCCTATTGGCTGGGAAAATACTCGGACATGCCGCATATCCTGTCGTTCCTGAATGAGAGTTACCAAACCATTTTCGAGGTACTGGAGACCGACAACGAGGTAGCCCCATTGCTCGGTCCGTTCCAGACGGCTTTCAAAAACAAGGCAATGGAGCAGCTGGAAGGTATGATAGGTACGCTGCGTGTCTATACCTCGCGCTTGGCGACCAAAGAGAGTTACTGGATATTCCATCGTGACGGCGACGACTTCGACCTGAAGGTGAGCGACCCGAAGAATCCGAGTTACCTGCTGATAGCGAACGACCCGGAGATGGAGAGCATTATCGGGGCACTGAACGCCCTTATTTTGAACCGTCTCGTTACCCGCGTAAATACCGGGCAGGGCAAGAACATCCCCGTGAGCATTATCGTGGACGAGCTGCCGACACTTTATTTCCACAAGATAGACCGCCTGATCGGTACGGCACGAAGCAACAAGGTGAGCGTGACGCTCGGTTTCCAAGAGCTGCCGCAGCTCGAAGCGGATTACGGAAAGGTGGGTATGCAAAAAATCATCACGACGGTGGGCAATGTGGTGAGCGGTTCAGCCCGTGCCAAGGAGACGCTGGAATGGCTGTCAAGCGACATATTCGGCAAGGTGGTGCAAATCAAAAAGGGTGTCACGATAGACCGGGACAAAACTTCCATCAACCTGAATGAAAACATGGACAGCCTCGTACCCGCCTCGAAAATCTCGGATATGCCGACGGGCTGGATATGCGGTCAGACGGCACGGGACTTCATCCAAACAAAAACCGGTATAGGAGGTTCGATGAACGTACAGGAATCGGAGGAGTTCAAGACCTCGAAGTTCTTCTGCAAAACGGATTTCGACATGAAGGAAATCAAGAAGGAGGAAGCTGCGTATGTACCACTGCCGAAGTTCTACACGTTTAAGTCGAGGGAGGAACGGGAACGCATTCTTTACCGGAATTTCGTGAATGTGGGAATAGAGGTGAAAGAAATGATAAAGGACGTGCTGAACAAAAGGGGTGCGAAATAGAAAGTCGGCTTCCGTTATGGAAAGAAGCAAAACGCCTGCAATGATTCCGTGATTATTGCAGGCGTTTCGGTGTTTCCTATCTATTTTTCACACTTCCGAGGACTGTTCCCGACATTCGTCCATCAAGAACTGTTCTAATTGCTGACGGTTTGGCAACTGTAACTGGTATGTCGAAACAAAAAGATGATTATCCATACTGCCAAGGGCGTATTCCACCATCTTCTTTCCTTTGTGTGTACAAAGCAAAATACCGACCGGAGGATTGTCGCCCGGCTGCATTTCATTCTCGGCATAATAGCTGACATAGGCATTCAGCTGTCCTATGTGTTCATGGCGGAACTCGTCATTTTTTAATTCCACAATGACATTGCAATGAAGCAACCGGTTGTAGAAAACGAGATCCGCAAAATAATATTCTCCGTCTATGATGATGCGTTTCTGACGCGCCTCGAAACAGAAGCCTTTCCCAAGTTCCAGCAAGAACTCCTGCAAGTGTCCGAGCAGGGCTTCTTCAATATCGCTTTCCGTAACGACATCTTTGGCTTGGAGACCGAGAAACTCAAACGTATAGGGGTCGCGTATCTGCAAAAGCGGGGTGTGTCGCTCTGCCTTGCTGTCTGCAAGCATCATCGCTTTCATCTTATCCTCCGACAGTCCGATGCGAATGTGAAGGTTGGAAACAATCTGACGGCGTAATTCACGCACACTCCATGTTCCCCGAATACATTCCGTTTCATAGAAAAAACGTACCAACGGGTCTTCTATCGTAAGCAACTCCCTGATATGCGAAAAGGAAAGTGCAGAAACCAAATTCTCAGGGGGGGTATTGAACTGTTCAGAAAGCTTGCCTGCATTTTTCTTATTAACAGCGAAAGAGTCAATTTCCGGCAATTTGTGCGACACTGTCGCATAAATTTCTGATAACGGCAATTTATGCAACACCGTCGCATGATTTGCGGAAACCAGTGTACCGATATGCGGATAATCTCTATAAAACAATCGTGAAAGTTGGAAAAGGGTGACATTCAGGCCCTTTTGCCCGATACGTTTTTCCAGACTTTTCAGCAGATTGTCCCCGTACTTGGCCCGGTCGCTGCCATTTTGTTCGTATTCAACAATATAACATCCGATTATCCAATTGCGTAACGTGGTCGCCTGATTGATGGTTTTAACCGCCACCCCACGCATTGAATCATCGACGGTTATAATCTTTTGAGCCAACTGCTCAAAGGATATGCTTTGTATTGAATTTGCTAATTGTTCCATATCTGACTGTAAATCGGAAACAAATATAGGAAAAATACAGGAGACACCGGTCGTTTGTTGCTGTTGAATTGATAATAACGGCATTAAAATGTATAGAGGGAGGGTGCACGAACCCGACGCTTGCACTCTGACCGATGGTGATTACCTGAAACGAGTCAAATCAAGTCATGGGATAATATTTGCCGCCTATCATAGACAGCAGCTGCTTGCGTTGTTTACCCTCCGAGTTCTTATACCCGATGTGCATCCACGACGGTACTCCCTGACTGTTTTCTTTCTCGGAAATCAACTGGTCAAACTCTCTTACTCTAAGAAAACCACGACAGAAACTCTTGAATTCCATCATATTGCCGTTTACGGGAATCAGGTCGAAGGCATAGCCGGAGTAATGCCCCCGTTATTACTTTGTGAACCTGCATCGCAAATACAAAGGGAGCAGGCAGTCACAGACAATCCGTTTTATGAACGACTGAAATCATTTACAAACGGCAGATTTTTATTCTTTTCTGCATTATATACAGAAAAGCCGTACCCTGTTCGTTTACCGACAAGGCACGGCTCTCGTCCCCCAAAAAGAGGAATCAGACAGTGACAACAGTTACATATAAATTCTGTCGCTCCTGTTCACAGAATTTATCATACTTGGCTTTGTCCGTACCGCTTTCGATAGCCCTGTCGATGACACCGCCCAGTTCATCGAAACAAACCTCGTTGTCACACATTCCACGTCCATTCCCTTCACAAGATAAACCTCGTAATAGTCCGAACCATTGAGCACGACGATGACATATCCCGCGTGCAGTCGTCCGTTTACCTTGATTCGGAGTGCCGGCAAATCCCTGTATAGAGTGGCGGCAAATTCTTCGATACTCCATGACATGAGGACGGTCATGGGGGTTAACGCTACTAACTGTTCCTTAATGATCTGTGCAACCTGCATTACATATTCTTTTTCCATAACTCTAAGTTTGTAAGTTTATAAATTATTATTCCATGATTCACTCGAACCAGTCCGGGTTATCCTTTTTGAGTTCGGCTACCAGCTCGTTTTCGGGCAGTTGAAGGGTTCTCTCATCGGTAAAGAAGAAAACTTCGTCATAAATGCTTTCGGCTTCTTTACTGGCGAAACCTTCGTTTTCGTCATTGAAACTACCGGGCTGCAGAGCATCCAGCAGGGTGGTCGGGGCAATCAGCAGTTCTTCGCCATCGTTGGCTTCCACAATACGGCATACATAGCTCTTGCCGCCAAATTGAATTTCATTTGTTTTCATATTATCCTCCTTATTTTAATGGTATATTACGTCCGTGTTCATTGAGGTACTCCATGATGCACTTCGCTTCCTCGTGCGAGGCTTGGTTTCGTTCGTCATAGTGCCGCGTTTCGTCCGCCATGACCTTGATACACGCCTTAATCAGGCGATACAGGCTTTGCTGAAGCGTGGGGTGCATGTCGGGGATTGCCGCTGCGAACCGTTCGGGGTTGAAACTGAAACTGTTTACCGCCATTTCCCAGTCTTTGGCGAGGCGATATTCTTTGCTTTCTTTAATGTCCATATTCTTGAATTTTAATAGTTCTCGTTGCATATTTTGTCAAGTTCCCTAATTATGGGTGTCACCTCTTTGCCTGTAAGCCTTTCTATGTCATACAGCAAATGCTCCAAGCGGTCATACGCCTTTTCTCCCGCTTTTGTAAATTCTCCGGTGCTGTCGAATGCGTTACCTTCACACCCCAGTTCTTGCAATAATTCTTCTAATGTCTTCATTTGTTGAATTTTTAATGATTGTTTTTCTTTCCCTCTGCTCGGCTTCCTTGTTACCGGAGCCGCTTCGGGTTTTATGGTGCTTTCCGGGGCTGGCGAAAAAGCCCTTTCCGACGTTTTTTCTTGCCAATTACGCTTCGTAGAAGGAAGAATTTGCAAGAAATGCAATTCAAAACGACGGAATCAGGCGCGACAGCCCATATTTGCACCGATAAAAACCGATGCGGTGACGGACAGGAAAGCCAGACGGAAGAGAATACGGAGACCTGAAAGTGGTAGAAAAGGACGGCTGGAAACTAAAAAAGAAAATTATATATCTATATATGGATAATTGTTGCTATATTTGCATATAAATAGTGATATATTGATATTATGGGAGCAACGAACTATACCACAAACAGCGATATGCTGACGCTTCTGGCGTTGCGTGTCAAGGAGTACCGTCTGGCAGCTCGCATGAGCCAGAAGGAGCTGGCCGAACAGTCGGGCGTGAGCCAGACGACAATCAGCCATTTTGAACAAGGGGTCAGCCGTAACCTAACCTTGGCCAATTTCATCTCCCTGCTGCGTGCGCTCGGTCAGGAACAGCGGCTCGCGGAAATCCTGCCGGAACTGCCCATGCCGCCGATGGCACTTCGGGAAATTGAGAAACTGATACCTAAACGAGTTAGGAGGGGCAAGAAATGATAGAAAGTCTCGATGTAATCCTATGGGATAAAAAGGTCGGCACGCTTGTCGCCAACCGGGAAGGACACCGCAGCAAAGCCTGTTTCTACTTCGACAGCGATTATGTCCGCAACGGCTATGGATTTTTACAATTCATAGTTCATTTTGTATTTTACAGCACAAATCTAAGTATTCTTTTCAAGATGACAAGCGCCGAAAATCGTTTTATAAACCATTTTTAACATTGCACTTAATAGTTTGATTTTCAATGAAAATAAGTGAAAGAAACGAAGGACACAGAAAGCCCTTCATATCATTTTCGTTCAAAGTATGGTTTAGTTTAAAATAAAACTCTTATATTTGTACTTATTCTTATAGAAGTGCACAATGATATGGCAAAAGTAGGTTACATATTCAAGGCGGATCGTTACGACGGATTCGAGGCTGATAAAGAGTGGATGCAGAAATACGGTTGTGTACAAGTGATAGAGGAACTTGTCGAAAACGAGGCTCTGCGCCCCAGATGGAAACAGCTTGTAGCGAATCTCGAAAGAGGTGACGAGATTGTCGTGGCCAAATTCAGCAACGCTCTCCGTGGGTCGCGCGAATTGTCCGCGTTTATTGAGTTGTGCCGAATCAAAGTGGTGCGTATCATTTCCATCCATGACCGGATCGACTCGCGGGGAAAACTGTTCCCCGAAACGACGGCAGCCGATGTACTGGATATGTTCGGGGCGCTACCCGAAGAGGTGGCGGTATTGCGGTATTCGTCCGCACATGTCATGAATCTGCAACAGAAAGCGAAGGTCCCGAGAAAAACGATGAAGGCGATGGATAAGGCCGACCGGGAGAATACCATCGTTGATATGTATGTCAACGGTCATTCTTTCGAGGACATCATGGCGGTAAGCGGGTACAACAGCCGGAGTTCGGTGTTCAGTGTGCTCAACCGGCACGGGGTAAAGCTCAATAGGGGAAAATTCAAAGGACCGTTGGGCAAGCGTAAGCCGAAAGATGGGCAATGAGCTTTCGTATTAGCCGGATTGAAATGGATTTTTTTGAGAATCAGGGCTATATGTTTTCTGTTCTCGTTGATTTTTAGTATCTTTATATTAACTTTAAGTAGTATAGAATATGGGAGAACTTATCGTTTTTATAGTGGTTTTCTATGTTATCGGAAAGATTCTGAAAGCTATATTCGGTGGTTTCAGCAAGAGTGATTACCATCATGACCGATAAATGGTGATCGGGTGTTTGCCTGCCTTGACTACAGGATACGGATTTGTATGTTTTTTATGTTTCTCTCCTTTTATCGGGGCTTTCCGATTGTCTGGTTCGTGCCGAAGGAACACCGTGAGATAAAGGTGGATTATCGTTTTCCGTAACATTATCAGGCTGGCAATCCAGACGACAAAGAGATATGTTATTATCTTTGCAACGGATTTTATAATAAAACAGTCTGACAAAAGCAGATATTATTGCCCGGATCGCACAGGAGACCGGAATAGAAAAGTCGGTAGCGACAACTGTAGTGGAGGCATTCATGGAGAGTGTCAGGGAGTCGATGATTGCCGGGAACGAGGTGTTCCTGCGAGGATTCGGAAGTTTCATCATCAAACAAAGGGCAGAGAAAAAGGCTCGTAACATTTCAAAGAATACGACCATCGTGATTCCGGCTCACTCTGTTCCTGCGTTCAAGCCTGCAAAGACATTCTTAGATGCGGTAAAAGAGGGAAAATAAAGAAAGTATAAACGGTTTTCTTCATAGTGTTTCGGGAGACCGTTGACAATGGTTATACAGGATAACACGATACCGCGACTGTCTTTTGCGGACGGTTGCGGTATTTGTTTTGCCGTATGCTATAAAAAAGGAAGTGGCACAAAGAGCCGCCGATGAAAGCCGACTCTTTGTGTTCCCTTGCTTAATCCGTCACCTCGTAATAATAACTTAACTCGTCATCTTTCAGGTTCTCTACCGCATATTGACCTGCCTGTTCCCAAAGGGTATTGTAAAGTGTCGCAAATTCCGGTTTCGTTTCATAATACTGCCAGATTTTATGATTGAGTACCAATATCAGTTCCGTGAGGTATTTATAGTTATTTTTCCATTCCTCGAAAGCACGTTTGAAAGTGTCTTGTATAGCTGACAGACCGAATCGGTCCGCTATTGAGAAGTCCTCCCAAAAAGTTGTCTGTAACTCGTAACCGTTTTCTCGCATAAATTCTCTAAATGTCATACGCTTTAAATTTTAAGTTTGAACTATTTTTTGTTTTTCCCTGTAATCATGCGGTTCCCGTAAATGATACGTGCCGTGGCATCATCCACTTTCTGCTGGTTATAGACGATTGCCCCGTAAAGGGAAACGCCTCTGTTGATTTTCGCCACCATATCATCCTTCCTCCCTTTTCCTTTTGATAAGGTAGGCTTCTTCAAACTCGTGGGTAAGCATAATAATCCGCTTGCTCAGCACTACCAGGTCTATGGTCGCCTTTTCTAGATTTCGGAGCAGGGCATATGCCCGTTTTTCCCCGAAATTGGTCTTGACCGCCTTGACCGTCTGGTTGTAATTGTTGCCGATACCCTGGAACTGGTGGTAGAAATTGGTCAGGCGGATGTAGTAGTCCATCGTTGCCTTGTCGATTTTAACCACCTTGATTTCGTGTCCGAAAAGCATCGCCTTGATAAATTTTGAATGCTCTTTCAATCCGGATTTCTGGAACTGGATGTTGAAACGCCCGTTCTCTTCCGAGTTCAACCGTACGACATAACGGTGCACGGCAGGGTCGGATTTTGGCTTCCGCCCCACACCTTTTGTCGATTTTTTCTTTCTGTTTTCTTCCATACGCATTGATGTTTCCTGTTTCTGATTTTCCGTCCCGGATTCACGACTTTGGAGTGAATCCCTCCCGAGCCGTCGGGCGAGCGGCAAGTTGTTTTGAGTGCCCGAATTTATTTCGGGTGCCTCAAAACACAACTTGCTATGTTCGCTTGAACATGAATTTTCCTTCGTCAAATTAAGTTTTGACCTTCAGCCTCATTCTTCGGCTTCGGGAAACCTCCGCAGCGGTATCCGTTCCGTTGCCGGTGCAAAGTTATGGCGGTTTATCCTATTGTAAAATAGCGGGTTATATGTAACGTGATGACAAATGATGACACAGGTCGTCACCTCCCTTAAAACATAGTGCAGGTATGAAAAAATACCCTTTTATTTGCAGCGTGAACGGTAAAACAAACCAATAATCAAGTGGCTGTCCGTTGTATTGTCGGTTAGCGAAAACACTTGTTGCAACAGGTGGGCAGTGATTGTTTACTTGCTTTGTTGGGGCAGATAACTATCGGTTGGTCGGTTTGCCGGTTGGTGAGCACAAAGTAACCATATCACTAACAAACCTTGTCACAAAGCAAACAACAGACAAGTAAAACAATAGTGTAATAAACCATTAAAAAAGTTCAGTTATGAAGAAGAATCCGTTATTCGTTGCGGTCAGCAACCAGAAAGGTGGGGTCGGCAAAAGTACAATGTTGGTAACACTTGCCAGTCTCCTGAATTATTCGATGGGCAAGAATGTGGCTATCGTTGATTGTGACGCCACCCAGCGCAGCCTGTTCAATCTGAGGGAACGGGACATGGAGATGGTGGAGATAAACAAGAAGTACATGGTGTTGCTGGAGGAACAGAGGCTCAGGGGATGCAGGATTTATCCTATCAGGCAGGCAAAGCCGGAGAATGCACGCCAGGTGGCCGGAGAGTTGGCGGCAAAAGCAGATTTTGATATCGTTTTCATAGATTTGCCGGGGTCTATGGACATATCCGGCGTTTTGCAGACCATTTTCAATGTGGATTATGTATTGACCCCCATTGCCGCTGACAATTTCGTTATGGACAGCAGTTTTGTCTTTGCCAAAAGTGTTATGAAATGTGCGGAAAACCGGAAGAACATTCCCTTGAAAGACGTGTTCCTGTTCTGGACCAAGGTAAAGAAAAGAAGCAATACCGAAGTGCTTGACAATTATATGGCACTGATGAAGAAACAGGGGTTGAAAATTCTGGATTCAATGATTCCCGATCTCTGTCGCTATGACAAGGAACTCTCATCGCGGACACGTACCTATTTCCGCTGCTCGCTCCTTCCACCGCCGGCAGGACAGCTTAAAGGCAGCGGATTGCAGGAATTGGCAAACGAACTGATTGTAAAATTTAACCTGTAATTGAGATATGGCAAAGAAAATTGTAAAAGTGAATGAAGAAAAAATCAGGGGGTATATGGTCGGTGACATTCCTGATGCCATCGAGAACGAGGATATCATAGTGGTTGAGGTTCCGGAAGAGGAAAACAATGAAAGGCAGGATACGGAAAAAGGAACTGCCCGGAAAAATCCCAAACCTTGCAATATGCCCGAATGTGACAGTAACTTTCGTCAGAAGTATCTGGTGAATACCCCCATGCCAGGACGCATCCAGGTGTACCTGAACCGCAAGCTGTACGACGAGATAAAGAATTATCTCCATGTGATAGCTCCCGAAGTAAGTATTGCGAGCTATATCAGTAACATCATCGCTGAGCATATAGAACTCAACATCGAGGAAATCACCCGAATGTATAAAGACCGTTTTTCACCCCCTAAAATTCAATAGTCATGGAAACAACATTAATTTATTTTTCAGTAAAAGCCATGTCGGCAACCTACATATTATATAAGGTATGGATGTTCATTTTCAGTCCGAGAGTTTATAATTTTTGGGATAGTCAGCTTCGTCATATGCGTATTGCACGTATCCGGTTATGGAAATCACGCAAAAAGCGGATGGCGGAAAAAGCAAGGAAAGCCCGGTATAGGGCAAGACTGGACAAGGCTGAAGCGTGGATTGCACAAGCGGAGAAGGATATCCTTAAAGTCGGGCATGAAGAGAAAACCGAAACGCAGCCGAATCCACTGGACGAGTACAATGAAGTAATCGGAAAGACAAAAATAGTCTATCTTGAAGACCCGGACATGGCGAGAAAAACTCCCACACGTTCTGAACCTATGAAGAAAGAGCCTATAGAGGAAGATGAGGATATAGATCCGGATGATGTGATAGATGGTTTCTCTTCACAAAAGGGACTGACAGAATCGGAAAAACGGGAACTTATGTCAAATGACGGGTGTGTTCCTGACCCGGATTTTTCAAGGGCACTGACTTTTGAAGAATTGAACAATGTCGCTGATGTACTTATTTTGGGGACGGATGACAGAAAGAAAATCCGAAATGCAGCCGAAACCCTGTACCAACTTCAGGATACAGACCTGTTCAGGTTCTTTGCAACCGAATTGAGTACTCAAAGCCAATTGGAAAAACTGCTTAAGGAAAATATGCCAAATGGAAAAGAGGCGCCAAAACAATCTTTGGAACAGATTAGAATTGATTGGAATAAATACATGTAAATATGGAATCGAATGTAAGTATTCGATAAACTCCCTCGTATATTGGGTAACGTATGTTCATAATGTCGT
>ENA-ORLN01000013-ORLN01000013.1-human-gut-metagenome-genome-assembly--contig:-NODE-13-length-101264-cov-10.105_pt1 | contig 101264 bp, 78 predicted proteins | sample MGYA00243072_ERZ508834 | MGnify/ENA primary metagenome ERZ508834 (study PRJEB26277, sample SAMN04329820) | human gut metagenome | biome: human-associated habitat | host: Homo sapiens | place: USA... | reverse complement strand
CCCCAGTGCAATGGCTATTGCCTCTCCCACAAAAGGCAGTACGTCGAAGATTGCTTTCAGTGCCCCTTTCCCTTGGAGGAATTGCTGCATCCTTTCTATCTTTTCCCTTTTTACCTTGAAATATTTCTCAATCCAGTCTATACGTCCCAGACGTCCCATGTAGTAGCACGTCATGCCTCCCAGCGTATTTCCCAAGGTGGCGGAGAGTACGCACAGTGCCGGGCTCAGACCGACCTTGACCAGTGCTACCATCACTATCTCGGAACTGAACGGAATGATGCTTCCTGCCAATAGGGCAGAGATGAACAGACCGACATATCCCCAGTCAATCAGCAGCTGTACGAGTGTATCTACAAAAGCGTCCATATGTTGAATCCTAATAGAATGAATAATCCGATAAATGCACAAATGAAGAATATATTGGAACTGCGGCTATTTGTCAGTACAAACAAGTGTCCCGCCAGGATGCTGACACCGATGAGCAGGAAGGACATTAGGTGGACACTCAATGCCGGTTGCAGTCCGATATAGACAAAGATGCAGAAATTCAGCAGGATGAGGAAGTGTAGATAGCTCCGGGTGCGTATCTTGTCTTCATAGCCGGCAATGAGACAGTGTGCCGCGCTGACGATGAACAGAACAAGGAGATACCCGAGGGTGGCGAGTTCCCACGGCTGATAGTCGAACCGGATGGGAGCGAAGGTCACCAGCTCGCGGAAGGGCTGGCAGAAGAGTTCCATTTGCCCGTAGTAGAGGGCGTGTCCCAGCAACAGCCAGTAGGGTACGCTCCATCCTACCAAGGAGGCGAAGAAACTTTTGGGTTGGAGAGACTGGAAGTTGTAGGCACCTATCCAGAAGATGGGGACAAACAGCATGAGCTGCGGAAAAAGCAGGCTGCCCAGTCCGATGAAGACAAAGGCGTGGAAGAGACTGCCTGTGGGCCGTGCCTGCTGGTAGCTCTTGAAGAGGAAAAACAGTGCCACCAGGAAGGAGGCGGCTGCCAAGTCTCCCGCATACAGCATGTGCAGGCTGGGGCAGACGGATATCAGCAGGAAGTAGACAGAAGTCTGTACCGATGCCCGCATCCGGATGATGGCGAACGTATTGTTGAGCTGTATCAGGAAGTACCCGATGACGGCATACAGAATAAAGCTGAAGAGACGGTTTGCCCAGGTGGGGATGCAGAAGTCGCAGAATGTTTCCCAAAGGGAATATCCGCTTTGCTGTGTCTCCGTCTCGGGCAACAGAACAGCGGTCAGTATCCAGCAGGATACTGAAATCAGGATAGCGGTGGGTAGTGTGAACCGCCCTGCCGTTATCCGGTTCTGGAATCTCTTCGTTCTCATTTATAAGTCAAATCCGATGTCGCGACGGAAATATTTCTTCTCGAAGTTTATCATGTCGGCCACGCGGTAGCTCTTCTGCAAGGCTTCTTCCTTTGTTTCACCATAGGAGCAGACGGCGATGACACGGCCACCGGCAGTTACGGTCTGTCCGTCTTTGGTGGCTGTTCCGGCATGGAAGAGGATGCTGTCCGTTTCGGCAGCCTTCTCGAATCCGGTCATCACCTTGCCCTTTTCGTAGGCTTCCGGATATCCTCCGCTTACCAGCATGACGCAAGCGGCTGTGCGTGAGTCGAATTCCAGTGTACGCTGGTCGAGGTCGCCCTGGGCAACGCCTTCGAGTAGGTCTACCAGGTCGCTCTTGATACGCAGCATTACACTTTCGGTTTCGGGGTCGCCCATGCGGACGTTGTATTCAATTACCATCGGTTCGCCCTTCACGTTGATAAGTCCCAGGAAGATGAAGCCTTGGTAGCCGATTTCTTCTTCCAGCAGACCGTTTACGGTAGGTTCGATGATGCGGGTGCGTACTTTTTCCATAAATGTTTCGTCGGCAAAAGGTACGGGAGTAACGCTGCCCATACCGCCGGTGTTGAGGCCTTTGTCGCCTTCGCCGATACGCTTGTAATCTTTGGCTACGGGCAATACCTTATAGTGGCGGCCGTCTGTCATCACGAATACGGAACATTCGATGCCGCTGAGGAACTCTTCAATGACTACCGTGGCGCTGGCATCGCCGAACATGCCGTCCAGCATTTCCTTCAGCTCTTTCTGAGCTTCTTCCAGTGTGGGGAGAATCAGCACGCCCTTGCCTGCACACAGTCCGTCGGCCTTCAGTACGTAAGGCGCTTCGAGGGAAGCGAGGAAGTCGAGTCCCTCCTGCAAGTTGTCGGCGGTGATGCTCTTGTAGCGGGCAGTGGGGATGTTGTGGCGCATCATGAAGCCTTTGGCAAATTCCTTGCTACCTTCCAGTGTAGCACCTTTGGCGGTGGGGCCGATGATGTCGATATGGCAGGTGGCAGGGTCTTCCTTGAAGCTGTCGAAGATGCCTTGTACCAACGGGTCTTCGGGACCCACAACAATCATGTCGATTTCTTTCTCAAGGGCAAAGGCCTTGAGTGCGGGAAAGTCTGTCGCCTTCAGGTTCACATTCTCGCCTGCTTCGCTTGTACCTGCATTGCCGGGCGCAATATATAGTTTCTCTACTTTCGGGCTTTGGGCAATCTTCCATGCCAGAGCGTGTTCGCGGCCACCGGAGCCTAATAATAATACTTTCATGGGTTCATTTACAATTTACAATGTACAATTTGTCTGTGCTGTGGGGCATCAGGTAAGTTGTACAGATTGTTATACTTAATGATTTATTCTCTCTTTTATTCTCTTCTTTCTTCTACCATCTACTCCCTATTTGCACGCCCGCACTGCATAGCAAATTGTACATTGTACATTAAAGATATTCTTCAAAATATCTTGTTATCTTCTCGTGCAGATGCACACGGTCGCGTCCCAGGACGTTGTGCTTGTGCGTGGGATAGATAAACAAATCGGGATAGGTACGGGCATCCACGCACGCCTTCATGAATGAAAGGGTGTGCTGCGGCACGCAGGTGTCGTCGTGGTCGTCGTGTATGATGAGCAGATGTCCTTTCAAGTTACCGGCAAGGTTTTTCAGATTTGTCTGCTTGTAGCCTTCCGGGTTCGCTTGCGGAGTGTCCATATAGCGCTCACCGTACATTATCTCGTAGTATCCCCAGTCGATAACCGGTCCGCCGGCAACGCCTACCTTGAAAATTTCGGGATAGCGCAGCATCAGCGCCGTAGTCATGTGTCCTCCGAAGCTCCAGCCGTGCACGCCGATACGCTCTCCGTCCACATAAGGCTGGCTTTTCAGGAATTCTACGCCCTTCACCTGGTCTTTGCCCTCTTCGATGCCCAGCTGGCGGAAGGTGGCGTTTTCAAACTCCAGTCCACGGTTGCTGCTGCCACGGTTGTCGAGGCTGAATAGGATATAGCCTTTGTTTGCCATGTAGATGTCCCAGCCGCGGGCATCGTTCATCCAGCCGTTCGTTATCATCTGGGCGTGCGGGCCGCCGTATACGTAGACGATGGCGGGATACTTCTTTGCCGGGTCGAAGTCGGCAGGCTTTATCAGGCGGTAGTACAAGTCTGTCTTGCCGTCTGCGGCTTTGATGGTGCCTACTTCTATGCTGGGCATTTCAAAGCCTTCGTAGGGGTTCTTGGCTGTCAGCAGTGTGTGTTCCCGTTGTTTCTTCGGGTTGGTGGACATCAGTTTTATGATACGGGGGCAAGTGGGCGAAGAGGCATTGTCGATGAGGTAAGTTCCCATGAAGCCGGAGATTTGTGCCGAGTGCACGCCGGTTGGGTCTCCTATCAGGCTGCGTTTGCCATTCTTCAGGTTGACAGCGTAAAGGTTGCTCTGCAAAGGAGAGATTTCCGTACTCTTGATAATGAGCTCTTTCGTGTTCCGGTTAAAACCTACGATGTCTTGTACAAGCCAGGGGCCGGAGGTGAGTTGCTTCAGCAGTTCCCCTTCCGTATTGTATAGGTACAGATGGTTGAAGCCGTCACGCTGGCTTTGATAGATGAACTTGTGGCTGTCCCATGGCAGGAATAGAATGGGAGATTGCGGCTCCACATATTTGGGATGTCTCTCTTCGATGAGCACTTGTTGCAGCTTTCCGCTTTCAGCATCGTATCGGCACAGTTTGGAGTGGTTTTGGTCTCGGTTTAGCTCTATCAGATAGAGGCTTTTGCCATCCGGTGCCCAGGTGATGTTGGTGAAGTAGCGGTCTTTTGGGTCGCCCATGTCCAGGTAGATGGTCTTTTGAGTAGCCGGATTGTAGATGCCTACCTTTACCTGATGGCTGAGCATGCCGGCCATAGGGTAGCGTATTTTATCCACCAGCGCTATTCTTGCCGTGATGTCAACCAATGGATAGGGGGTGACCATGCTTTCGTTCATTCGATAGAAAGCCAGCAGGTCTCCAGCAGGATTCCAGAAAGTGCCTTTTGAAATGCCGAATTCATTGCGGTGCACACTTTGTCCGCAGACGATACCTTCCGGTTCGTTGGTGACTTTCAGGGTTTGCCCGTCACTGGTCATCACATAGAGATTATTGCCGATAGTATAAGCCAAATGGCGGCTTACCTCGTTCCAATCCTCATTTGCGGCTTGGGCGGGGCAAGGCTGGCTCCAGATGACTTTTTTCTTCTTCCAGTCGACGAGGGCACGGTACTTGCCGGTGTTCAGCAGCAGGAGTGGGTCTATTTGGACTTGAATACCCAGATTGACGCCTCGGGGTACGTTGACAGCCTTTGCAGCATGAAAGTGACGCAGTTTTCCAAGTCCTTTTTCTTCCAGCAGCGCGTTGGCTTCTTCCAATGTGATGGCAGTGAATTTCTCTCCGGGCTTGGCACCTAATCCTTTGACAGCCCATGTACCTTCTATATTGTCGATGCCAAGTTCCAGACAAGCGGCATCGCCCCACCACTGGTACGATTTGTTTTCCGGTTTGTGGTAGGTCTCACCTCCGGGAATCAGATCTTCCAGGGTCGGCTTTTTCAGTTCTTGTGCCATAGCGTTTGTTGCAAGCAGAGCAGGTACTGTTATCAGCAGTGCAAGAATGCTCTTACTTATTTTCTTTGCATTCATTCTCCTTGTCATTGTTCGTGTTATTCTTCTTCCTTCTTTCCCGCCTCTCTTCTTTTGCTTTCCGGGTAAGACTCACCCGACCTTGTTCTGCGTTCTCCACCGAATTCACGTCTTTCCCTCGGTCTGAACTCCCGTCTTTCCCCATCCTTGAACTCTCTTCTTTCACGCGGACGGAATTCGCGCTTTTCGCCGTCCTTGAATTCTCTTGGTCTGCGTTCGCCGTTGAACTCGCGTCTTTCGCTACCGAATTCACGTCTCTCTCCACTGAATCGGGGACGGAATTCGCGTCTTTCTCCGGGTTTGAACTCTTTCCGTTCCCCAGAAGCCGGACGAAATTCTTTGCGCTCCTTGCTCAACTCCTCGCCTTCGGCACGGAATTCCTTGTACTTTCCATCGAAGATTTCGTACTGGCGGAATTCGCATTCCAGCGCACCATTGAATAAAGGTATCTTGGAGGTGGCTTTTAGCCCGATTTGGTCGAAGCACTCTTCCCGGTAAGAAAGAATCCATGCGGTGTTGCCCGTAAAGGCATGTTTCAGACGCTCGCCAATCATGGAGTAAAGGCCCAGCAGGTCGTTGGTAGAGATACGCTCACCGTAGGGAGGATTGGTGATGATGATGGATTTCTCCGCAGGTTGCTCGAATTGCTGGAAAGGTTGCAGCTTCAATACCACGTCCTTGCTTACGCCGGCAGCCTTTATATTGTGTGTGGCAATTTCGTTTGCCTTCGGGCTGTTGTCGTAACCGTATATCTTATGCGTAAATTCACGTTCCTGGCTGTCGTCATTGTATATCGTGTCGAACAGCTCCTGGTCAAAATCCACCCACTTCTCGAAAGCGAACTCCTTGCGGAATACGCCCGGAGCGATGTTGCGTGCAATCAGCGCCGCTTCGATGGGAATGGTTCCCGAACCACACATCGGGTCTATCAGGTCACATTCGCCACGCCAGCCGGTCATCAATATCATGCCGGCGGCCAGCACCTCATTCAGCGGGGCCTCTACTGCTTCCTGGCGATAACCGCGGCGGTGCAGCGATTCGCCGCTGGAGTCGAGAGACAGCGTACATTTGGTTTCGGCAATGTGTATGTTCAGCAGCACGTCCGGTTTGTTGACACGCACGCCGGGACGTTCGCCGGTCTTCTCGCGGAAATAGTCCACGATGGCATCCTTCACCTTGTAGGAAACGAACTTGGAATGACGGAACTCTTCACTGAATACAACCGCGTCCACGGCAAAGGTCTTGTCCGTATCCAGATAGTCTTCCCATCGGATGGCTTTAATCTGTTCGTAAACCTCGTCGGCATCCTTGGCTGTGAAGTGTTTGATGGGTTTCAGTATCCGGATGGCTGTACGCAGGCAGAAGTTTGCCTTGTACATCATTTCCTTATCACCACTGAAAGATACCATGCGGCGGCCTATTTCTATTTCGTTGGCGCCCAGTGCAGTCAGCTCTTGTGCCAGTACCTCTTCCAGTCCTTGGAAGGTTTTGGCAATCATTTCAAAAGATTGTTCGCTCATCTATGCATTTACTTTATGTGAATCGGCAATCTGGGTAGTTGTCACTCGTTTCTCTCATTAGTGGCTGATAACCATTTAACTACTTGAACTGCTGATTTGAGTTATTTACGATTTTAATTGTTTATTGGTTGTTTGTGACTTACTTCTTGGCCTTTGTCTGTACAATCCTTGCTCCTGCGGGAACATCTTCTGTCACCCAGATATTGCCGCCTACGGTGGCTCCTTGTCCGATGGTGATGCGTCCCAATATGGTGGCGTTGGAATAGACTATCACATTGTCTTCCAGAATGGGATGGCGGGGAATACCCTTGATGGGCTTACCGTCTTCGTCTAGCGGGAAGCTCTTGGCACCGAGGGTCACACCCTGGTACAGCTTCACGTTGTTGCCGATGATGCAGGTCTCGCCGATTACCACACCCGTACCGTGGTCGATGGTAAAATAACCACCTATTTCCGCTCCTGGATGAATATCGATTCCCGTTTCACTGTGCGCCATCTCGGTGATGATGCGGGGAATGAGGGGAACACCCAACTTGAGCAACTCGTGTGCGATGCGGTAGTTGCTGATGGCGCGGATGGCCGGATAGCAGCTGATGACTTCGCCGAACGACTGTGCGGCGGGGTCACCGTTGTAGGCGGCTTCCACATCTGTGGCGAGTGTACGTCTCATTGCCGGCAGGTTGCTGATGAACTTGGCAGCCAATAAGGCGGCTTCTTCCCGTTGGAGCTCGGTACAACAGTTGCATTCGCCGTCGCCTGCAAAGCAGAGGCCGGCAAGGATTTGCTCGGTCAGCAGGTCGAACAAGCGCTCCACGTTGACACCGATATGGTAAGTCACCGTACGGCTGTTGACCGTAGAATTTCCGAAATATCCGGGGAAGATGATGGCTCGCGCCAGTTCGATGATGTCGCGCAGCACTTTTGCCGAAGGCAGCGGGTTGCCGTCCGTATGCTGGTGAAACAGTCCTTTGTATGATTCGCTTTCCGATAGCTCATCGACTGCTTGTGTCAAAATGTGGGTAAAGTTGAGTGGACTCATTATGATATCCTTAAGTTTAAAAGTGGCAACAAAGATAGGAAATACTCGTCAAATATCCTACATATCCCTCATTTATAGTACGTATTTACCATATTTGTGGTATTTTCTACGAACCAATTTTGCGCTACTTTTGTCTTGTAAGAAATAACATACCTCGTTCCACTCCGGATTGTTAGTCTTTTCCCTTAGGGGAATGAGGAATTTAAAAACAGTTGGATTATGAAGAAGATAGCAGAACGCCTTACCGACCTGGTAGGCAACACTCCCTTGCTGGAGTTGAATAATTATAACAAGAATAAGCGTCTGAAAGCCCGTGTTATCGCCAAATTGGAATATTTTAACCCCGCCGGCAGTGTGAAGGACCGCGTGGCGCTTGCCATGATAGAAGATGCCGAGGCAAAAGGACTGTTGAAGCCCGGTGCTACCATCATCGAACCTACCAGTGGGAATACGGGCGTAGGGCTGGCTTTTGTGGCCGCTGCCAAAGGTTACAAGCTGATACTGACGATGCCCGACACAATGAGCTTGGAACGCCGCAACCTTTTGAAAGCCCTCGGTGCGGAATTGGTACTGACTCCGGGTGCCGACGGTATGAAAGGCGCCATAGCCCGTGCCGAAGAACTGAAAGCCGCCAACCCCGGCTCGCTGATTCTACAGCAATTTGACAACCCTGCCAATCCGGCAATGCACGAGCGTACTACCGGACAAGAAATCTGGCGTGATACAGACGGCCGGGTGGATATTTTCGTGGCCGGTGTAGGTACGGGAGGCACGGTGAGTGGTGTGGGTACAGCCTTGAAAGCCAATAACCCAAAGGTAAGGATTGTGGCTGTGGAGCCCGAAGATTCTCCCGTACTTTCCGGTGGGAAGCCCGGTCCCCATAAAATACAAGGTATCGGTGCCGGATTTGTGCCGAAGAACTATAACAGTGCCGTGATAGACGAAGTGCTGCTGGTATCCAATGATGATGCCATCCGTACGGGTCGCGAACTGGCGAAGTATGAGGGACTGCTGGTCGGCATCTCTTCGGGAGCTGCCGTTGCTGCAGCTACCCGTTTGGCACGGTTGCCCGAGAATGAAGGAAAGACGATTGTAGCGCTACTGCCCGATACGGGAGAACGGTATCTTTCGACGCTGTTGTATGCGTTTGAGGAATATCCGTTGTAAAAGTAAATATTTCTGCCGGTTATCCGCTCCATCAATGTGGAGCAGGTGACCGGCAGATGGTATTTATAGTTCGCTTGGTCTTAACCCGAATGACCGGCAGCTTATTTTCTCTACTTTTACTTCCCATATCTTGACATTGCGTACGGCGGGTTCAGCATATTTGCATTCATTTTCCGTATATTGCTTCATCAGCATGTCGAGTACGCGTCGCTTCTCTTCCATGTCTTCCACGAAGTGTACTTTCCCACGACAGATAACACTGCGCGACTTCATGCTGTAGCTGCATGCCACTTGCCGGTGCATATAAACCAGCTCGTGTCCTTCGCAGAAGGTGATGCAAACTTGCGGGTGCTTTGTTACCATCTCCACTTTACTGCCTTCCGGGCCGGAATGCAAGTATATTACCCCGTCTTGATAGGCAAAGTTCATGGGAACCGCATATGGGTTTCCTTCAAGGTCTGTGATGCCCACTATGCAGTATGGGCATTTACGGATAATTTCCTCAATCTGTGTAGGGTCTGTAATAGTAATTGTCTTCATGTGCAAAGCCTCACCCCCGGCCCCTCTCCGAAAGAGAGGGGAGTGGGGAAGTGGGGATATTTAATATTGTAGGGTTATTCTTTATTTCACTTCACTCAAGTTTCGCAAGTTTTCAATTCATTGCTCTCCTCTCCCCTCTCTTTCGGAGAGGGGCCGGGGGTGAGGTTACACCAGTGCAAAGTCCAACTGCTTCTTTTCCAAGTTAGCGCGTGCCACCTTAATGGTAATGGCATCTCCCAGACTATAAATTTTATTTTTGCGGCGTCCGCGCAGGCAGTAGTTCTTTTCGTCGAATTCGTAATAGTCATCGTCGAGGTCGCGGATAGGAATCATGCCTTCGCACTTGTTCTCATTCAGCTCCACGTAGAGTCCCCATTCCGTTACGCCGGAGATGACGCCGTCGAAGGTCTGTCCCAGGCGTTCGGTCATGAATTCTACTTGCTTGTACTTGATGGAGGCGCGTTCCGCGTTGGAGGCTATCTGCTCCATGCTGCTGCTGTGTTCGCAGAGGGCTTCGTATTTCTGTTCGGACACGGTGCGGCCTCCCTGGTCCAAGTACTTGGTGAGCAGACGGTGTACCATCATATCCGGATAGCGGCGGATGGGCGAGGTGAAATGGGTATAGTAATCGAAAGCCAAACCATAGTGCCCCACGTTATGCACGGAGTAGCGTGCCTTCTGCATGGCGCGGATGGAGACGGTTTCAATCAAGTTCTCCTCCTTCTTGCCCTGGATGTCGTCCAGCAGGTGGTTGATGGACTTGGAGATGTCGGTCTTTGTACCGCTGGTACGCAGCTTGTAGCCGAAACGGGCGATGAACTGTGCCAGGTTGTCCAGCTTCTCCGGGTCGGGGAGGTCGTGAATACGGTATGGCAACACTTTGGCTTTCTTGCCTTTGGGCACGCGGCCTATCTTTTCGGCTACGGTGCGGTTGGCGAGCAGCATGAACTCCTCTATCAGCTTGTTGGCATCTTTCGACTCCTTGAAGTAGACGCTGACGGGTTTGCCCTTCTCGTCAATTTCGAACTTCACTTCGTAGCGGTCGAAGTTGATGGCTCCTGCCTTAAAGCGGTTCTCACGCAGTATTTTGGCAAGCTTATCCAGTTGGAGCACCTCTTCCTGGAAGTCTCCTTTGCCGGTTTCTATAATCTCCTGGGCTTCTTCGTAGGTGAAGCGGCGGTCGCTCTTGATGACGGTATGTACTACGCGTGAGTTCTTCACTTCGCCTTTTTCCGTCATTTCAAAGATGACGGAGTAGGCAAGCTTCTCTTCGTCGGGGCGGAGTGAACAGATGAAATTACACAACCGTTCGGGGAGCATTGGGATGGTGCGGTCTACGAGGTAGACGGATGTGGCACGCTTCTCGGCTTCCTTGTCTATGATGCCGCCCTCTTTCACGTAGTGGGTCACGTCGGCAATGTGTACGCCTACTTCCCAAAGTCCCCCTTTCAGTTTGCGGATGGAGAGGGCGTCGTCGAAGTCCTTGGCATCCTTGGGGTCGATGGTGAAGGTGGTCACACCCCGGAAGTCCTCACGTCGGGCTATTTCCTCGGCGGAGATTTCGGCGGGTATCTTGTCGGCAGCTTTCTCTACGGCAGCGGGGTAGACATAGGGCAGGCCGAATTCCGCCAGGATGGCGTGCATCTCGGTGGTATTGTCTCCTGCGCGCCCCAGGATGTCGATTACCTGGCCGATGGGGTTCTTAGCTTTGTCGGGCCATTCCACCACCTTTACGATGGCTTTGTCGCCCGTCTTGCCGCCTTTCAACTTTTCTTTGGGGATGAAAATGTCGTTGGCAAGCGTACGGTTTTCCGTTACAAGGAAAGCGTATGACTTGGCAACTTCCAGGGTACCCACGAAGGTGTCGTTGGCACGTTCCAGTATCTCGATGACTTCTCCTTCGGCTTCGCGTCCGCGACGCTTGGCATAGAAGGCGATACGCACTTTATCATTGTTCATGGCGTGTGCCGAGTTGCGTTCGGCCACGAATATCGGTTCGCCTCCACCTTCCGGTATAAAGGAATTCTTGCCGTTGCTCTTGCGCTGGAAGGTTCCGGTCATTTCCACGCCGTGGTTGTTCAGCTTGTATTTGTGCTTGTCCACTTCTGTGATGTAGTCGTCCATCGACAGTTCGGACAAGATGTCCATGCACAGCATCTTCAGCGGATGTGTGGTGAGGTGGAGTTGTTCAAAGATGTATTTCAGGGATAATACTTCGTCTTGCTTTGTGTGGAAGAATTCCAGCAGTACTTTGACGAGCTCTTTCTTCTTCATGCGTTTGCCGGCTTTCTTTTCTTTCTTTTTGGCCATAATGTTATGATGTATTTTATGTATAAATAGAGATTCTGTGTCAATCTGTGTAATCTGTGGTGATTACCTCTTGCAAAGTAAACAAATAAATATGTTCCTTCGTTCACTCAGACTTCAAAATATTATCATTCTATTGAAAATAATGAAGGAACGACAGATTGTAATGGATTTATGTACTATATTTGCACACAAAGTGAAGATAGGCTGTACCTTAGACGAAAAGCAGATGGAAATGCAAACTCTGAACAAAAAAGCAGATGCCACACGGGAAAAAGACATTTACCGGGTGACGGTTGTGGGAAGTGTGGTAAACTTTCTCTTGCTTGTCTTCAAATTCTTTGCAGGTATTGTAGGTCACAGTGCCGCCATGCTGGCGGATGCGGTACATTCTTTGTCGGATTTCATTACAGATATTATTGTCATTGTTTTTGTGCGCATTTCGGCAAAGCCCGAAGATGAAGGACACGATTACGGTCATGGCAAGTACGAGACGCTGGCAACTGCCATTATCGGTATTTTTCTGTTGTTTGTGGGATTCGGCATTTTCTGGAACGGGGCTTCCTCCATTTACCGTTTCCTGCAAGGCGGCTCTCTGCAGGAACCCGGTATACTGGCACTGGTGGCTGCATTGGTATCCATCGTTTTCAAGGAAGTGCTTTATCAATATACCGTATTCAAGGGCAGGAAGTTGAATTCGCAGGCGGTTGTTGCCAATGCCTGGCATCACCGGAGTGACGCGTTTTCGTCCATAGGCACGGCAGCGGGTATAGGTGGCGCCATTCTTTTGGGTGACCATTGGCGGGTGCTGGACCCGGTGGCAGCGGTTATTGTCAGCTTTTTCATTATGAAGGTGGCTGTGCAGTTGTTGATACCGTGTGTGGACGAACTGTTGGAGAAATCATTGCCTGCCGAGGTGGAGGATGAGATACTGAAGACGATTCTCTCTTTTCCCGGTATCAGCTCGCCGCATCACCTTCGTACGCGCCGCATCGGCAGTTATTGTGCCATCGAGGTGCATGTGCGTATGGATGGCAGCATCTCGCTGGAGGAAGCCCACGAGACGGCAACGGCGGTGGAGAACAAGTTGAAAAGGCAGTTCGGCAAAGGAACACTGGTCAGCATCCATGTGGAGCCGGTGAAGAAGAGTAACGAGGCGACAGAGTAACACAAGGAGCGTCAAGGTGACGGACCGGATGAAAAGTAATTAGTAATTTGTAACTGAAGAAGTGGAATCGATTTTAATTACAGGAGCAAGCGGATTTATCGGAAGTTTCATCGTGGAGGAGGCGTTGAAGCGCAAGTTCGGTGTGTGGGCGGGTGTACGTTCGTCCAGCAGCCGCGAGTATCTGCGTGACCGCAAGATACATTTCCTCGAACTGGACTTTGCGCACCCCAATGAACTGAGGGCACAACTCTCGGGACATAAAGGGACCTACAATAAGTTTGATTATATTGTCCATTGTGCCGGTGTGACGAAGTGTGTGGACAAGAACGAATTCGATTTGGTGAATTATCTGCAGACCAAATACTTCATCGATACGCTGAGGGAGCTGAACATGATTCCCAAGCAGTTTATCTTCATCAGTACGCTGAGTGTGTTCGGCCCGGTACGCGAGAGGACCTACGACCCGATTATGGAGAGTGACCCCCCTTCACCCAATACCGCCTACGGACTCAGTAAACTGAAAACAGAACTTTATTTGCAGAGTATTCCGGGTTTCCCCTACGTCATCTACCGGCCGACGGGTGTATACGGGCCGCGTGAGAAGGATTATTACCTCATGGCGAAGTCCATCCGGCAGCATACGGACTTTTCTGTAGGCTTCTGCCGCCAGGACTTGACGTTTGTATATGTAAAGGACATCGTGCAGGCTGTCTTCCTCGGGATAGAGAAGCAGGTGTCCCGCCGCGCCTATTTCCTGGCTGACGGGAAGGTGTATAGCAGCCGTGCTTTTTCCGATTTGATAAGGAAAGAATTGGGCAATCCGTTTGTTATTCGCCTGAGATGTCCGTTAATTGTATTGAAAGTCGTATCTTTGCTCGCCGAATTCTGGGCGAAGCGGCAGAACAAGACCAGCACGCTCAATTCGGACAAGTATAGAATAATGAAACAACGCAACTGGCAGTGTGACATCACACCGGCCGTCGAGGAACTGGGCTTCAGTCCTGAGTACGACCTGGAACGGGGTGTAAAGGAAACCATTGCCTGGTATAAGGATAAGGGATGGCTTTAGATTTATTTAAAAGGGTAGAAACCCGTAAGGGGCTTTTTGCGGTAGAGAAGATTACGCTGATATACAATTTGCTGACTTCCATTCTCATTCTGTTTCTTTTTCAGGAAATGGATCATCCGGTGCAGATGCTTGCAGACCGTGTTGTCATTGCGGGTATGACGTTCCTGCTGATGTATCTTTACCGGCTGGCACCCTGCAAGTTCTCTGCCTTTGTGCGCATAGCCATCCAAATGTCACTGCTTTCCTATTGGTATCCCGACACCTTTGAGTTCAACCGGATATTCCCCAATCTCGACCACGTGTTCGCGTCGGTGGAGCAATGGATGTTTGGTGGACAGCCTGCTGTGTGGTTCTGTGAAAGGTTTCCGCAGATGTGGGTGAGCGAGCCGTTCAATATGGGATACTTCTTCTATTATCCGATGATTCTGCTGGTGGTGGTGTGGTATTTCCTTTATCGTTTCGACCTTTTCGAGAAGGTTTCGTTCGTCATCGTCACCGCTTTCTTCATCTATTACCTTATTTATATCTTCGTCCCCGTTGCCGGGCCGCAGTTCTACTTCCCCGCCATTGGAAGCGACCATGTGGCGCAAGGTATCTTCCCGTCCATCGGTGACTATTTCCATCACCATCAGGAACTTCTTCCCGGTCCGGGCTATGAGCACGGCTTCTTCTACAACCTGGTGGAGAGTTCCCAGCAGGTGGGTGAGCGTCCCACGGCTGCTTTTCCCAGTTCGCACGTCGGAATGTCTACGGTACTGATGATTATGGCATGGCGTGGCAGCAAGCGTCTGTTTGCCTGCTTGTTTCCTTTCTATCTGCTGTTGTGCGGGGCTACGGTCTATATCCAGGCACATTACCTGATAGACTCTATCGTGGGTTTCGTATCGGCTTTCGGCATTTATATCCTGGCCACGTGGATGTTCAAGCGATGGTTTGCGCAGCCGATGTTCCGCTAGTCGGGCATGGTGATTATCTTTCCACCGTCTGTGGGCAATACCAATGTACGCGGATAAACTTCTGCCGGAAGTTAATGCTGGAAGTTTACGATGAGCTGTTTGAGCAGTTTTTTCTTTTTCATAAAGACATATTTATGGGATTCTTTCTTTCTTGGGAAGACGAATATAGGGACTTGTTTCTTTCTGCCAAAGAAACAATGTTTTTTTTCTTGCCTCCTTGTTGGCAAGGTTTTGCCTTCCCATTGGCAAGGCTTTGCCACCGCGTTGGCAAAACTTTGCCATAGGCATGGCAAAAGTTTGCCAAGGGCAAGGCAAGTGGTTGGCAAAATTTCTTGCTGACAGACAGTGAGTTATGCGGATGGCAACAAAGCCTGTCATCTGCGTCTGAATACTCCCCCCCTCTCAGAAGCTATTCAAGAAGGAGCGTGAGGATGATTGCTCAAGTATCGGACTCGATGGTAAAAATCGTATGCGGTTTTCTCCTATGGCAGTAACGGCTCTATCTCTTCGAAGATGCGGTACAGTTCCTCCTTCGTCTCTGCCCGCAGCATGGCTATCCGGGTGTCGCGGAAATTGGGAATCCCTTTGAAGAGCGGGCTTGCTGCCAGGTGGCGGCGCACGTGCAGTATGCCTCGTCGCTCATCCAGCAGGTTGACGCTGTCTTCCACTTCCTGGCGGAGTACGTTCAGCCGCCATTCGGAACTCAGCGGAGGGAGTTCTTCGCCCGTCTCCAAATAATGCTTCACTTCCTTAAAGAACCACGGGCGGCCGAAGCTGGCACGGCCTATCATGATGGCGTCCACACCGTAGAGGTCGAAGCATTCTTTGGCCTGTTGGGGAGTGGTGATATCACCGTTGCCGATGATGGGAATGTGCATGCGTGGGTTCTTTTTCACCTCGCCGATAAGTGTCCAGTCCGCCTCGCCGGTATACATCTGGGCGCGGGTACGGCCGTGGATGGTGAGGGCGGCAATGCCGCAGTCCTGCAACTGCTCGGCAAGGTCTACGATGATTTTACTGTTGGCATCCCAGCCCAGGCGGGTCTTCACGGTGACGGGAATCTTCACGGCATCTACCACGGCACGGGTGATTTCCAGCATCAGCGGAATGTTCTGTAGCATACCGGCACCGGCACCCTTGCCGGCAACGCGCTTCACGGGGCAGCCGAAGTTGATGTCCAGCGTGTCCGGGTGTGCCTGCTCCACGATGCGGGCGGCTTCTACCATGGTGGCGGTGTCCCGTCCGTATATCTGTATGGCTACGGGCCGCTCTTCATCGCTGATGTTCAGTTTCTGCTGGGTCTTGCCTACGGAGCGTATCAAGGCATCGGCAGAAACGAACTCGGTATATACCATGTCTGCTCCGAAGTGCTTGCACATCAGGCGGAAAGCAGGGTCGGTGACGTCCTCCATCGGGGCGAGGAATACGGGGCGTGGGCCCAGGTCTATATCTTTAATCTTCATAATCTAAGCGGATTTGTCCGCAAAAGTACAGAAAAAAGCCTACCTTTGCATACTCTAATTCAAAAAGAAATGATGAAACACTCAATCAGTGACTTCGAAATCATGGCACCGGTAGGCTCGCGCGAATCTCTCGCAGCAGCCATACAAGCAGGTGCCGACTCCATCTATTTCGGTATCGAGAACCTGAACATGCGTGCCCGTTCGGCAAATACCTTCACTATCGACGATTTGCGGGAAATAGCCCGGACGTGCGACGAACATGGCATGAAGAGCTACCTCACCGTCAATACCATTATATACGACCATGACATTCCGCTGATGCGTACCATTGTAGATGCGGCAAAGGCGGCAGGCATCTCGGCAGTCATTGCCGCTGATGTGGCAGTGATGAGCTATGCCCGGCAGATAGGGCAGGAGGTACACCTCAGCACACAGCTCAACATCAGCAACGTGGAAGCCCTGCGCTTCTATGCACAGTTTGCCGATGTGGTGGTGCTGGCGCGTGAGCTGAATTTGGAGCAGGTGGCAGAAATCTACCGACATATCCGTGAGGAGAATATCTGCGGTCCCAGTGGAGAGCAGATACGTATAGAGATGTTCTGTCACGGTGCGCTTTGCATGGCAGTCAGCGGAAAGTGTTATCTCTCATTGCATGAAATGAACCACTCCGCCAACCGCGGTGCCTGCATGCAGGTATGCCGCCGTAGTTATACGGTGCGCGACAAGGAGACGAATGTGGAATTGGAGGTGGACAACCAATACATCATGTCCCCCAAAGACTTAAAAACTATCCACTTCATGAACAAGATGCTGGATGCAGGTGTTCGTGTTTTCAAAATAGAAGGACGTGCCCGCGGACCTGAGTACGTGCGCACGGTAGTGGAGTGTTACAAAGAAGCCATCCGTTCCTATCTGGACGATACATTCACCGATGAGAAGATTGCCCGGTGGGACGAACGTTTGAAGACGGTCTTCAATCGTGGTTTCTGGGACGGCTACTACCTGGGACAACGCTTGGGCGAATGGACCAAGAACTACGGCTCTGCCGCTACGGAACGTAAAATCTATGTGGGTAAGGGCATCCGCTACTTCTCAAACATCGGTGTGGCAGAGTTCCTGGTAGAAGCAGCCGAAGTGAGCGTAGGCGACAAGTTGCTGATTACGGGTCCCACAACGGGTGCCGAATTCGTCACTTTGGACGAGGCACGCGTCGATTTGAAACCCGTGCAGACTGTAAAGAAAGGCCAGCATTTCTCGATGAAATCGGTGAAAATACGTCCCAGTGACAAACTCTACAAGCTGGTCAGCGTAGAGGAACTGAAGAAGTTCAAAGGCTTGGATGTGGAGAAACAACGTGGCTAAGTATCAAATAGTCCAATAGTAAATATGAATTATATCTATGAACTTCCCATGAAGGTGCGCGACTATGAATGCGACCTGCAAGGCATCGTCAATAATGCCAATTATCAGCATTATCTGGAGCATACGCGCCATGAGTTTCTGTTGAGTGCCGGCGTCAGCTTTGCCGGACTGCACGAGCAGGGGGTAGACCCGGTAGTGGCACGTATCAATATGGCTTTCAAGACTCCCCTGAGGAGTGGTGACGAGTTTGTCTCCAAGCTTTATATGAAGAAGGAAGGCATCAAGTACGTCTTCTATCAAGACATCTTCCGTGCTTCCGACGGTAAGGTCTGCCTCAAGGGCGTGGTCGAGACCGTGTGTGTAGTCAATGGCCGGTTGAGCGACAGCGAACTGTTCGACCGCCTTTTTGCCCCTTATCTCAACCCGGGTAAGTCCGTGTAATCTTTGGTGGAATGAACAGTGACGAACGGATTTGCAGTATAGCTCTCACACTTTGCCCCGGTATAGGACATATCGGGGCAAAGCGTTTAATAGAGGGTACGGGCAGTGCTGCCGAAGTATTCAGTCGGCGGAAGGAGCTCCCCGAAATCATGCCCGGTGTGAATCCGGGGGTAGTGACGGCCCTTGATTGTCCCGCTGCCTTTCTGCGTGCCGAGCAGGAGATGGAGTTTGTAGAGAAGAACCGCCTTTCCTGCCTGACGTTGAAGGATGAGGCTTACCCTTCCCGCTTGCGTGAATGTGAGGACGCACCGATTGTACTTTTCTTTAAAGGAAACACCGATTTCAACCGCCTGCATGTCGTCGATATGGTAGGTACACGCCGTGCCACCGATTACGGCAAGCAATTCTGTGCCGACTTCCTGCGCGATTTGGCCGTTCTTTGTCCCGATGTGCTGGTAGTAAGCGGACTGGCTTACGGGATAGATATCCATGCCCATCGGGCCGCTTTGGCAAATCATCTCCCTACCGTTGCTGTCCTTGCTCACGGACTGGACCGCATCTATCCGTATGTACACCGGAAAACAGCCATCGACATGCTGGCACAAGGCGGACTGTTGACCGAATTCCTTACCGGGACGAATCCGGACAAGCATAATTTCGTCAGCCGCAACCGTATTGTGGCGGGTATGAGTGATGCTACCATTGTGGTGGAATCTGCCGCAAAGGGAGGTTCCCTTATCACTGCAGAGTTGGCAGAGGGATATCATCGTGACTGCTTTGCCGTTCCGGGGCGTGTTACGGACGAATCTTCCATCGGTTGTAACCGGTTGATACGCGACAACAAGGCCGCCCTTATCCAGAGTGCGGAAGAGTTTGTGCAGATTATGGGCTGGGCCGTAGCGGAGCAGCCTGCCCGGACAGAAGGTATTCAGCGTAATCTTTTCCCGGAACTGACGGAAGAGGAGGAGCTTGTTGTACGCATCCTTATGCGGCAGGGAGACCTCCATATCAATGCGATGGTGGTGGAAGCGGATATACCCGTCAACCGGATGAGTGCCTTGCTTTTTGAGTTGGAGATGAAGGGAGTGGTCAAGGCAATGGTGGGCGGTGTCTATCACTTGCTGACTTGAGCGCGGCAGGTCTCTTGCCTTACATGGACGGTTTCCCGTATTTCATGATGAACTTTTCCGGGTGGTCCGTCGCTATGATGTCTACCCCCAGGTCGACTGCCTTCTGGTTCTCTTCCGTCTTGTCGTCCAGCCCCAGGACGAGTGCCAGTACCTGCAGGTTGTGCTCACGGCATTTCTTTACGAATTGCGGGGTAAGGGAGTCAATCCAGACGACAGCGATGTCGGGGTGCAGTTCCTTTACGACATGCTCTATGTCTTTTTCACTTTTGATGTAGGCTTGCAGGGTTCTTACCTCGGGTGCCATCTTTCTGAAGCATTTGGCATGATACTCCTTGCTGAAGGTGAAGTTGCAGTTTTCCAGCATGCCTTCGTCCTTTATCAGATTCAGTAATTGGTGCAGACCGCCGTTGCGGTAGTCGATGGTGATTCTTAAACCGTGCTCTTTGGCCTTGCGTAGCAGGTCGGTAAGACGTAGTACCCGTTGTCCGGCAAATCGGGGCGCAAACCAAGAGCCGGCATCCAGTGTGTCGATGTCGGCGGACAGCCATTGGGAGATGGCGCCGGTACCGTTGGTGGTACGGTCGAGGGTGGAATCGTGCAGTACGTAGAAGACACTGTCCTTACTGATGCAGACATCGCATTCTATATTGCCTACACCGTATTTGATGCACGAATCTACGGATGCCATTGTGTTTTCGGGAGCGATGGTGGCGGCACCACGGTGTGCGCTGGTCAGGGGTATCTTGGTGGTGGCAGCAGGCCGTTGGGAACATCCTGCGGTAAGTAGGATTATGGAAAGCAATGCGAGTACCGGTTTTTTCATAATGGGCTCAAGTGGTGATGTTTTCTTCTTTAACAGTTATAAAAGCCATCGAAGATAGCTATTTTTTGTCATTCGGAGAAACGTATGGGCATAAAAAAAGGAGTACCGCTGTACTCCAACCTTTGTTAACCTTAAATCTAATACTATGAAAAAAATCACATTACAAATGTAAGGTTCCCGTTGTTATCTTCCAAATTTCAGAATGTTCCTGCTACTTCTTTTGTATTTCTTTCACTGAATTTTACTGTTTTCGCACACGGATTGACTTTTTGAGAGAGAAGAATCTATTCACAGCGTCCCGGATAAGGCAGAAGTTGCAAATCTGTTTCAATCGTTTCACAGAACCTTTCAGCCTTTGAAAAGAGTGATGGAAAGTGATTTTTATTCGGTAATTATCTTCTACTTTTGTTTGTATACAACGCGAAATTATGGGAAAACGCATTTTTATATATGTCTTTTGGCTACTCCTTTTTTGCATGATGTCGGGGCAGGTAATAGGGCAGAATAAGTCGGTAGAATCCCATAGCCATACTTGTAAAACGGTGCTGGCGTTAAAAAATAATTTGCTTTACGACCTGGCCTTGGCTCCGAACATAGAAGTGGAGCTGCCATTGGGAAAGAGGTGGTCTTTGAATGTTGAGTACAAATGCCCTTGGTGGTCTGACAGCGGATGTAATTTCTGCTATCAGCTCCTTTCGGGAGGGACAGAGGCGCGTTACTGGTTGGGAAACCGCCATACGCGCGGAAGATTGTCCGGACACTTCCTGGGAGCATATGCCGAAGGAGGTACCTATGATTTTCAGTTGAAAAAGGAGAAGGGATACCGGGGGAAGTATTACGCAGCTGCAGGAATAACTTATGGATACGTGCGTCCACTGGCTCGGCATCTGGCGATTGAATTCAGTGTGGGCATTGGATACTTGGATACGGAGTACAGGAAATATACTTCTTATGGAAATGACTTGGTTTGGGTCAGCAGTGGAAAGTATCACTTTATCGGGCCGACAAAAGCAAAAATTTCTTTGGTATGGCTTCTAACGTCGGGGAGATGAGTGGTATGAAAGATGCACGGCATATGATTCTCTGGCTGTTCTTCGGACTGTTGCCAATGCTGGGAAGCTGTGACTTCCGCGATATGCTGGATGATTATCCCGTTAGCGGAGTACAGATTAAACTGGATTGGAAAGGGGTGACGGATAAGCTGCCGCAGACCATGCGGATTATCTTCTATCCGAAAGATACTCAGGGGAGAAAGGTTGAAAGTTATCTGCCTGCCGGAGGGGGTGAGGTGAAGGTACCGCCGGGGAAGTATGCGGTGGTGGCCTATAACTTCAATACGGAGAGTATACAGATACGGGGCGACGAGAGTTATGAGACGATTGAGGCTTTTACGGGACACTGTACGGGGCTGGATGTACACGAAGATATGGTTTGGTCGCCCGACCCTTTGTATGTGGTGGCTTTGGACGAGGTGGAAATAAGGCAGAGTGATGTGGCGCTTCCGTTGAACTGGAAGCCGGAAGCGGTAGTGGACCATTATTCCTTTGATATAAAGGTGGAAGGATGGGATAGAATATCGAGCATCATCTGCCATGTGGACGGCTTGAACGGAAGTTACTTTATAGGCAACCGTGCTTGCCATTTGAGCGAGGTACCTATATGTGTGGATACAAAGCGTGAAAACGGGCTTTTATGGGGGTATTTCTCCAGTTTTGTATTACTGAAAGATACCAAGACCCGTGCGGATAGTCCTATGTTGCTGACACTGAAGATTGTGAAACGAGATAAAACGGTTCAAGAGGTGAAGGTGGATATCACGGAAGTGATTGAAACAGCTCCTCCCTCGGGAGGAGGCGAAGAAGAACCTGATGTGGGCGTTCCTGGGTCGGAAATCCATATCGAGGTTCCCGTACCGGAGGACAAGGTTGTGGTGGATGATTTGGAACCGGGAACCGATGAAGGAGATGGAGGGATTGGTGGCGATGTGGATGATTGGGATGATGAGACGGATGTGGAGCTACCGGTGAATTGATAGCAAACAGACAAATAAATATATTAACTTTAATAACAGACAATTATGAAGAAGGTTTTATTTTTGGCTTTGGCTGCAGCAGCAGTAATGAGTTGCTCGGAAAGTGAGGAGATAGAGAATGCCGGACAAAAGGCAGAGATTAAATTGGGAACAGTAGTGGGTAACACTACGAGAGCCACAGTGACTGATTTGCCGGAATTGCAGAAGGTAGGGTTCACTGTGTATGCTTATAATACGGGAGCGACAGCAATGGCCTCCGTTGCGACTTTTGATGCGATGAAGGAATTCATGACAGATGTTAAAGTAACCTATAGTGCTCCCAACTGGAGTTTGACTGGGGGAACATATTATTGGCCAATGACGGATAACTTGCAGTTCTTTGCTTACGGGAATCCGGGTACCGGAGCCTTGACGTACAATCAACCGGCTGCTGGTGCTATATATCCTTCCATTACTTATACGGTAGCAGATGTAGCTGCCCAAACGGACTTGGTAGCCGCGAAAGTGACGGATGCAACCAAGGCATCAAATGCCAGTGGGGTATCTTTGAAATTCGGCCATATACTGACCCAAATAAATTTCACTGTCAAGGCAGCCGACGCTTTGACTTATAAACTGAAAACACTTACAATATCCGGCGTGCACAATAAGGGAACTTATGGTTTTGATGATTCAACATGGAAGTCACAAGAAGGAACAGCCACTTATGCGCATACGATTGCCGGCAGTGCATTGGAAGTGAATACAACGGGTGTGGAAATGAATGCAGCCTGGATGTTGATGCCCCAGACGTTGGATACGAATGCCAAAATCAATGTTGTCTATGACATCTATGAGAAAGACGTTCTTCTTGATACTGTAACTTCCGCCATTGACTTGAATGATACACAAGCCTGGGGTGAAGGCAAAAAGATACGTTATACGCTGACGCTGGCCAATAAGGCGGCAAAAGTAACCTTTGTACCTGAAGTTGGTCCATGGAGTACGGCTGATGATACGAACGTGGAAAAATAAAACGGCACTGTCCGCAATAAAAAACTGAATTACTTCTATTTTATTCATTCCCCGAAACTTCTTTATGAAAGTTTTCGGGGAATGTTTCTTTTATGAGTATTATTTATCTATTTTTGTCACTGCAACAAACAAACAAATCTACTTGCCGATGCCCAACTCTTCTGCTTGCAGAGGTAAAAAACAATGCGCTCAATGTCCCAAGGCTGTGGACAATGCAATAATATATGCTTCCCACCTCAGAGGATTCCATCTGCCGGCGCGAAAGTGTGAGGAAAATATTATAATTTTCCTGCTGAAAGGAGAAGTGCTTGTCAACAGTAAGGAGTATGCGGGAACTGTGTTGCATGCAGGTGAGTTCATCCTCCAAGCTATTGGTTCCAAGTACGAAATACTTGCCATGACGGATGTGGAATGCGTTTGTTACCGGTTCAGTAAGCCTGAATTCTTCTGTGAGGACCGGTATAACCATATTATGAAAGAGGTTACCCCTCCATTGATATTCTATCCTTTGACCATTACTCCCGAGTTGCAGCTCTTTCTGGAAAGTTCCAAGGCCTATTTGTCCGAGGAGAAGATTTGCCGGGAAATGCTTTGTTTCAAACGGAAAGAACTTGCTTTCATTCTTGGAAATTACTACTCCGACTATGAGCTTTCCATGCTGATACATCCTCTTGCCCAGTATACTAATTCCTTCCACTACTTTGTCTTGCAGAATCATGCCAAAGTCAAGACGGTAGAGGAACTTGCCCAGTTGGGAGGATATACAGTAGCTACTTTCCGGCGTATATTCAATTCTGTTTTTCATCAACCGGTGTACGAGTGGATGATGGAACGGAGGAAGGAAAGCGTAGTTTATGAACTTCGTTATACGGATGCTTCTATATCAGAGATTTGCTATAAATATGGCTTTGAATCGCTGCCTCATTTTTCCAATTTCTGCAAAAAGAATTTCGGGGCTTCTCCCCGTAGCTTGCGTGCCGGCAATTTATCTGAAGTAAACGGCATGTCATAAAAAAACTCCTCCGGCGGTTTCCCGGCAGAGGAGTCTCTTGTGATATTAATCAAATATAGTGAAAGCTGAGTGATAAATCTGAGCTTGCTCAAAAGGTTTATCCGAAGCGCATCCTATATTATTTGCAGAAAGACCGGATTAGTCTTTCAGTTTCGCAATGATAAAGTCGCGGTTCAGGCGAGCAATGTTGCTGATGGAAACATTCTTCGGGCATTCAGCTTCGCACGCACGAGTGTTTGTACAGTTACCGAAACCGAGTTCGTCCATCTTGCTCAACATAGCCTTGGCACGGCGCAATGCTTCCGGTTTGCCTTGGGGCAACAGGTTCAGCTGGCTCACCTTGGCAGAAACGAACAGCATAGCAGAACCGTTCTTACAAGCAGCCACACAAGCACCACAACCGATACAGCTGGCAGCATCCATAGCCTCGTCAGCGATGGGCTTCGGAATCAGGATAGCGTTGGCATCCTGGGGAGCACCGGTACGTACGCTGACGTAGCCGCCTGCCTGCATAATCTTGTCGTAGGCCGTACGGTCGACCATCAAGTCCTTGATAACCGGGAAACCGGCAGAGCGCCACGGTTCAACAGTGATGGTATCGCCGTCGTTGAAACGACGCATATAAATCTGGCAAGTCGTAGCGCCGGTTGCAGGACCGTGGGGATGTCCGTTGATGTAGAGCGAACACATACCGCAGATACCTTCGCGGCAGTCGTGGTCGAATACAACCGGTTCTTTACCTTCAGAAATCAGCTGTTCGTTCAAGATATCCAGCATTTCGAGGAATGAAGTATCGCCCGGGATATCTTTCATTTGGTATGTTTCAAAAGCGCCTTTTGCTTTCGGACCCTTCTGGCGCCATACCTTGAGCGTAAATGATATATTTTTATCCATTTTCTTTAATTCTTTAAATGTTCAACTTCCCGATTAGCTCTTGTAGTTACGAGTCTGTACCTTGATTGCTTCGTAAACCAGCGGCTCTTTCAGCAATACCGGTTCCTTTTCGTCAGAACCCTGATATTCCCAGCAAGCCACGTAGAAGTAGTTTTCATCGTCACGCTTGGCTTCGCCTTCTTCAGTCTGATATTCTTCACGGAAGTGACCGCCGCAGCTTTCGTTACGGTTCAGTGCATCGTAAGCAACCAGCTCGCCCATAGTGATGAAGTCGTACAGACGGATAGCCTTGTCGAGTTCTACATTCATACCTTCCTTGTCGCCCGGGATGAACAGTTCTTTCTCGAACTCCTTGCGGACTTCTTTCAGCTTCTTCAGACCTTCCTTCAAGCCTTCGGCCGTACGTCCCATACCTACATATTCCCACATAATGTGGCCCAGTTCCTTGTGGATAGAGTCTACAGACTTCTTACCCTTGATGTTCATCATCCAGTCAATCTTCTCCTGAACGGCCTTTTCTGCAGCTGCAAATTCGGGCAGGTCGGTAGAGAAACGGGGAACTGTAATCTGGTCGGCCAGATAGTTCTGGATAGTGTAAGGCAATACGAAGTAACCATCGGCCAGACCTTGCATCAGGGCGGAAGCACCGAGGCGGTTTGCACCGTGGTCGGAGAAGTTACATTCACCGATGGCGAACAGTCCCTTGATGGAGGTCATCAGTTCGTAGTCAACCCAGATACCACCCATGGTATAGTGGATAGCCGGATAAATCATCATCGGGTTTTCGTATGGGCTGACATCAGTGATTTCTTCATACATATCGAAGAGGTTGCCGTAACGTTGTGCAACGACATCTTTACCCAGACGGTTGATAGCTTCGGAGAAGTCAAGGAATACGGCAAGACCGGTGTTGTTCACGCCGAAGCCCTTGTCGCAGCGTTCTTTGGCAGCGCGGCTGGCAACGTCACGCGGAACGAGGTTACCGAATGCCGGATAACGGCGTTCCAGGTAGTAGTCGCGGTCTTCCTCGGGAATATCTTTTCCTTGCAGTGTACCTTCCTGCAGTTTCTTGGCATCTTCCAGCTTCTTCGGAACCCAGATACGACCATCGTTACGCAGAGATTCGGACATCAAAGTCAGCTTAGACTGCTTGTCACCGTGAACCGGGATACAAGTGGGGTGAATCTGTACGTAAGCAGGGTTGGCAAACCAGGCACCTTTACGGTAGCAAGCCATTGCTGCAGAGCAGTTACATGCCATTGCATTGGTAGAAAGGAAGTAGGCATTGCCGTAACCACCGGTAGCGATTACCACAGCGTGGGCGGCAAAACGTTCCAATTTACCGGTAACGAGGTTCTTTGCAATGATACCGCGGGCACGTCCGTCAATGAGGACAACGTCTTCCATTTCGTAGCGGGTATACAGTTTCACAGTGCCTACGTTCACCTGGCGGCTCAATGCAGAGTATGCACCCAGCAACAGCTGCTGTCCGGTCTGACCCTTGGCATAGAAAGTACGGGATACCTGAGCACCACCGAAAGAACGGTTGTCCAGTGTACCGCCGTATTCGCGGGCGAAAGGAACACCTTGTGCAACGCATTGGTCGATAATATTGTTGGATACTTCAGCCAGACGGTAAACGTTGGCTTCGCGGGCACGGTAGTCGCCACCCTTTACTGTATCGTAGAACAGACGGTATACAGAGTCACCGTCGTTTTGGTAATTCTTAGCAGCATTGATACCACCTTGTGCAGCGATGGAGTGTGCACGGCGCGGAGAGTCCTGGATGCAGAAGTTGAATACTCTGAAACCCATTTCGCCCAGAGAGGCGGCAGCACTGGCACCGGCAAGTCCGGTTCCTACTACGATGATGTCCAGACGACGTTTGTTGGCAGGGTTTACTAATTTTTGGTGAGCCTTATAATTGGTCCATTTCTCAGCCACCGGTCCTTCCGGTATTTTAGAATCTATCTTAGTCATAATGCAATTTACAATTTAGTCATTTACAATTTGAATTTAGCAAGCGCCGCACAATGATTTTGCAAAGAATACGACAACTACCAGAGCGAAGCAGAGGACAACGATAGTAGAATAGATGTTGGAGATACATTTCCAACGGTTAATCCATACTTTGTTGTTCCAGCCCAAAGACTGCATGGAGCTCCAGAAACCGTGAGTGAGGTGGAACCACAATGCGCCCAGCCAAACAAGGTAAAGCACTACGAATACCGGATTGCTGAAGGTGTTCTGAATGTGATAGACACCGTTGGCTGCATATGCCAGCGTGAGGGTGTCAGCATGCATGCCCATGTTGTGCATCAACTCGGGAAGCTGCATTTTAGCCCAGAAGTTTACCAGGTGCAGGCCCAGACCTACGATTACGATGATACCCAGTACGAGCATGTTTTGAGAAGCCCATTCCACAGTCTTGGGCTTTTCCGTAACGGCATAGCGTTCGCTACCACGTGCCTTACGGTTCTGCATAGTCAGCCAGAAAGCGTAGATGATGTGGATGATGAATAAGGCAGCCAGACCTACCGTAGCCACCAATGCGTACCAGTTTGCTCCCAGGAACTCACAAACCATGTTGTAGCCATTAGCCGAGACTAATGCAACCAGGTTCATCGCCATGTGAAATGTCAGAAACAGGACAAGGGCGATACCGGTAACGCTCATCACCACTTTCCTTCCTACAGATGAATTACTTAACCACATAAATGATTGAATTTAAGTTATTTAATAGTTTGAAAATTTGTTCTATCAGGATACTTCTGTAAATGTTTCGCAAAAATAGGAGAAATCCAGCGATAAAGCAAGCGATTAAAGAAATAATTCCGTAATCCGGCAGAATGCGAAGTTTACGGACAAGTAAAAGGTTTACTCGTCCTCCTGGTCTTTGCCTTGCTCTTTGCAGATAATGGAAATCTTTTCTCCGTTTGCCGAACGTTTTCTCAGGGCGCGGGGCGTGTCTCCGAAAGAGTCTTTGCAGAAGTGGGCAAAGTGGGATAGGGAATCAAAGCCATAGCGGGCGCTGATGACTGAAATGCGTTGTTTGGTGTATTGCAGGTCGTTCAGAATTCCTTCACGTTTCTTGTCCAGAATCCATTCATAGACCGGGACCCCATACATATTTTTAAACAGACGGCGGAATGTGGTGGTGGTATATCCACCGAGGTGGGCAAACTCTTCCACATTCTTCACCTTGTCGTAGTTCTGCATGACGAAATATTGGAAGCTTTCCGTATAAGTGCTGATGGGGTAGAAGAATGTACTGATTTGGTGTAGCGGATAGTAGCATGTCAATATGTATACCAATTCCTGGCATTTCATTTCAATGTATTTGCTGCACGCATAGGGTTGCTCGTTGAGGTAGCAGGCAAGGCTTTTCAGGAGCCCTTCGAGCATGGAAATCGCGGTAAGCGGGGTATAAGTCAAGGGGGCTTCCGAGCGTTTCAGTATCTCCTTGTAGCGCTCTTCGCAAATCAGAGGAAGCTCGGTGAACCAATAGACAATATATTCCACTTCGGTCAAAGCCAGGAGTTCTACTTTGGAGCCGATGGCTTGCAAGATGAGCTGGCGGCTTTGGAGAGTGGTGCCCGGATATTCGTCACTGTTTACAAGTAATTCACCTTTCAGCATAAATATCATGCAGTTCTGTGTGCACTTTTCAGCAGAGAAATGTTGTCCCTTGGGGTAGTGGCGGTAAACCAATACTCCTTCTGATTTTTGGGGACATACCATACAATCAATCTGTCGGTTGCAGCAAGTTTCCAGTCTCATGAAATGATTAGCGAATTATTATAAATGTGGCAACAAAGATAGAATTTTTTTGTGAAAACTCTATCTATTTGTCCTATCTTTGCGTCAAACTAATATAAAGGACTTATGAAAAAGGCTATTTTTTTTGTATATTTTATCTGCCTTGTTGTATCCGGTCTTTCGGCACAGAATTGGGATATTAACACTTTGCACCGGGTTAACAGTTGGGATGGCAAGTTTGTCCGTAACTATAATAAGATAATTTCACGTTCGGAGCCCTATGTTGCTGTCGGTGTTCCGGTGGCGATGGCGGTTGCCGCTTGGATAAAACATGATAAGGGTTTGCTGAAAGATGCGGTCTACGTAGGTACAAGTGTAGCGGGGGCTTTTGTTGTGACTTATGGAATGAAATATCTGGTGGACCGTGAGCGTCCTTATGATAAATATCCCGACAGAGTGCATGCATATAGCCATGAAGGCAGCCCGTCTTTTCCTTCCGGACATACGGCGACGGCTTTTGCCCTTGCCACCTCGCTCAGTGTAAAGTATCCTAAATGGTATGTGATAGCTCCGTCTGCCCTGTGGGCTTGTTCCGTGGGAGTTTCCCGTATGAACGAGGGAGTGCATTATCCGTCGGATGTGTTGGCGGGGGCTGCAATCGGTGCTGGATGTGCTGTGGTCAACATCTACGTCAACAAGTGGCTGAATAAGTGGCTGTTCGGAGAATGATTTTAGGCGCGAATTACGCGGAATACGCGGAGTTAGATAAACTAAATCCGCATAATCCGCGCCTAAGTTTGTTTCAAGTCGGCTATTGGATAATAGTGCTGTAGATGCCTTCGTTCAGCACTTTTAGAGCTTGCTGCACGCTCTGGTTCGTGCTGTTCATCACCTGGAAGTATTCGTTCATGTCCCATAGGTCACGGGCTATCAAGGCTTTAAGTTGTGTCTTGATGAGCGGTAGGGATTGGTTGTACTGTTTCTCGTCAAACTTGATTTTCTCTTTGTCGGCAAGCGTACGTATTTCGGCAAGGAAGTTATCGTCTATCTCGAACTTCTCGTTGAAGGCTTCGAATTTCTTGTATTTGTTCTGCAACTCCTTCCGGTGCTTCTCGATGTAGCCGGTAGTGGCTTTGATAACCACGCCTTTGGCTACGAGGTTGCGGTGATAGTCTGTGTACTGGGTAGTGTCGATGGGGACGAAGAAGTCGGGCATGATACCTCCACCTCCGTAAACGGTACGTCCCATACGCTTGGTCTGTGCTTTCAGGGAGTCGGCAAAATGGATACTGTCCGCATGAATCATTTCTCCATGATTGAAGCGGTCTATCAGTTCCTGGTTATACTTATCCTGACTGTTCTCGCCGGTTAGGCGGCCGTCGAGGTTGGCGGTGCTGTCGTAAGGCTTCTGGATACAACGGCCCGAAGGAGTATAGTAGCGGGCGATAGTGAGGCGAATCATGGAACCGTCCGGCAGGTCGATAGGACGCTGTACTAATCCCTTGCCGAAGGTGCGGCGTCCTACTACCACGCCTCTGTCCCAGTCCTGGATGGCTCCGGTCACGATTTCACTGGCAGAAGCGGAGTACTCGTCCACCAATATGATGAGACGGCCGTTCTTGAAGTTGCCCGTACCTTTGGCAAAGAAATCACTGCGGCGTGCGGCTCTTCCTTCGGTGTAGACGATGAGTTCTTTTTGCTTCAGAAATTCGTTGGCAAGGTCGATGGCGGCATTCAGATACCCTCCTCCATTTCCTTGCAGGTCGAGGATGAGGTCTTTCATTCCTTTCTTTTGCAGGCTTTTCAGGGCTTCTGCAAACTCTTCGGCGGTGGTTGCCCCGAAGCGGTTGATACGGATATAGCCGGTTTTGGGTTGTATCATGTAAGATGCGTCCAGGCTGAGGATGGGAATTTTGTCACGCTTCACGGTGAAGTACAGCTGGTCGTCCACGCCACGGCGCACAATGGTGAGTTTCACTTCCGAGTCTTTCGGTCCGCGCAGGCGGCTCATAATATCTTCCGTGCTCATTTTTACTCCGGCAATGGCGCTGTCATTGACGGCTACGATACGGTCGCCGGCAAGGATGCCCACCTTCTCGGAAGGTCCGTTGCTCACGGGTTGTATCACAAGCAGGGTATCTTCTATCATCTGAAACTGTACGCCGATGCCCTCGAAATTGCCTTGCAACGGCTCGTTCATCTTCTTCACTTCTTCGGCGTTGTTGTAGGTGGAGTGCGGGTCGAGTTGTGCCAGCATCTTGATGATGGCTTCTTCCACCAGCTTGTCTTCATCCACCTTGTCCACATAAAGGTTGGTGATGGCAAACTCTGCCATTTGCAGTTTGCGCAGGGCTTCATTGTTCGGCTTTTGCGCTTGCGCCGTCACCGCGCATATACATATTATAATAGTAAATAGTTTTTTCATCATTTCCATTTTAATCCCTAATCCTTTATTCTTAATCCCTAATCTCCATTCCCTCCGGTATGAACATGCTTATGTCCTTGCCGTATTGCAGCAGTTCGCGCACGGTGGTGGAACTGACGCAGGTAAGTTCCGGCTCGGTGAAGAGCAGGATGGTTTCTATGCCGGTCAGTTTGCGGTTGATGTCGGCAATGGTTTCCTCGTATTCGAAATCCTTCACGGTGCGTATGCCGCGTATTATCAGACTGGCATCTACCTGCCGGGCAAAGTCGATAGTCAGGCAGTCATAGGACTGCACAATGATGCGCGGCTCGTTCCGGTAGTAGTCTCGTATCATTTGTTCGCGCTTTTCCAAGGGGAAATACGTATTCTTATTTTCATTGATGCCGATGCCTATGACGATTTCGTCTATAAAAGTCAGTGCACGGCTCACTACCGAAGAGTGTCCGATAGTAAACGGGTCGAATGTTCCCGGAAAGATAGCTCTTCTCATGATGCCAAATCTTCTTCTATAACCAAGTTGTTGATAATAAAGTTTTGTCGTTCCATGGTATTCTTACCCATGTAGAATTCCAGCAGCTCTTTTACGAGGTCTGTCTTGCGCAGGGACACTTGTTCCAGACGCATATCCTTGCCGATAAAATGCTTGAACTCGTCGGGCGAGATTTCTCCCAGACCTTTGAATCGGGTGATTTCGGGGTTGGGACCCAGTTCTTCAATGGCTTTCACACGTTCCTCCTCTGTATAGCAATAACTTGTCTTCTTTTTGTTGCGCACGCGGAAGAGAGGGGTTTGCAGGATATATACATGCCCTTTCTTTATCAGGTCGGGGAAGAACTGCAGGAAGAAGGTGATGATGAGCAGGCGGATGTGCATGCCGTCCACATCGGCATCGGTAGCTACGATGACTTTGTTGTAGCGCAGTGTCTCTATGCCGTCTTCTATATTCAAGGCTGCTTGAAGCAAGTTGAATTCTTCGTTTTCATAAACTACTTTCTTGGTGAGTCCGTAGGAATTTAGCGGTTTACCACGCAGGCTGAATACTGCTTGGGTATTCACGTCGCGGCTCTTGGTGATGGAACCGCTGGCGGAGTCTCCCTCGGTAATGAAGATGCAGGATTCGGTTTCCTGGTCTTTGCCTTTACCGTCACTCAAGTGGTAGCGGCAGTCGCGCAGCTTGCGGTTGTGCAGGTTGGCTTTCTTGGCGCGTTCGCGTGCCAGCTTGGTGACGCCGGCAATGGCTTTGCGCTCTTTCTCGGAGTCTTGTATCTTTTGCAGCATCACTTCGGCCACAAGCGGGTTCTTGTGGAGGTAGTTGTCCACTTCCGTCTTGATGAAGTCTCCTACGTATTTGTTCACCGTGGGGCCGGCGGGCTTGTGTTCCTGCGGCGCGGCAGGCCACATGTTGTTGCTGCCCAGTTTCGTTTTGGTCTGGCTCTCGAACATGGGTTCCTCCACGTCGATGGCAATGGCGGCTACCAGTCCGTTGCGGATGTCGGCATATTCCTGGTTCTTGTTGTAGAACTCCTTGATGGTACGGGCAATGTGTTCCTTCAAGGCAGTCTGGTGTGTGCCGCCTTGGGTGGTGTGTTGCCCGTTGACAAAGGAGTAGTACTCTTCGCCGTATTGGTTGGTGTGTGTGAAGGCAATCTCGATGTCCTCTCCTTTCAGGTGGATGATGTCGTAAAGGCCTTCGCTGGTCATGTTGTCTTTCAGCAAGTCCTCCAGCCCGTGGCGGGAAACGATGCGCTGGCCGTTGTAAATGAAGGTGAGGCCCGTATTCAGGTAGGTGTAGTTGCGCAGCAGGGTTTCTACGAACTGGTTCTGGAAGGAATAGTTCAGGAAGAGTGTGGCGTCCGGTTCGAAGAAGATATAGGTTCCGCTTTCTTCTGTCGAGTCTTCGGTCACATCACTCAACAGCGTTCCTTTCTCGAAGATGGCGGTACGTACTTTGCCGTCGCGGTAACTGCGTACCTCGAAACGGCTACTCAGCGCATTGACCGCCTTGATGCCCACGCCGTTCAGTCCGACACTTTTCTTGAAAGCCTTCGAGTCATATTTACCCCCGGTATTCAGTTTGCTGACCGCCTCTACCAGTTTGCCTTGCGGAATGCCTCGTCCATAGTCGCGTACGCTGACACGCAGACTGTCTTCTATAGTCACTTCTATACGCTTTCCGGCACCCATCTTGAACTCGTCGATGCTGTTGTCCATCACTTCTTTCAGCAACACATAGATGCCGTCATCGTTCTGTGAGCCGTCGCCCAGACGGCCTATGTACATACCGGAACGGACACGGATATGCTCCATGTCGTCCAGGTGGCGGATGTTGTCGTCGGTATATTCCACGCTGGAAACGGGGCTCTCTGTGATATTGTTGTCTGCTTCTTCCAGCGGCAGGGTCATATTGTTGTTATCTTCCATAAGTACGTTATTCCTTCATATTGCGCATTGCGACAAAGGTAATGAGAAATTCGGGGGTTCGCAAAAAAATAATGTCTTTTATGGACTTCTGACAAGCTTATATTCTGGATTTAGAACTTATTTTATTCCTTTCACAAAGCATCTTCTCCGTTTATGCTGTTCCGTCTTGAAGTACTCCCACTGCGCTTGCACCTTGCCGTTCAGCTCCAGCTCCGGATTACTCTCGGCATACTCGAAACCAAGTTGCTGATAGACGGGGATAAGGTCGGAGAACAACAATGCATTTACCCCCTTGTTCTGATACTCCGGTTTCACGGCAACCAGCAGCAAATCGAGCATCTTGGGATATTTCTTCAAGAAGATGGTCTTGGCCAGGTGATACCAACCCATAGGAAGCAGGCGCCCGTGGGCTTTTTGCAACGCTTCGGCGAGTGACGGCATGGAAATGCCTACGGCAAGCAGCTGGTCATCGGCATCGGTAATCAATGTCACCATGCGTAGGTCGAGGATGGGCAGGTACATCTTGACGTATTGGTCAATCTGCCGTTGGCTCAGTGCAGAATAGCCATAGAGTGGCTGATAGGCTTCGTTCATCAGTTCGAAGATGGCCTGACCGTAGTCTTGGGCAATCTTCTTGGCAGATGTGTATTTCTTTACCTTGAGGTTATACTTGCGCTGGATGAGGTCGGAGATGCGCTTGTGCTTGTCGGGTATGGCGTCGGGAATGTAGATTTTGTACTCCACCCAATCGGCATCCTTCTCAAAGCCCATGCGTTCCAGATGTTGCGGATAGTAGGGATAGTTATAAATGGTGGCCATGGTGCTGAGCTGGTCGAATCCTTCGATGAGCATACCTTCGGCATCGAAATCTGTGAATCCCAGCGGGCCTTGTATATGTGTCATTCCCCGTTCTTTTCCCCATTCTTCCACGGTGCGAATCAGGGCATCGGAGACTTCCGCATCATCGATGAAGTCTATCCAGCCGAAGCGGACTTCCTTTTTGTTCCAGGTTTGGTTTGCCTTGTGGTTGATGATGGCAGCTACACGTCCTACGATTTTACCTTCCCGATAAGCCAGGAAATAGTCGGCTTCACAAAATTCGAATGCAGCGTTTTTCTTCTTGTTGAAGGTGTTGAGCATGTCATCGAAAAGGTCGGGGACGGAATAGGGGTTGTTTTTGTATAGCAGGTAGTTGAAACGGATAAAGCGCTCCAGTTCCCGTCTTGTGGTTACTTTCTTGATTGTAATTGCCATAGTTGTTCAATATTGAGACCACAAAGGTAATGCAAACTGAGAGCAGAACAAAATAAGCTTGCTTATTTTTTATGCCGAGGTACAGCTTGCCTTATTTAAAAATACGTGATAATCTTTAAAATACCGCGTAGGGTGTTTGTAAATTTGCTGTTAGAGGTTGTATATCAGTACCGCTGTGTAGGCAATGTAGCAGAGAATCAGAATGCTTCCTTCCACCCGGGTGATGATGCGTTTCCCGAAAAAGATACCGAACAGCCAAAGCAGGATGCTGGACCCTACGAGTACCCACAAATCGAAATTGGTGATGCCCGTCAGACGCAGTGGAGTGATGGAGGCCGAACAACCCAGTACGAAGAATATATTGAAGAGATTACTTCCGATGACGTTTCCGATGGCTATTTCGGGGTTTTTCTTCAAGGCGGCTACGATGGAGGTGGCGAGTTCGGGTAATGAAGTGCCGCCTGCTACGAGCGTGAGACCGATGATGGATTCGCTGACACCCAATCCGCGGGCTATGCCGCTGGCACCGTCTACAAAGAAATTACCTCCGATGATGAGGCCGGCAAGTCCGCCGAGAATGTATAGGGCGGACTTCCACGCGGGTAACAGCCTGATTTCGTCTTCTTCCTGTAAGTGCTCCTTTTCCGGTTCCTTCATACTTCCATCCCTTTTTGCAATGGCAAAAGTATAACTCAGGAAAATGGTAAAGAAGCATAGCAGCAATAGGCCGTCGGTGATGCTGAGTATGTTCTCCCCACTGCTGTCCAGTAAGACGTCGTTGGCACAAATCAGCAGGGCGAAGGATGAAAGGATGCAAAGGGGTATTTCGCGTTTCAGTGTGTTACGGGTAATGGCTATCGGGGCAAAAAGGGCCGTACAACCCACAATCATCAGGGTATTGAACGTATTGCTTCCCACCACATTGCCAATGGCAATGTCTGCACTGCCTTTGAGAGCAGAGGATATGCTGACGGTGAGTTCCGGTGCGGAAGTGCCGAAGGCAACAATGGTGAGCCCGATGACGATGGACGGTATATGGAAACGTTTGGCAACGGATGCGGCACCGTCTGTCAAGCCATTGGCACCCAGAAGAATGAGGAGCAGTCCTCCGACAAGAAACAATATATCCATAGGTATGTCAATTTTGAGTACAAAGATAGTGCAAACCGGATACAGAACTTTCATGTTTGCATGAAAAAGTTATGTCGATTAGGGTAGGAAGTTAAAAACATTCCGTATGTTTGAAGCATTTATTGGGTATATTTGCATAATTAAAGAATCAAATCAAGAAGTTTATATATGAAGGTTATCCGTGCTTTCTGTCTTTGTTGGCTGTTGATGCTGGCAGACGGAGTGTCAGCTCAGTTGGTAGATAAAGTGCTCAGTGTTTTAGGTGAGGATAGTGTGGGGAGTGTCACAGTGGCAAGGACTGACTCCGATTCGATTCAGTTGTCGCTTGTCCGGCAGGAGTTGGAAACAGCCCGGCTGAATGAGGCGAACCTGCGGATGGAAATGGAGCAGATGAAGTTGGCGGGCTATGCGGCCGATTCGGTGAAGCTGGCATTGCAGAAACAACGCATTGATTCGTTGCGGACGGTGACACCGGGTATTCCGGTGGTGGTGGAGAAGGACACTTTGTTCTATCTGTATGCCAAGCGTGGAGGGCATACGCCCCAACAGCGAGCCAAAGATGTAAGCAACGTCATCGAAGCATTGGGCACGCGTTTCAATCTGCGTCCGGACTCTGTTTATTTAGAGAGTACGGATATTGTTACAGACTTGATGTATGGCGAAAAGGTCATCATTTCCTTTACCGATCAGGATGCTTTGTGGGAAAACTGTACCCGCGACCAGCTGGCCGCCAGCAAGAGGCATGTCGTGGTGGACAAACTGAAAGCCATGCAGAAGGAGCATAGCTTGTGGCAGTTGGGTAAGCGTATCTTGTACTTTATCCTGGTGCTTGTGGGACAGTTCTTCTTGTTCAAGTTTACCAACTGGCTGTTCAGAAAACTCAAACTACGCATTCAGAAGCTGAAGGATACCAAGCTGAAACCGATCTCTATTCAGGATTATGAATTGCTGGATACGCAGAAGCAGGTCAACCTGCTGGTGTTTGTTGCCAACCTGGTGCGTTATGTGGTCATGCTGTTGCAGTTGCTGCTGACGGTTCCGTTATTATTCTCCATTTTCCCTCAGACCAAGAGCTTGGCTTATACATTATTCTCCTACATCTGGAATCCTATAAAGGTCATCTTGAATGGAATAGCCGACTATATACCCAATCTGTTCACTATCTTTGTGATATGCTATGCGGTGAAGTATCTGGTCAGACTGGTGCGTTATCTTGCCAATGAGGTGCAGGCTGAACGGCTGAAGATAAACGGCTTCTATCCGGATTGGGCCATTCCTACCTATCATATTGTGCGCTTCTTGCTTTATGCGTTTATGATTGCCATGATTTACCCTTATCTGCCGGGTTCCAAGTCGGGAGTCTTCCAGGGAATCTCCGTGTTTGTCGGCTTGATTGTTTCGCTCGGTTCCAGTACGGTTATCGGCAATATCATTGCAGGACTGGTCATAACCTACATGCGGCCTTTCAAGCTGGGTGACCGCATCAAGCTGAACGATACTACGGGCAACATCATTGAGAAAACACCGCTCGTCACCCGCATCCGTACTCCGAAGAATGAGGTGGTGACCATTCCGAACTCTTTCATCATGTCTTCCCATACGGTCAATTACAGCCAGTCTGCCCGTGAGTATGGATTGATTATCCATTCGGAGGTCAGTATTGGCTACGATGTTCCGTGGCGGAAGACACATCAGCTGTTGATAGAGGCTGCATTGAATACTCCTGGAGTGATAGATGATCCCCGTCCGTTTGTATTGGAGACTTCCCTTCAGGATTATTATCCGGTTTATCAAGTGAATGCCTATATCAGGGATGCCAACAGCCTTAGCCAGATTTACTCTGATTTGCATCAGAATATCCAGGATGCCTTCAACGAAGCAGGCATCGAAATCATGTCTCCTCACTACATAGCTACGCGTGACGGCAGTGAGACGACCATACCCAAGGATGACTTACGGGAGAAAAAGCAGTAAGGGAGCCGGTTATCGTGCCAGTAAAATCTCTGCAAACGGTACGTAGAACATAAACATCCTCCATTCCTTTGTCTGGAAATCATAAGTTTCGATGAAGTCGCCTTCACGATAGCCTGCAAACTGCACGTAGAGTTTCCTTGTCTGCCCGTCCTTGGAGTAGTACATGGCAGCGGAGCGTACGGCGTTGGGGTAGGTGGCGAAAGGCTCTTTCAAGTTTCCGGCAGTAGTATCCCATAAGCAGAATTGCGTATCTCCACCATTGGCACGGGAAACGATATAGCCTCCTTTGCATCGCAGGCTGTTTGGGTTTTCGGGGGATGGTTCCATAATCCGGAAAGGTATCAAGGCTTCGGCCTTGATGGGGTCGTAGCAATGCATCTTTTCTTTGGCGATGTCTATCACGACGGGCGAGAAGGTGCCGTCGCCGTTGTTGGCCGAGAGCAGCATGTGGGCGTCGGCTATCACGCCCGGATAGCGTGAGAGGGATTCGGGCTTCAGTCCATCCGGTAATGGTATTTCGGGAGTATGTATCGGTGGCATATTCAACCGGGTATATACCGGATAAGAGATGCTACAGTAGGTGAGGAGCTTATCTCCGGCCATTTCCAGGGAAACAGTGTTGTTGAAGTCCGAGCAGATGGTAATTGCGTTACGTTCTACCGGGTTACACCAATAGTGCATGCAGAGGTCGTATCCGTCGATGAAACTACTGCCGTCTTTCTCCCGTATCCCGCAGAGGATGTTGGTGCCGGGGATGTTGGCGGCAAGGCAGAAATCTTCGCCGTCATGGAACTGGATTACTTCCGATATTTCTTGTGTTACCAGGTCGATACGGGTGATGCCGCGGGGAACGGTCGGTGTGTAAATGGCGTGGGAGTTGGTGATACCGTAGAGATATGGTTCTTCGGGGGATTGTCCGTCGGCTACCGAAATCTGGCCGAGAGGCTGAAGCTGTCCTGCCCGTTCCAGGAACATTTCTACCCGTGAGGCGGGCCAGTGTCCGGGGGCAAGGAAAGTAATGCTGTTGGTGGTTTGCTCCGTGGTAACGGCGCGTGTGTAGCGTGAATACCCTTCGGGAAAGAGAGGATTGTCGGCTATCGGCCAGTAGATGTCCAATATGATTTGGTCGCCGCTCTGCAAGCCGTCGGCTTTGACGGTCACGGCATCACCGGGATTGAAGGTCTTTCCGGCATCGGATATGGTGATATTGGTCACAAAAGCGGGTTGTTTCTCTTTGTCGTCATCACTGCAAGCGGCAAGTAGCAGGCTGATTAGTAGCAGGAAGTGTATCTTCTTCATCATAGTTATGTATTGACAAATGCAAATATAGGGCTTTTTCTTGTATTCCTGCGGATAGGCTTTGTTTTTGTCGTATGAGATGGAAAAATCCTCCTACGAAACATGGTCTTTTGCTTCGTGGGAGGAAAGTGGTTGTTCGGCAGGGCTTCGGGGGAATGCGCCTGCTTGCGTGCCGGCTTGGATTATTTGCTGCGCGTCACCGTGTGCAATACATTCCCTTTCTTGTCAATCATGCGCAGTTCCAGTGTCTTTTTGCTGGCCGATACAATGGAGAAACCCGGTTCGGGGCTGCAGAATACGGTCCCTTCGATGGGCTTCACCTTGCGGGCGAGCGAACCGGCAGAATTGGTGATATAGTCGATGTCGCTGCCTGCCACGCGTACGTGCTGGAAGTTGTGGATGTGCCCGCAGATGTACATATCCACCTTGTGCTTGCGCAGGATGGGATCGAGACGTGCCTGCATATCCGCGCGTTCGCTCTCGTCCTTCGGGGTTTCGGCATAGATGGGATGGTGTCCGGCAACGATAACCCAGTCCTCTTTGGCGGCAGTCAGTACGGAATCTATCCAGGAAAGTTGTTGCTGGTAATCCTGCTTGCAGGCATCGGGATAGGTCTCGCTTTCGTTGCGGTATTTGTCAATCATCGGGGCGGTGTCTACCCAAAGGATGCGGATGGTAGCGCCGTTGTCCTCGAACGTCTTGGTATAATAACGGGCGGGCATGGTCCAGCGGCGGCTGATATTACTGTAGTCGAGCACAGCCTGCGTATTACCGCGGTATTCGTGGTTGCCCAGCAGGGGAAACCAGTCTATCATCAGCTCCGGGTGGCTGTAAATAAGTTCGTAGTTGGTCATCCAAAGCGGATCGTTCACGCTACGTACGCCTTCAAAGTGGTGTACATCGCCGGTGGCAAGAACGAATTCGGGGCCTACTTCTTCTGCCATTTGTCCCATCAGTTCGGCGATGGGCTTTTGGTCGTAGTAGCCGTTACGGCCGAGGTCGTTGGCTACGTAGAAGTTGAACTTCTTGTCGAAGATGGAGTAATCGGTGATTTGGGCAATGGCTGCGTTGCCGAGTAGGGCAATAAACAGTAAAAGGAATATTTTCTTCATTGTCATTATTAAATTGTTGAGTAGTTAATGTTGATAACTTGTTGAGATAGAATTCGCTGTTTAAAAATTAATCTTCACTCCCGCATTCACTTTCACGCCGTAGTATTCTGCCTGCATGGTACGGTCTTTTGTGCCCTGGTAGTAGCGTAGCGGCTGGTTCAGCAGGTTGTTGGCTTCGGCGTAGAAGGTAGTCTTGAACTTCTTTCCGAAGGTATAGCTGGCGTTTACGTCCATATAGTTCACCTTGTCGTAGTAGCGGTCGTAGAAGGTGCTTTCTCCCATTTCGTCGATGAAATCGGAAGCGAAGTTATAGCTCAGGCGCAGATTCAGACCGCCTTTCTCAAAGTATAGGGAAGCATTTGCGGTATGCTCCGGAGAGCCTGGCATGCTCAAGTCTTTCTCATTCTCGCGACCTTCGAAGTTGAAGTCTTCCACACGGGAGTGGGTGTAGGTGTACGTTCCGTAGAAACCTACACATTTCAGAGCGGGAGCAATGAAGCTGAAGTCGCGCTGGTAGGATAACTCTACCCCTACCAGGTTGGCGTTGCCCGCATTCTTGGGTTGGGTGAAGCGGGTGTAGGTGTTACCCTGGTATTCGTAGTTGGTGCTCACCTGGTCTACGATGAAGTCGTCTATCTTCTTGTAGAAGATGCCGGCGCTTATCAGACCGATGCTGCGGAAGTAGTAGTCGGCACTCAAGTCGAAGTTGTAGGAGACGGTAGGTTTCAGCTCCGGGTTTCCGATGGTGATTTCGTTGTCGGAACGCTTGATGTTCACACTGGGCACGAGGGCCGAGTATTTGGGGCGTGACAAGGTTTGGGTAAACGAACCGCGCACTTTGAAGTCATCGTTTACATTCCACTTTACGAGCAGCGACGGCAGGAAGTTGATGTAGCTGTTGCGCTGACGGTCGGTCTTGCTGGTGAGGTCTTCGTCGGCATCGTAGGTGCGTCCCGTATAGGCAAGGTTGGTGTTCTCTATGCGAAGTCCGGTCATCAGTTCCACGTCTTTTGTCAGTTTTTGGTCGAAGCGGAGGTAGCCGGAAGTCACGGTTTCGCGGGCGTTGAAGTTTCCGGCAAGTTCTTCCTGTACCTGCTCTTTCTCAAAGAGGGAAGCGTTGTTCAAGTCTAAAGAGCCGGTGTATTCCTTGCTGGCGTAGATGCCTGCCTGGTATTTGTTGTTGGGCATGAAGTTCTTGTTGGTCTGGTCCACTGTATTTGCTAGGCTGTTCGTCATGAAGGCATCCTCGTCCAGAGGAGAGTATTCGTAGAAGTCCACTTCTTTATCCTTGGTCTTGCGCACTACCTTTGCGCCGAACTTCAGCTTGTTGCCGTTCTTGAAGGGAAGTTTGAAGTTGGCGGAGAACTTCAGGTCCTGCTCCTTGATGTCTTCCTGCTGTTCCGTCAGCTCTTTCAGGCTGAATTCATCGTTCAATGTCATGGTAGAGCCTGTTTTGGGGCTGGCAAAGGGTTGGCGTTCGTCGCTCAGGTCCATGTCGAACTTCTGTTTCTTCAGTTGGAAGTCGATGTAGCGTTCGTTGGGACGTTCTTCGCTGGCTTTGGCATAGCTGGCGTGCCAGTCCATGGAGAGGGCGCCGAAGAGGTGTTCGCCGCCGAGGGCAAAGTCCATGGTGCGCTGGCGTTCCAGGCGGGCGTTACGGTTGTCCGGCGTACCGGCTTTGGTCTGTATGCGTACGGTGGCGTTGCCGTCGGGGTCAAGGTCTTTCAGCGTGGTACGGTAGCGGTTCTCCCAGTCGTTGCGGTTGTTGAAGATGCCTTTGAAGGTGAGTTTGTGGTTGGCATTGATGTCCCAGTCCAGTGCGGCGGAGTAGCTTTGGCGTTCGCGGGTGACGTAGTATTGGCGGATTTGGTAGTCGTTGACGTACGTCTTGCCGTTGTCATCCTGCTCCCATACAAATTCGGTGTCGTAGGAACCAGAAGGTGAGTTCTGATAGGAGGCCGATACAATCAAGCCGAGTTTGTCGTTGAAGAAGCGGTCGCCGTAGGTGAAGCCAAGGTTCAGTTGCGCCTTTTCGCTCACCCAGTTGTAGCCGGTTCCGGCGGTGGCGGCAATGGTACGCTTGTAGGGGGAGTTCTTGGTGACGAGGTTGATGCTGCCGCCGATGGCGTCGCCGTCCATATCGGCGGTTACTACCTTGTTCACTTCGATGGTCTGAATCATGTCTGCCGGAATGAGGTCGAGCTGTACGTTGCGCGTATCGCCTTCGGCAGAGGGAACGCGGTTGCCGTTGATGGTGACGGAGCTGAGGTCGGCACTCGTGCCCCGCACTTGCCCGAAGCGTGCCTCGCCTTGGTCGTACTGCACGTTGATGCCGGAGATGCGTTTAAGGGCGTCACCGATGTTGGAGTCGGGGAACTTGCCTACCTGGTCGGCAGAGACTACATTCGTAATCCCCATGTTGTTTTTCTGTGAGTTGATGGCACGGCGCTGTCCCTGGAAGGCGCCGCCTACCACCACCTCCTGCAACTCCACGCCTTCGTTCAGTACGACGTCTTTTTCCAGTGTACGGCCTGCGGGGATGGTGATTTTCAGTTCTACGGGAGAGTAGCCCACGTAGCTCACCTTTACTGTATAGGTTCCCGGGTCAAGGTTAGAGAAAGTGTAGAAGCCGTTGACGTCGCTCGTCACGCCAGTGTGTAGTTTCTCGATGTAGATGGATGCGCCCGGGAGAGTTTGTTTAGTGGCGTCGATGATGCGTCCACGTACAGTTCCTTGTTTCGTGACATTTGCTTTTTCGTCGGCAATGGCCGTATTGACGGTGGCGGTGAATAGGAGTAAGAATAAGAATGCTCTCAAAATCTGTTTCATACTTGTTATTATCTGTTAATAATCTGCCGCAAAAGTAGAGGGTTGCCGTTACGTGGAGATTGCGGAGCGTTGAAGAACAGATAACGATTCAGTTACAATGAGGTTACATAAATTCTTGGAGGTAGTACCCTTTCGGCGGTATCTCCCTTTGCCGTCATCTGGCAGATTGACGCTAAAGATGCACGAGATGTGCATCTCGGACTGTATGAGATGTACATCTCGAGCAACATGAGATGTACATCTCGTGCAGGGGAAGGTATAGGGGTTGGTGTCTTATCCCGTAGCCTGGCAGCGGATAAGTACCTTCTTCTCGTCTGCCAGAGTAGTGGCAAAGAGATAAGTGCCTCCCCCTTCGGCCAATTTCAGTCGTTTGCGCAGTTCGGCCACGGTGGCGGGGAAGTTGCGCACGGTGAGGTTCGCCTTTTTCTCGGCAGCCAGCATCTCTTTCACTTCTTTCTTGCCGAAGCCGCAGGAGGAGGTAATCCGGAACTTGCGGCCGGGGAAGTCCGGCAGGAAGTGGCCCGAGGTGTAGAGGTGGCTGTTGGGATGCAGTTTTTCCACCTTATACAATGAGGAGAGGCTGCGGAATGCACCGGCTTTCAGCACGGAGGCATTCGGTTCGTAGAGGTATGATTTCAGTTGAGGGGTGTAGGGGCATGCACGCTCCTTCTCCTGCCGGCGGGTGAAGACGAGGGCTTGGGGAGCCGGTACACCGGTGAAGTTGACGCAATGGATGGGGATGTCGTCTGCCGGCACTCCTTCGCCTTGTCCCAGCAAGAGCAGCAGTTCCTTGCATTCGTTGCCCACGGAGACGATGTGTGCCTCTCGTACATGCTTCAAATCGTTCAGGGCAAGGGTGAGGTCGAGCATGGGGGAGAGTTTTACCAGTACGTGTCTTGCCTTGCGCAGCAGCAGTTCTTCGAGGGCGGCTATATCGGGTTCGCAGTCGCCGATGGCTACGGTCTTTCCGCCGTGTCCGTCGCGGCGGGCAGGGTCTATAAATATACAGTCCACGGGTTCCATCTCTTGCAGATGGCGGACGCTGTCTGCGTGGCAGACGGAGATGTGGTTCAGGCCGAGGACAGGGAAGTTGTGTGCGGCTATCTGGCAGAGGGTTTCCTGGCGCTCGACGTAAGTGGCATGCCCGAAGCGGGAGGAGAGATAGGCGCAGTCGATGCCGAAACCTCCGGTGAGGTCGGTAAAGGTGCCGGCTGATGCGGGGGTACTGTTCTGCGCGGGATGTTCTTGTTCTGTATGTAGCAGGTTAGTTATAATCTCCGCTTTATACTGTGCCGTTGCTTGGGAGGAGCATTGTTCCAGAGAAAGGTGGGCGGGGTAGAGTATATGCTCGTTCTCGGCCCATGCGGGTATCTTCTCTTTGGCAATTTGCCAGCCGGAAATCTGTGTGATGGCGGCGGGCATGTCTACCGAAGGGTAGCGGCGTGCCTGCAAGGCAAGGCTGCGCACGTCGTCGCGGCGATGCTCGCGGATGAAGCGGAGGGTGTCTTGGGATAAAGGCATGGCTTGGCTTATTTATTCTGATGCAAAGTTATCTCAAAAAGGACAAAGTGGGGCATAAATTCGCAGCTTTCTGTCTGATTATTTTTCAGACAAAGATGACGCTGATAATACAGATTAAGAATATTAAAAATCCGCGTCATCTGCGTCAAAGCGATAGCAAATTTAAGTTTCCGAACAAGCTGGGGGTGAGAGTTAAGGGATGACCCGGTATCGCTCCTTTGCCGTCTGCCTGCTGACGCGGTTGAAGTGCCACCATTCGCTGGGTAGCGGGTGGAATCCGGCTTCTTTCATTACCTGCCGGAGCAGCAGCCGGTTTTCACGTTCTTGTTCCGTCAGCTTGCCTTGTGCCACGAGCACGGCTTCTTCTGTGATGTGGGCTTCCCTGCCCAGATGGTCTACCGGGGTGCCCATGGGCAGAGGGGTTCCTTTATCGTCGAGTATGCTGATGTCCACTGCCAACCCGTAGTTGTGCAGGCCGCCGCCGCGTGAGGGGTTGGAGACATAGATGTATTTGGAGGTTCCTTTCACTACGTTCCACATCTTCTGCTGTACGGACAAGGGGCGCGCTGCGTCGTAGACGATGAGGCTGTAGCCGGGGTACTGTTCTTTCAGTAGGCGTTGTGCCCGCTTCAGGCTTTTCATGGCATCGGGGTGCAGGTAGGCTTCTTTCAGGTCTTCGTACAATAGGGTTCCGGTGAAGTTGTCGGCACGGGTGTACATCAAGTCGATGGCGATGCTGCTGTCCGCTTCGGCGATGTTGACGAAACCGAGGGAGTCCAGGTAGCGGGCTGTCCGGCTTTTAGCCGGAGCCGGAGGGACGGGTGCCGCTATGGTGTCGGCGTACGGGATGGTGGTCTCCGTATCCGGGTCTTGTGTCTGCTTTGGCGCTTGTTTTCTGCTACAACCGCATAGTGACCAAACGGGCTTCCTCAAAGCAGACTAACCTCAAAGGTTCGCAATACATAGCCGCCCTGCATCGTGATTCCAAAAGTGGCATTCTCCATCTGCACATTGATGCCAACCGTGTGGACATGGAAGGCAGAATAAACGACAGCCATAAGATTGGTGAGAGGGCTGTCATGGCTGCGAATATCATCAACGAAAGACGCGGCTGGATGCAATCTGAAGAAATAGGCATACGGCATAGGCAAGAAATCTCAGTCTGTTGTATGGAGATACTTCGCAAGATGGACAAATTCAGTTGGAAACAGTATGAAGCAGAACTGACAAAACGGGGCTACAAAGTACATTTGCAAGAGAAAGAAAGTGGCGGTGTTTACGGTTATTCCATCAAACGCGGCAACTCCATTTATAAATCATCGGTGCTAGGTATAGGACGAAGCCTTACCCCATCAAAGATAGAGGCTACTTGGGCGAAACTCCATCCGCAAGAGAGGAAGTCCGAACCGACAAAACCTATTTCCCAACAAACACGGACAGCAGATATTACTCCTATTTCACAGCCTGTGATAAAGCACTACAATATAGCGACAGACGAATATCACAGTTACCATGTGGAGATACCCGAAGCGGCAGACAATATCATCCGACAGAATTGTTCTTTGGAGGAAGCACATCCATTAGCTAAACTGGAAGAAATACAGCACACGGCTCTTTTGCTCTTTGCAGGATATTTGGATGCTGCTACAAGTATGGCGACATCAAGTGGTGGTGGCTCTGATACAGGAGGTTGGGGAAGAGATAAGGACGAGGATGAACTTGAATGGGCGCGTCGTTGTGCAAGAATGGCAAACAGCATGTGTAAACGCAGAAAAGGACTTCACAGATAAATGAACCATTAAAAAGCAAGAATCATGGGAATTAGAAAATCAAACATCACTCCATCAATAAACGTTGATGATATGCTTAAGTCGGCTGAAATAAGCCATGAAATAGAGGCAGAGAAACAAGATGTCGACAAGCTACTTGTAGAAATACGTGAGGCGAAAGAGACTTTATTGAAAATCCAGCAAGACCTTCAGAATGTTATCAAAGCAGAGGATGATGTCACAGTGGCATTAAAGGCTGCTATTGATAGTTCCGACAATATCATCAACGGCATTTGCAATGCGATTGTAAAAGCAGAACGAAACACACAGTTCAAGGCTACTATAAAATCTGAGCATCTTGCTCAGCTTCAACAACTTTTAGATAAAGCTATCGAGACATGGAAGACCATGTTGGAAAATCATTGTTCCAAACAGGCAAAGATGCTAACTGAGCATGAGTTCAATATGCGCAAAATCCTCAGACGGAACGAGGGTATTTGGTTCTCTGACTTTTGGATGAAAGTCTTGGGGATATTTTTGTTCGTTTACACAGTGACATTAGTGCTGGTTGCATATTGTGTTACATGAAACATCATGTGCAATGTAACAGACTGCTACCTGAATGTGTCATGGATTATTTAGAGGATAGTTGACAGGTAATCCTAAGCCTTATCCTATGTGTACAGGCTGGGTATTGAACCCAGCCTGATATTATTTCATCAACACGGCATCATGATATAGTTCTGTTTTCGTTCTCTTTATTAGACTTTATTAATCAAGAGATTCTGGCAGTTCATCATCAAGGTCATTATCACTTTCTGTTGTTTTGGAAGCCACCAGCATATTGGTTATTTCCGTTAAGAACGCAACGTCACTAAAATAATAGTTTGGATCGTTGGCCAACTTGTCTTCAATGTAATCAAAGCCATAGTTGGCATACTCTTCCATTTTCTCCATCATCTTATCAACTACAGTTCTCAATGTAATTTCACCTTTGTCTAATGCAATGAAGTCAATATCAGTTCTTGCAATTAATGCAGCAAAAATATAGCGACGTATATTCCCATATGAGGTTCTGCCGATACGATTCTCAATATTTCCCCAATATTGGATAGCTTGACCGAATACTTTCTTCTTGTCTCTGTCTTCAATCAATGGCTTTGTCCTATTGTGATATAATCCGATAAAGAACGCGATAATGAAAATCTCATAACCTGCTCCAAAAATTTTACCACGAGCTTCCAAGAAGCTACTCACACCTTTTCCATAATCGCAGAATACATCTACGACAGTCGATTGGTAACGTCGTTCCCAAGAGGGATTACGTTTAGCCCATGATTCATATAATGATTCCATTGTCTATTTGATTTTATTGATTATCGTACGTATAGTCGCCATATTAGTCTGATCGAAGCCATCCACCTTTTTTATACGGTAAACTGAACAAGTCAGCTTGTTTATATCTTCTTCACGAACTTTACCACGAGTGATAAAATCCTTGGTCACAATTATGCACTGTTTGTCAATCTTATCAATGACGTTATAGAAATCACTTTCCTTTGAATCGCCAAATGACGATGTCGCTGCATCAAAAAACAAAGGATAATCCTCATCCCTCTTTTCTTGAGTAAAATCAGAAATAGCAAAGAGAACAGAGATATACATCACTGTTTTCTGAGAGCCAGAAGGATTGGTGATTTCTGTGCCATTGGAGCTATAGAGATGAATCTCTGTTGAATCGTTAGCAGTCTGCACTAAGCGCACTGTTCCATGGAAGTCATTTGCACTAAGTTTATCTAAATATTCATTAGCTCTTTTCTCCAACTCTGTGAGGAATCTTCGCAAATTATCCTTTTGTGCACGGAAAAAGGCCTTGTTTATTTCCTCTAGAACCTTGTGAACTTTCTTTAGAATTTTAACCTGAGAATTTGCAGGATTAAGATTATTCATCTGTTCCTTCAACTCGTCCATTTTTGATATATTGTTCTCCAATTCATCTTCCAACTGACTCAGTCTGACGGATGCTCGTTCTTTCTGTTCATACCAGCCCTTAATATCATTGAACTGACTCTCAAGGAGGCTCTCAGAAACATTACCAGCTTGAATAAGGATACGAGCCTTTTCGTCTTGCAAATCCTGAATATCCTCTTCAACGTCTTTCAACTCATTTTTTCGCAATGCGACAAGATTTAGCCAGTCGTCAATTTCTCCTGATATGCCGAAAATTTTAGATTCTTCGGGACCGCTGAGTGAAATACTGAGTGAATGTAATTCGGTAATATAGTCATTTTTAAATAAAGATTCTTCATCAATGGATTTTATTGCAGCGTCACGCTTACACTTGGCTTCAACATGCGCACGGTATTCTTCGAGACGATGAACCATAAAGTTATATGCATCAGATCCCTCAGAAGCTTCACGACCACATACTTTACAGATGTGGTCATTTATCATATCTTCCATAGTTTCTTGGTTAGGCAAATACCATGGGAGTTCTGTTGCACCATTTACCAATGCACCTTGAATTTCCTTGATAGTCTCAAGTTTTGCTTTGGCAGCGGCTTGTTGCTTGTCGAAATTCTTCTCTTGAACACGTCTTTCTTTACTAAGAGCAGCACACTTTTGTTTAAATTCCGTTAGGACATCTCCAAATGGTGCTAATATCCAATATTCGTCAAGAAGACAATGATTGTAGTCTTTCTTCTTGATTGTTGCCATGAGCTGAGTTTTCTTTGAAGTCTTAGTTTTAAGGCGTTCTTGGATATCACGATATTTTTCTGAAGTCTCTTGGTTTTGTTCAAGTTTGTTGAGATTAGATGAGAAAGTGGCGATTGCATCTTTCTTGTCCTTGATATCCTCTTTATTTTGTTGGATTTCGCCACTTAGACGCGTCATTTGCAATTCAAGAAATTTTGTCTCTTTTGAAATCTTGTCATCAGATTTCATCTCTTGTAACAAAGCCTTATTTGCCTTTTGCTCAAATGAGTCTGTATTAGCAACAAGCCCATCAAACTTATGAATATCAGAGAATTTGTCGACCAATGTCTTCAAGGAGGCTGCGTTATCGAATACGCTTAGATCAGATTCACCTTTGAACATACTAAATCTACGAATGAAAGAATCATAGCATCGTGTTATCAACTGCTTGCCATCCACAGACTCACGTTCAATTCCATTAGTCTCGTACCCATGATAAGAAGCATTACTTACACTATAGGTATCATGACCTGTCTTTACGATTGAAAAAGATTTTTCAACCATCTTCTCTCCATCATGGTCAAAAGTCATTGCCACATAAACCTCGTCATGTTCGCCAATTTCCAGCTTAGACTTTCTCATTTCCGAAACGTTGGAAAGGTTGGCACGCTCTGATGTTGTGTCAAATAGCCATTCCAAGGCCTCAAAAAAGGTGGTTTTACCATCTCCGTTGTCACCAAGAATTAGCGTGAGGCCATCAGAAAACTCAAAATGGTTATTCTCACCATAATAGCTTCTGAAGTTTTTGATATCGATTGATTTGATTCTCATACGTTACGTTTTAGATAATCGTTAATCTCTTTCCAAAGTTCTCTTTCTGTAGCTCCTTCATTTGTACGACTAATAATTTGTGCAACTGCACTGATAACACAATTGTCGGAGTCTATTGCTTGGTATATATTGCCAATGTCTTCCGCAGTGTAACCACCAAACTCCATCAGCTTATCATCAAGTAGTACAGCCTGAAGTATCTTTTCGTTGTTTGTCATTGATGCCATTTTGTTAGAATATTGACAGGTTATAATAATTTGTTATTTCTTCTAATTCAGTGTATGCAAAGGCTGGATTTTCGGATAATCTAGCAAAGTCTTTGACCCTTTGCAATTCTCCTTTTAGCAAGTTACGTTCCATGTTGTAATTTTCCTCTGTTGAATCAAATTCTGGTGCTACTACAAGGTCATGGATGATTGCGATATGCTTATCGGGATGTTTTCTCAATATACGACCACGACGCTGGATAAATTGTCTTGGATTTCCTGTACTTGCACAGAAAATTGCAAGTTCGCTTCTTGGAACATCAACACCTTCATCCAAACATTTCATGGACGTAAGCACTTCGATATCACCAGTAGAAAATTTACTCAGCACTTCGTCTCTGTTCTGAATACCAGATATGAACTTCTTTACCGTAGTTGTTGGACTAACTTCTTGAACAATTTGAGTGTATTTGTCAATCAACTTATCTACATCCATATCATCAGTTGGATTGTCGGTTGTAGCATATTGAGTGGAACAGTCAAGTTGCATACCCTCAGGAACATAAACAAGTGTATATTTGAGACTTCCGCGTTCTTCAAAGCGTTGCCTTACGATTTGTCGGAATACTTCTTCCTTATTCTGGGCTTTATGAATGATTCTCTTACGTTTGAGTAATAGGCGCATTAGAATATCATCCACACCAGAGAAAGAACCTTCATCTATATTATAGAACTTGGCAAGCTGCAAAGAAATCTTCTTGTATTCAGCCATTTCATCCTCATTCAAGCGTACAACATGTGGAAAGTATCTATATCGACAAAGAAATCCATTGTCGATAGCTTCCTTCATAGAATACTCAAATGTATATTGGGCATCGCACCCAAAGAATTGCATAACAGCCTTGTTTCCTTTATCGTCAAATTGACGTTCGGGGGTGGCAGATAAACCAATACGGCGTAGAATCTTCACCCTATCTAACTTTGACATGATATTTGGTGCACCAATATTGTGAGCTTCATCTGCAATTAATAACATCTGTCGCTGTATTTTCTTACTCAATGACATGAGCTGCTTAAATGTAGATTCTCTTGAGAAAGATGCATACGTGGTAATGATAATAAACGACAAAGATGATTCATCGCTCTCGGCAAGACTCTCTTTTAGTTTTATGTCATCAATCTCTGATCTCCATCCTTGGTTTTTAGAACTCACTTTGATAATGTGGCTAAAATTGAATCGTTTACATTCATCCTCCCACTGTTCAACAAGGGTAATCGTAGGCACAAGTATCAAAGCTTGATAGAACTTAAATTTATTGTAAATCTGCAATAAGCAGTTCAGTGAGGTCAAAGTCTTTCCTGTACCAGTAGCCATTGCAAATAATCCCTTTTGTGATGCCTTCCAGTTATTGAAAGCCTCTTTTTGATATGGCCTTGGTTCAGGAAATGGAAATTGAGGAGATAGTGGTACAGACCGCTCTTCTTTAATATTCTCTTTCCCTTTATTCAAGGTATCAACTATTACTGTGACTTTGGCTTTTGCACGTTCTAAAATCCTGCGGATTGAATCCGACGTGCTATTCTCTGTCCTACTATAAAGAATACGTTGTTCATCTTCTAGAAGCTCCTTTATATCCTTATGTTTATAGGTCTTTGTGATATGCGTGATAATTTGGTCAGCTTTAAGATACTTGACCGTATCATCTTCACCAGAGAATGTACGATTGAAATCGTTGACAATATCGTTAATACGGTTCTTGTCTCGCTCTCCATCCCAATCACAAAATGCATTGATGCTCTCAATGTTTTCTACAAGAGCCATTCTTGAGAAGTTACATGAACCATCAAATGCCACTTTACTAATACCGTCAGAGAACATACCACATTTAGAGTGTGCTATACCATTACCAACCTTGGGTGTAATAATCTTTATTTCAATACGCTCATTTTTGATAAGCCAAGACAAGCACTCAAAAAAATGTTTATCACGCTTAGAAAGAGTATATGATATACAGTCTATTGCATTAAGGTCAAAGTACGGTGTGTTTACTTCCGATTCACCAACCACAATAGCATTGCGATCTTCCTCGGACAAAACATCGTTGATAATCAACCTCATTCTACCACCGTTATAAAGAAATGCGGCAAAACCATCAGCTAACACATTGATCGCTGATGATGAGAAGAATCCCAGTTTAATATCGAATGTTGTAGCGTTACACAATGCCTCAGAGAAGAAGCCTAGTGGCTCCCACTCTGTTCGCGACATGAAACGCCTACTGTCCGGCCATATTACATCAGTTTTCAACATACAAATTTATATTTCTGCATGATGCGACTTAACTCATTAATCACATAATCAATAGATATAGGTCGTTTCTTTTTAGAATGATTGAGCATATATTTCAATACACTATATATGTCATCATGCCCATCAAAGAAATCAGATCGGCGAATGTTTCCAATAGGTGCATTTCCTTGAAGTATATACCAAAAGACCTTTCCTAATTGAAAGACATCTGACTGGTGATCTATATTACAGTCAAATTTGTATTTATTATTATCTGACTGAAGATACTTATTCATAGCTTCTGGTGAAAGCCATCCTTTAGGACCAATAAAATCATTTTTCTTATCATATATGTTGTCTTTATCACGAAATGCTATAAGCCCAAGATCACCAATCTTCCATGTATCATCAAACATGAGTATATTATCAGGTTTTAGATCTCTATGATAATATCCTATATCTTTCAATTCTTTCAGACCATTAGCTATTTGTAGGCATAAATCTATTCTATTCCCAAATGGAATATCATTATTCTCTAAATAGTTTTTTAAATCTCCAGAAGCATAATCCATTGTGTAGAAAGGGAACAGATATGTAGGACTCTTGCCGCCTTCTTTTTTTACTTTGCAAGACAATTGACCAAAAGAAGCAATTGTAACTACATTATGAATATGGCGTTTTTTACATTCAATTAAAGCTTCAATCTCTCTATAGAAACGTTTATTGCCTTCAGATACTGAATTATTATTATCTCTTTTATTAGAGATCTTAATAACTCTATCAGGAACAGAACTACCATCGTCTATATAATTTTGTGCTTGATATAAAGCGAATACATAAGAATTGGCACCTTTGCTATTCTTGTATCCTGGGCTGATAGAATCAACAAAATAGTCAATACCATCAATCGTAATTGCATTATTAGTGATTTCTTCGTATATACGAATACAATTGCGATCATAGATAAATGGTGTATTTACTATCATAGTCATAATTACTTTATACAATTTACAAGTAAATACTTGTCGTATTTTTTAGTAGAAAGATTTTCCTCAAGTTCATTTTGGGCAAAATCCATTAACTGTATTTGTTCCTCGCTCGGTGTATTTGACTCATTTGCGAGCATATTCTCAAAGAATAGCAGCCTTTTCTCCCTAGCTCGCTTTGAATTAGATTGACTTACACAATTAATAGCATATTCTTTGAACAACTCGTAGTCGTCATTTGATGGATAAATAATACCATTATCACTTATATACAATAGAATTTTATATTGCTCTTTCAATACGATAATAGAATCATCGATATGTTTATCTATAAAACAAAATAGTGTATAAAAATCATTACGCTGTTTGTATCTTGTTTCGTTGATTGGCTTTATGTCTTGAATAGCATTTACCCTATCAATAATATTGCAAAAACGTGTGAATTTCAATTCTGATACATCTGATTTTATTTTGCTCTCAAACAATTCTTCTACAGCATTTCTTTTATCTGTAATACCTTTTATCAGATATGCTGCTAATTCTTCTACGAGACTTCGATCATTCATTCTCATTACAGTCTTATCAGTAAAAATATCCAAGTCTATTAAGGGTTGATATTCGGACATTCTATTGACAAGATGCATGAAATCTGTATCATGATAATACGCATGATTTACTTCAGAAGGATTTAACTGCACTCCTCTTTTATTAACTAAATAAAAGAACTCTTCCTTCGTTTCTGTACTACCATTGAACTCCTCCAACAGAACAACATTTATCCTATAGTTCATAAATGTGTTCTCATTGTAATCTTTATAGTAACGTTTCGAAGAATCACGAAATTCATTCTTTATAAACTTATATATTGTAATAGCACGTTGCTGACCATCAACCATTTCAAATGTATTATCCTTATTTTTCAGAATAAAGAAGTTGGGTAAAGGATAACCTTTGCGAATAGAGTCAATTAACAATTTCTGATCCTTTGAGGACCAAATAAAGTTTCGTTGGTAAGGAGGACGGAGGTTGATTTTTTGAGATTCTATTAAATTTATCAGTTCACCAATAGTCCACTCTAAATTAGAATACTTCATATTATTACATTTTTTATATAAAACAATTCGCACAAAAGTTATCTTCATCAACATCACCAATATTGTCTGCTAATCGGCATGAGCCTGCTTGACGCTTAGCCTCTTGTTTCTTGATAGCATCCAATTTAATTTGACGGATACGCTCTGGCTTGATAAGGTCTGCCAAACTCTCATTTTGATTCCAAGTATAACCACCTTTCTCAAAATCCATTGCTTTTTGATAGAGGTCAGGATGTTGCTCGTAAAGCCATATCCATTCTATTTTTTGTTGGAAAAAGCAGAAATAGCAACCAGAACGACTACGATTGTACGTACCAATCTTTCCGTCAACTTCAAACTTAATGGGTTTGTAGTAATCAGGTATACCGACACCACTTTCTTCAAGGATTCGGAATATGTCATCCCTCACGAGAATATCGTCATTATCAACTAATGGGAAATCGTCAAGTTTACCTACAGGATAATCCGTAGTTTTGAGGAACTTAAATACAGCTTTATTAAATAGTTTTGTATCCAAATCTAGTAGCGAATTGGTCTTTTTACTATAATAGAAATCTTTTGTGAGAGGCTTCTCAATAATCTTCTTCGCTTCGCTCAAAGTTTCTTCATCACACAATGAAGTATATATTTCTAAGAGTTGAGCAATGTTATTGTTGCTAAGTACCTTGTTTACAACATCCACACTCCAAATATTCTTGCGAAAAGGGAATATAGCTTGAATGTTAGGTTTAGTGGAAACATACCCTTCCCGGTCTTCATCTCCACGAATACCAACATAGGAAATTGTAGGTGCATCTCCCACAAACTTCTCCATTTCGGCTAATTTCATTTTCTGAGTGCACCAACGAGCTTGAGGCGAAGGTAAGTAGTTACCAGACGCTTTTAAAAAATGTTCAAATGGTGTTGGCTCTGGACTACCAGCAGCGGCTCTCAACATCGTTATACCACCAAGGTATGTTTCAAGACGACTTATCAATAGTTCTGTCTCTGCCAGTTCACAGCCTGTATCAGTATTATAATACTCCAATTTCATTTGTGGATATTTGTTCTTGAGGTAAATGGCTAATGCTGCACTGTCTTTGCCTCCTGATATACCCAATATGTGTCGTACCATATTTATCGCAATTTTTCGTTCAACATTTTGAGCAATATACAAACATCTAGCTCATCGTTACCAGATAATAGTGTTTGTATCCTATTTTCAATTTCTGCAACTTCTGCAAGTTTTACTTTAGGAAGACGATAAGTCCTACTTGATTTGAAATCACCTTTGCTAGTCGCCAATTCAAAGTTAAATGCCACTTCGTCAGTTTCATTATTAACTTCATTGAACGCTGTATATCGTTCTAGTTCTCCAAACAAGTGTGTAAGATTCGATAAAAACAAAGCTTCTTCTTTATCTTCTATAGATTCTATTTTACGGTCGAATACCACCAAACCTATTTTCTCATAAAACTCACGCTTATTATCAGATGGAGCAAGGACTCTATCCAAAAATGATTTAGATTTAGTTGTTAACAATCCTTTGTTTATACTTGAATAACGCTGAACCAAAATCTCTTTATATTTTATATAGTCGTGAGGCAGTCCTAAATATCCTACCACAGCATCTTCAATACGATCTATAAACAAATCATAACAGATAACCAATTCGTGAACAGCGGTTTTGATAAGCTGCAAATACTGAGCAGCAAATTCTTCATTATGAAAATCATTGTAGCCCAAAGCTGCTGGTATATCTTCAAGAAATGCTTTGCATGGGTCTTTTGCTGTTGCTAAAACATCTCTAAATTTTGCGGTCACATCGTAATCAAATTTACGAGTAGTCTTGGCATATTTGTTCAAGCCGTTATAAAAGTTGAAGAATGGGCGGATTGTATCCATAAGAGAATTGGATGTTATGGTTTCTCCACGCTCTTTATTCAGGAATTCTCTGTATTTATTGAATAACTCCAATTTGATACCGTTAACATCAAAAGCTTTTATCGTAAAGTCATTCAAGCGTTTCTGCAATAGCTCAAACAATTCTTTATTAATATTCAGAACAAATGTTTCGCCATTATAAAGCGCAAACTCCTGTTGCCTTACAAATAAAAAGATGGGCAACCAGAAGTCTATGACACCTTGTTTCAATTTGTATGGACGCATTTTTAATGTCTTTACTAAATCTGACAGTTTAAAGGCTTTCTCTGTACTTTTTGCTAAAAAATCAGAGCAAACAGTCCATAGCGATTGAAGATTTGGAGTAATTGGCTCTCCTAAGATCCACAATCCATCTTCGTTTTGGCGATGGATTCCGGAACTCTTAAACAATGTATTGTATATAGTACGCTCAGGCGGATATTGGGTTGGAGAAAATCCAAAATCTTCTTCTTGCCAATGCTCAATCATTGCATCTAACAGGTTCACTCTTGCCAAAGAAATTGCCGAGCTTATTTTCTGCTTGTTAAATAATTCATTTCTGATGATAGGTGTTTCATTATATACTACATCGCAAACAGTAGACAGAAGTTTATTGAAATCTTTTCGACTCTTTATTATCTGTTGTTCTCCATTGAAAAACCATTCAACCTGACCATTGGGCATTTCAACGCAACTATTAATAGCTTCATTAAGTAATTGCGCCTCAAAGGACTGTTGCTTAAGTATCTCTCCTTTTGCGATTCGGTCTTCCAACACCACATTATCAAGGAGATATTGCAGCTTCTTTATTTCATATAGGTGTCTGACAATTTTTTCTGTATCATTAAAGTAGGCATAGACTATGGCTTTGCCTGAACTCGCAGACAACTTCAATATGCAATCTTTAATATCCTCTAAAGGGAAAATCAGGTTTATAAAGCCATCATCGTCACCTGTTGGTTCTACATCATATGGTTCATTAGAAACTACATACTGGAAATAACGAGGAGTTCCAGTCCTATAGTATGAGGCAGATGCTACGACAACGGTTTTCTTTACATAAGGAGCAATTTCTGCTGCGACCAACTTTGGTACAGGTACAATTGTGGCTGCCTTATATAGTTCATCTTCAATATTTATATCTGTACCCTCAAATAAAATGAATTGAGATTTATATGCAGCAAAACGAATAATCTTGTTCGCGGTCAATTTCTCAATAATACCTCTTGGATTCTTTATGCCCAATGCCTTTAAAGCGTAAGTCTCCAAGAATGCTAAATCAACGACCACACCATTATAGAACAAGTTAAGCAAACCGATAGACTTAACAATTTTAAGTGCATCATCGATGTTGTTCTTATTAATGATTCCGCTTTCTACTCGTTCTATGGCAACACGAATAGCACGCCAGTTGGTAGAGTCAAGATTTGTTTCCGCCAAAGCTGTGTAGAAGTTATATATGACATAATCATAGACAACAGCCAAGTTATAAGTCGTTGTGTCATTTGGGAGAAAACTGTTTATTGAGTTGGATGCAGTGTCATGCAAGAAAGAAAATAGTGTTCTCTCATTCTGCCCATACCGTTGAATAGCCAGTGTCAAGCATGAAGCAGCTACCGCATCCAATGGATATAGCATCTTAGACGTTCTGACTGTCAGCGACTCTGATATGATTTTATTTTTCTTTGCCAACGAAAATATTTCAAGGAAATTCTCTTTGGCATTATCTGTCATTGTCTTTGATTTGGTTAGACTTTCGGCTGCCAAAAACAATAGTTGTTCTACTGGCTCTGCGAAAACCAATTCTTTAAAACGCCCCTTTACCTTTAACCACTCATTTCTTTGAGTTTCTGTAAGTTTGTGAGCATAGGATCCAAAATTTTGGTGAAGTGTGGTAATAAGTATTACATTTCGAGATGAAACATTAACAAACTCTGCTAATGTCTGTAAAAAATATAGTTCTTTTTCTGGATTATTGTTGGCTGCATGTTCAAGTATCTTGCCAAATTCATCAATGAAAATAAACAAGAATTTATTCTGATCCTTTAATTTTATCAAATACCTTGTCAGTGTACTAAAAACGTTTTTGCTATCATCGGAAGGAGCAATTGACAGCTCCTTTGATAACAACGTCGAAAGAGATGAATAGTCTCCTACGATATTCATAAACTCAAAACTCTTGGCATCTGCAAAAACGCTTCTTTCCGATACCAATTTTGATTTATTGTTGAGTAGGTCTTGTTCTAAAGCCATTAGGAAACTAGATTTTCCTGTTCCGTATGTTCCAATTATCAAGAATGAGTGAATTCCTGATTGGAAGCTATCGACTATATTGCCATACACCTTTTGTGCATTGGGCGTAACGATGTAATTGAAATTATCGCTCACGCCTTGGCTTATGTTTATAGATAAATTAAATTTCATCGTTGTTATAATATCTATTCAGCACTTCAAGTATATTTAATTTCTGGAGAAATTGTACATTTCTAATTCCGCTATTATCTGTGTAGCTAATTTCTTTGGGGTATTGTTCACTTAGCGAGCGTACTACCATCAAGAAAGAAGAAGTGGGAATGCAGAATATCAATGATAGTTCTTGTAACTTATCAAAAGAAACTGTTTTGTCCTCTCCGGCTATATGAACCAATGCAAATAGAATAATCAAAGGATTAACTTGCTCTATAGAAATTTCATTGAATGAATACTTTCCTTCGTTCTCACGGAGAAGACCTAATTCTAACAAAATACTCGCATATTCTTCGTATCCTTTCGGACTTGTCGGTGCAAGATAGTTCTGCAAAAGCACTCTTATGTCCTTCTTTACAGTATTTTCATTAAACACGTTTTTTTGTTCAGGTACATTGCACTTTCTTTTGATAAATGAAAGAACTTGTTCTTTATCAAACTCTTTCTTCTCACGTTGCAAGTCAACAAAAAACAGACGATAAATACTTGAAACCGCTGTCACTACTAACATATAGTGAAGAATCCATAGGGTGGCGTTATCTTCGGCATAAGGATCTCTTCCATCTCTATCATCAAAGAGATAATGAGCAATCTCCGTTGCCTCGTCATCATTCAAAAGACCAAATGCCCTCAGCCAAAATCTAATTGATTGAACCATGTTTTTGCCGACACCGAGTTTTACGACAGCATCAGGGTCTGTAAATCTATTACGGTCAACCCAATAATCATATCCCTTCTTTAGCCACATAGACTTACAAGGAAATGATTCGTGACCAGAAAAACAATATCTCATTTTATCAATATTTTTAGTGTTTAGTATTATGAAATAGATTTTCTAATTCTCTCATTTTTTCTATCAATTCTTCGAACGATGGTTTCTCTCCATATATCATAGACGATTGCATGTCCTTGTAATCGTTGTACCAATCGTCCATAACATCATCGGGAGGTAGCAACCTTATGCGTTTGCGAATGTCGGGAGTATAATCCACCCCACTCATGCTTGTGAATAATTCACGATGATGGTGGATTGTATTCCAAAGTTCATCGTTGGCAATCGCCCGTGTCGCAATGTCAGTGCTCATCATTTGTGCCAAGTCATACAGATGGCGGGATTTGCGATTGGCTTCTCTTGAAGTTTGAGATGAAAAAAGTTCATGCAACAAAAATGCCTTTTCTAAGAATGTTTTCTCTGCCAAGGCTGTGGGTATCACAACCTGCTTAACTATCGTGCTAATAGGTAATGCGTCTTCTACAATGCTTGTTACCGTTGCTTCTGCTGTGGGTTCGAGCAAGGAACGAGCACCAACCTCCAGTTTTACCTCTGAATGCAAATAAGGTAAATCTTCATCGAAAAGAGACCTGTAACGAATGTGTATCACTCTTGGCTCCGGGTATGTCCCATCACCTTCACCGTCAGGGTCAGCTTCCACTAACAGCCATTTCTCCATACCTGTTTCAGTAACCGCCCTTTGTAATGACTGGCAAAGTTCGTCACGCACAAAGATGGAAGAAGCCTTACGTAGCCGTTTGATTTGCTTTTTCGTCAAATCTCCCTCAAATCCCCAAATGGACGGGTCAATGGCCAAGTCTATGTCTTCGGAAAAACGTCGTATCACTTTCCATACCTTACTAAGAGATGTTCCGCCCTTGAATACAAGATGGTCTGCTATAGGTAATGAGAATACCATTTGTAATACTGCCGTTACCCATAAGTCCTTTTCTACAGCTTGTACAGGCAAGCCTGTTTTATTGGCTGTTTGGGTAAACACCATTTGCTGTTGTTCCTTGGATAGTTGGAAATAATTATTCATACGCTTGTCTTGTAAAGGTTCTTATCCATGCTGGCATAAGTGCCTCATCTGCCAGCACGTTCTCTTTTTGCTCTTTCTGAAGCACATTCTTAATTTGCTTGGCTATATCGTCGGTTATATTATCTTTCCCTACTTCTTTTAGGGCAAACGTAACCAGCATTGCAAGTGAATTTGTGAATGAAAGATTCTTGGGAGTCGTGTATTTGAACTGTATCGAACGACCATTTCCAAGGCTTACCTTGCGTGGTGCACCGTCTGTCAGATAAACAATATTCATAGGCACTTGAGTAGATATACCCAATTTGTTCAGCGCATAAATACCAGTCGGCACAATACGTGCCTTATCCCTGCGGGCTATCATCTCAGCAATCTGTTCTATGGATGGCATCAATATGCCAAGTCCCAAGACCGTATCAATCTCAGGATATAAATATATACCTCTTGCCAAACGGATGATATCACCTTTTGCAGTCAGTCGTTCAAGACTTTTGCCAATAGCCTTTACTTCACCGTATGACGTAAAATCAGAAGGAAAGAAGATGCTTCCTCTTCCTTTGGCTTTAATAGCTGTCAAAATATTCTCTTCTATGCTTGCCATCACGTTCTGTTTGTCGCAAAATTATAAATTATTTGCGACAACTCCAAGGCTTGGGTAAAATATGAGGTATTAATTAACATTACATGCTGAGATGCTATAGTCAAATGGATTTGATGGCAACATTCACTCCCTAATTCTGCGTAAACAATGCGTAAACAAACGGTTTCAGTTAGGGGGATTTAGTGAGTTCCATAGGAAATAGAGAAATACGTAACTGGTTGAATTTCAATAAAAATTGCGATAACAAGCTATCGCAGAATATCATCTTATCGTTCTCATAATCTGGAGGTCCCTGGTTCAAGCCCAGGCTGGTCCACAAACAAGAGGCTCATTCTTAATAGAATAGAGCCTCTTTTAATTTTTGGACTCCGCTATACAAGCCCGGTATTTGTGTAATAAAACAACCTTCATCATGAAATACGGAGTATCTCCAAATACACTGCTCATAACTGCCGGAACCATATGGTCATTGGCAGGAGTCAATATTCTGCGTATAGGCCTGACCTGCTGGATAGATGACGGACATTATTGGCTATTCAAAGTCTGCGAAGCCAGCCTGGTATTCCTTCTGTTCTTCGGCATTATTTTCCATAGGCTATACAAGAAACATACTCTCCGTATCTCACAGAAGAAAGGGAAGCACTGCCCCTTTTCCTTTTTCGACGTAAAAGGATGGATTGTCATGATAGGCATGATTGCAATGGGAATTGTAATACGTACCTGCCACCTTCTGCCCGACTCCTTCATCGCAGTGTTCTATACCGGACTTTCTCTCGCGCTTCTCGGCACCGGGCTACGCTTCATCTGGTATTGGTGGAGGAACAGATAACTCCGGATTCACCGATTCCCATCCTATGCAGGCTCCGGCAAAGTGCTGACCGCCTCGCTCTTTATCCTTTCAGGCTTATTGCTATTCCCCGGCAATTTCCAAGCCATGCTGTGGCCCTTGGCCCTTATCCTCATCGGCATCTTCCTTCTCAGACATCACCATAGGAGAAACTGGACACACCAAAGGACAGTGCATCGCCGTGCCAAGATGGTACAACGGATGATGAACAAGAGAATGGGAGAGCAAGAGGAACAACAATGCCAGTCTGACGACGGATTCCTCTACTCCAACAACTCCCTGAGTGCCGTACGCCACGTCGTACTCGACGAGCTTTTCAAGGGAGCGAACATACGCACCTATTTCGGCGGTACTACCATCGACCTGCGCCACACGAACATAGCACCCGGAGAAACCTACATAGACCTGGACTGCAGTTGGGGAGGAGTGGAACTGCACATACCCGCCGACTGGCAAGTACGCATAGAATGCAGTTGCTTTTGCGGCGGATGTGAAGACAAACGCTGGCAAGGCACACCTGCCAAACAAGCATTCCTTTCCGCCTCTTGTTCGGTATTCCTGCCTGGACAGCTATCCTTTTGTGGTATCATCTGCAGATTGTGGCAGACACTTCATTACAAACAGAAGATTTCACCGCCCCCGAGGCAGAAAAGGCCGCTCCCCTGCCACAAGAAGAAAGTATTGACCGGATCACGATAAAAGACGGCTCCCGGATTCACATCATCAAAGTGGAAGACCTATTATACATCCAGGCTTGTGGGGACTACGCAACCCTGGTGACATCCGACGGAGAGTACATCAAGGAACAGACCATGAAAAACTTCGAGACACATTTGCCAGCAGATAACTTTGTCCGCATCCACCGCTCGAGCATTGTCAACGTAACCCAGATATCACGAGTAGAACAGTATGGAAAAGAGACCTACCAAGTGACGTTAAAAAGTGGCGTCAAGCTACGGGTAAGCCTCTCCAGATACCGGTTACTGAAGGAACGGTTGGGCATATAAATGCCGCAACCAGTCCTTCAGAATACTTCCTGCAGAGGAAAAAGACAATTAATCTTAAAATACAGCGGAATATATAACTTTGTCCAAAGTTATTTGTTCCTTTATCTTGCTATGATGAAACATCTGTATTACATACTTATGTTTACCTTCCTCTGTCTGGGTTTGACTGCCATCTCCCAGGAGGAACAGCCAGACTCACGGAATACTACCGGGAGTCCGGCGGGAATAGTTGTCGGAAGTCCGGCCTCCGAATGCTCCTTTACCGCCTACACACAGTGCGCATCGTACACAGCCACCCACCGTTCACTATTCAATGACGAAAATACCGACTGCTGGACCAACGAAGCGTTGTGTCCGAACAGCCTATACACACATAACCACGCCTCTCCGAAATTCCTGAAGATGAGAATTCTGAAACCAGCCGGGCAACTGGAGCATCTGCTTTCCAGCCATCTGTCTGCCGGAGAGAGCGCCAACCTTTCATTCAATCCCAATGCCCTCCGCTATTCCTGCGGATACTACATCTATGCACTGCTGCATATCCTGATTTAGACTTTATCGGACTTATTGCAAACCATTACCGGAGGTGTACTGCATGTACATCTTTCACTTCTTTATTATCCATTTCATCACATTAATATCATAACTATGTCCGATTTATTCCTCCCCACCCTTGAGATGATGGGGCTCACTTTTGCAATCGGTTTCTTTGTGGCATTCATCATCAAACTGATAGCCAGCGCAGCCGATTCACTCGATTTCTACAGTTCCCACCAGCAGGAGTTACTCCGCCTGCGCCGCATAAAGAAGTTCCGCCAGAAGATGGAACTGATGCTACACACCCCCTCCATGCACGGAAACATCTTCGGCAACGACACGCGCGAAGACTACAGCCGGGGTGTGGACCGTGAAAACGAAAAGCCTCGGGGCTATTACCACGGAGTAAGCCACGGTGTCTCCAAAAGAAACCTGGTAGACTACTTCTACCCAGAAGATACCCATATGATGTATCTGGAAGATGCCATCAGCCACCGTGACAACAAGAACAAGACTAAAAAGAACAACGACACCAAAAACAAAGACTAATTATGGAGAATATAGATTTTGCAACCTTGTTCCAAGGATTCGGAACAATGATGGAAAGCGGCTGGCTACTCTCCTCTGCCCGTGTATTTCTAATAGCCCTGGGCCTGCTGCTCATATACCTGGGATGGAAAGGCGTACTGGAGCCGATGGTCATGATTCCCATGGGACTGGGTATGGTCGCCATCAATTGCGGCACCCTTTTCATGCCCGACGGCACATTGGGGAATCTCTTTCTGGACCCGATGCTTTCGGATACGGACGACTTGATGAACACCATGCAGATAGACTTCCTGCAACCGGTCTACACCCTGACCGTCAGCAACGGATTGATTGCATGCTTCGTATTTATGGGTAGCGGTACCCTGCTCGACGTGGGCTTCCTGCTACAGAAACCGTTTGCCAGCATATTCCTTGCCCTATGTGCCGAATTGGGAACTTTCCTGACTGTACCCATCGCATCTGCATTGGGACTGTCCTTGAAAGAAAGCGCTTCCGTAGCCATGGTAGGAGGTGCGGACGGGCCGATGGTGCTTTTCACTTCCTTGGCCCTGGCCAAACATCTGTTTGTACCCATCACGGTAGTGGCCTATCTCTATCTGGGACTGACATATGGCGGTTACCCCTATCTGGTGAAGCTACTGGTACCGAAACGCCTGCGCGCCATCAAGATGACGAGCAAGAAGCCGCCCAAAAACTATGATGCCAAAGTAAAACTGGCTTTCTCGGCTATATTGTGTGCTGTACTGTGTTTTCTGTTCCCGGTTGCCTCACCGCTGTTCTTCTCCTTGTTCCTCGGAGTGGCAGTACGCGAGTCGGGGATGAAGCATATCTACGATTTTGTAAGCGGTCCGCTGTTGTATGGTTCTACTTTCATGCTCGGCCTGTTGTTGGGCGTACTTTGCGACGCACATCTGCTGCTCGACCCTAAAATTCTTAAATTGTTGGTATTGGGCATGGGCGCACTGTTGCTCTCCGGTATCGGCGGAATCATTGGAGGGTACATCATGTACTTCATCAAGCGGGGCAATTACAATCCGGTCATCGGAATTGCAGCCGTGAGCTGCGTGCCTACTACGGCGAAGGTTGCCCAGAAGATAGTAAGCAAGGACAACCCCAATTCCTTCATCTTGGGAGATGCCTTGGGGGCTAATATTTCAGGAGTAATCACTTCGGCCATCATTACGGGTATCTATATTACTATAATTCCCTATCTGTAGCCTGCGTAGTGGGTTTAGGTGACGGAAAGAGGTTGTGGCAATCACAATCTCTTTCTTTTTATGATACATGGGAAGCTGTTGCATTTCAGATAAAATCCTTTACCTTTGCCGGCAAACACATTTATCAAGATATCAGGATGAAGAAAGTACTTAAATTGGCCGGAGGATTCATGGTCGGGGCATGCATCGGTTTCGTAGGAGTAATAGGTGTAAGAGTCCTGGTTTTGGGAGACTCGTTCGACGGTTTACACAGCAAGTTTGCCGAAACCGGCATGCTGGAGACGGTAGGAATTTCCCTGTTAGCCATACTGATTCTGCTGTTCTCCATCTTCCTGCAAGTACTTCTGCACGAAGGCGGGCATCTTGTCTGCGGACTGGCAACCGACTACCGCTTCGTCTCCTTCCGCATCTTCAACCTTACCTTCATACGGAAAGACGGGAAATTATGCATCAAGCGTTTCAGCCTTGCCGGAACGGGAGGCCAATGCCTGCTTACCCCACCCGAAAGGCCTCTTGAAGATATCCCAACCACCTTGTACAACCTGGGTGGAGTGCTTGCCAACCTGCTGACCGCCATCCTTGCCTTCCTCCCCCTGCTGACCGTAGACGGGCTGCCTTACCTGCTGAAATTCTTCCTTCTGATGCTCTCTTTGATTGGCATTCTCCTTGCAGGGATGAACGGCATCCCCATGAAGATGGGCGGCATCGGCAATGATGCCGACAACATGCGCCTGCTTCTCAAGGACAGCAAGAGCAAGCAGGCACTGGTCACCCAGCTGCGCATCAACGCACTGGTGCAAGAGGGCATGCGTCCTAAGGACATGCCTGCCGAATGGTTCAGCCAAACGGAAGACATCAACTACAAAGATGCCCTGCAGGTCACCATAGCCTTGATGAGCGCCTCGCGCCTGCTCGACTGCGAAGAATGGGAAGCCGCCTACAATGCATTTGAGAAAATAATGAGCCACCGGCACGAAGTCATCGGACTTTTGATAAAGGAAAACGCTTGCGAGCTGCTCTTCACCGCATTGGTGACAAAGAGGACCGCACGGGCAGAAGAATTATATACCGATGAGCTGGATACCTACATCCGGCAATATAAGGATGTGACGTCTTCCAAACAGCGGCTGCTCTGCGCCCTGGCACTCTACCGGGACAAGGACACAGCAAAGGCAAAGGAGATTTACGAAGCCACCTGCCAACGGAAAAACAAATACTTGATGCAGGGAGAAGTCAGTTCGGACATAGCTTTGATGAAATCAATCCTTACCGCCAAGAATGCCTTGTAAGATGGAACGATATTTCTTTTACTTGTTATATCTGCTGCTTGGCTGCTCACATCCAATTCCTCGCTACCATCATCCATTGTGTCCCAATCCTCAAAGGCGAGAACCAACTTAGTAGCTGTAAGTTCATTAACAGTTAGGACATCTGAATAACCATCATCGTAAGAGATAGTCAGCTTATTGTCTTTCAAAGACCAACGACTTGTTTCTGTATATCCACCGTCCGCATAGCCTTCTGTGCAAGTACCGTCAGCTTTGAATTCCCATAAACCATTGGTATATGCTTCATCAGAAGTTACTATTTCCTTATCATTCTCCACTTTGTGAATCTTCTCCCAAGTGGTCTGCCATTTACCTATAAGGTTAGCTTGTTCAATGATTGTCTGTTCATCTTCATCATCACTACATGCTGTAAAGTTTACAGCCAACATGACCATTAATAAGGTCGTTCCAATTAATCTTAAAGTTTTCATTGTTGTTAAGATATAGCTCATCTTTAGTTATCTTAACAACAGTGTAAATGGTATTTTCTTCTCCCCAATCAGTTGTATAATAAGTAACGAACATATATCTGTTAGGGAAGTATTCAAATGTATCATTTTGAGTGTCATTTTCGCCTTTCTCTGTATAGGTGTTATCCTTATTAAAGGTAAGGATTTCTCCCTCTGCTCAATGTTCTTCAATTCGTCATTGACAGTTTCGATCAAGGCTCTTTTTCTGAGCAAAATCTTGTCGGCAATACTCATCAGTGAATTCTTCATATTGTTTTTAACTTTAGTGACAAGCTGTATGCCATTAAGAAAAGGGTTCTCAAACAGAGCCTGACCAATATATCCTTTGTCTGCGCATAGTTTTCCTTTGATGTTCTCCAGAAACTTACCTTGCTTCAACGGTTCCCGGTCATCCACGTTTCCAGGCGTGAACATGAAATTGAGAATTTCACCCTTGTCATTGATTATCAGATGCAACTTGAATCCGAAGGACCATCCCATTGAACATTTTCCACGCTCGGCAAGTCCCTCAAATGTCTTATGAATAAGGATTCTTTGGTTACGACAAACACGTAAGGGAGTGGAGTCGACAAAACTGATGCCGGTACAGGTTCCCAGCAGGACTTTTTTGATGAAGATGGTCATGGGAAGCAATACTTCCTTCTCCAGTTCCACAAAACGGTTATAAGAAACCTGACGAGGAAAAAGGTGTTTCAGATGTTTACAGACATACTCCTTGTAGTAATGCTTGAAACAACGGAAACCACCGGAGTGAAACAGGATTAGAATAACCATAATCTCTGCATCACTCATACGGTTGGGTTTGTTACGATGCATGGTCTTCATATCCTTAATCATATATTTTTCCTGTTGCAATGTAAATTCCTTGCAAAAATCATCGGCCATACAATAAATCTCTGTAACTTTAGACTCTGGAAACATAGTGGTAATCGTTTAAATGTTATAATTGGACACTATAAATTTAATGATTTTATCGCTATGTTTCTAATTGTCAGAAAAATATATTTATTCTTATATCGAATTCACGTTAAGATAGAAAATGAGATTGTATCAGGCAAGCGTGTACGTGTAAAGGTGAAAATCCCCGACATGCCTTAGGCAAGCACACGCCTCGCTGATTTCTATCAGCAGTATGCCGACAAGAAAGGCTTTAACGCCCACAGCTTTTTCATTCGAGGGAGTTATCGGGAGTCGGGAGGAGTTGTCGCCCTCAAATGAAGAAGCCGTGTCTGGCAACTATCTGTCGCAATTTTTTTATCCGGAGCCACTGCCGGCCGGTCTTCCTCCTACCCCCCTTGCAGAATGGCTTCCGGGAGGGGGTACAATGAGTCAGGGACTGAAAGGCATTCAGTCCCTGAGTGAATCACGTTCATTCAGTGAGTGAAAAGGCAAGCCTCCGCAAAACGAAGCCGTTCCGAAGATATTTGTAAAGAAAAGCACCCGAGTTCAATCATTGAGAAAGAGCCGTGTTTTACGCCTTAATCATTCGTTAAATATTACTAAATCCATTGTATATAAAACATTTGTATATACTTTTACGCAAAAATATGAAAAGAACCACCTAACACAAAACAATAAAAAGTCTTTGTATTCTATGAAACGGGCAATTGTCGCATCTCATTTAATACTATTTTTAGGGCTTAATCTACCGGCAAATAATTGGAAAACAGACCGGGATTCTTTATTGGTACAAGTAGAAAACTTGCAGGTCCATTCCATATCATCTTCCCAATCCATTACGAACACAAATATAGAGCAAGACAGCGGGCATGCGGTGTTGCTGAAAACCAACATGCTTTACGATGCCGCCGCCATCCCCAATATCGGGCTGGAGGTATCTGTGGGTAAAGGATGGTCGGTAGGCGCCAACTGGATGTATGCCTGGTGGAGCAACGATGCACGCCACCGCTTCTGGCGTGCGTATGGCGGCGATGTGGAACTGCGGCGTTGGTTCTCGCCCCGGCGCGAGAGCCGTTCGCTGATGTGCGGCCACCACATAGGCGTGTATGGGCAGATGCTGACCTACGACATCGAGTGGGGCGGACGCGGCTACCTGGGCGACCGCTGGAGCTGGGCTGCCGGGCTCTCCTACGGATATTCGCTGCCGGCAGGAAGGCACTTCAACATCGACTTCACACTGGGAATAGGGTATCTGGAAGGCGACTACATGAAATACCGGCCCGAAGACGGCTGCTACTTCTGGGAATCGACCCACCGGCGGAAATGGTTCGGCCCCACCAAGGCCGAAGTTTCACTAATCTGGTTCATAGGCGGACGTTACCAACGGAAAGGAGGTGAACAATGATGCGTTCTGTAAAACACTTGTGGGCCGTGCTCGCAGCATTGACGCTTCTCACCCAGTCGTGCGACCACAAAGAACTTTGCTACCGCAACGAGCACCACACCGAACTCGAAATCAAGTTCGACTGGAGCAACGCTCCCGACGCGCAGCCACGCACCATGGTGGTGCAGCTGTTCCGCATGGACGGCAGCCACTACCAGCGCCGCGAGTTCACCTCGCGCGAAGGCGGCACAATCAGCATCGAGAGCGGTGAATACAAGATACTCTTCCACAACGGAGAAATGGCATCCGTGGACGAACGCGGAGACACTTTCGACAACTATCTGCTTGCCACCGTGCCGCAGCCGCTTCTCGACCCTATGGGACGCGGAGACCTCAGTACGCCTCCCCTGCCCGAAGGAGCCGAAGGGCAGCCCGTGCGAAGCGTGCCTGCCAGCGTATGGGGCGGCAAATGCAGCTACCTGCAAGTGCAGGAGAACGTGTCCGGACAATCACTTACCCTGACCCCGGAAACGGCTACCGTGGAATATACGGTAGAGGTGCGGAACGTGGAGAACCTGAGCGACCTGATTGATTTCAGCGCCGCACTGAGCGGCATGTCCGAGGGCTGGAGCCCGGCAGACGGACAACCGGCCGGCGAACCGGTAGTCATGCCTCTCGAAATGCAACGGCATACTGACGAGAAGATGCTCGTGGCGCATTTTGCCTCCTTCGGCCACTGCCCCCACGGACAAGAAGGAAAACACGTGCTGACCATCTACACCTCCAGTCAGAAATACTTCCACAACGACGTCACCGAGCAACTGCACGCAGCTGCCGACCCCGCCCACATCCTTATCGTGATAGACGGGCTGAAGATTCCTTCAGACGACGGAGGCATGAGCCCCGATATTTCGGGATGGGACAACGTAGTGGAAACCGATATTGACATGAATTGAAAAAATAATAAACTTAAGGAAACAGATTATGAACGGAAATGTAAAATTACTGGGAATGGTTGCTACCGCCTCCATTATGCTTGCCTCTTGTTCAAACGACGAGTTGAAGGAAGTTTACAAGGGCGAAAAGATTTCATTTACCACGCAGGTAAAGACGCGTGCCATAGAGACAACTAACAGCAATCTTGAAGGCTTTTATGTCTATGCAGACGCGGACAACTATGAAGACATGTTTATAGACGGCCAACTGGCCAAAAAACAAAAAGGTACAGACAATAGCTTTACAATCACAGACGAGAACGGAAGCGATTATTTATGGCCGACCGGAGTAAATGAGGTGCGTTTTTGGACATACGGCCCTCACAATCTGAACACAGAAAAAGATTTCAAGCCCAGTATAAACACCCATGCACAACAATTCGACGTCCTTTTGGAGTCTTCCATGGAAAATGGAGGTACGGCCCAGCAAGACTTTATTGTGGCCTATCAGAATGTTAAACAAGAGGATGTAAGAGGAGGGGCTGTTAAACTGGACTTCCATCATGCGTTGTCGCAAATTTGCATCACCGCCAAGTGTCCGGACGATGACAATAGAAAAGTGAAAATCAGAGGAGCATGGCTGGTAAACATAAATCAAAAAGGTAATCTTTCATTTTCAGAGAAGGCAGCAGAGACATATCAAATGCAGTGGGAGGCCAGTTTACCAAGCAACTTTGGAGTAAAATTAGGCGACATATCCCTTTCCAAGGCAAGCACTACCTTAATAGGACAATCAGAAGGAACTGTGGGAGAGAAATCCAGCAGTTTGATGCTAATCCCGCAAACAGTAGGAAAATGGAACAAAGATAATTCAAAAGGAGCATACATTTTGTTCCTCTGTCGTATTGAGGCTATTCACAAAGGTACATTCCACCAAGATACAGACGAGGGCGGCAACGAGGCAATAAAAAACAAGGCAATAAAAGTAGAAGGAGATTATCATTATCACCAGTTATTCCCTACACCTACCTCCGATACATGGAGTGACGATGAATATGGATATACATGTGTGGGTATTGATGTTGACTGGAAGCCCAACCACAAGTATGTATACAACGTCATGTTCTGCGGACCAGGTAGCGGTGCGGGTGTTTATCCTCCGACAGAGTTACCGGAAACCTTGCCAAAGTACGACGACATAAAAATTGTGCCCAATGAAGACGAAAGCAAAGTGGGTACAACAGTACTCGACAGCCCGCTTTCTTTCGAAGTAACAGTAGACGGATGGCAAAACGGCAATACCGGAGATGACGATGGCAATACAAACATGGAGTAATTAACCGACATCAAAAAAACCGTAATTATGCGACATTTTCGTATATTTCGACCATCCTTCGGACTGATACTCCGTATGCTTGCGGGCGTTGCGGCTTGTGCCGTATCGTCCTCTTGCACGGACGACACTTTCGACAAGCACGGGCAGCAGGGATTTTCGGGCATGCTTGCGTTCGACGTGGCGGCACCGGGCAGTTGGGCTGATGGTTCATCGGCCACGCGCGCTGCCGACAGCGACATAAGCATCCGGGAGATAACCCAGACCGGAGGAGGGAAACCCTTATATTTAGTTACTGAAATTGCGGAAGCTGCTGTGGATACAGCGGCTTCCAATGCTATAACCCGCGGCACCACGACAACCGAGGAAACATTCAAAGACCATAGCTTCGGACTCTCGGCTATATGCTACACCGGCGAATGGCCCGGAGAAGGGGAGAAAAACGAGTGGACCACCAACTTCGCCCACAACCTGGAGGTGAAGTGTGACGGGCAAGGAACATGGAAATCGAAGAAACCACTCTACTGGGTAGGTTCGGGAAATATCAAATTCTTTGCCTATTCCCCCTACTCTGCTCTTGAAGCTGATTCCTCCGGCAATGCCGATTCTTCCGAATCTTCCGAAGAAGGCGCGGCCGATGCAGGCGATGCCACTCCCTCCGTCATCCATTCGGGTGCGGATGCGCAAGGTGTCCCCACGCTCGCCTATACAGTCCCCACGGACGTAACCGAGCAAATCGACCTGATGTATGCCACCGCAGACTGTGGCGGAAACGGCACCGGAGACGTCCTGAATGGAGCAGTAAACTTGAAATTCAAGCACGCGTTGACTGCCGTCACCATAAAAAACGGCAAAAAGATGCTTGCCGGAACAGTCAAAAGCATAGAAATCTCCGGAGTGCATGGCAGCGGCATTTACCCGATAGGAACGGAAGAGTGGAAAACTACGGACAAAGCCGAATGTACCTTCAGCATAGACGAAGAGACGATATTGGACGCAGAAGAAGATGACATCATGACCGGCTCCGACACTGATTTGAATCCGGACGATGACGGATATACATTCATGATGATTCCCCAAACGCTTTCGGATGATGCTACATTAACAATATCATTTACAGACAACCTGACAAATACGGACCGCACTCTTACAGCCAAACTAAAGGACTTTACGAAAGACGGGATATGGGAGATAGGGAAGCAGTACACCTACTCCATCAATACTACCGGAATCGTGATAGAGCCGGTGATTGAATTGACAGTCAACCGGGAGAATACGCTGTATCCTAATGGCGGCTATAAGGGGACTTGGAGCGCAGACAATCCGCATCCTGATGTAGAATCTCTATACACAGCAATGGGAGAAGAAGAGAAGGATGCATATCTTCCGGTCAGCGGCATTCTGAATGATGTAAATATTACCGCATACATGAAGGTGGTACAAGCTCAGGCAGAATCAGAGGCTGCAAAAGAGCAAATAAGGAAACTTGATTTCACGATTGAGTGGTCTATTGATGGCGGCAAAACGTGGAGTTCATCGAAAGACAGCCCTGAACTGGGCTGGAAACCGGCCACCGGTTCCCAAAGCAGGGCGGACGATACCGACCCGATGCAGCCCGTAAGCGGAAGCATAATCCTGCCTGCCCAATCCCAATTTACATACATGCGGGATTTCTTGTACGGGAAAGGAACCACTATAGAAGGCCAAACACCGGGCAAGACAATTACCGATGCAGGAAATGGCTCGAAAGATGACCCATACGATTTGGTTAACAACAATGATGTAAAAGAGAGTGCCAACTGCTATATTGTGAATAACCATGGCTATTATAAGTTTCCGGCTTACTATGGAAATACTTATAATAAAGGAAGCGATACTTCGTCTTACAAGTATGTAGGTGACATAGATACTATTTCAGACAAAACTCGTGATTTTGTACTAGACGAGTTCGTGAAACATGATAATAACCCCGTTACAAGTGGTGAAATTTTAGGAATAGAAGATGCAATACTACTATGGCAAGACAGTCCGGACCTTGTAACAGAGGTGAAATACGATAATGACTGGGTATCTTTCCGTGTGCCCGAAGAGAGCATCAACCAAGGCAATGCCGTGATTGCCGTACGCAACTCCGAGGGTATTTTATGGAGCTGGCATATATGGGTTACCCATCGCAAATGGGACAATTCATCTTGTCATACAATGTCAAATACGAACCAAAATGAATTTCAAAAGCCGTTTATCATAGCCCCTTGCAACCTTGGCTATTGCGAGCCACATGACAAAGACGATGAAAGAGATATACTTATACGTTTTGTAGCCAATAGCGAACAAGTAGGTGATAATGAAATTACACTAACCGTCAAGGGTGGAGCATCGCAACCCGGGAAAGATGAAAAGAAGGGCATCATTACGTTTACCCAACCCGAGATTGCAGCATCCGCAGCAGGCGACAACACTTATTACCAATGGGGACGTAAGGACCCGATGCTCCCGGGCATTCACAATTCAGAAACCTACATAGCTGACAAAGAATTAGACATGGTAAACAAAATGTTCTATTCTACTGAGAAGTATCGTTTCACTTCATCAGAAAGTGCCAAAAGTATCGGAGAAAGCATACGATTTCCATATCAGTTTTTTATGCACCAGCGGCCACCATCTGATAATGCTACTGAGCAGAATAAGATTGATAACTATAAGCGACGTCACTGGCACAATGGGGAAAATACTTCATATGAAAAGAAAGCCGTCATGAACTATTGGAATACACAGTTGACAGCAAGTGGGAACGCTAACTTTGTCTATGGCAACGACATCCAGGATTATAAGCAATCCCCTAATGACAAATATGTCATCAAAACAATATATGACCCCTCACCGGCAGGATTTAAAATTCCGCCTATTAAGGCTTTTGCTGATTTTTTTGATGATGTAAAGTTGCAGGAAGTAGTGCCTAATCCAGAGAAGCCTAACGAAAAAAAAACCGTAAGTGAAAACCAAAATGCAGTAGTGGTGGAATCCGTGGAATTCACAGGATGGACAATTACTGTTAACGACCGGACCTTTTATTTTCCCGCTACCGGAGTACGTGATATGGGAGTAAAGGAACGAAAGGTAAGTTATGGCACATTTCCAGGCTTCTCTTCAATAACATATATAGCAACATCCGGATTTCATGGTACCGTTACGTATGATGAAAATGCCGGCTCCAGTTGCTTGATACTCGCTATTGATAAAAGAGAGGGGGATTTTAAAAACTGCACCTATCCCATTCATGGCACCAACAACGCATACGGCTTTACCGTCCGCCCCATCCGCGACGGTCAGACGGGAGATTAAAGCCGCCACCTAAAGCCCCCCTCCGGAGGGGGGGCTTCCTCCATCCATTCTGTCTTCCAAAAAATCTCCATCCCCCTCTTTTCCTATTTGTTTTTTTTGCCTACTTTTGCAGAAAATCCAAGGAACACAACAAACATCAAACATCATCCATACTATGTTTAGCAAGAAGAAGAACAACGAAGAGTATCTCAGCCCGACATCCCAACCCTTGAAACTGACCACCATAGCCGTAGGCACCATCCTGAAAGGAACGGTAGACGTGGAAGGAAGCCTGCGCATAGACGGAACCATCGAAGGAGACATCACATGCCACAAAACAGTGGTGCTCGGCCCCCAAGGAAAAGTGACGGGAAACGTTACCTCCGCCTCGGCCATACTGGAAGGCACGCTGAAAGGAGACATACACATCTCGGACAAGCTCATCCTGAAATCGGGATGCATGGTAGAGGGAGACATCTATACCTGCAAGCTGGAAGTGGAACCCACCGCTTGCTTCAACGGAAACTGCAACACCATCAAAGAAACCAAGCAACCTGCCCCCACTGCACAGGAACAACCTGCGGGGAAGAAGAAATAAGGGGGAGAGAGGGAGTTAGAGTCATACATTAACAGCACTTCGGACTTTAACTCATGCGAACTGGTAGTTGAAACTGATGTCTTTTTTACCGGCCGTGCACGGTGGTAGGTAAGAAAAGAAATCCTTAATCTTTATGATTCATCGGTATTTAACGTGGGTTCGAAATAAAATCAAAAAATAGCAAGTTGTCCGTCATTGACAAAATTTACGTCAATGGCGGGCTTCTTTTCAACAAAGCAGTATGCCGCGATAGCCGACAAGGAGTTGGCTATAAAGTTGTTGAATGAACGATGTCTGGAGTGTTCTATCTGCTCAATGTTCTTCAATTCGTCATTGACAGTTTCGATCAAGGCTCTTTTTCTGAGCAAAATCTTGTCGGCAATACTCATCAGTGAATTCTTCATATTGTTTTTAACTTTAGTGACAAGCTGTATGCCATTAAGAAAAGGGTTCTCAAACAGAGCCTGACCAATATATCCTTTGTCTGCGCATAGTTTTCCTTTGATGTTCTCCAGAAACTTACCTTGCTTCAACGGTTCCCGGTCATCCACGTTTCCAGGCGTGAACATGAAATTGAGAATTTCACCCTTGTCATTGATTATCAGATGCAACTTGAATCCGAAGGACCATCCCATTGAACATTTTCCACGCTCGGCAAGTCCCTCAAATGTCTTATGAATAAGGATTCTTTGGTTACGACAAACACGTAAGGGAGTGGAGTCCTCGCTTGTGGAGATTGACATCTGTCCAAGTGTTCTTAACAGGTGCAGGTCTTTGGATGGGTTGTAGGCATGGAACAAATTCAATGCTGCTGCAACTTCTTCTACAGTGACTGCTTCTTCTGCAAACTCACCCATGTTTAATGATTCTCTACGCTGTGCCATTTTGTAATAGTAGGCAGTGTCAAAATATATCTTGGCTTCCTTTCTGTTGTGGAACTTCTTTCCTGTTGGTAGATGAATTATCATGTCAGTTTAAATATTAGTAAATTAATAAGATAGTTTCTGCAATGAAATATAATAGGTAGTAACCTTTCCATTCTTTTTTCTCCTTGTCTTTAGATAGTTATTAAGATTAGCCCACAATCCAATGTGAACCTTATTATCTTTCACTCCCTGTTTAAGAGCCTTTGTTCTTATCTGTTCATAAGTAAATTCTTTCATTTTAGATATTCTGAATAGTTTGTAGTCTGCTTATCTGTGTGGTGAGATTATCTGTTTGTGGTACTTATTTTGGGGTCAACAATAGGTCAACAACGAAGCAAAACAGCCTGTTTCTTGTCAGTATTTCGAAAATCCAAAGAGAAGAAGTCCTAATAAAAAAGCCCCATAAACACTTGTTTATGAGGCAATTCTTTGTGGACCAGCCTGGGCTTGAACCAGGGACCTCCAGATTATGAGTCTGTTGCTCTAACCAACTGAGCTACAAGTCCGATGCATCCTTGCTTGGATAGCGGGGACAAAAGTAGCATTTTCTATTGAAATATGCAAGACTTTTGGATAAAATTCCTTATAACCTTTGTCCTTAGAACTTATAAGTTCGTTTTGGATTCTTGGGAAACCAGCCTTTTTTCACTCGTTCTTCCTGCTCGAATATCTCCTTGATGGTCCAGAACGAGGAAAATGCAAAGACGCCCAAAAGGGAGGCTATCATGATGTTCTCCGTATAAAGGGAGGCAATGATGCCGCCGATGCCGAGTAAAAGGAAAATCCACCAGCACTTGGTGCCCCAATAATATTCGGCTTTCACAACTATGGGGTGAAACAAGCCGATGATGAGGAATGTGCAGATACCTATGACAAGGCCCGACAGATGATATTCGTTCAAGAAATCCATTGTTGTTCGTTATTTCTCGGGGCAAATAGGAATCTCCTTCTTGATGCTCTGTTCCAGGGAAATCAAGGTCTCGGTAGCGGTTACGCCAGGAATCTCCTGCATCTTGTTGTTCAGCAAATCCATCAGATGCTCGTTGTCGCGGGCATATACCTTGGTCAGCATGGTGTACGGACCAGTGGTGAAGTGGCATTCTACGATTTCGGGAATCTTGCCCAGCTCAGCAACTACCGTCTTATACATGGAGCCCTTTTCCAGCTTGATTCCTACGTAAGTGCAGGTTCTGTATCCAAGGGACTTGGGATTTACATGATAGCCTGAGCCAACAATAACGCCAAGGTCAATCAGGCGCTGTACACGTTGATGGATGGCAGCACGTGACACGCCACATTCAGCAGCTACGTCCTTGAAAGGGATACGGGCATTTTGGGAAATGATTTCCAGAATCTGCCGGTCAAGATTGTCTATTTTTTCCATAATAGTAAATAAGTAAAGTTCTTGTTGTTATCAAATAGTAAGCAAATATAGGACTTTATTTTAATTTATCTATAAAAAGGGACGGAAAAATGAATAAAAGTGAGGGGTAACGATAAGGCGCGGATTACGCGGATTTCACGGATTTAGTTTACCAAATCCGCGTATTCCGCGTAATCCGCGCCTAAAAGAAGTATCAAGAGGGTTTTGCCCCTCCCTTCGGATTGTTACATTACTTCTCGATACCCAGCAGTTCCACTTCGAATATCAAAGTAGAGAACGGCTTGATTTGGCTACCGGTTTCTCTTGAACCGTATGCCAGGTCGTAGGGGATATAGAGTTCCCACTTAGAGCCGACGGGCATCATGGTGAGGGCCTCTGTCCAGCCTTTGATTACCTGGTTGGCACGGAAAGTAGCAGGTTCGTTGCGCTTGTAAGAGCTATCGAATTCTGTTCCGTCAATCAGCGTACCTTTGTAGTTTACTTTCACCTTGCTGCTGTCGGCAGGAACGGCACCGTTACCCTTGGTGATGATTTTGTATTGCAGACCGCTCGGGGTAGTTACTACACCTTCTTTAGCCTTGTTCTCAGTCAGGAACTTTTCACCGGCAGCTTTGTTGTCAGCATACTTTTCTGCGGTTGCTTTTTCTTTGATGGCATCCATCTGAGTACGCATGTACTCTTGAGCTTTCATCATATCCATAGCACCACCCTTGCCGATGACACCTGCTACGAAACCTGCCAGCAGATTTTCGCGGCTGATGCTCTGTGTAGAGTCGTTGCCGAAGATTTGTTGGTTGAAGCCTTCCACCCATTGCTTGCTGACCATCTGACCTACTTGCAGACCGGCCATGTAAGCCACGTCTTTCTTATCGATTTTGGCTGCGCCTTCGTTGAAACCTTTCAGGAATTCTGACATCTGGGTTGAGTCAATGCCTTGTTGTGCAAGATACTGGTCCAAACCTTCTGTACGCGCCATACCGATGGCGTAAGACAATGAATCGATGTCCGTCTTCAAATCAGCTTTCGGACTTTGAGCAGTACAAGATGCCATACCGGCAGCTACTGCAAGAGCCATGAGAAATGTTACTTTTTTCATTTTGCTTTTACTTGTTGTTTATTTAGATAAAATTTTCTGTAATTCGACTTCGAATACGAGCGTGCTGTGGGGAGGAATCATCTCGCCGGCACCCTGCGCTCCGTATGCCAGGTCGCTGGGGATGTAGAGTTTCCACTTGGCACCTTCGGGCATAAGCTGAAGGGCTTCCACCCAACCGGGTATCACTTGGTTTACACCGAACGTGGCAGGCTGGCCGCGCTTGATGGAGCTGTCGAACAGCGTTCCGTCAATCAGTGTGCCTTCGTAGTGGCATTGCACCTGGTCGGTGGCTTTGGCATAGCGGCCCACGTTTCCTTCCGTGATAACTTCGTATTGAAGTCCGCTGGGCAGCGTAACAACTCCCTCGCGTTTTTTGTTCTCTTCCAGGAACTTTTTGCCGGCTTCTATGTTTGCTGCGTTCATCTTCTCCTCCAGTTCGGCGAAGTACTTGTTGACGATGTCACGGGCTTCTGTGTGGCTGATTGCCGTCTGGTTGCCCTCCAAAACGTCTTTGATTGCTTGTGCAAAGTCATCTACTGCAATGCCTTTGGCACCCATGCTTAAAAGATTCTGACCTATTCCAAGGCCGATAGCATAACTGAATTTGTCCATAAGATTCTTTTGTTGACGACCGGATTGGTTTCTTTTCCAGTCTATTGCAAATTTATGAGTGGCAAAAGTACGTCTTTTATTTGAATGATAAGGCTTTTAAGTATTTAATTTTTCTTATTTATATCACAACTTGAACATTCTTCTTATATTTGTCTTACTTTAATAAAGGAAAGGAGCAGAAAATGAAGAACTTGGTCATATTGTCGGGTGCCGGTATGAGCGCCGAGAGCGGCATCAGCACATTCCGTGATGCGGGCGGACTGTGGGACAAATATCCGGTGGAGCAGGTGGCGACTCCCGAGGGGTATGCACGTAATCCGGAACTGGTCATTAATTTCTATAACGAACGTCGCAAGCAGTTGCTCGATGTGGTGCCGAATGCCGGGCATCTGGGCGTTGCCGACTTGGAGAGGGATTTCAATGTAACGGTCGTCACCCAGAACGTAGATAATCTGCACGAGCGTGCCGGCAGTACGCACGTGATACACTTGCATGGGGAACTGACGAAGGTTTGTTCCAGCCGCGACCCTTATAATCCGCATTTCGTCAAGGAACTGGCGCCGGAGGAATATGAAGTAAAGTTGGGCGACAAGGCGGGCGACGGTACGCAGCTCCGCCCGTTCATCGTGTGGTTTGGCGAGTCGGTGCCGGAGATTGAAACTGCCATCCGGTATGTGGAGAAGGCGGACATCTTCGTCATCATCGGCACCAGCCTGAACGTTTATCCCGCTGCGGGACTGCTGAACTACGTGCCCCGTGCCGCCGAAGTGTATCTGATAGACCCCAAGCCGGTGGACACGCACGTCATGCGTCCGATACATGTCATTCAAAAGGGAGCTTCGGAAGGGGTAAAAGAGTTGAAGGCGCTGCTTGCAGCTACCCAGCCTCCTTTGCTTTAGGACTTAATCTCCTACTTCTTAGGACTTAGCCCCTCACGGTATAGGACTTAATATGCAGAACATCCGGATGTCTTTCTCCAAAACACCCGGATGTTTTACCCCAAAACATGGGGATGTTTTGGGTACTCACTCCTATACTGTAGAGAGCTGGGTATAGGGGAGATTCCCACAAGGTATAGGTCTTGCGGGAATAAAGTATATTTGCCCTCGAAACTTGTGCTATTTCTTTATCACGGCCCGTAATACGAACCAGGCATGATGGGCTACGGTACTCATCAGTCCGTAATGCCGCGCCATGATGCGGAAGCGTTCGCGCAGGGATGCTTGCCGGTTCTGGGTGGTCATTCCCTCTTCCAGATAGTCGATGAGGGTGAGATGGGTATTGTGCAAGGTCCGTGCCTTCTTCATCACCCGGATGCACCAGTCGAAGTCGGCGGAGAAGCGGTATTGCAGGTCGTAGGGTTCTACAAGGGAAGCTTTGGCAAAGAAGGCCTGATGGCAGACCAGCATGCCCTGCTTGAAGCTTCGCCAGGTAAGCACTTCCGGGGCGGCGAGGCGGCGCATGCGGATGAAGTGACCTTCCTTGTCCACCAGTTCCGTTTCGCCGTACAGCACGTCGGGTAGTTCGTTGCCGGAGATGGAACGCACCATCTGCTGCAAGGTGTCGTCCTCGTGGAAGCTGTCGCCGGCATTGAGGAAGCAGAGGTAATCGCCGGTGGCAAGGCGGATGCCTTTGTTCATGGCGTCGTACAGTCCCTTGTCCGGTTCGCTCACGATGCGGGTGATGCGGTCGCGGTAACGGTCGATGATGGAGAGCGTGCCGTCTTTGGACGCACCGTCCACAAGGATGTATTCTACGTGGTGGTAGGTTTGCGAGATAACGCTTTGAATCGTGTCCTCCAGTACCGCTTCGGCATTGTAGGTCACGGTGATGATACTGAATTTCGGGGTGGGGTGGTTATGCATTTCTTCCGGTTACTTTGTTGTAAAGGTCAATGTATTTCTTGGCGACGACGTTCTCCGAATAGTGGGAGATGGCTTTCCGGCAGGCTTGTTCCGAGAGGCTGGGGTAGTCGGGTTCGGTCAGCGTCCAGTAGATGCCGTTGGCAAAGTCTTCCGAGGATTTGTATTGTGCCACGTAGCCGTTGTGCAGATGGTCTATCATCTCAGGGATGCCGCCCACGTTGAATCCGACGCAGGGAATGCCGCATGCCATGGCTTCCATGATGGTGTTCGGCAGGTTCTCTTCCAGCGAGGGGGTCACGAAGATGTCCACGGCATTGTAGATGTTCACCAGTTGGTGTTCGTTGCTGACGAAGTTCAGCGGGTAGACTTTGAATGGAAGCAGGTTTTCCAGTTGTTGCGATTGGTTGCCGAAGACGACGACACCCAACTGTTCCCGGAGTTCGGGATGCTTGTCGGCCAGCAGTCGGCACGATTCTATCAAGTAGTCAATGCCTTTCCGTTTGTCCGTAATCTTCACCGAGCCGAACAACATGAGCTTTTTGTCTTGCGGCAGTAGGCAACGGCTGCGGGCTTCCTGTCGGTTGCGGGGCTTGAAGAGGTTGGTGTTGATGGGGTTGGGGATGCACGTCACGGCATGTCCGCAGAAGAGGGCGCTTGTCCGGGCACGTTCTTCCAGCCAGCGGCTGCAGGTGACGAAGTTGATGTGACGGTTGCGATATAGATTCTGTTTTTTCCGGAAGATGCGGTAGGAAAGGTCACGCTTGCTTCCGCCTTCATGGATGAAGGGGCAGTTGTGGCATTCCTGCTGGTAGTGGGTACACTCGCGAGCATGGTGACAGATGCCGGTGCAGGGCCACATGTCGTGCATGGTCCAGACGACGGGCTTGCCCGAGGTGAGAATCTTCTCGATGTTCTTCAGCGAGAGCATCCCTTGGTTTATCCAGTGCAGATGGATGACGTCTGCTTGCTGGAATTCGGGCAGTGAGGTGATGTCTGTCCCCGTGTTGGCTATGTCGACGGCAAAGATGTTCTTCTTGTTGAAGCGGTTGGCGCTCCAGATGACGATGCGCTCCCAGACGAACTTCCACACCATGCGCCAGTTATGGTCCAGTGACACAACGGAGAATTGGTCGGTCTGCTTGTCGCGTACCAGCAGCTAGGCTTTGATGCCGTGGTTCTTGAGTGATTCCATCAGACGGCTGGCGGCGATGGCTGCGCCGCCGATGCGTTCGGATGTATTGATAAGTAGTACTCTCATGACTGTTGTTCGTTTCTTCTTTTTTGAATGTTTTTTCTTGTTACAGATGCCGGTCTTGTTTCATCCATTTCCGGATACGCTTTTGCAGCGTTTGCCATATGATGGTGAAGTTGCCGTACCGTAGGTTCAACGCCAGTTCCTCGAACGACCGTGCAATCTTTATCCAGGGATGCCGCCATGCCATGATGCGGTAAACGCTATCCTTGTAGGCAGTGTTCTCGATGACGTGGCGAGGGTGCTTCAGTGGAAACTCCACTTCGTGGCGTTTCATGGTGAAGATGCGGCGGTAACCGCGCGGCATGGTGTGCACGGAGCCGGCAAAGTGGGTGGAGTCGGCAGTGGCTCCCAGATTGTTTATCATGTTGCGGGTGGGCACGATGCTCAGACCCGAATTGAACAACATGGAAGCGTGGAAGATGGTTTCGTAATAGGCTTTCCCGTGTTCGCGGTGGCGTTGGCACATGTAGATGAAGTCTTTGCGGTAGCGCCGTGTGTGGATGAGGTTCTTCAGTTGCCGCATGTTCTCCTTGTCGTCCAGGAAGGTGTAGAATTCATCCCATTGGTCCGTCACCCGCCGCCAGCTCGCCCATCCCCAGATGGAGAAGGTGGTGGCGAAGAAGTAGTCGGAAGTGATGTCCGGTGTAATCTCCTCGTTGTTGAATCCGGCAATCATGCTGATGCGTGTGTCGTGCTCATACTTGTCGAGCAGTTCCTTGCAGAAGCCGAAGAAAGAGACGGCGGGCACGTCGTCATCCTCAAGCACGATACATTTGTCCGACAAGGAGAATGCCCACTTCTGTGCCATGTATTCCGATGGGTCGCAGCCGTAGTTCTTCTCCTGGTAATTGTGGTGTACTTCGCATTCCCAATCGATGTCTGCCACCACTTTGCGACAAGCTTCTATGCCCGGCATGTCATGCTCGCCGCGCGGGCCGTCTTGATAGAGAAACAGTCGTGCGGGGCGTGCTTTCTTCACTTGTTCGAATACTTGCGCCAGCAGTTTGGGGCGGTTGAAGAAAAGAATCAGTACAGATACATCTACAAGGGCTGGTTTCATGGCAATTTTGTTGGATTAGGAGGTGGCTATATGGTCATTTGGTATGTTGAAAGAAAGAACTGCCGGATAATGATTGTTTATCTTGTCCTGCTCTTCTTCTGTATACCGGTGTAAAGTGGGATAGTTGTACCGTAGAAAGTTTTCCAATCCATCAGGTGCTTTCAGATAAAGTGGACCGAATTTGATTGGTTGTAAATGGTTGAGACTCGTCTCCAAAACATGGTCGGTAGTGGTAATCACATTGTTGTAATACAAAGTTTTCCATGAGTTGAAACAACTTTGCATTATCACCATCAAACGGTAGATTGTCTTTTTAGAGAGTGTCATATCAACTATCCGGTTCAGAAGGCAGGCAACAGCTCCACGATTGGTAGGGTTGGATATTTGACATTTTCCGAAGTGTTTCCATAGCCATACCTCTTTTCCCATCAGGCAGCATTTCAGAAAGTTGACGGCTTCATATTGTATCTTCCTTAATAGCTTATTGTTTGGAATACGGTCAAAAGGGAATATATCGACAAAGATTCCCTGATGCATAGGTACATCTTTAAACATCTCTTCGACAAACAAGGTGTTGTTTTTCTTGACTTTGGCAAAGTAATAAGGACTATGAGGGTCGGTATGTATCCATGAAAGAAAGTATGGTTCTCTCAGTTCTTGGGAGGCTATCTGGAGAAACTTATTGTAGTCTTCCCGTTTCATACCTATATCTATGTCGTCATCCCAAGGAAGAATCGCTTTGTCATAGAGTGCCCCTATTGCTGTTCCGCCGATTACAAAATAGGGAATATTGTGTTTGTCGCAGATGCGCACAATCTCTTCCAGTATTTCGTATAGCACCTGATGTAGTTGGGTCAGTTCTTCTGGGGTATATTGCTTCACCATGGATACCATTTTTGATTGATGTCTGCAAAAATAATGATAATAGTTGAAAGGAGCACTTTCCATTTCAATCTTCTTTTGCGAAATCGGACTTGAGTTTTTCTATCAGTGTGTCGGACTCCCCGCTTACCACTTTCCGGCAGAACATCTTTCCAGACTGCTGCAATACCGGCAGGTCCTCGAGTGTCATCACGCGGATGGATGCGCCGTAGTCTATGTAGTGCAAGGGGGTGAGACGGGTAAGTCCGGGGTATTCTCCCTCTAAAAGAAGCCCTTTTGAGGCAAAAGGGGAGTTGAATACGATGGTCTGTATGCACAGTTCGCTGGGTACAAAGCTGGTTCTGAAATACTTCACCAGCTTCTCCTCCGTGCACAACTTTTCATATACATATCGTGCGCAGGGCAACGTGATGGCCCAATAGTCGGAACCGAAATAGACATCTGCCTGCTTGCCTTCCAAGGGTGCAAAAGGGGCTTTCCGGATGGGGAGTATCTGTACCAGCTTGCGCGATGCTACGATGAGTTTGTTCTTCCACCATATACTCTTCCAAGGCAGGTCACGGAAAGGGTGGTAATGGGTTATCTTGTGCAACTGCTGTTTCACGGTGCAGCGTGTCAGGTTGAAACCGCCGATGAATTCAGTGTCTTGATGCTCCTCGAAATAGCGGTGGATGGCGTTGTTGCTCCATAACGGGTAATCTTGCCCGCTTAGGCATACTACGCGGGTATAGGGGATACCGCTGTGCAATACGGCGGCAAGCAATTCTTTCTGATATTCCACTTGTTCCCATCCTCCCCAGCTTATCCGGTGGCGGGGCACGAAAGTGACCTTGTCTCCCAAGGCTTCTTCAAAAGGGTGTATATCGGCATTGAGGTCGATGTGCACGTAGAAGTCTGCCCGGTCATCCAGTGCGGCAACCAGGCGTGCCAAGTGTGGGGCATCCTTGTAGGCGGATATGATGTAGGCTATGCGGCTCATACTCTTTTTTTCTTTAAGAGGAATTCAATGCTTTCCCGGAAGATGGTAGATTGTAGTTTCCACAAAACCAGTGCATAAAGCCCAGCTACCATAATGATTTTGGCTGCCATATTTAAGTATAGGTTTTCTATGGGCTGAGTGGCATAGTGAGTTGATACTACGAGTACAATGGATAGGGAGAGATAAGGAGAGATGTCTTTCAGCATATCGCGCAGTCTTAATCCTATCTCCCTCTTGACAAAACGGAACCATACAAACAGCCAGCCGATATTGATAATGACGAAAATACGCAGCATCCATTCCAACCCGTATGGGTATATGGCGCATACAGCTGCTATTTGCAGCAGGCTCAAGCTGATGGTGCTCCACATATAGATAGAAGAATGTCCCCGGCTGATGAGCAGGTTGGAGAACAGATTGATGACGGGAATAAATGCTCCCCAAATACATAACAGTTGCAAGATATCGGCACTGGGCAGCCACTTCTCCGTGATAGTGATTATAATCAGTTCTTTCGATACCAAGCTCAATCCCAGCATGGCGGGGAAAGAGATAAAGGCGGTGAAGCGCAGCAGCTTTCTGAATACGGCAAGTTGCCGTGCCTTGTCGTCGGCAACCCGGGTAAAGACGGGTTGTGCAATGCCGTTTATCATGCCCGTAATCGTGGTATGTCCCATGCCGTTCCACTTGTTTGCCTGCGTAAAGTTACCCACTTCCCGTTCCGAATAGAACTTACCCAACAAGACGGAAAACAAATTGTTATTGATTATGGTGAAGATATTCGTAATGATTATCTTACTGCTGAACCCTATCATCTCCTTAATGGGTGTGAAGTCGAACCGGAAGCGGGGTCTCCAATGCGAGAAGTAGAAGTTAAGAATCGTCATTACGGTGATGAAAGAGATGCTTTGCAATGCAATCCCCCAATAGGCGAATCCGTTTGCCGCCAATGTGATGCCCACAATACCGGAGACTATCAGACTTGAAATAGAAATGACGGTAGTGTCCTTGATTCTGAGGTTCTTGAATAGATATGCCCTCGGTGCAATGCTCATGCTGGAAATGACGAATCCCAAGAAGGAGAGACGGGACAGCGGTATCAGCTCGGGCGTATCGTAGAAGTCGGCAATCAGCGGTGCGGCAAAGAAGAGTAATATATATATAGTAGTGCTGCACATCAGGCTGAACCAGAACACGGCGTTGTAATCCTTGTGCAAAGTCTCCTTCCGGTTGGTCAGTGCCGAAATGAACCCACCCTCCTGCAAGGCGGCGGCAATGGCGGAGAAGATGGTAAGCATCCCTACCATACCATAATCCGAAGCATCCAGCAGACGGGCAAGGACTATTCCGAATCCCAGATTTAACAACTGCTGTATGCCGTTGCTGAATCCTCCCCAGAAGAGGCCTTTGGCTGTTTTTTCTTTGAGTGATGTATCGGACATAGTTTATTGGTTGATAAGGCAACGAGTTAACAAGGCCACGAGGCTTTTCCTTCCTCCTTGTAGCCTTGTTAACTCGTTACCTTGTTACTGTTTTATTTCACCTCGCTGCCCGGCTTCACCTCTTTCAGCAGTGAAGTCACCGCCAGCGAGCCGTCATAATTCTCGGCAGAGAGAATCATTCCCTCACTTACCAGCCCGTTCTTGAATTGGCGTGGAGCGAGGTTGGCGATGAACAGCACTTGCTTGCCTACCAGTTCTTCCGGTTTGTAGTGCTGGGCAATGCCGCTGACGATGGTGCGGTTTTCCAGCCCGTCGGCAATCTTGAACTTCAGCAGCTTCTTCATCTTGGGCACTGCCTCGCATTCAAGCACTGTACCTACGCGGATATCCAGCTTTTCAAAGTCTTCGAAGGCGATGGTCGGCTTGATGGGGTTTGCCTTGTAGGTGGCGGCTTCGTTTGCCTTCTTGGTGGCAAGCAGCTTGTCTACTTGTGCCTGGATGACGTCGTCTTCTATCTTTTCGAACAGCAGTTCGGGGGTGCCCAGCTGATGTCCGGCAGGCAACAGGTCGGTGTGTCCCAGCTCTGCCCAGTCAAAGCTGTCCATGTTCAGCATCTTGCGAAGCTTCTCGCTGCTGAAGGGCAGGAACGGTTCGAAAGCAATGGCAAGGTTGGCGACCAACTGCAACGAGATGTGGAGAATGGTGGCTACGCGCTCCATGTCTGTCTTGGCAAGCTTCCACGGCTCGGTGTCTGCCAGGTATTTGTTTCCGATGCGGGCAAGGTTCATCGCTTCCTTCTGTGCGTCGCGGAATTTGAATACATCCAGCAACTTCTCCACTTCTGCCTTGACGTCGGCAAATTCTTTCAGCGTCTCGCGGTCGTAGTCGTTCAGTTCGCCTGCGGCGGGCACTACGCTGTCGAAGTACTTCTTGGTGAGTTGCAGGGCGCGGTTCACGAAGTTGCCATAAACGGCAACCAGCTCGTTGTTATTACGTGCCTGGAAGTCCTTCCAGGTGAAGTCGTTGTCTTTTGTCTCCGGTGCGTTGGCGGTCAGCACGTAGCGCAGCACATCCTGCTTGCCGGGGAAGTCAACGAGATACTCGTGCAGCCATACCGCCCAGTTGCGTGAAGTGGAAATCTTGTCGCCCTCCAGGTTCAGGAACTCGTTGCTCGGCACGTTGTCCGGCAGGATGTAGCTACCCTCTGCCTTCAGCATGGCGGGGAACACGATGCAGTGGAACACGATATTGTCTTTTCCGATGAAGTGTACCAGACGCGTTTCGGGGTCTTTCCACCATTTCTCCCATGTGTCGGGCAGCAACTCTTTGGTGTTGCTGATGTAGCCGATAGGGGCGTCGAACCATACATAGAGCACTTTGCCCTCGGCACCCTCTACGGGAACGGGAATACCCCAATCCAGGTCGCGGCTCACGGCACGCGGCTGCAAGCCCATGTCGAGCCAGCTCTTGCATTGGCCATAAACATTGGGACGCCACTCCTTATGGTCTTCCAGAATCCATTGGCGAAGCCATTCCTCGTGTTTGTCCAGCGGCAGATACCAGTGCTTCGTCTCACGCATCACGGGCTGGCTGCCGCTGATGGCACTCTTCGGATTAATCAGGTCCGTGGGGCTGAGGCTGGTGCCGCACTTCTCGCATTGGTCGCCGTAAGCGCCTTCGGCATGGCAGTGGGGGCACTCGCCGGTGATGTAGCGGTCGGCAAGGAAGGTCTTGGCTTCTTCGTCGTAATACTGCATGCTGGTCTTTTCGATGAATTCTCCCTTATCGTACAGCTTGCGGAAGAAGTCGGAAGCCGTGTCGTGATGCGTCTTTGAGGTAGTACGGCTGTACACGTCGAAGGAGACGCCGAACTCTTCGAAAGACTTCTTTATAAGCGTATGATAGCGGTCCACCACGTCTTGCGGGGTGATGCCTTCCTTCTTGGCGCGGATGGTGATGGGCACTCCGTGTTCGTCGGAGCCGCCGATGAAGATTACATCTTCCTTTTTCAGTCGCAGGTAGCGGACGTAGATGTCGGCAGGAACATAAACGCCTGCCAGGTGTCCGATATGAACCGGGCCGTTGGCATACGGCAATGCCGAGGTCACGGTGGTACGTTTGAATTTCTTTTCCATTGTGTTATTATGTATCTCTTTTGTTATGAACGCTTTTAGTGGCACAAAGATAGCTGTTTTCTGCAAAATATGAGTATTCTTCCAGATTCTTTCCAGATTTAGGCTTCATCTTTGCCATACAAAATGAACAAACTTGGTATTGATAATGTAAAAAAACGAAATGACTATGAAACTGGAAAAGTACTTCTTATTATTGGCGTTAGGCGTGTTTGCCTTTGCCTTGCAAAGCTGTGATGATGACGACAACGACGGAATCTCCGTGCCCGCGGAACTGAGTAATGCGTTGGCCAAGGAGCATCCCAATGCCCAGCGTATAGAATGGGAAACAAAAGGTGCATATTATGTGGCTGATTTCCATGAGGACAATTTCGAAAAGGAGGCCTGGTTCACCAAAGACGGTGTATGGCAGATGACCGAAACCGACCTCCGTTATGCAGACCTTCCCGCTCCGGTGAGAAGCTCTTACGAGAGTAGTACCTATTATAATGTATGGAAGGTGGAAGATGTAGACAAGCTGGAACGTAAGGAAATGGCTGTTGTCTACATCATCGAAGTGGAGAAAGGTAATCAGGAAATGGACCTCTATTATTCGGAGGACGGCATTCTGGTGAAGGAAGTGGCCGATGCGCACAACGGCGGTTCTCCCGAAGATTATCTCCCTTCTGATATTTCCGCTGCCATCAAAGATTTTATAGCAGAGAAATATCCCAATGCCCGCATTGTGGATATTGAAAAAGAAAAGAACGGTATGACGGAAGTCGAAATCGTGCACGGAAGTATCAGCAAGGATGTGATGTTCACCGCTGAGGGTGCATGGGCCTATACTATCTGGGATATCAGTAAGAGACATCTGGAGGATGTAGTGAAGAACGCCGTTACGGCTGCCCATCCCGGTTATGTCATTGATGATGCCGACTTTATTGAGACTCCCGATGGCAGTTACTTTTTGGTAGAGATGGAGCAAGGGGAAAGGGAAATCTACGTAAAGGTGACAGCGGAAGGTGAAATACTGCCATAATCTTATACTGAATACTTCCCTTTAAATCAGCGTATTGTATTTACCGCTTGTTTACCTTCTAATGTAAAGCCGTTTACCATAGGGTGTAACGGCCGTTACTCCATATTGTAACGGTCGTTACACCATAGTGTAAAGCCTTTTACCTCGTAGTGTAAATGAAGTTACCGTTTGGGGTAACCGGAGTTATCATGTGAGGTGACCGGAGCTGTCATGTGAAGTCGTACTCTTCTACATAAGCGTCGAAGTACTCCGTCCGTTGGAGTCCTAAGTTACGGGCAATTGCAATGACTTGTTGCTGCTCGGTTGGTGAGAGCAAAGTTTCCCCTTTCCGCTTCTGATAATATCTTCGGATACCCCATAAGCCGATGAGCCGGTAGCGGAACGTGCCGGACTGGCCGACAGAGATGGCTTCTGCCGTATGGATAAAGCCTTTGGCATAGCGCACTTTCTTATTCGAGCAATAATATTTGCATTTTCCCGCTGTGGACTCTATTGCTTTCGGATTCAGTACATATAGGAAGATGTTGTTTGAGGGTGCATACGTATATGCAATCCGGCGCAGGCAGGTGTCAGTATAAGGGCATGTGTCAGTAGCGCATAAGCCGAAGTTATGGGGAACTTTGGAATAATCGAAAGTTTCTTCTTTCATCATTTTTTTGTTTAAAGTTCCGCAAAGGTACAATTAGTTTGGAGATTGATGGGTGCTTCACCTGATATTTGTTTTATCCCGAAAATATTATGTATTTTACGTAACGTGAAATGCGTAACGTAAAACATGGAATCATTCCGCCTTCCGGTTTCCGCATTTCGTCCTCCCCATTCCGCATCCCGTCCGTAAATGCTTCCCGCTTACTTGCCGCAGGCCTATATTTGCAGAAAACATTTGCATATTCCCATGAAGACAAACTCTGTGATTCTATTGGTGTTGTGGCTTGCGGCGTGGCCGTTCTGCTGCCGGGGGCAAGGCTATATCAGTTACGACTATCTGCCCGAAAGTTCGTTGAAGGATGACCTCGGCAACGAGTATGGTTCGGGCAGCTTGATGATGGTATCGGGAAGGTATAACCTGCCGCTTTCCGTCAGGCATGACGACAAGGGCAGGCTGGTGGCGTGGTCGGCAACCGTCAATGCTGCCTATGGCGTATTCCATAATAAGGGGCAGGCGCGGGAGTTGAATCCGGACAATCTGCTGAATGCCAGTCTGAATATCTCCCACATCCGTCCCCTGTCCGACAAGTGGAGTATCATAGCCTCTGTGGGCGGCGGTGTCTATGCCCCGTTGGACGGGGTTTCCATGAAGACCCTACTGGCTAATGGAGCAATCATCTTTGTCTATAAACTGCGGAAGAACCTCGACTTGGGCATCGGTGCGGGGTTGACGAACTCTTACGGTATCCCGATGATACTGCCCATGATGTACTTCAGTTGGAGGAATGCCGGCAGGTATGAGCTGAAAGTGGATATGTCCAGCGGCATGAAAGTGTCCGTCGCCACCTGGCTGAACAAGAAGCTGAAGCTGGAACTGACCGCCCTCGATATGGACGGCATGTCTGCCGTGATGGAAGTCGACGGGAAATCGAAAATCTATTCTACCGTCATGCTGAGGTCATACATCAGTCCTTCGTACCAGTTGAGTAGGAAGACGGCTGTTTATCTGGGAGTGGGCGGTAACTGGATACGCGGAATAAGTATGTCGGACCGTAGTTTGAAAGGTTTTCTCAATAATTTCAAGAACGATGAGGACGAGCCTTGCTTCAGACCGACTCTGCGCCTGACGGTGGGATTCAGGTATACGCTGAAATGACAAATGCCATTTTAGTAAAGACAAGAGGTAAAATAGTATCTTTGTCGCAATAACAGACACGTTTTATGGTAAAGTATTTATTAGTAGAAGATGAGCGCTTCGCCTACGAAGAGCTGAAGCGTATGATGCAACGGCTGCGCCCTTCCTGGCAGTTGGCGGGCTGGGCAGAGAGCGTGGAGCAGGCTGTACTGCTCTTGCGTCAGGGCAGCCTGGACTTGATGATTGTAGATATCCGCTTGTCCGACGGGTTGAGCTTTGAGATATTCGAGCAGTGTCCCGTCGATTTGCCCGTTATCTTCACCACCGCCTACGACGAATATGCCATCAAAGCTTTCAAGGTAAACAGCATCGACTATCTGCTGAAACCCATTGAAGAAAGCGACCTAGAAGCAGCCTTGTGCAAGTTCGAGCACAACAGTGCCCTCCGTTCTGCGGCTCCCGAATATCGGCAACTGGAACTCGGCTACTTGGCAGCCAACAAGAAGAACCGTTTTCTGGTGCAGGTGGGCGATACCTTCCGCTACGTAGAAACTCCGGATGTCGCTTTCTTTTATAGTGAGGACAAGCTGACTTATCTGCACCTCTTCTCCGGGAAACGGTATATCATCAGCTACTCGCTGGACCAGTTGGAGGGAATGCTGGATAGGGATGTTTTCTTTAGGGTTTCAAGGAGCTGCATATCCAACATTAGGTCCATCCGGAAGAGTTCCAGGTACTTCGGCAGTCGCTTGAAGCTTTACTTCGAGCCGGAGTGCCCGCACGAGGTATTGGTGAGCCGCAGTCGCGTGGCCGATTTCTTGAAATGGGTGGACGGAGTGGTATGAGTTATAAGTTATGAGGCATAAGAGATACATATTCCTTTTTATACTGACGGTTTCCGTCTCGTTGCTTGTCATAGGGTGCGTTTATAACGTCATCAGCGGTAAGCCGTGGTATGCGAATATCATGGTGCAGTTCTTTCTGAATCTTCCTTTGTGCATAGGGCTGGGGTTCATCGACTTTGGGGTTATCAACTTGATATATAAAAGACTGAAACAGCGCAACAATGCGGTGAGGATTCTGGTGGATATTGTGTTGACCACTGCACTGGCTGTTCTGTTGACGTACATCTTGAACTTCCTGCTGATGGGCGGGCATGGAAATTTCTGGCATATCCTGAGAAACTCCCTGCCGGTAGTGCCGTGGAACTGGATTATCGTTCTGCAGATAGAGATATTCTTCTATAGCCTGCAACGTTCGGAGATGGAGAAGCAGATGGCTGTCATCGAGAAGGAGAAGGCGCTGTATCAGTTCGAGGTGCTGAAAAACCAGATTAATCCCCATTTCTTATTCAATAGTCTGAATGTCCTTGCCTCCCTTGCTTATCAGGATACCGAAAAGACGAACCGGTTTGCCAAGAAGCTGTCTACGGTGTACCGTTATCTGCTCACTACGCATGGCAGAGCTACGGTGACCGTGCAGGAAGAACTGTCGTTCGTAGAGTCGTATTTATACCTGGAGCATATCCGCTTTGGCGATGCGCTGCATGTGGAGATAGAAGATGATTTGCGGAATCATCATTGTCTCGTCATTCCTGCCAGCATACAGATGCTTGTGGAGAATGCCTTGAAGCATAATATCAGTACAAAGAAGTCGCCGCTGATAGTCCATATATCCATAGGAAACGAAGGGATTACGGTGCGCAACAATCTTCAGTTGCGTAATTATGTGACCAGTAACGGAGCGGGATTGAAGAACCTGCAACGGCAGTATGCCCTATACGGCACGCTGGTGGAGATTCTTAAGGACGAAAAGGAGTTTGTGGTGAAACTTCCCTTTGTGGGCGGAGACGTGAACCGCCTCAACACAATATAGTACTCTTCCCGAAGAAGAATCTGGAAACGTGTATCTTGTCCATAGCCCACGCCATACCCATGCAGCCGCTAAGAGTGAAGGCGGTGGCAGTGACAAGGAACAGCATCCCCGTAGGGTCGAAGGCGAACACGGGCAGAAACGCCTTGGACAGAATGGTGAAAATGGGTGAGAAAAGGAGTATGACCAGCGTATTGCGCCCTATAAAGAAGGCAAGCCGTTTGGCTTGTGCCGGCAGATAGCCGTAGGCTGCCAACAGCAGGCTGATGGAAAGCCAGGTGATGGCGACTCCTGCCAGAGTACCCCTATCCAGATTGGCGGGAAAACAGCATAGTATTACGAATGGAACAATGGCGAAGGTTGTGGCGCGAAAGACTTGTGTAAAACGAAGCCCGCTTTGGCTCACTGTCATGCCGATAAGGAAATAGAGGGCATTGGAGAAGTTCATCAATCCTCCCCAATGGGAAAGGGCAAACAGGCAGACACCGGTCACAACCAGCCGGGAGACAACCGACAGCCTTACATAGCGGAATGTGATATAATAGATGAGGCTGCACAGAATCAGTGTATGCAGATACCAGTAAGGCCCCATCGGATGGAGGAATATCTTGTCGAGCAATACGGTAGGAGTAATGGCATCTACACTTTCGCGTACGGGCAGGAAATGCGACATCACCGTATAGGCCGCCTCCATGCAGGCATACGGAATGAAAATCCATAGAAACTTGCGGAGAAAGCTTCGGGCATCCTTCCGGTTATTGGCCAGATAGCCCGAAATAATCAGGAAAGCGGACATGTGGAACGTATAGACGATTTGTTTCGCATACGGATACTTGTCGCCTATATATACAAGGTGGAAGATAATCATCAGGGTGATGAAGATGCATTTCAGATAATCTATCTCTTTGACACGGCTTTCCATATAGGGTAGTTTTCTGCGTATTGTTATTGATGGCACAAATATATATACTTCCGTAAACTTATTTATATTTTGCAAAGGGATTAAGCTTATTTTCTCTTTTACCGATTGCTTTTATGTATGGAAAATGTATATTTGTGCATGAATCATTAACTTAATGTAAAACAGACTATGATAACAAGCCAATTACTTCACCCGGCCAGTATTGTGGTAGTGGGGGCATCCAACAATGTACACAAACCCGGAGGGGCTATCCTGAAAAATCTGCTTAGCGGCGGATATACCGGTGAGCTTCGTGCCGTGAATCCGAAAGAGACTGAAGTGCAGGGTGTTGCTGCCTTTGCGGATGTGAAGGACATTCCCGATACGGACCTAGCCATCCTTGCCATACCTGCCGCGCTTTGTCCCGATGCGGTGGAGATGCTTGCTGCGGAGAAGCAGGTGAAGGCGTTCATTATCCTTTCTGCCGGTTTTGGTGAGGAGACCCATGAGGGTGCTGTGCTGGAAGATCGCATACTGGAAACGGTGAACCGGTATGGAGCCTCTCTGATAGGCCCCAACTGTATCGGTTTTATGAACTCGTGGCATCACAGTGTATTCAGCCAGCCCATCCCGCAACTGCATCCGCAAGGGGTGGACCTGATTTCCAGCTCCGGTGCCACAGCGGTGTTCATATTGGAGAGCGCCGTGACCAAGGGATTGCAATTCAACTCTGTATGGTCTGTGGGCAATGCCAAGCAAATCGGCGTGGAGGATGTGTTGCAATACATGGACGAACACTTCAATCCGGAAGCGGATTCCAGAATAAAACTTCTTTATATAGAGAGTATCGGTGACCCCGACCGTCTGCTGTTTCATGCATCCTCGCTCATCAAGAAGGGCTGCAAGATTGCGGCCATCAAGGCGGGCAGTAGCGAAAGCGGCAGCCGGGCGGCGAGTTCGCATACGGGGGCCATTGCCAGTAGCGATTCGGCGGTAGAGGCCTTGTTCCGTAAGGCGGGTATTGTGCGTTGCTATTCGCGCGAGGAGCTGACGACCGTAGGTTGTATCTTCACACTGCCGGAACTGAAAGGGAAAAACTTCGCCATCATTACTCATGCCGGCGGTCCGGGAGTGATGCTGACCGATGCATTGAGTAAGGGCGGACTGAATGTTCCGAAACTGGAAGGACCGGTGGTGGAGGAACTTAAGGGTAAGCTTTTCCCCGGTGCGGCTGTGGGGAATCCCATTGATATTCTGGCTACGGGTACGCCGGAACATCTGCGCCTCTGTCTGGAGTATTGTGAGGAGAAGTTTGACAATATTGATGCTGTAATGGCTATTTTCGGCACTCCGGGGCTGGTGACCATGTTTGAAATGTATGATGTGCTGCACGAGAAGATGCTGCATTGCAAGAAGCCGATTTTTCCGATTCTTCCTTCCATCAATACGGCGGGAGCCGAGGTTGCCGCTTTCCTGGCAAAGGGCCATGTGAACTTTGCCGATGAGGTGACTCTCGGCACGGCACTTTCGCGGATAATGAATGCCCCGCGGCCTGCCAATAATGAAATCGAGCTCTTTGGAGTGGATGTTCCCCGTATCCGCCGGATTATAGATTCCATTCCTGCGGACGGTTATATCGCCCCGCACTATGTGCAGGCATTGCTCCGCTCTGCAGGTATTCCTATTGTGGAGGAGTTTGTTTCGGACAACAAGGAAGAAGTGCTTGCCTTTGCGCGTCGCACGGGGTTCCCGGTGGTGGCAAAGGTGGTGGGGCCGGTGCATAAGTCGGATGTGGGCGGTGTTGTGCTCAATATCAAGAGTGAACAGCATTTGGCATTGGAATTCGACCGTATGATGCAGATTCCCGAAGCTAGTGCTATCATGGTGCAGCCGATGTTGAAAGGGACGGAATTGTTTATCGGTGCCAAATATGAAGAGAAGTTCGGACATGTGGTACTCTGCGGCCTGGGCGGTATTTTTGTGGAGGTGCTGAAGGATATATCTTCCGGTCTTGCACCGTTGTCCTACGAGGAGGCTTACTCCATGATTCACTCGTTGCGTGCCTATAAGATTATCAAAGGTACGCGTGGGCAGAAGGGAGTGAATGAAGATAAATTTGCCGAAATTATTGTACGGCTTTCCACCTTGCTGCGCTTTGCAACGGAAATCAAGGAGATGGATATCAATCCATTGTTGGCGACTGAAAAGCAGGTGATAGCGGTGGATGCGCGCATTCGGATAGAGAAATAAGGGTTAGAGATTAGGGATTAGGGATTAAAGGGGCTGGCTGTTAATCGCTCACCGCTAATCCCTTTTTCATCCTGCCCAGTCCTCCCTATCCAGATTTCTATATCCGATAGCTTCCGCCAAGTGTGCCGGCTGTATCAATTCGCAGCCTTCCAGGTCGGCGATGGTGCGTGATACTTTCAATATGCGGTCGTAGGCGCGGGCCGAAAGGTTCAGTCGGTTCATGGCAGTTTTGAGCATGGCAAGTCCTTTGTCATCCGGACGGGCGTGGCGGGCAAGCAGTTTACTGTTCATCTGGGCATTACAATATATGCCGGGAATGTCTGCATACCTTGCTTCTTGAATTTGTCGGGCACGTATCACACGCTCGCGTATGGTGGCGCTCGATTCGCCGGGGCGGGAATCTGCCATCTCTTCAAAGGGGAGTGGGGTGACTTCAATTTGCAGGTCGATACGGTCGAGCAAAGGTCCGGATATGCGGTTCAGGTACTTTTGTACTTGTCCGGGACTGCACACACAAGCCTTGGTGGGATGCGTGTAATACCCGCATGGGCACGGATTCATAGAGGCTACCAGCATAAAACTTGCCGGATACTCTACATTGCATCGGATGCGTGACACGGTAATCTTCCTATCTTCCAGCGGTTGGCGAAGAACCTCCAATACGTTGCGGCTGTACTCTGGCAATTCATCAAGATATAAAATGCCGTTATGTGCCAGACTGATTTCACCGGGTTGGGGGAAACTTCCTCCACCGGTCATTGCTACCGTAGAAATGGTGTGGTGAGGGTCGCGGAACGGGCGTTTCGAGATGAGCCCACCGTCTTTGCCCAACTTTCCGGCAACAGAATGAATTTTGGTCGTTTCCAGACTCTCTCCCAAAGAGAGGGGAGGAAGTATGGACGGCAGACGCTTGGCAAGCATGGACTTACCGCTGCCCGGCGAACCGATGAGAAGTATGTTGTGGCTGCCCGAAGCAGCTACCTCCAAGGCTCGTTTTACATTCTCCTGCCCTTTTACTTCTGCAAAGTCGAAATCGAAGTTGCTCTGCTGGGAATAGAATTCCTCGCGGGTGTTGACTAATGTAGGGGTTAATTCCTGCGTGCCATTGAAGAATTCTATAACCTCCTTGATGTTTCCCACTCCGTACACTTTCAGATTGTTTACTACTGCCGCTTCGTGGGCATTCTGTTGCGGTACAATCATACCCTCAAACCCCAGTTCTCTGGCCTTGATGGCAATGGGGAGTGCTCCTTTGATAGGTTGCAGGCTGCCGTCAAGGCTTAGTTCACCCATCAGCAGATAGCGTTCCAGCTTATCGGACTGGATAACTTCGCTGGCGGCAAGTATGCCGATGGCTAAAGGTAAATCGTAAGCTGCACCTTCCTTGCGGATGTCAGCCGGAGCCATGTTGATGACAATATTGCTGGTCGGCATCCGGTAGCCGTTGACCTGCAAAGCAGATATGATACGTTGATGGCTTTCTTTGACCGCAGAGTCCGGCAAACCGACTAAATAGAACATACAGCCTCTGGAACTGTTGACTTCAATGGTGATGAGGGTTGCGTCAATACCTTGAACAGCCGCTCCAAAAACTTTTATGAGCACGTTTTTAGTGATTAGGGGTTAGTGATGGCAGGATAGGCTACCGTCGGTTTTGTTTTTTGAGTTTCTTTTCACTCTCTTTCTTCTCTTTTTCCTTTTGCTCTATCTCCTCCAGTTTCTTTTTGATGTCTTCCTCACTCATATTCTTCCCTTCAATTTTTCCGGAAGGGCTAAGGAACAGATTGGCAGGCAATGCTTGTATGGCGAGCTGTTTGATGGGCGCTGTGTTCCATCCGGAGAAATCACAACTCTGTTCCCACTTCAGAGTATCTCTTTTGATTGCTTCTTCCCATTCCTTTCTGTCGATATCCAAGGAAATGCCCCAGAGTGCGAATAGCTTGTTCTTTTCTTCTTTCTTGTAAATCCGGCGCAGGGCAGCGTTGGCTTCCATGCTTTGCGGGTCCCAAGATGCCCAAAAATGTATCAACAGATATTTGTCCTTAAAGCTAGTACGGCTGATTTGTGTGCCTTTGGCATTGGGCAGGTTGACGTAAGGGATGGTTTTCCCGACGGATACCTTCTCTTCTTCTTGGATAAGGTCAAGCAGTTCGTCCACATATGGGCGGTCTTTCAGGCCTCCGGTCATGTGTTCTGTCATTTCTTTGATTAAGGAGAAGTCCGGTTGCGGTTTTTGCACGAAATATTTCTCCAGCAGATAGATACTTACCAGTGAAGAAGGATGGCTGTTGATGAAGGCTTCTGCTTTTTCTTCCAATGCTTTCTCCGAGGGAGTACTCAAACCTTTCAACTCTTTCTGAAAGGCGGTCAGTTCTTCATTGGGAACATTCCCCGTGATTTCCAGTGAAGTAAGTTCGGCGGCAGAACCTTTTATCTTTATGTTGTCTCCTTTGTCCAGGTAAAGCGGATATTCCGTACCGTCACTGAATTGCAACCATGTAGAGGCAAGTGTGTCGGTGGTGAGGGTTGCAGAGAACTTGTCATCCTTGACAAGCAGAGTGTCCATACGGTTATAGAACTTGTCCGTACCATATATATAAAGGGTATCATTCCCCAGCCCTTTGATTTCACCATTTAGGTAGACTGAATTTGTATTTTTGCTGCCGCAGGCAGACAATATAATAAGCAGAAGGTATGCAAGATAGATTTTCTTCATTCCGGTTCTTTTTCTGATACTTCGTCGCGAAAATACTTCTTTTTGGTGTGAATAAAAAGAAATGCCCGACATATTTCTATGCCGGGCACGTTCTTTTCAATCTAACCTTTATTATTTGATGATATTCATAAAGTCAGTGTTAGTGAAGTATTTGGCGAATTCCAGGTCAGAAGCAGCCTTCTTTGCCAAAGCCGGTTCTTTTGCAATGGCATTCTTCAGACTGCTGGTTACCATAGATGTATTGTTGGTTCTTGCGCCAAGTACAGCCATCAGGTAGTCAGTATAAGCGTCTGGTCTTTCGATAGCAGCCAGTGTGTTCTTAGCCTTGTTGTAGTCCTTAGCCAGGATTTGTGCCAAAGCAGCGCTGTTAGTCTTAGTGTCGCCAAATGAGCTGACAGCCTTGTCGTACTGTCCTTGAGCAACATACAGATTACCCAATGCCTCGTTCAGTTCCTTAGAACCGGAAGCCTTGCTCAGATAGCTTTCTGCTGCTGTTCTGTCGCCCTTGGTCAAGGCAATCAGACCGAGATTCATGTTTGCTTCAGGAGCATCCTTGATGGAGAGAGCTTTCTTGAAGTAGCTTTCAGCCTTGTCAAGATCACCAGCCTGATAAGCCAGTTTACCTAAGTTGTTGTAAGCACGGAAATCGTTCGGGTAGATTTGAGTAGCTTTTGTGAAGATGGCTTCTTGCTTGGCAGCATCTTTAGTCAAGGTGGTGGCATACAGTAATTCTTCGATGTTCAGCTGCTTGGCATCGCTGTCGGCGAGGTTTGCGATTTCTTCGTCAGACTTACCGATGATTTCGTAGTTCAAAGTCAGGCGTGAACGACGCAGTTGCGGCAGGATTTCGTCAGCCAAAGTCTTATAAACAGAAGAGATGTTCTTGATTTCTTGTTCTCTTTGTTCAGGATCCTGATACATGGAAAGAACGCGAAGAATCAATTCTTTATCTTGGATGTTTGATTTGGATACCAGTTCCTGGAAGCCTTCCCAGTCCTGAGCCGTATACTTGGTGTCTACTGCTGCATTGATTTTTGCTTTCTTCAAATCTCTGTTGATGATTTTAGCCGTGTTGTCCTGGCGGTTCTCAGCCAGTGTAGTATTCAAGCCTACACCACCATCGGGAGAAGCGTATGCGGAGATTTCGATGTTGCTGATTTTCTTGTTTTCAGCTTCGTCTATGTTTTTCACTTCTTTGCCGAATTCTTTGGCAGTCTTCAATTCGCTGGCGCGTACGTTGGCTTGTTGAATCAAGAACATGATGTTGGCGTCATGCTTTTCTTTGATGATACGTTGGAAAGCGTCGTCACCGTTAGCGGGGTTAGCGCTGC